>Ga0315288_10009477_pt1 | contig 12260 bp, 12 predicted proteins | sample YL17G11_20_MG_FD_203454 | JGI IMG/M metagenome (GOLD analysis project Ga0315288, IMG submission 203454) | Sediment microbial communities from Yellowstone Lake, YNP, Wyoming, USA - YL17G11_20 | ecosystem: Environmental > Aquatic > Freshwater > Lake > Sediment | place: USA: Wyoming | collected...
CTACCTCGTCCCATGCTGGAACCGGGACTACCTCGCAAATTGCAGGAGCACTCCTGCGATGAGTGCGATCTGCCCCAGGTGATAGGCCACCATATTGATGACCCGGCCGTTCCTGACAGGCCTTACAAACTTGTTCCAGGCCAGGATGACGTCGGAGAAATAGAACAGGATCGCTCCCAGGCTCACCAGTCCGGCGGCGGAATATTTCCAGTCGAGGCGGTAGTTGGTCAGGATGGCCGACAGCAGCATGAGCGTGATGACCATTCCATAAACCACCACCGGCACCACCAACTGATGCAGTCCTTTCGCGCGCACTCCGGCGAGGATGCGCCGCAGGATGCTCCCTGCCGCGATTGCCAGGAGGATGGCGATGCCAATGCCCCAAAATGGCAAGGGTTCCCCGAACGGTATGTTCAGGCCGATGATATAAGCCACATGCGCCAGCAGGAATGCCACCAGCCCGGCGATGAACCAGCGATCGGAGAGCATCAGGAATACGTCCCCGGCCAGCGAGAAGAGGAGGCCCAGCCCGAAGCAGAACAGCGGGGCTGCGCCGAAGCCTCCGGCCAGCGCCAGGTAACCGAACAGGAGCACCATCGTGACCGGTTTGGCGATGGTTTCGATCTTCTTCCAGTCTTTGGCAACGGCCACCCAATCTGCCACTGCGGCAGCCAGTACGGCAATGAACAAGAGCGTCGTCAGCATGGTTTCCTTGGTCTCTCTCCGGGGGGAATGTCCCGGCTATTTCTTGATTTTATACCCAAACCGGCGCAGGGCGTCCTCATTGTCACGCCAGTTTTTCGACAGCTTGACGCGCAGTTCGAGAAAGACCTTGCGCCCGCTCATGGTTTCGATTTCCTTACGCGCCGCCGAGCCAATCTTTTTGAGCATCGCCCCGCCCTCACCAATGACGATTCCCTTCTGCGAATCGCGCTCAACGAACAGCGTGGCAGCGATGAAAGCGCCCGCTTCGCCGCGCTCGGTGAACTCATCGATGCGGACGGCCAGGGCGTGCGGGACCTCGGCACGCAGGAAGATGAGCGCCGCTTCGCGAATCAACTCCGCGGCGATCTCGCGCTCGTAGAGGTCGGTCAGCTGTTCTTTGGGAAACTCCGGCGGGCGGACCAGGAGACAGGCAGTCAGCGCGAGGATCAATTCGTCCAGCCCGAGGCGACTCGTCGCCGAAAAGGCCAGCGCCAGAACGTCCGGAACCAGGGCCTGGTACGCGGCTCGACGCTTCTCGAACCCCTCAGCCGTGAGCAGGTCGAGTTTGTTGAGACCCAGCACCAGTTCCGGTTTGCGGCGCAGCCTCGCCAGCAGGCTGGCAATCCGCTGATCGTCCTCGTCCGGTTCTGTGGCGGCATCCACCAGGAAAAGAATGATATCCACGCCGTCCAGGGCTTCCTCGGCTTCCTGGTTGAAGAACTGGCCAAGTTTGTTGCGCGGGGTATGCACCCCGGGCGTGTCCACTAAGACGAGCTGGGCGTCGGCAGTGGTCAGGATGCCGAGTTGACGGCGGCGGGTGGTCTGCGGGCGGGGAGAGACGGCGGCGATCTTCTGGCCGAGCAGGGTGTTGACCAGGGTGGACTTCCCCACATTGGGTTTGCCAAGGATGGCAATGAAACCGGAACGAAAGTCTGTCATTATTTACCACCAAGGATACAACCCCCAAGGAGCCGGGGGCAGGCGGAGCTATAAGGGTTTACAACATGCAGGGCTGTGTTTATCTGTGTTCATCTCTGGTTGCTTTCGAGCGCCAGTTTACCAACACGATGCTGGCGATGATCAGCAGCGCGCCGAGAAACAACTGCCAGGTAAATTCTTCGCGCAGGAAGATTACGCCCAGAATCACTCCGCCCAGCGGAAAGATATAACTGACCAGTGTGGTGCGGGTCGGACCAATCTCGTGCAGGAGATAGTACCATAAAAAGAGCGCCAGGCCGGAGCCGAGCACACCCAACCAGACCAGGGCCACCCAGGTGATGGGCAGGGACGGCAGGTGGACCGGTCTTTCGACCAGCGGGATGATCGCCCACATCATTACGCTGGCGGTCACCAGCGGGGCAGCCCCTCGCACTAGTCCGGGAACGTGCTTCGTTTTCGCTCTCGCAAAGACAGTACTCCCGGCATAGAAAAGTGAAGCAATGATGACCGCAGCCTGACCGAGAATGGAATTGTGCCCGCCGGGCTGCAAATCTTTGCTGAGCAGAACAACCACACCGCCGAAGCCCACCAGCAAGCCGAGAATTTTCTGGGTGGTCATGCGGTCGTCCCGCAAGGTATAGTGAGCGAGGACAATGGTGAAGAGTGGTACGCTGGCGTTCAGAATGGATGCCACCGCCGAGTCAATGGTCTTCTCGCCCCAGGAGATCAGGACAAAAGGAATGGCAACGCTGGTGAGGCCCAGGATGGCATAGGTGACCCAGGTGGCCCGGTCGCGCGGCCATGCTGTCCGCAGGAAAATGGTCGCCAGAATGCCCGTCAGTGCGCCGAAGACGACACGCAACCCGACCAGCGTAAACGGACCGACTTCCTGTACGGCAATCTTGATCCAAAGGAAGGAGGCGCTCCAAACCACGCCGAGCAGAATAAAGACAAACCAGTTCTTTGGCTTCATTAATTTATGCGAGTCTATCACGAAACACAACAGTTCACTTTGAACATTCCTGCGGGGAGCGAAACAAGAGTTGGGTTGATGATCATCATCACGATCCCCAGCAGGGATGATATAAGGACACACCCTCCCGTTGTTCTTCCGGGAAAGGAAAAATAAAAAAAACCAGGAACAAGTCCTGGCTCTGTCAAATATCAGGCCTCCGGGTTACGCCTCGAAGGCCTGAAACTATCTGGATTGATTGGATGGCTGCACTGGCAGGTTATACTTTTTTACCGCAGTACGGACAAATCTTCCAGTCATTCTGGATTGGCCTGCCGCATTTCTTGCAAGGATTGATCACTTCGGCGGGCATGGCAACAGGTGCCTGGACCGGCTTCAGCGTTCGCAGGCATCTTACCAGCCAGATAATTCCCAGCACCACCAGGGCCAGGAATCCGAGGAAAAACAATCCTCCGATGAATCCGCCGAAAGGCATCAAACCAAAGCCCATCCTGCCGGGGCCGCGCATATGGTAGCCAAATCCACCGTAAGCCATCATGCCGGGGCCGCGCTCAGAAAAGTCAGGGAAAACCCGGGCCTCGGCGCGATAGACATGGAAATTACTGCGGAGCATGAATCCCACGCCTATCAGGACTGCAAGAACGACCAGCCCCAGCACTATACCGATAATCCATTTCCATACTTTTTTCATATTTTGTTTCTCCTTTTCTTATGGTTTTCCGGGAATCACCATGACGGTGGGTTAGTCAAGGGATGTTGGATGGGCGTAACCCCAACATCACCATATCCATTCCTCTATCCATGGAATTCTCAAAAACGTTTTATATACCCCTACATTATAGCAATCGATTATGAAGATAAGATTAAGTTTTGTTATATGGCGTTTAGGATTTCATCGGAGAATCCGGTGGCAACCATCCAACTTCAAACATCTGTAATGATATACTACGCTCATGCCACAACTTATCGGGATTTTCGGCGGTACTTTCGACCCACCCCATATTGGTCACCTGATCCTGTCTGCTGAGACACGCGCCCAACTCGGCCTCGACCGGTTGCTTTGGGTATTAACTCCCAACCCACCGCATAAACAGGGTCAGCCGATCACCACGCTCGATCACCGCCTGGCAATGGTTGAATTAGCCATTTCGGACAATCACCAATTCGAGCTGTCCACCGTCGAAATCGACCGTCCCGGTCCGCACTATGCCCTGGATACGGTGAATATCATATCGGAACAAAATCCCTCCGCGGAACTGGTCTACTTAATGGGCGGCGACTCGCTACGCGATCTCCCTGCCTGGTACCGCCCGACAGACCTGGTGGCTGCACTCCGATTTGTCAGCGTAATGCGTCGTCCGGGTGATTCCATTGACCTGCCTGCGCTTGAAATTATTATTCCCGGACTGGCAGCCAAAGTCCGTTATGTGGATGCTCCGTTACTTGACATCTCCGCTCATGAAATCCGCCAACGTATAGTTGATGGCCGCCCTTTCCGCTATTTTCTTCCACCGGCGGTTTACGATTACATTGTGAAACACAACCTATACTGCTAATCTTAATCTATTCGATACTGCGTAATTATTGGAACCCACAGGGTACTGCGAAAGAATCTGAATCATAATTCTTTATTTCCGAGTCCTTCGATACAGGAAAGTTCATGGGTTTAGGCAACATGGTACTGCGCAAATATCTGTACCACAATCCCATGAAATGCGGGCAATTTGGCCATAGCAGGTTCAGAGATTTATGCAAGAAGCAGTTGAAGCAGTAATTCATCATTATTCCCTGTCTTCTTGGCCGCTTCAATTCAGAAAATTATGCTGGGAGCTGTAAACACAAAATCTGCTATTCATACAATACCGCGCTTGCCTCTCCAGCTGCTTTATGCTAGACTTCATTCAATTCTACGGAGGATGTTCTATGACCGGAAAAATACTGATCATTGACGACGATATAGATACCCTGAAACTGGTTGGCATGATGCTTCAGAAACAGGGTTACCAGATCATTGCATCAGCCAACGGCGAGCAGGGGCTTACGCAGGCTGAAGCAGAAAATCCTGACTTGATCATTCTGGATGTGATGATGCCAGACATGGACGGCTACGAAGTAGCCAGACGCCTGCGTGCCAACTTACTGACGGCCAACACCCCCGTCCTGATGTTCACCGCCAAGACCCAGTTGGACGACAAAGTTACCGGCTTCGAAGCCGGCGCAGATGATTACCTGACCAAACCAACCCACCCGACCGAACTAAGCGCTCACGTCAAAGCCATGCTGGCGCGTTCCAGTAAAGGCAAAGTCTCCACATCGCAGTTGACGACGGAGAACCGCTCTCTGACGATCGGCGTACTGGCGCCACGCGGTGGTCAAGGGGTCACAACAGTTGCGGTCAATTTGGGGGATGCCCTCCGTATGGCGACCAAGAGCGATGTCATTGTAGCGGAACTGCGTCCGGGAATGGGCACCCTCGGCCCCGATATGGGCGAAGACAATCCCAGGGTCCTGTCTGAACTCCTGTCTGCCAACCTGTCAGACATGACCCGCCAGAAAATCCAGGAGAAACTCTATACCCATAAAACCGGACTCCGCCTGCTGTTCGGCTCAATTCAGGCGAAAGACGGACTTTTGATGAACGCTCCAGCACTGATGGAAGCACTTGTAAACCGGATGAGTTACCTGACCCCCTATCTGGTTCTCGACCTGGGGGCAGGTCTGACGCCCCTGACTCAGAAAATATTGCCGGCTTGCAATATCATTCTGGTGCTGGTGGAACCGGTAACGAATTCAGTCGTTCAATCCAGGGCGCTGATTACCGATCTTGCTGACCTGACAGGTAGCAAGCAGAATATCCACGCCATCGTGGTCAACCGCATTCGCTCGGATATCCAGCTCAACATGACCCAGATGGAAGAACTCCTCGGTCAAACCCCCTTGATCGCCATCACCCCCGCACCCGAATTGCTTTATTCAGCCACCCGCGCGAAAACCACGGCAATTTCCTCCCGTCCCGACAGCCTGACTGCCCAGCAATTCACCAAACTGGCCGCTGCAATGTTGGACTATGAAAAACAAAAGAAAAAATAGAATGACAATGAGAAACGACTCGAGGATTACCGGAGCTGCGCTCATTCGCCGCGATTGGCGTTGATCTCCCCCCCACGTGTTAACCGACCCATTAACAGACTCCGAAGTCTTATCATCCCCTAAGGGGACCAGACTTCGGAGTTTCTGACAACTGGTCCCCTTCCGGAATGATAAGCTGTCGGCCTCCACAACAGCCACCATTTCCCCAATAAATTAATCACCGGACACCGGTGCAGGGATGATACCCGCGGGTCAATCCCTGGTCAGTTCCATACAGGCCAGCTAGCCGTAGGCGGATCAGCATACCACCAGGCTGGCCGGCGGGGTGATTTCGCGCGGGGAAAGGGTTTGATTTTCAAGAGTGTTGAAAAACTATCTCGCGCCTTTGCGCCCAAACTGCCGCTCCAACATATTCACTGACAAATGGATCATCGTCGGTCTGCCGTGCGGGCAGGTGCGCGGGGAAGCGCAGGTTTCCAGATCATTCAGCAAGGCATGTTGTTCGTCGGGGGATAGCACCTGCCCGGCCTTGACCGCCAGCCGCTTGCAGACGCGCCCGGCAATTTTCGATTCGAGTTCGTTCTGCAGCGGGGCTTCATCTTCCTCGAAATCTTCCACCAGGACGCGCAGGGCAGCCGCCGGGTCGGAGTTGGCAAAAAGGGACGGAATGGCACGCACCTGATAGCTGTTCTGCCCAAACGGTTCAACATGGAAACCAAAGTGCTGTAAGACCGGCAATTGATCTTCGAGCAATTTGGCACTGGAAGGTGACAGGTGCACAACTGCCGGCGTCAGCAGCGCCTGAGAGGAGATGGACTTCTGTTCGTGCTGGGTCATTAACCTCTCAAACAAAACGCGCTCATGGGCAGCGTGCTGGTCGATCAGGTACAGCCCATCCGGGCCTTCGGCCACGAGATAAGTAGCTCCGATCTGGCCGATGAGACGCAGGAGCGGCACTTTTTCAAACGCGGATGGTTGCGTGGTGACCTTGGACGGTTGACCATTGATCGCGGTAGATTGATCATCAGCAGGGAATCTCTCACGGTTTGCGTCGTGCCCGAGTACCCAGGTGGCATCAATCTGTGGCCTACCGTCCACCGTCTGTGTTCGAACGTCCGACCGTCCCCACAGGTTCTGCGTCGCCACCTGCGGTACCGGAGTAAAAGCGAGGATTGCCCGCCGCACTGACCGCTGGACGAAACTGAAAGCTTTATCTGGATTCCGGAATCTCACTTGCGCCTTGGCTGGATGGACATTCACATCCACTTCCTCCGGCGGGACTTCGAGAAACAGCGCAGCCAAGGGATAACGTCCGACCATCAACAACGTGTGATAAGCCTGGAGCAAAGCCGCATTCAGCGGCGTATCCTGTACCCAGCGCCCATTAACAAAGAATGTGATTTCCCTGCGGTTTGAGCGCGTCAATGCTGTAGGGCTGATAAAGCCGGATAATTTGAAGTCGTCCTCCTCCGCCACCACATCCAACATCTGGCGGGCCGAGTCCACGCCATAAAGGGTGACCAGGATCGCGCGCCGGTCACCATCCCCGCTGGTTTGCAGGGAGGTGGTATTCCCCTCCGATACCTTGAAACGCACCTGCGGATATGCCAGGGCGTAACGCGTCAACAAGGCGTCAATCACCCGCCGTTCGGTCATATCCTGTTTCAGGAACTTGAGCCGCGCCGGGATGTTGTAGAACAGGTCTTCCACGCTGACCACCGTCCCCACCGGCGCGCCGACTATTTCCAGCCTGCCGATTGTCCCGCCTTCCACGCGCAGGCGCGCCCCGGCAGGTGAATTCGCTGTACGCGAGGTGATGGTCAGGCGTGAGACCGAGCCAATCGAAGCCAGCGCCTCGCCGCGAAAGCCCAGCGTGGCGATCCGGAACAGATCGTCAGCGGAGACCAGTTTGGAGGTCGCGTGCCGCTCGATGGCCAGCGTTAATTCCTCAGCCGGTATACCGGTCCCGTCATCGGCCACCTGGATCAAAGTCCTGCCTGCAGTGGCGATATTCACAGTTACGAATTTTGCCCCGGCGTCGAGGGCATTTTCCAACAATTCCTTCACCACCGAGGCGGGCCGTTCCACCACCTCCCCAGCAGCGATCTGCGAGGCAACCTCAGGAGGCAAAACACGGATGGTCATGCCTTTATTCTACCGTATAATATCGCCATGCGTTTTAACACCTTATTCTTCGACCTTGACGAGACTCTTTACCCAACCTCCAGCGGATTATGGAGTGCCATACGGGAGCGTATCAACGCCTTCATGCAAGAGCGCATGGGATTTCCGCCAGAGCAAATTGAGGTGTTGCGCGAACAATTTTTTCGCGAGTATGGGACCACGCTGCGCGGCCTGCAGGTAAACTACACAGTGGATATGGATGAATACCTGGCATTCGTACACAACGTGCCGCTGGAGGCGCATCTCCACCCTGACCCGGAACTGCGCAGTGTCATTGAGGCCCTCCCTGCCCGCAAATTCATCTTCACCAACGCCGATAGTACCCACGCCAACCGGGTGCTGGATGTGCTGGGCTTGCAGGGATTATTCGATGGAATCCTGGATGTGCATACTTTAGCCCCATACTGCAAGCCGATGCCGGAGTCCTTTGAACTGGCCCTGCAAGCCGCTGGCTCCCCGGACCCGTGTACCTGCGCCCTGCTCGACGACCAGGTCCGTATCACACGTGCCGCTCGCAGCCTGGGCTTGTATACGATCCTGGTGGGGAAAATGGCCGCAGGCGAGGATGCCAATGCGTCCCTCCTAAAATGGGCCGATTTACCCGGTTTACTTGACGAACAATTCTAACGCTGCTCTTACACCGGGCTGTTAATATTTCAGGGTCTTTGGGAATTTCCGTGATTGAGAGATAGTTTGTGGCGGTGTTGGTCAGATGAAGCCTGCCCAACCTACCCGATCCTCCCCCATCAATATGGTCATTGCCAGAGGATTGAATTTCATTTTGCTTTAATCCTGACATGTTATAGTAACATACTATTTAATGGGAGATTTCTATGCAGAATAAAACCTTGCGCTCAGTTTTGATTGTTTTTGTGTCGATCGTTCTGGTCGTGTGCGTCTTCGGCAGCGGCTTCGTTGTCGGGAATTTCGTCCCGGCTTTGAAGCCTGCTTCTGTACCAACACTCTCGTCAACCCCCGGAAATAACCAGGGTGGCACGCCAGCAGATTTGCAGTCGCAGTTCGCGCCTTTCTGGCAGGCCTGGGACCTCGTCCACCAGTACTATGTGGATAAAAGCCAGTTGGACGACACCATACTCATGCAAGGCGCCGTACGCGGCATGATGGATGCCATTGGTGACAAATTCTCCGGTTACTGGGACCCATCTGAGACCGCTGATGCCAATAATACTATGCAAGGCGAGTACGACGGCATCGGCGCCTGGGTGGATATTTCCGGAGATTACCTGACCATCACCGAGCCAATGACCGGCTCCCCAGCCGAGAAGGCCGGCCTGCTGACCGGCGACCAGATCATCGCCGTGGATGGCGTGGATGTGACCGGTATGAAGCCTGAATTGGTGCGCAAGCTCAAGGTGCTGGGTCCAGCCGGTACATCCATCCACCTGACGGTCCTCCGCCAGGGTCAGGAACAACCGTTGGAATTCGATATCACACGGGCCCATATCGTCGTCCCGAGTGTGACCAGCAGGATGCTGGACGACAACATTGCCTATATCAAGATTATCCTGTTCGGGGACAACACCGCCAACGACTTCAAAGAACAGCTGGGCACCTTGATGGCTCAGAACCCGCACGCCATTATCCTCGATCTGCGCAACAACGGCGGTGGCTATGTGAGCGCTGCCATTACAGTGGCTTCGCAGTTCATCAGCAATGGCGTCATTTTCTATGAGGAGACCGCAGATGGCACTCGCACCCCGAATAACGCCGAACCGGACGGCTTGGCGACCGGCAGCCTCCCAATGGTGGTGCTGGTCAACCAGTTCAGTGCTTCCGCCTCCGAGATCGTTTCCGGCGCACTCCAAGACACCGGGCGTGCCAAACTATTGGGTGTCAAGACCTACGGCAAGGGTAGCGAGCAAAACTGGATCCCCCTCTCGGATGGCAGCACCGCCCGCATCACCATCGCCAAGTGGCTGACCCCGAACGGAACTTCCATCCACGGAACAGGCCTGACCCCTGATATAACGGTTGAGATGACCACTGAGGATTATCAGGCCGGTCGCGATCCGCAATTGGACGCGGCAGTGCAGTATCTGCTGAACCCACAACCGTAAGGTTTTACGAAGGATACAAATCCAACCGGTCCAACAGTAGACCAGTTGGGTTTGTTGGACGAAAGGAGAGAGAAAATGTTCTTTAACCCGCAGTACCTGCTCTTCATGGCTCCAGCATTCCTGCTGATGCTGCTAACCTCCTGGTATGTCAAGTCTGCCTACCAGAAATGGGGCCGGGTCCCGGCACGCAGCCGGCTGACCGGCTCCGAAGCCGCCCAGCGCCTGATTGCCCGCGGCGGTTTATACGGGATACAAGTCCAGAATGTGTCTGGGAACCTGACTGACAACTACGATCCGCGTACCAAAATCCTGCACCTGTCACAAGGTGTTGCCCAAAATGCTTCCGTTGCCTCACTGGCTGTTGCCGCTCATGAACTCGGTCACGCCCAGCAGGATGCCGAAGGCTATTTTCCGCTGCGCTTTCGCGCCGCCCTGGTGCCGATGGTCAACATCGGCTCCTACTTGGGCTGGATCCTGGTCATGCTTGGCTTGTTTTTGAGCTATGCTGGCATGGCACTGGGAACGAATATTGCCTGGCTGGGCGTCGTCATCTTCGCCGGGGGGGCGGTCTTTGCCCTGGCAACCCTGCCGGTGGAACTGAACGCCTCCGCCCGCGCCCGCCGTCTGCTGACTGAGACTGGAATCATCTCCAGTTCCGACGAGCAGCACGGCGTCAATACGGTCCTCAACGCTGCCGCGCTGACTTATGTGGCCGCGCTGGTAACGGCGCTGCTGCAATTGCTTTATTACGCAAGCTTAGTTATAGGTCTGGGGCGCCGGCGCAGGTGATTCACCCAGCAATGCCAACGCCCAATTACCTCCCGCAGACCTTGCGTCTACGGGAGGTTTTATTGCGAAAAAAATCCAGTATAATTCTGCAATGCGTAAAATTGTCATTGTAATTGTCGTGTTACTTGGCATCGCACTCGTTGTTTTTAGTCTTGCCGAACTTAAAAATATCAGCGATACCCTTAAGCATAGCAACTGGCGCTTTTTAGCGGTTGCTCTTTTCTTTGAATGTCTCTGGCTTTATAACGTCGCCATTACTTTCGGCATCTTATATCGGTTGGTGGGCTTGCACGAGGAAAAGAAACGACTGCTTCTGGTCTCCACAGCGGCAACTTTCGTGAACGTGATCGCACCCACAGCAGGCATCGGGGGTATGGCAGTGTTTCTGGACGATGCCAAACGGCGTAACCATTCCTCGGGTCGCGTGACGGTGGTAGGTGCATTGTTTATCCTGTTCGATTATGTCGCCTTCCTTTGCGTCCTGGCGTTGGGATGGGTGGTGCTCATCCGGCGTAACAATCTGAACGCCGGGGAAATTACTGCTTCTCTGATCTTGCTGGGACTGGCAATTACTTTTGCTGTTATGCTTTTCCTGGGCTACCGGTCGGTACCGGCCCTGGGGAATGCCTTAGCCTGGATGGCACGCCTGGTCAACCACATCTTGCACCCCTTCATCCACCGGGAATACCTCAGTGAAGCCCGCGCCCACAAATTTGCTGCCGAGATGGGAGAAGGACTTTCGACCATCCGCGGCAAGAAGAAAGAACTAATCTGGCCGTTCCTGTTTGCACTCAATAACAAGGCATTGCTCATCTGTGTCATGGCATTTTGCTTTCTGGCGCTCGGTACACCGTTCACGGTCGGGACGCTGGTGGGCGGGTTCAGTATTGGTTATTTGTTCCTCATCGTTTCCCCAACTCCTTCTGGCCTCGGAATCGTGGAGGGTATGCTGACGGTGGCACTGAACACACTGCGGGTCAGGTTGGATGCGGCCGTACTCATCACCATGGCCTACCGCGCCCTGACATTCTGGTTTCCGCTGGCAGTTGGTGGCGTGGCATTCCGGTTGTTGCAGGGAAAACCAAATAATAAACCAGCAGCGTTTGACAAAATAGAATAAATATTCTAATATTGGATCACTTCCACGGGGAGATGGGCCTTGTTCGAATTACCTGAATACACAACCCTTGCCCGCCAGATGAACGAATCCCTGGCAGGGAAAACCATCCAGCGGGGGACGCTCGGGAACTCACCTCACAAATTTGTCTGGTACAACCGGACGCACGAGGAATTCAAAAGATTGACGTGCGGCAAACGCCTCGGCACGGCGCGTGCGCGGCCGTTGGCTCACCCTAGACCTGGAGCCTGGTTACCGTTTGCTCCTGGGCGAGTGCGGCGGGAAGATCTTGTACCACTCCCCGGGCGCGCCCCTGCCCGCAAAATATCACATGTTCCTGACCTTCGATGATGGTTCGGCGCTGACGATTATGACCGCCATGTGG
>Ga0315288_10009480_pt1 | contig 12258 bp, 11 predicted proteins | sample YL17G11_20_MG_FD_203454 | JGI IMG/M metagenome (GOLD analysis project Ga0315288, IMG submission 203454) | Sediment microbial communities from Yellowstone Lake, YNP, Wyoming, USA - YL17G11_20 | ecosystem: Environmental > Aquatic > Freshwater > Lake > Sediment | place: USA: Wyoming | collected...
TTTGATTTTGCTTGCTAACTTACTTCATATCAATACATATCTTAAAAGAAAGTCAAATTTAACGCAACACTATTGCCTTGGTCCCCCTTTAAAAAAGGGGAAATTGGAGATAATCCCCCTTTGAAAAGGAGAACTTCAAGAACTCCCTCACGATCATCAAAGAGTTAAAATCTTGCCTTGAAGATGACATATGATGTTTCGCTGAATTTGTCGAAAATTTACGTGACCGAAACCCCAAATGTTCACCGACAGCCAAATGAAATCTTGGGCTTGACTTAATTTCAGTTTTTAGTTATCTAAGGACAGGATGGACGGAGCGAGGTGGACATAAGGGTGAGTTAATTTTTTCTTCAGCTTCACTGGATAGAGTCAGTGGAGTTGAGCCATCAGGACGACATGCTTGTCGAATCATAGGGAGGAGGTGTGGAAGGCATGGAGAGAACGTATCCTGAATGTAAGAAATGTGGTGGAGGCGTGCTTCTGCCTCTTTCCGATTACGGAAGAGAAGGTGCCGCCATCACTTACAAAGCTTGGGTGTGCTCCAATCCCCAATGTGGCTTTTCTATTCGAATTGATAATGGGGAGATCAGCTTTGGCAAACCGATTGGCTTTTCGGACAAATAATAATTTCAACCTAGCCATTCAAGAGAGATAAACTAAGAACTATCGACGCTTCGTCCATCCTCAGCTAAATAAAAAAGAACGTCGAAAATATCGATGATGTCATAGAGAGGAGTTCTGTCCCATTTTTGATGGGAGAGGAGAAGTAATCTCTTTTGTATTGATTTGTAAAGAGGTGGGATTGCTTCGCCCGCGATGACGATAATCATAGTAATTCGACAATTTCACATAAGAATCATGTGGCGATTCATTTTTCAAAACTTCTGGTTCAAGCTGATGGCCATTCTCATGGCATTGCTTCTATGGTTTCACGTAGCTACTGACAAAGTATATGAATATACCCAAACTTTTCCCTTAGGGATAATCAATATCCCTTCAAACTTGGTCTTGGCAGAAAAGTTACCCGATCAAGTGGAGGTGAAAATCCGGGGCAAAGGAAAAGAGCTTTTGAAGCTCTTCCTGTCCGAAAGAAAGAGTGTCAATATAGACGCTAAAGAGTTCAAGAATGGAGAGACCAACTATGACCTAAAGCCTAACCAGATCCCGATTCCAGAAGGATTAGAGCTGCAGGTAACCGACATTCGCTCTCCCCAGGAGTTAAAAATAAAATTGGATCATCTTCTGGATAAAAAAGTAAAAATCCAACCCAACGTCCAAATCTTACCAGCAGATGGATTTGTGCAGGTGGGTGAGCTACATTACACCCCTAAAGAGGTCGTGATTTCCGGACCCACAATGTGGGTGAATGGTTTGGAAGAAGCTTTCACCCAGAAAAAGGTGATACAGAATGCAGACAAGCCCATTTCAGATCAGCTCGATCTGGTTTTACCTCCAGGCTACAATCTTAACCTTTCCTTCCGGAGAATAAGTTTTTCAGTAGACATTCAGAAAACTGGAGAAAAGATATTCTCAGATTTGTTAGTGCAATTGATCAATATTCCCAAATACCGGGAAGTAGAAATTCAGCCTGATCGAATAAGAGTAACTATTTCGGGGGCAGAGAGTTTGGTAAGCCGGATAAGTCCCGACAAGATAAAGGTGATGATTGATTGTGCCAAAGCGGCAAAAAGAGAAAAAACTAAACTTCCCATCCTGGTGGAATTACCTTCGGAAATAACCTTGAAAAAGGCAGAGCCAGATTCTATTGAGGTATCTGTGAAATAGATTTTAGTTTATGGCAAGTTAGGTAGTGTCAAGCTCCACCTGTTGCGGGATATACGTTTTTCACTTGATCATCTTACGGGTCCTGCGATATGAACCTTACGGTTCACACCTGGGGATTACCTCTGGTCTTGAGGATTCCCCTTAAGTGGGGAAAGACAAAAATTTTCAACCTGGTTCACCTAAAGGTCATCAACTAATACAAACGTAATAAATAAAATGTCATGGCGAGGAGCGATCAGACGATCACCCGTCTGGGAGAAGCGACGAAGTCCCGCAATGACAATGTAAAATTTATTATTGCATTTGTTATAATTATGTTGACAAAACAACATAACACCATAAACGTGTTGTTAATTATTCACGCTCAAAGGATTAGTGAATGAACCATAATCGGTCTAACATGCACTCAGGTATAAGAACGCCCTATCCCTTACTTATCAGGGAAGAATTCCAGAGGCAGGTTCGCATATGGCTTAGAGCTATCTATATCCACCGTCCCAAGCAGACAACAGAGGGTTGTGAATTTCTGTATGGTTTAAAACCCCCTAAATCCCCTTCAGGGTGAACCCCTCAGGGTGAACCCCTTATCAGGGGGACTTGACTGTCATTATCCCCCTTTTGACCAGGGGGAGATCGAAGATCCGTAGGACAGGGGATTAAGCATATAAATCTAAAATGTTGATGACCTTCAGGTGAACACTCCACTATACCCATTTATCGGAGTCTTCAATTTATCTTTCGAATTCCGAAATTAGGCGTTCAGAAATCTATACATGGGCAAGTAACGAAATAAACTTATAATAACAGTATGCTTATCTTGGGCATCGAGACATCCTGCGACGAGACCGCTGCAAGCGTGGTCAAAGATGGCAGAGAGATTCTGTCCAACGTGGTCTATTCGCAGATGGTGCACAATAAATATGGAGGGGTGGTTCCGGAGCTGGCTTCGCGCGAACATATACGAGCCATCGTTTTTGTGGTCCAGACCGCTTTAGATGAAGCCCAAATATCATTGGAGAAAATCGAGGGGGTAGCGGTCACCTACGGACCGGGTCTGGTAGGCTCGCTTTTGATCGGATTATCCTTTGCCAAAGCCGTATCTTTCTCTTTAGAAATCCCTCTGATCGGAATAAACCATATCGAAGGACACATCTTTGCCGACTTTTTGGAGCGTCCAGATATTTCAATTCCCTTCGTCTGCATGGTGATCTCCGGAGGTCATTCCAATTTAGTTTATGTAACGGAAAAAGGGAATTATGAGCTATTAGGACAGACGCGGGACGATGCGGCAGGAGAAGCGTTCGACAAGGTGGCTAAGGTTTTAGATCTGGGTTACCCTGGAGGTCCTGTAATTGATCAAGTTTCAGAGAAAGGTAATCCTGATTTTGTTAAATTTCCTCGGGCTTACTTAGAGGAAGAGAGTTTCGATTTCTCCTTCAGTGGTTTAAAGACCGCAGTGGCTCTCTTTGTTTCCAAGCTATCGAAAGAGGAATTGAGCGAACACAGAATTGACATTGCTTCCAGCTTTCAAGAGGCGGTGGTGGACGTTTTGGTGGAAAAAGGAATCAGAGCTTGTCTGAAAAAAAATACCCCGAATCTCGCTTTAGCGGGAGGAGTAGCCAGAAATGGACGTTTAAGGATCAAACTTGATGCTGAAGCAGAAAAACGCCACCTTCACGTTTTTTATCCCGCTCCCATTCTGTGCACGGATAATGCCGCCATGATTGCGTCCGCTGGCGATTTTCGCTTATCCCGAGGAGAGAGATCCAATTTAGATCTTAATGCTATACCCTATGCACCACTTTCCTCTGTCCGATAGTTCCACCCAGGGCTAATGAAAAATTTCTCCCGCTATCCCTTTCTTCCCCGCCTGTGGCGGGATCTTCGACATTTCATGGAGATGAAAAACAAGAGGATATGGTAATAGACTCTATTCGCCATTGACGCCCCATCTGCGAAAAAGAGCTGTCAACGGATGGAACCGATAAGACAGACAATCCGTTGTTTCTTCATTCGTTCAATCCGCTGAATCCGTTGACATCTTTGGCTAGTGTGTGGGTTGCATCCCACCCTTCTTGTTATAGAAGTCAATCCGTATGGATTCTATAAAAGGCTAACGTCTTAACTCCCAATTCTTCTTTAAAATCGGTTTCCCTTCAGGACAAACCCTAAAAAGCATACAAAAGAGCTTGACAGAATCCTTATTTGCATTATCATTTATGTATGAGGATTAAAACGAAGCTTATAATCTCGTGTTATGCACTGAGCATGGGAATTCTTAGCTTCACTTGTTCGCTTTTTGCACATCCGCTCTATGAGAATGGAATATCTGTTCCCCATTACGTCTTTTCTGATTTGGCTTTCGACTCAAGTAACAACGATCTATCCACTGCCATGTTTTTGGCATATTCACCAGCCCCAAAACCCAATGATTACAGAATTGATAACTCTTCGGATTTTGGTCTTTCAAGATTTTCCGTCAAATCGACAGAATCTGACTTCAAGACAAAACTCTCCTTACTGCAAAGACCTCAACTCTCCACCTCTCTTAGCTCTCCTTATATTCAGCATACGCTAACAGCGTATGTTTCTAAGCCAACCAAAATCAACTACAAAAGGGCTTCATTCATTGGGCTAGTAAATGCAGGAACTATCGGCTTCGGTTTCAAACAGGCTATGAGTAGCTGGGGAAGATCTAATGGCAGATTTCATGTCAAAGACGACTGGAAAGGGGATCATCTGTCGCAGACGGATGAAATGAGCCATTTTATGTGGGGATATAAAATGACTGAGTTTTTGTTCTCTACTTACCAATGGACGGGTCTCTCCTCGAAAGCCAGCCAGATTTTATCTATGTCTGAATCCGCTCTGATTTTAACTGCGGTGGAATATCCCATAGATGCCTATAATCCCAAACAGGGTCTGGGCGTATCTGATTTGATTTTTGATTATCTGGGAGTGGGATTGGCTTGGGCGAAAAAACATGAAAGCTGGCTGGGGGACCTCGACTTCAAAATAAGCTGGAAGAATAATATCTTTTCTTCCAAGCATCCTGTCTTTGCTCAAACCTACGAGGAATATGACTATACCATCTACTGGATCACATACAAAGCCAAACTATTTTTGCCTCGAAAAATCCTCTGCTTCGGATTAGGATATGGCGTGATCCATCATGGAATCCAACCTCATAGGCAAACTTACTGCGGGATTGGCCTCTCTTTGTCCGACTCGGCTTCTTTGTTTGGCAAAAAGCTTAAAAATTATGCCAAATTCTTAGATCTACTTTATCCTAACCTACGGGTAAAACTCTAACCCTGAACTTTACTCTCCGATATAAACGCATTTCTTTCTGATTTAAGGTTACACCCTTCACCCTATTTCTTTTCCTCCAGGGGGTGTGTCATAATCCACGAATGGGGAAGGTTTCTGTAGCCGCCCCACTTAACGAGGCGTACTCTGGGTGATGAATCTCAACGGTTTGCGTCCACAGGGGCGACTATAATTTCAAAACGTGATTGTGACATAGTCTCCAGGGAGAGCGCCATGCTTGGTCTACCTTAAATAAATGGGTTTGCTCTTAGGCGCTTCCGGTTACTGCGCAAAAGAAAGACAGGTGAAAAATTCAATTGTTGTCCACCCTCAGCCGATACAAATTCATGTAAACCATCCAAAGAAGAGAGTTTTTAAATTCTGGTGCTTGCTTACTCTTCTATTCAAAGAACCAATATCTTATTCCCAGGGGGCAAATGGGCTACAAATCCAGCCATAATGGTTTCTCCACCCTTCATCCAGCTCAGGCCGGTGGCAGTTCGACTTCGCTCACTGTCCCTGAGTGGTTCGACTTCGCTCACCACCCTGAGCCTGTCGAAGGGCAAAGTCGAGTCGCTGGTCAGGCCATTTTGAGTTTACCCAGAAGCGTCAAAGACGAAGAACGCCAAAAGATGGTCTCATCTAATAGCACCTTAATTTCAAAAGAAGGAGAAAAATTTCCCCCACCCAGAAGCCTCTCCCGCATTTTGGTGGTGGACGACGAGGAATATATTTGTGAAGTCATAAAAGAGATGCTTTCCAATGAAAAATACCAAGTGCAGACCATGTCCGATCCTCAGAAAGCTATTGACTTTATCAAAGCTCAAGCGGTGGATCTGGTTTTGACTGATCTGATAATGGGAAGGATATCCGGGGTGGAGGTCCTCCATCAAACCATGGAATCTCACCCGGATGCCATCATCATTTTGATGACCGGACATCCCACCATAGAGAATGCTGTGGCGGTATTAAAATCGGGTGCTTACGACTATCTGGTTAAACCTTTCTCCATGGATACCTTAAGGGCGGTGATCAAACGTGGTGTGGAGAAACAGAAGCTTTATCGAGAGAACATCCATTTGAAGGAGGCGGTATCTCTTTATAAGATCAGCGAAGCCATGGGGTCAACCATTCGATTGGACTTCCTTCTCAATCTGATCCTAGAAACAGCCATAAAAGAGCTGGAAGCGGACATGGCATCGTTTTTACTTGTAGATGAGAAGACTAACCGCGTGATTCCTAAAGCTTCCCTGGGAGTACCCAAAGAGTTGCTTCAAAGCGGGCTTCTCACCGGTCAGGACAACATTTCCAAATGGGTCATTAAACATGGCCGACCACGCGTTTTTGATAAGGACCAATTCAATGATCTTCTTCTTCCTCATGATTTGAGGAAATATATTCGGTCGATTATCATTCATCCTTTGATGGCCAAAGGGAAAGTCATCGGAATTTTGATCTTGATAAGATCGGAGGGACATGTATCTCCCTTTACCACCGGACAGCTTCAGACGCTCTCCATTATCGCCTCCAAAGCGGCTTCTGCCATTGAAAATTCCATGCTGTATGAGGAGCTGAAGGAATCCTATCTGCAAACCCTCACCGCGCTGGCAAATGCCGTGGAAGCGCGGGACATATATACTCGTGGGCACACCGAAAGAGTATGTTTAATGGCTCAATCTTTGGGAGGACAAATGGGGTGGGATGAAGAAAAGTTATGGGAAGTGAAGATGGGAGGGATTCTACACGATATCGGAAAACTGGGAGTGCCCGATGCCATTTTGAACAAAGCGGAAGCTTTGACCCAAAACGAATTCGAAGCCATGAAGCAACATCCCATCTGTGGTGCCAGAATACTGGAGGACATCTCTTTTTTGGCTGCAGCCGTTCCATACGTTTTGTATCATCACGAGAGATTCGACGGCAAAGGGTATCCCTACGGATTGCGAAAAGAAGAGATACCCATCCAGGGGCGACTGCTGGCAGTGGTAGATACCTTTGACGCCATGACCAGCGATCGACCCTATCGAAAAGCCAAAAGTTTCAAGCAGGCTTTAGATGAAATCAAAAATTGTGCTGTCACCCAATTCGATCCCCATATCGCCGAAGTCTTTTTAAAAGCATGGGAAAAAGGAATAATCGACAAAAGAAGATTGAAAATAAAGAAAAAGCTATAAATTTTGGATTATCTCCCAATTAGTGGATGAATTAATTGGGCTCCAGGGGTCAAGGATTAAAGGGGTCGAGTGAAAAAACCTTGAACCCTCAAATCCTCGAACCCTTTTTAGCAACTCTTTGGGAGAAGACCTTGGATGGTTAATTCCAGGTTTCTATAAATATCAGCAAGGCTAATATTCTTTTACCCGACTGCGTCTCCTGACCATCTGATTTTTTCAAATATAAACGGGAAGAATCTTCGTATTAAGTAAAAATATAAAGAGAAGTGGCTTTTTCTCTCATCTACCAGGAAGGGAAGCCCGGTTTCTCCATTTCCGTGAAAATGAAATAAAAGTTTTAAAAGTTTTTTGTTGACACGAATAAGAAAAACAATATATTTGGGTGTTCATTTTTTTCAGTTCAAGAAACTACAACTATTTCTCCTCATTCAGTCACCCCAGCCGGTGAAAGGTTTAACCCAGGGTAGGGATGCGGTGTAGTTGGAGATGAACATAAACCATTAGAATACTAAAAAGGAGCAGTAATGAAAAAAACATTGGAGCGGGTGGATTACGATATCAGCGGGATGCGAGCAGTGGAAACGTTCCCCCGGGTGGATGGGTTTCGCTTTCCTTTGGTAGGGCAGACGGTGTTGATCACTTCGGTAAACAAGGAGAAGATTCCCAGCGTGGGAGCAAAAAACTCGATCTCCATTTTTTCCTCTCGCCCAGCCATTGTAGGCTTCGGCTGTAACACCAATACCCTCACCGCCAAAAACATCCTGTCCACGGGAGAGTTCGTCATTAACATTCCCGGAGCAGAGCTGGCGAAAATAATACTCTCAATAGTGGAGAGCGAGCCAAGCGGGGAAAAGGAAATCAAAAATGTGGGATTAACGCTCGCAAAATCGGTTAAACTTTCCACCCCTATGATTGCCGAGTGCAAAGCTCATCTGGAGTGTTCACTGGACTGGACCAAAAAATATGGGGAGGACATGGTGATATTCGGGCGAGTGCTTTTGGCGTCGGTGGACAAAGAGGTGGTGGAAGCGAATCTGGAGGACAGATACAAACACCTGAAGCTCTTCGCCCAGCTGGATAACGGGCTTTACGGGGTGATCAAGGAAGCCAAGAAGCTGTCCTCTGAATAAGCGACCTCTATTTGCTTTTAAGATACCTACCTATGAAGCTCTATCGTCCCCACCTGAAATAGAGGGGAATCAATTCTTATTGGGCGAGCGACTTCGGTATGTCTGACTACCTATTTAATACAGATATTTATAAAACAGCTGCGCTTGGTCGACAATAGCTTGCAAGATTGAAAACTCCGTTTTAATGTCATTTTCTCCCTTGGGAAAAATTAAGAAACATTGGACGTCCGCTTTATTGTCAGCCGTATTCAACACAAACAAATCGCCCATCTCTTTTGAATTTTGTTTTCTATTGACCATTTCCAGTAAGTCTTTGTTTCCTACCTTCGTTTTCAGCAATATATAGTTCTGGCGGGTATAGCAAAACTCCCTCACCGTTTTTTGAGTTCCGGTGGTAACAAATCTAAACATACCCCAATCCGATTTAGCGATAGTGGAAACCGCTATAGCCAAAAGCTCTTCAAAGATAATTCTATCTTTTCCATTGGATTTGCTAAGTAGCTCTGTGGTCAGATTTTTTAGAAGCGGAAGGCGACGATTAACCATTCCTATGTATCTGAAAGATTCGTTTAGTTTTTCAATAGATATGTTTAGTTTTTTCTCCAAAGATATTTTTTCTTTCTCCTTTTGCCTTACGTCATAAAGATGAACCAGGTAGACCAGTCCCAAGATTATCAAAATGGTAAATGCCTCTGCATGAGATTCCGGAATAAATAGAACTGGTTTCGTAATGGAAAAGGGAAGAATAACCAAAAGCAAAATCAACACCAGATAAACTATTCGAGAAATCTTCGTCATACCGACATATTTACGACAAACGAAGCTTATTTAACAACATCTTGTGCCGGGTAAGTCAATCATTCTATTTCAACCCTGTAGGTCAACCATGCCTGAAGGCATGAACTGTATACTTCATACCGAAGGGTTGGTTGACAAACAAGGTTTTAAGGATGGAAGTATGAATGGATATTGCCTGCCACTTTTTTATTTACCCCTTCGGTATGCAGTAAGTCTTCTAAACTTGCCTGCTTGATTTTTTCCACAGATCCAAAATGCTTAAGCAAAATATTCCTTCTCGTGGGTCCTATACCAGGTATCTGATCCAGCTCCGATTTTATGATTCTTTTCTTTCTCAGCTTCCGGTGATACTGAACGGCGAAGCGATGAGCCTCATCTCTTATCCTCTGAAGAAGCCTTAAGGAAGCAGAGCCTTTTGGTATCATCAGAGGATCGGACCTTTCCGGCAAAAAGACCTCATCCAGTCTTTTAGCTAAAGCTACTGCATGTTGATTCTTAATTCCCAGACCATTCAACGTCTGAACTACACTCGACAATTGACCTTTTCCGCCATCCACTAACACTAAATCAGGATATTCTTTCTTCTCCTCGGTTAAACGATTAAAATATCGGCGCGCCACCTCACCCATCATGGCGAAATCGTCTTGCCCTTCCACGGTTTTGATTTTGAATTTACGGTATTGACTTTTCAACGGGCGACCATCTTGAAAAAAAACTAAAGAGCCTACAGCATCCGATGATCCTAAATTAGATATGTCCAGCGCGACAATCTTCCGTGGAGGGAGGGATAAATACAAATCCTTTTCCAGTGAGCTAATGACGGGAGGAACTTTCTTTTTCGCCTCTGATCTTTGCAGTAACAACTCGTTTAATGAAAGCTGGGCATTGTAGCTTGCCATCTCCAGAAGCTTGACTTTTTCGCCTCTCTGAGGGACGATGATTTTCATCTTCCCCTCTCTTTGCGAAGCAAGCCAGCCTTCTATCATCTGTTGATCGTCCATCTCGGTGGGGAGAACAATCTGGGGCGGAATCGCGGCCGAATGCATGTAATATTGTCTTAAAAAAGTGGAAAGAATCTCCGGATCAGTGCTTTCCACAAAACCGGTAAGATGGAAATTCTGCCTGCCGATTAAAACCCCCTCTCTTATCTGCAGAACAACTACCGAAATGTCCTTCTTATCCCTAGCGAAGGCGATAATGTCCCGATCGACTTTTTCCACGTCTGCTACTTTCTGTCTTTCTATCACGCTTTCCAAAGCTTTAATCTGATCCCTCACCCCTGCCGCCCTCTCGAATTCCTCTTGATTGGAATATTCCTTCATCTTCTCCTGAAGGTGCTCCAGGAGGAGATTGTTTTTCCCCGATAAAAAGAGCAACACGTTTTTTATGATCTCATAGTATTCTTCCTGCGAAACTTTGTCTTCGCATGGTCCTAAACATCTTTTGATGTGATAATCCAAGCACAGTTTAATCTTTCTGGCAGACGGGATGGCAGAGTTACAGCTTCGAATAGGGAAAATTCTTCGCAAGATACGAAGAATGTGCCGCATGGCTTTTACGTTGGTGTAAGGACCGAAATACTTGGCTTTGTCTTTCTTTACCCTTCTCACCACTAAGACCCTGGGAAAAGGCTCATCGGTAACTTTCAAATAAGGATAACTCTTATCATCCTTTAAGTTCACGTTGTATCTGGGCTTGTATTCCTTGATCAGATTAGCTTCGAGAATCAGTGCCTCCATTTCCGAGTCGGTAGCCAGAATATCGAAATCGGATATCTTGGAGATCAGAGTCGCTATCTTGGGATGATAGGGAGGACTATCATGGAAATACGCTTTAACCCTGTTTTTCAAGGATTTGGCTTTCCCCACGTAGATTATCTTCCCTGAGGAATCCTTCATTAAGTATACCCCGGGATTAGCGGGGAGATTTTCTAATTTGGTTTTTATGTCACGGGGAGACATAATAAAAACTCAGGTTTTAGGGGATAGGTTACAGGTGATAGGTGATAGGTAATAGGTGATAGGTTTAAGGTTAAAATGCAAGGTGAAAGGTAGTATTTTGTCTTTTCGCTAACACCTTTCACCTATAACCTATCACCTTTTTTCAAGGTATCACCCTTCGGGCGCCTATGTATCTTTTTTTATAGTAGTCTTCATCCAGAGACGATACGATCACTCCGGAGTCATCCGTGGAGTGAGCGAATTTACCTTCTTTAGTGTAGATTCCGACATGAGAAACCCCGAACCAACCATCCGAGAAGAAGACCAGATCACCATATCTCAAATCGTCTTTATCCACACGTTTCACCAGCTTGTAAAGTTTCTTGGTGTCGTGCGGAAGCTTGAAGCCTGAATATTGTTGATATACCGCTACCGCCAAACCGGAACAATCCATCCCCTTTTTGGTCTCGCCTCCCTGTTTATATGGAGTGCCCAGATATGAATCAATTATTTTCCCCATCTTGGTTTGATCGATATTCGTTTTCTCACTTTCAGGCTGAGTCCACTCATTCTTCTGGGGTTCCTCTGGTGAAGCAATCCTCTCTTTTTTCCTCTCAACCGGTTCAGAGCGAAAGCGAGGCTGGGAGACACAACCCATTATCAAGAGTAAACCAGTAAAAACAAGTATGAAGTAATATGGGACTGGGGACTTGAGGCTTGGGGTTTGAGACTTGGGGCTTGAAACTAGGGGCTTGGGGCTAGGGACTAGTAAATACTTATTGGATTTTAGCATTATTTTCTTAATCCTGTAATTTATTAATTAATCCTCTGGTCATTTTTTCCTATGGCGTCTAATTCTCCAGTAGTTCGGGCGGTGGTTCACCGATCAAAGAGGGGCTTCACTTCATCCCCACGACCTAAAGGGACTGTTGAAAAACCCCTAATCGGAGTGCGCCAGCTTGCTGGCGCGGTTTTTCTTGAAAATTAAGTTGTTGGGATACAATAGTATTTTAATCTCTTCGGGTTAAATTCCCCGCCGCTTGCGGCGAAGATTTGATTATATTGTATGGATGGCGAAGAGTGCTTATATACATAAGTCTCATAATGTTTCGGTATTGATTT
>Ga0315288_10009481_pt1 | contig 12257 bp, 10 predicted proteins | sample YL17G11_20_MG_FD_203454 | JGI IMG/M metagenome (GOLD analysis project Ga0315288, IMG submission 203454) | Sediment microbial communities from Yellowstone Lake, YNP, Wyoming, USA - YL17G11_20 | ecosystem: Environmental > Aquatic > Freshwater > Lake > Sediment | place: USA: Wyoming | collected...
GCGTCCATGATGCTGAAGACGCGGTCGTCCTCGGCAGCCTGGATCTGCGCCTTCCCGAGGTCCTGCATGCGCTTCAGGAGGTCGTAGCGACGCTCCTTGATCTGCGTGAGGGGTGCCTTGGGGAGGGCTGCGATCTCGAAGAGCGGGAAGTGCACGCGACGCGGCTTGGCCACGGCGGTGATCGACTCGCCCTCCTCGCCGATGACGTACGCGACGACATCGGGGTCCTTGTCGTAGACGGACTGGGCTCCGTCCGGAATCTGCTCGACGAGGAACGTCTTGCGTCCCACCGAGCTGTAGTCGCGGCGGTCACGCAGCGGCTGGATCATCGAGGCGGCGAGGATCTTGCGACCCTTCGACGTGCCGATGAGGGAATCCACCATCTTCTCTTTGATGGTGTTGTCGACGACCTGTACTCCGTAGGGATTCATGGTGTTCTTTTTCCTTTCCCTATCAGAGGTAGAGCTCTAGGAAGAGCTCTGCGTTGTTGGCGTCGGGGGGAGCGAGGACGATCCCCATGCAGGTGATGTCGTACTCGGCAGCGTTGCCGGACGAGGTAGCGCCGCCGGTCACGGTGATCCACTGGGCCTCGTACGAGTCCTGCCAGCGGTTCGTGAGGTAGCCGTTGACCGAGGCGTAGAGCCGGTCACCGACGAAGTACTGCAGCGCAGTGGAGGCGCCGATCTGGACCTGCGTCTCGTAGAGCTTCGTCCCGACCGCGCCACCGCGGACGAAGGGAGCCTTACCCGAGGCCACCGCGGGGGTGTTCTCGAACGCGTTGCCGGCCGCGTCGTTGAGGAAGAGCCCGAGGGGGCGCGTCCTCGCGACGTATGCCGAGGAGACGAGAACCGCTCCGCCGACGGTGTTTGCACCGACGTCGGGACGGGTAAAGGCCACGCTGCCTCCGAGAATGCCCTTCTTGACATTCACGGGGATCGTGGTCGACTTGTTCGCCGTCGTTGTGACGACGTTCGGATTGCTCTGCGTGAATCCATCCGCTGCGAGGACAGGGATCGTGTCCTTGATCAGCGAGTAGAGGACACGCAGGGCGCCTTGGCTGAGGCGAAAATCGCCTGAAGCTTGTCCACCAATGCCCATTGTGATCTCCTGTCTTCCTTTGGACGGTGTCTTAGGTCACGCCGGTCTCCACTAGAGACGTGGGTTCAGTCCAGGTTGCCCTGCGAGCCCGTCCGCCTTTCGTTCTTCCCGTCGAGTCTTAGATCCGATCCTCCGAAAACTGGGGTTGACTGTGTTGGTATCCTCTATACGTATCTCTTGTCCTGAGGGCCTCCCCTTGCGGGTGAGGTCCTCAGGGAAGCTTTCAGGTGCGGTCCCAGAGGGACTCCAGCTGCGCGCTGGGCGAGGGCTTGGCAGGCTGAACCTTGCCAACCTTCTTGGCGCCGCCGGCGGAGGCCGTACGGCCGACGCCCGCGTAGCCCGCTGCGCGCTGGACCGACTCGTGCTGAGCCGCGCGGATCTGGCGCTGGGCCTGAACCTCGGGATCGTCCGAGAACAGGTCGGCGACAGAGGCCGTGTTGATCGCGCCGGGGGCGGAGACGTCGTCGTCGTCGTCGTCGAACGAGACTTCCGGCATCGCGAGGCCCATGTCGGACGCCATCGGACCGCCCATCGGGGCCGGCATCGGCGCCGCCGGCATCGGCGAAGCCGCGGCCGGAGGGGCGAAGATCGCCATCAGGTCGTCGCCGCCAGCGGCCGGAGCTCCGGCGCCGGGCGGGCACTCGCCCATCTCGGTCTGGAGCATCTGGTCGAGCATGCCCATCTCCTGGGGAGAAAGGCCGTGAGCCTGCTGCTCCTCTTCGGCGGTGGGGGCCATGCCGTCATCGTCGCCGCCCTCCTGTTCCTGGGAGGTCTTGGAGCCCTCTTCCTCTTCCTGCTCCTGAGACTGGACGGTCTGCTGGGAAGTCTTACCCTCCTGCTCCTCTTCCTGCTCCTGGGACTGAACCTGCTGCTGCGAGGTCTTGCCGCCCTCCTCCTGCTCCTCTTCCTGGGCGACGCGCTTGTTGGCGGAAGCCTGGGCGGAGGCGACGGTCTGGAGGATCGTGCGGAGGGTCGGATCGTCGACCGTCATGAAGGTCGTGGCGAGGTGCTCGACGCTCTGCTCGGTCGCCGCGTCGCCGAGGAGGCGGGCCGCCAGCTTGGTGCAGGCGAACGCGCGGCGGTGCTTGGCGACGGTGGAGAGGGCGTCGGGGGAGACCTTGTCCATCCGCTTCAGCGTGGAGGCGAGGACCTGGCCCGGGAGGGCCATCAGGTCGATGGCCGCCTCACGGACGAGGTCGCCGTTGTCCGTGCGGAGGATGGCCCGTGCGACTCGCTCGGCCGCCGAGGCCTTCATGGCCGCCGCGGTCTTGTTGTCGTACTTCTTGCCATCGTTCCACTTGTCGACATCCTTGTGCTTCCACGTGTCATCGCGGAACTCGCCGAAGCCGAGCTCGTTGCGCTTGACGTGGTCACCCTCGTACTCCGCCTCGACGCTCTTGTTCGAGGTGGGCGTTTCCGCCCAGGAGTCCGGATCGCCCGACTCGTAGTCGGTCGCCCCGGGCTGCGGGTGATCTTGGTTCATCGTATAGATGTCGGCATGGCGCGACGTCGCCGCCTGGCGGGGCGTCTCGTTGCCTTCCGGCTTGGTCCAGGTGGAACGTGCGCGCATGGTGCAAAAGCCTCCTACGTGTCGATTGGTCATCAGAGTCCTAAAATTGTGCGATGGCAGAGATTTTTCCCTTCCACCTCAGAAACTCACGCTCGCTGTCGTTCAGATTCCTGCCCATTCGCACGCTGCAGGCCGCCAAGAACGACGTCTCGCTGGGGAATGAGGTGATCGGGCCGATTCGCATTGCGAGCTTGTAGAGAGAGGACGCATACTGCCGCCCTTTCATCCGATCCTCAATCCATGAAAGGATTATGAGGTCTCGCGGCTTCATGCCAGCGCGGCGGATGGCATCAGGACCGCCGACGTGGACCACACGCCAGGCCTGCGAAGCCCACTTCACGAGGCCCGGATTCTGTCCGAACTCCGCCCGCAGCTTGCGGTTGAAATCGGAGGATCGAACGAGGTTGTCGTTCTTGCTGATCGCATTCGAGGCCGGCATAGAGACGGATCCGACGTCCTCGGGCTTCGGGGCCATCTTGTCGCCAAGGCCCTTCACGATCATCTCCAGGAGCATCTCCTGGGCCTTCTCGACAAACTCGTCGAGCTTCGGCTTTGTGGGAGCGGGCGCCTTGTCACCGCCCGCATCGTCCCCGCCCTGGTCGCCCGCGTCGTCGTCGAGCCCTCCGGGAGCGGACTGACTCTCGCCGCCGCCCTGGTCGCCGCCGCCCTGGTCACCGCCACCAGCGTCACCGCCACCAGCGTCACCGCCCTGGTCCGTCAGCTCACTCGGCTCGTCACCCTGTGCGAAAACATGGCGGGCGGCCTTCTTCATCCCCTCCATCTCGGGGACGAGCTTACGGACCTCGTAGACCTGGTTGGACTCGCGGAGCTGGGCTGCGAAGGCCGGGCTCTCGTCAGCGTTGAGGAAGTTCCTGCGCTGCGCGCCCGAGAAGGCCGGCTGGCGCACCCAGGAGGCCTCGATGAACTGGTTGGAGTTGGGGATGGAGACGTGGCCGATGATCTCGGCGACGATAGTGCTGATCCCGTCGTCGTCGGTGAACGCAGAGCGCTTGCCGTCGTACTGGACGCAAGGGCAGAGCTGGGAGTCGTCGCCCGCCACATTCCCGCACTTGGTGCAGGTCGTGAAGAGCGAGATGCAGCCCATGGACATGGCGCCGATCTTCCCGGACAGAATGTCCTGGACCAGCGTCTTGTGCTTGCGGTCGGTCGCGACGAGGATGTCGATGTAGCAGCTCTTGCCGAGGTCGCGGGCGATGGCGTCGACGATGAAGCCCTTCGAGAGCTCCGGCAGCTGGATGTGCTCCAGGTAGTTCGGCGCACCGATGAACGTGCGGTACGTCGAAAGGAGGAGGGAGCGCTCCCAGGCGTCGCCGTTGTTGTTGACGATGTCGAGGCACTCGGGCTTGATGCGGAAGTCGGGCCAGCGGACCTCGGTCTGGACGCCGCGGTTCATCTGGCGGCCCGTCTTCGCGCGCTTCGGGGCGTAGCAGTCGACCGAGGCCACGATCGTGGCGTGGGAGAGGAGGTACTGCTTCGGATCGCACTTCCGCAGGACCGTCTTCGCGGTGCGGTGAATCACGTCCCTCGGGACGGCTCCCTCGTGCTGGTTACGAAGGACTTCCATCCACTCGTCGAACTCAACGTTCGTACGAGAGACGATTGACCGGGCATAATGACGGCGAGCCATTCTGTTCCTGTGTGTCAATGAAAAGCTAACGGGGCAAACATGTTTTCGCGGTAGCGTGAGTCATGCGAAGCTGTCCGTGTGGGAACCCCATCCCGTGGCGCATAACCGTCGATGGGGTACGCCGACTTCTTGCCAACCGGAAGTCTTGCCTTGAGTGCTTTCCGTTCATTCCGAAAGGAGGGAAGGGACTACAAGAGCAAAGGGCTCGAAACCTGAAGGCATACCGGAAGACCGAGTCCGGAAAGCAAGCGAGGTTCCTCCGGACACTCCGGAACTACGGCATAACTCTGGAACAGTACGAGGTCATGAAGGCGGGTCAAGGAGGCCTATGCAAAATCTGCAGATTCCCGTCCAGAAAGAAGCTCAATATTGATCATGACCACGCTACCGGGAGGGTCCGAGGGCTGCTCTGCGCGGGATGCAACATTGGGCTCGGAGCGTTCCGAGACAGCGTCGGATCTATGAAGTCTGCGATTGAATATCTCAGTGCATCCACGTAAATTGGCCCATATCCCGCGTACCGGGAGGCATGCAGACAGGCGAAGTGAAGGCGAAGCTGGCGCGCGTTCAGGCCGTCTCCGTGCAGGTCAAGCTGAGGGAGAAGAAGGTGGTGAAGGGGGTTGAAAGCTCCGGCATCTGGCCCCGTGTCACCCTCCGCGTGGACGCTCAGGAGGAGGTCGTGGCGCTCACCGAGTACGCGAACGTGGACACAAAGCTCTCGGAGCACCGAAAGGTAGACCGTTATAAGCTCGACAAGCTCGAAGTCGCCATCCTGAGGCTGGCAGGAGTCCAGAGCCAGGCGATGAGGTCCGTCAAAAGGAGCGCGTTCCTGACGGGGCCGCTCGCAGCCGCTGTCCAGCGCGTGAAGATCAGAGTGTCGTCGGCAATCTCCAAGGCCCGGACGACGCAGAAGCTCGGGACGAGGGTGGAGGCCGCCCAACGCAAAAGGCGCAAGAGCGCCGCCACGGTCCGGCTGGAGAGCGCGTTCCGGGACCTAATCCACCGCGAGGCGGTGAAGCTGAACGACCTAAAGGGATCCCAGATTGCGAAGATATGGGACCGCGTCCGGATGGAGAAGGTCGTGCAGGACGTGCACGACCTCTAGAAGCTTTCCAAATGGTCAGAGGTGACCGGTCTTAGGGAGCATACTCCAGGGCTTTCTTACCCTCACTACTGGACGGGTCGACAGTCGAATGAGTCATTACGCCTTGGGCGTCCTTCTCCCAGTCACTGTTGAACTTGGCGGCGTCAGGGAGTTTGATCCCCTTCTCGAAGCCCCGGTCATGTTTGTACGTGACATGACCAGTGCCGTCCGGGAGGATGACTATATAGTCGGCCCAACCCTTTTTAGAGTTCATCCCGTCGACGTTCGAGACATACTTGTGGATCACCGTCTGTTCGTCGTTGGCCGTGCGGCGAGAGGCTGTCTTCCCAGTCCAGCGCTTGATGACGGGGAGGAGTACCGGGCGGAGGGACGGGTTCGCGCTCGCGGTCCGAACGAGGAGGGGGAGGAGCTCCCTGCGGGAGCCGACAGCGGCGCGAGGAGCCTCCAGGAGAGGGCTCGCCTCGGCGAAGAAGTCCTTGAGGGCCTTCATCAGGTCGGCGCCGCTCGCGCCCTCCAGCATGGGCGCGTACTTGGCGACCAGGTCCTTGGCGTCTTCGGCGTTGCTCTTGACGACGTCGTCGGCCTGCGGGACCTTCTCGACCTTGCGCTTGCCCTTCATGAGGGCGGTTCCGCGCTCGATGAGGTCGCCGAGGTCCGAGATGATCGTCTTGACCATTGAGCGGGACGGCTTGTCGCGGACCTTGTCGAGGAGCTGCTGGACGTTCTTGGCGTCCTCGAAGAACTCTTTGTTCTCCTTTGTCTCTTTCTCGATCTTCTGGCTCGGCTCGGACCAGTCGCGCTTGCCGTCGACGAACTCGTCCATCTCGGACTCGTCCATCTGGTAAGAGGGCTCGTTGGCCTTGGTGTCCGGATCGGCGGTCTTGTCCTTCTTTTTGAAGAAGCCCTTGACCTTGTCCATGACGCCGGCCGTGTCGTCGGCCATCCGGAGGATGTAGGCGCCGACCTTGAGCATCTGCCGAAGGTCCTCAGTCTGGGCCTTCGCCTCGTCCTCGAAGAAGTTCGCGAACTCCTTGGCGTCGTCGGTGTCGAGCTGTTTGTCGGCCTTCTCCAGCTCCGCCTTGAGGTCCTTCAGGATCTCGACGACGTCCCCGACGTGATCCTCGAACTTCTTGGCGCCCGGGTTGATGACCGACAGGGCGAGGCGTTCAAGCTCGCGGGAGAGGACCGGGTTCGATGCCTCGATGCTGGAGGCAATCCGGAGGAGGTTGACGACGTTGCGGTTCTTCATTTCTGCAGGTCCTTCGGGTGAATGGTGAACCCGCAACCCTTGCACAGGAGGACCTTCTTGCCCTGGCGGAAGGTCCGCGGCTTGAGGGTACCCCTGCAGCGGGGGCACGCAAGGACGCCACCGTTCTTTTCCTTCTGGGTAACGCGGTACTGACGGCTCGGGTCAACCCAGTAGATCGCCATCCGGCGACCGGCCTCGTAAAGGTTGGCGACGGTCCGGCGGACCGTGTCCGTGCCGAACTCCTCCGCCATGACCTTCGAGAGGGTGACGAACGCCGTCACCTCGTCCAGGCCATCGTGCATGGCCTTGCAGGCCGCGCGGTAGACGGGAAGCGTCCGGTCCTCGTAGCCGGCGACGATCTCGGAGGCGAGGGAGCTACGCCATTCCTGGTCGGACTCCACGTTCCCGGAGTCGTTGAAGCTCCGGGCGCCCTCCAGGGTCGAGTAGCTCTGGTCCGTCGACGGCGGGCGCGTCGTGAACGACACGTCGTGAACGAGCTCGGAGGCGAACTCCAAGTCCGAACCCCACGGCCATTGGACCTGGACGATGCCCGTGTCGACGTTGGAGTATAGGACCCTCCCGGCATAGGGGCTCAACAGGAAACCGCGCAACCCGGACTTGCGCACGGTCTCGCCCGTGTTGAACTGCCTTGCGGCGAGCTGGTCGTCTATGAACGCCTTCCTGAGCATGGTCCCTCTCGGGTGACGAGAGGTTTCAGGCCCAGGACTTCGCGGGGCGGGCGGCGGGCTTGGCGGCGGGCTTGGCGGCGGGGCGAGCGGCCGGACGCGTCGCGCCCTGCTTGGTGCTCTTTCCGGCCGATCCGCCCGGCCAGGACGGCTGCTTCGACTGGGTCGAGTACTCGCTCAGGTCGCGGATGTCGTACTCCTTGCGGTCCGACACCGTGGTCGTCGCGTCCTGGTCGTACGTGTCGATGCCCTTCGAGTTGAAGGACGGGGGAGCCTTGTGCATGTACGGCTCGTCCGAGTCCGACTCGATGACCTTGTTCGGGTTCTCGAAGGTCTTCATGTACGGCTCGTCGGAGTCCTGCTTGAGGACCTTGCCGATGAACTTCTGGAAGGACGCCTTCCCGAAGGCCGCGACCTGGAACCGGTCCGCGTACGCGTCGATCTCGCGGACGAGGCCGGACGCGATCTTCGGATCGATCTTCCCTGCGACCTTGAGGACCTCGATCCGCTTGGCGGTGTCGTCGAGGGTCTGAAGGACCTTGTTTGCAACTTTCTTGTCGATGGGCATGTCAGACTCCGGGTTTGCTTAGGTCTTGGTATGAAAGCCGTAGTGATCCTACCCCGTCACCACTTGGTGTCGTCGGGGGAGATGTCGACCGAGGCCTTCTTCTTTCCGAACGGCGGAGCCTTCTTACCCCCGAACGGCGGAGCCTTGCCCTTGGAGGGCGGGCCCTTCTTTCCACCCTTGGCGGGCGACTTGGACAGGGGGCCGCCCTTGGCGAACGGGTTCCCGCCCTTCTTCTTGGCGGGAGCCTTCTTCTTGGTCTTCTTCTTCTTGGCGGCCTTGTCCATCTTCTTCTTGGCGGCTGCCAGGAAGGGCATCATGACCATCCTCGCCTCGGGCGAGATGGAGGCGACGCGAAGGAGGGCGGACACGGGGACGGAGACCGAGGCGGTCTTGACCTTCTCGCTCTCGGCGACGATCCCGTTGATGAAGTCGTCCACGCCCTTGACGAAGGCCTCCAGCTCCTCACCGGAGAGCGGCTTGGCGTCGTCGAAGCCCTTCATGACGTCTTCGAGCTTCGTGACGTCGCGCTTGGACATCTGGACGAGCTTCTGGATCTCCTCGTCCGACATGTCGGCGATCGGGGCGAGCTCTTCACCGGCGGAGGTCGCGACGCGCGAGGCGACGCTGACGGACTCCTTGATCTTGGTGAGGGCCTCCATGAAGTCGTCGGGGGTCCGCGCCTTCGAGAGGAGGTCAAGCTGGTGGTGAACGTCCTTGACGTTCGGACCCTTCGTCAGTCCGCCCTGCTGCTGCTGCTGCGAGGTCTGATCACCGCCGCCGGCCGGGGGCTGACGGACGGTCGGAGGAGCGTTCTGTCCGTCGTCGCGGACGGTGGCGGGAGGCTGCTGCTGCCCCTCGCCCTGGCTTTGCTGGGAGAGGTGACGGTTCTTCATGAAGAACTCGGCCTCGCTCTCACCGCCGTCGTCTTCCTCTTCACCACCGGGCTTCTTCTCATCCTGGCCCTGATGCTGAATCTGGCTCTCGACGGGAACCTGCGCCACACGGATCGCCCGGACGTTCTTCATGATCTCGAAGGCCGCCCTCGGGTTGGACTTCCGGAGGTCGTTGGCGACCCTGATCATGCTCTGAAGGTTCTTGTCCATGGCAGCGGCGCTCCTCTTTCCATTTCCGCCCTCAGGGACGAGGGTGTCCGAGAACAGGTCAACATCCGACTTCGAGAGCCGGACCAAAAGCATGTTGTACGTCTCCACGTCGACCTTCGACTGGTAGGCGTGGTCGTTGGCGAGCTGGATGGAAAGGTCGAGCGCAGCTCGGATCGGCGCGTCCTCGGCGCCGCCTTCCCAGCCGTACTGGAGCCAGTCCGTCTTGAGCAGCTCCTTCGCGTGAGCGAGGATGGAGTCATACGAGGACTTGTCGAAGTACCGCTTGTCAGGCGAGTGTCCGCTGTTCGTCGGGCCGGAGGGGTGACCCTGCTGGACGATCCCGTGATATGCGGCGGTCTTGGAGCTCATGTCCTCTGTTCCAGGAGTCCCATAAGAAGCTGCTCCAGCCTCTCCGTAGGTCAGGACTTCGTCCGCCGTAATCTCGCCACGGCCGAGAGCGCGGAGGGCGTCCGCCCTGAGGAAGCGGCTAGTCCCGGGAACGGCCTCCTCTCCACCGAAGGCAACCTTGAGGGCAATGTCCGCCAGGGAGGCCTTACGGTCCCTCTTGGCGGCCTCGGCGTCCGGGTCCGAAGTATCTTTCATGCGACGGCGACGGTTGTCGTGCTTCGGACCGCGCTTCGACCGGTTCTTGCGGCTCGGAGCCGGCCTCTTGTGGATGAGGCGGGAAGTCTCCCGGTCGTCCTTCTCAGCGGGAGACAGATCCGTGGGCATTTCCCATCGCCAGCCACATCAAGGGGCTAGTCACTCCTCGCCCTTGCCGCCGAACCTGCTGTCCTTGTCCTTCTTGACGTCCAGGCCGGCGTTCTTCGCCACGACCTCCATGACGTTCGTCTCCTCGGCGGCCGTGTCGCCGAGCTTGGTGAGGGTCGCCCGGAGGAACTCGTTGAAGTTCGCATCGTTCGGCGTCCACATGTCGCGCTTGAGCTGGTCGAGCGTCTCGTCCGCGTCGATGTTCAGGAGCTCCAGGATGAAGGAGATCGGCAGCGAGCCCTTCGTGTAGAGGTTGAACATGAAGTCCTGGAGCTCCGTGTTGTCGCGGAGGGCCAGGCGTGTGAACTGGAGCTTGGGGTAGAGAAGGACCTTGTTGCCGAACTCGTCCTCCTCCCAGAAGCCCTTCTTCTCCGCCACGGGGGCGAAGAGGCTCTTCTCGACGTACTCCGCTATCGTCTCGCGATAGAGGAGGTACATGGTGTTCATGACGTCAAGGTGGATGCGCTCACCCGCGTACGTCGACTCGCCCGTCAGCATGGACTCGGTGATGCGCAGGCCGATGAAGAGGAGCTTGTTGGTGATGTCGTACTCGGTCGACAGGTCGAGGAGGCGGTCGCGAGACCCGATCTCGTCCCAGTGGACCTCAAAGTTCGTGACGACGGTGAAGTCCGGGTCGATGAGGGCCTGATCGACCTGGTCGCGAAGGGCCTCAACGTCGATCTCCGACATCTTGTCGCCCCAGACGACGCGCTTCGGCGTCATCGCGCGGGACGCGATGGACGTCTGGGCCTGGCGGAGCTTGTCCTGATAGAGAAGGGTCCGGAGGCACCGCTCCAAGAGGGAAATACCGCGGTCGTCGTACGCGCTCTTCTTGTGGGAGAGGTGATAGCAGAACGACGAGCACATGAAGTCGTCGTACGGGCTCGTGTTGAGCGGAATCGGCTGTCCGTTCAGGAGGTTGTCCCGGATTTCGGCCGGAATGTCCTCGGCGATCTTCATTGCCTCCTGGTCCTGGTTCTCCTGAGCCTTCATGACGACGAGCCGGTCCTTCTCGGACGGGATCAGCTCCATGCGCGTCTTGTTTGTGTACTGGAACGTCTCCAGCTTCACCTGCTCGGGCGGGAGGATCTGCAGGCGCTCCCAGCCAATATACTTCTCCTGTACGAACTTGCGGATATTCTGTTCGCGCTCGGACTCCGGCTTGAGCTCCTTGCGCCTCTCCAGGCGCTTCTTCGCACGCCCAGCGTAGTCGACTTCACCAATCTCCTCTTCGACCTCGGTGGCTATGAGCTCCTCTGGAACCTCCTCGGAGAGGTCATGGTCCTCGGCGAAGATGAAGACGTTTCCGTGGAGCCAATAGTCGTGCGTCGCGTCGTAGAGCGTCTGGAAGAGACGAAGACGGTCGCACATCTTCGTGTAGAAATGAAGAATCTGCTTATTCCGCTTCATATCCTTCCCCTTCGGGAGGGATAGGCGGATCTTCGACATCGGGACGTCGGTGTGGAAGTCGATGGCCGCACCGACGATAGGGTGCGTGTTATACCAGAAGCGATAGAGCTCGCGCTTCTCGCGCTCCGACTGGGGGAGCTCAAGGAAGTCGGTCGACAGCTGAGGGCTGTAGAACGTCGAGTCTGCGCTCCGGATAGCGCCGCCTCCAGCGTTGCCGAAGTCGGAGGAGAAGGCCGCAATGCGGATAGACTGCGCAGCCTCGCGACGAGCAAGCTTTTCGAGCTTGGTCAGGCCCTTCTTCTGAACGACCTGCTCGTCCACCCGCTTCACGGGGAGACTGCCGGCGTTAGGGACTCCTATCTTCTTTTTGGCCATCCTTCAAGCCGCTTCCCATCAATGGTCCAGCTCCGGGCTGGCGGCCTCTTCAAGGACGCCCTCCCGAAGCCGAGCCGCCGCGTCCATTTGAGAGCCGGCCTTCTTGAGGTGGTGAAGGGCGGTCCCGAGAACCCCGAGAGTAGGCTTCAGGAAAAGCCGTCGGCCGAGGAAAAGCCGTCGGCCGAGCTGACTCGCGCACCTCCTGTCCAGGCCCGCGCAAAGGTTCAGAGCCTTCTCCACGGCCTGGACGGCGGCCTGGACGGACTGCCGAAGCTCCGCGTGAGAGTCGAACGCGACCGTGACCTCGTCCTGCATCTCGCGGACGACCCGGTCCCTTACGTCGGCCGCAGCGCGCTGGGCGCGCGCCTGACGAGCCTTCTCGTCCGGACGGGCAGGCCCAGGGGCGGGCTCTCGAACCTCCTCAGGCTCGGTGGTTTCAGTCTCGTTCACGAGGAACGGTACTGGCCGCCAAACGACTTGGCGACGCGGGAGGCGATCTTCAGGGTGTTCCGGAACCGTATGAAGCGGTCGAGGGCTCCCTCCAGAATGGCCACGGACTTCATGTCACCACCGATGAGGCCCTCCCAGCTCCCTCCGGCGCCGTGGAACATACGGTAGACGTGGAGGAAGTCCTCCGGGGTCACCTTCTCGTCGGACCCGTAGACGTGGTCGAC
>Ga0315288_10009482_pt1 | contig 12257 bp, 10 predicted proteins | sample YL17G11_20_MG_FD_203454 | JGI IMG/M metagenome (GOLD analysis project Ga0315288, IMG submission 203454) | Sediment microbial communities from Yellowstone Lake, YNP, Wyoming, USA - YL17G11_20 | ecosystem: Environmental > Aquatic > Freshwater > Lake > Sediment | place: USA: Wyoming | collected...
GGCGAGGAAGTCTCCTATGCCGTTGCACTTGCGGGGTTGGAGGAACTCGCTGAAGTAGAGGCCGCTCTGTTTGAAGCTCATGCCGAAGTCGAGGAGGACTCGGGTGTCGCGGTCCTGGAGGAGGATCTTGTTGCCGCCTATCTCGTCTACGCCGCCGTAGAATGTGAGGGTGGTCATTGATTGTTTGGAGTTTTAAGGTTAGATAAATTTAACGGCGGGTGATCGGCTTGCGTTCGTCGTCTACCAGTTGACTTTGACGAAGTTGTCTTTCCTTCTTCCTCTGGTTGTTCCTATCTTTATTCGGGTCTTGAGGGTAGTTGTACCTGTGATGTCTATCTCGGAGACGGGGATGGTTCTGCCGTCGACGGTGATTTCCGTGCGGTTCGTGGGGCTCCATTCGAGCCTGTCGGCGTGGATGAGGAGGATGGTGTCTCGGCTGAGACTTCGTAGGGAGGTGCGGAGGAGGGGTACTGGGTCCGCGTCCTCCGTGTAGGGGGAGTTGAGGATGCTGGGGAGGCCCGTGAGGACGAGCATTATGGGGTTGAGCTTGTTGGACTGGGCGGCTCGCATGAACTCGATGATCTTCATCCTCTCGGCTTTGGCGTGGAGGGTGTCCTCGTAGAGCTTTGTGAGCTCCTGGAGTGCGTCCTGCTCTGCGAATATGGCTGCTGTGAGGGTGCTCATGTCAACGCTTCTCCAAATAGACTGTGTCGCCGATCAATGTTACCTTTACTGTGGCTTTGAGGTTTCTGGCAGTTATTTGTTCTGCGAGGATCTTGTGGAGGATCTGGGGATCTGTGTCGGGTGTATCGACCTTGACGTAGGTGTGCTGGCCTCTAAGGAAGGCATCGAGGATGGGGTCGTACTTCTTTGGGTCAGGTTTCGCCTCGGCATACTCGGTCATTCGTCTCTGTGCCTGCTCCTGGTCTAGGCGGCGGCGTGCCTGTAGGTGTAGGCCCTCCTGGCAGACGGTAAGGAGGAGGGTCTGGACGTGCTCCTTCTCCATGTTCTTCACTGTCCTCTTCTCCTCGGTGACATTGTCCGGGAGGACCTCATAAAGTGCCTTGAGGACGTCGCAAGCGGCTCCGCCGGCGTGTGCGAGGTGCTCCGCCGCCTTGTTTATACTCCCTCCCTCCTCGAGTGTGGCGATTGCCTGGTGGATCCAGTCAATGACGGGCGACTTGTCGGTGGGATTCAGGGAACCTTTCCTCACCCTTGTCCAGGGAGGTGTGAGTTCGAGGACCTTGTCACGTCCTCCAGAGACTGTTACGGAGGCTAGTTCTCCGAGTCCGGTGGTGACCGCAACATCAATAACGGGGTCGCCAGTGCCCGTTGCTCCGGTGCAGGCAAGGGCTAGGCGACGAGCGTCGTCGTAAGGGACGGAGTCGCCGTAGAGGTGCCTGGCTAGGACATAGAACTTGGTGGGGGCGTCGACGCCAACGATCTGAGGAGCGATCTTGCGGGTGAGGTAGCTGGCGGCGAGGCCTGTGGCCTGGTCCACGACATATTCGAGCATCTCCTGTCCCGTGAGCTTGCCCTCCGGGTCTCTGAGGGGCCAGCTCTGGCTGGCGATTCGTAGGGCTTCGGCTTGGGCTCCCATTACGAAGTCTGGTCCGGCGATGCCGTAGGACTCTAGTTCCACCAGTCTGGGCTCCAGGGTGCCTTCGAGCTTGTGGAGCGCGTCCTGGAGGAAGCCGCCGCCTCCCTCACGCTTGCGACACACCATGAGGATGTTGGTCTTGAGGCTGGCTTTGCCGGTTATGTGGAGGCTGCGCTCCATCTCGGCTCGGACGCCCCAGAGGGCGGTGATTGTGAAGCCGGAGTTGAGGAGGGCGTTGATGGTGCTGCTCCACGCTGCGCCGGCCTTGTGGGCGAACCAGAGGACGAAAGCGCCCTCGTCCCGGAGAACTCGGTTCATGCTTGTGAAGATGTCCTTCATCTTCCGCTCGTAGGCGGCGCTGCTGAGCTTGGTGCCTCCGTGGCGGACGCGGTTCGCGACGGCCTCCTCCTGCTTCGGTGTTTCTACAGCGGTGAAGGCCTCCGGATAGGCGTCCTTGAGGACGCGTTTAAACCAGACGTAGAAGTAATCGCTAAGCTCGGCATATTGCACATTCCCATAGTAGGGGGGATCGGTTATGATCACATCGAAGCCATATTGAGGTATGATTTTAGATGGAGGAAATGCGGCATCAGAAACTAGGACGTCGATATTCCCGCTTATCCTTTTAACAATTTTTCCTAATTGTTTTGTGACTTTATTAAGGCACCAACTGTATCCAGTTTTGTCATTTAACATTTCAGCTTCGGCATGATCCCAAGTCCAAGCGAAAGCGTGAGTATCAAATGTATCTCTAATTGATCCTTGAGCAATATCCCAAGAGGTGAGAATGGAATTATAGTTGAGCGTTTTTCCAAATGCGAGAGTAAGGTAAGCGGCCACAGCATTCCCATACTCTTCCGCCTCCACTGGGCTTCTCCCCTTCCTCCGCTCGTCCTCGGCTATGCGGAGCCGGGTGTCGCGTATGAGTTTGACCAGTTCGGCGTGTTCGATGAGCTGACGAGCGTTGAAGAGACCATACCATTTACTAATCCCATTATTAAGAGGCTCACCTGTTTTCTCACCTATTGGAATGGTTTCTGTCGGGATAAGATCCTCTGCGAGGTATTCTTCCCACCTCTCTTTGAGATCTCCCTCGGCCAGCCGGTATCCCTCAACCATCTCAGGGGTGGGCTCGGCGAACTCACCGCCCTTGAAGACGGCTGCAGCGAGGATGGCGGGGTGGCTCCCGTGGAAGCCCTCCTCTTCTCGTTCAGCGAGGTGTTCTCTGTATTGGCGCTTCGTCTCCTCCCCGCTCACAGTGTGGCGGTGTAGGGGGCACTCAAGTACTCCCCGTTGAACGTAGCCGCGGGCGTCAAACTCCTCGCCCCGGTAGGGTCCCTCCACGACTCGGAGCCTCCCGTTTCCGACATCGCTGACCTTGACGATGCGCAGACGAACATTACCGTCCTCAACCCGTGGGTAGAGCGCGACGTTGTTCACGCGGTCGATCACGGGCTGTTTTAACGCTGGGACCTCGCAGCCACACTCGGGGCACCTGAACATTTTTACCCAGATATAGCCGGTGGGCTGTCCCTTCGGGTGCGGGGAGTAATAACTTTTCACATGCTCCCGGAGTTCCCTTAGAACCTGCTTCCCATATCTCTCCAGGTCCTGGACGAGCCTCTCTCCATACTTTGCGGGATACTCCAACCCTGCTTTCAGAATAATATAGGCAACAGGGTTATATTCTCCTGCCACCACCTTGCCGTAGCCGGCGCGGGCCATCTCGAAGGGTATGCTACCGCCACCCGCCATGAAGTCGGCACCGATGGGGAGCCTACCCCAGAGCTCCTTCGCCTTCTCCATATAAGCTGAAGGCGTCGGGTTGACGCCCTCGAAGACGGGGTAATTGAATCCCTTCTTCCCATGGGTCCTGTTCTCAGCAGCCTTGATCGGGTCCCCACGGAGCCCCATCGCGTAGAGCAGCTTCCGATAATCCTCAGGCTGATAGGCATCGGCTGGGAGAGCCGCGAGAATTGAAACCACCCTTGAAGCTGTATGAGGGCGTCTTGCCCACCATAGATGAAGCTGAACTAAAGGCGGAAACTGAGCACCTCTTTCCCGTTTACTCTCGATACTCGTCTCATTTACGGGGAACCATTTCTCTATGAGGAGCTCTCTCAACGCGAGTCAAATATAATCTCTTAAATTTATATAAAACACTAATCAAGCCATGACACTTCAGCCCGTCTGGGAAACCCTCCACCCCTACCCCGAGGTCGCCTCAGGCAAGGTAACGGAGGACAGCTTCGTCGTCTCCATGGGAGCCGTCTGGGAGCGCCTCGAACTCGGAGCCAAAGTCGAAGTCGACCCCCGCTACCTCGACCCCGAGGGCTTCTACCGCCGCACCCACTTCACCGACTCCATGCGGGAGCTCCTCACAGCTATTACCAGGCGAATGAACGGCGAGAAAGCCCAGTCCATCCATCACCTCCAGGTAGGTATGGGCGGAGGCAAGAGCCACACCCTCCTACTCCTCTACTACCTATCCAAACACCCCGAGAAAGCCCAGCCCTTCCTCAGACGGGAGCACATCGCCGACAAGGCACCCAAGTTCCGGGTAGCCGTCATAGACGGAAGCCGCATCGACATGTTCGGTAAAAAGTACCCGGACGGCACCCTCGTCCAGACCCTCTGGGGACTCCTCTTCAAGGCCCTCGGCAACTACCCCAAGTACAGGGAGATAGACAGCCTCGGCCAGGCCCCCAGCGTCACCACCCTCAAGGAGGCACTCGGGGGAGAGCCGACACTCATCCTCATAGACGAGCCCACCATCTACATCCAGAACATCATGGGTAACCCCAGGCACGTCGCCGTCCTCCAGAGTTTCCTCCAGAACCTCACCGCCGCAGTCAACGAGACACTCGGATGCGCCCTCGTAGTCACCGCCCCCACAGGCATCTACGAGGAGGCCCGCCGCCTCATCTCCACCGTCCTCTCCCGCTACTGCTCACCTACAATAATCGCGACCCCCAGAGAGTACAAGAGCGTCAGACGCCACGCCCTCTACACAGACGACTTCGACAAGCTCGCCCCCGAGATCGAGGAGACCGCCAGAGAATACGAAGCCCTCTACAGGAAGCAGCTCCCCCCTAGAGCCGCGGCGGCGCCCCAGGTCATACGAGACAACTACCCCTTCCACCCCTTCGTCGACCAGACTCTCGGCAACCTAAAGGAGAACACCGCCTTCCAGCAGATACGCGACGAGCTCCGCTTCCTCGCCAGCCTCATCTACAGCGTCCACACAGTAAAGGACCCCGACGCATCCCTCATCACCGTCGGCCACGCCCGCCTCGAGGACGATTACGTCCGTGGGGGCACCATAGGCAAGCTCAAGAACCCCATCCTAGTCAGCCAGCTCGACACCGAGCTCGACGAGCGCATCACCCAGATACCCGACAGCCTCAGGGAAACGGCCCGGAAGGCCCTCGCCACCATCGTCCTCAACAGCCTCACCACTACAGGCCCCCAGCAGCAGGGCGTCACCGAGGAGGAAGCCAAGTACGCGCTCCTCACCCCTACAACCAACCCCGCCCTCATTCCCGAGGCCCTCAAGGAGATCCGGACCAAGCTATGGTTCGTCGACCTCTCCGGCGACCGCTACGTCTTCGGCCGAACCAACATCAACAAGCTCATAGACGAGTACATGCGACGCGTCGAGAAGGACCCCAAACTCGTCGGCCTCTGGTGGAACGAGATCCAGAAGGAACTCGGCAACTGGAAGCAGACCGCCATGGCGTCATACAGGAAGCAGGCTGGGACAGGTAAACGTCTCTTCCAAGATTCCAACATCCACGTCTGGGTCCACAGAAGCGACGAGATCCCCGATAACGTCCCAAGCCTTCACCTCGTCCTTGTAGACTACACGGTGGCAGCCAATGACTCAGGCAAGACTAGAGCCGCCTCCAACCCCGATGAGGCCTGCGAAGCCGTCAGGGACCTCTACCAGAACTACGGCAACACCTCCCGCAACTACAAGAACACCGTCTACTTCCTCGTCGCCGGCCGGGTCGAGGATATACAGAACGGCCCTGTGAGGCTTGCCAAGGAGCTAATGGCCCTTGAGGCAATGGCGAAGGACAAGGATGAGCTCAGGATTAAGGTCGGGGAGGACGGCCTCAGGCAGATCGAGCTCCTACGCGCCCAGGCCAAGAGCAGCCTCGCCCCTAGCTGCCCCTCAGCCTACCAGTGGCTCGTCTACCCCAGCCAGGCCGGCCTTGCCGCCATGCAGCTTGGCGCAGAACGGATGCTCACCGAGAACATCCCCTTCATCGTAGAGGACCGTCTCCGAACCCAGGCCAAGAAGATAGTCGAGCAGATAAGCCCCGACACCCTCCTCGACCGCTACTGGCCCAAGGGCGCAAAAAAAGTAGAGGTGAAATCCCTAATAGAGGGCTTCTACCGCCGCCCCGAGATAGAGGTAATCACCGACAGAGTTGTTGCAGAAAAAGCCGTACAGGAAGCCGTCGCCGAGGGGAAGGCCGCCTACTCCTACGGCTCAGACCTGATCTTCGGAAAGCCACCCGGCCCCATCAGGGACGACGGCCTCGTCATCCGGGACCCCGAAGTAGCACACGTGGTTATACGCGCCGAGGACGATGACGGCACACCCATCCCCCTAACGGTGTGGGTCGATAAACGGGAGACCAAAGCCACGCCAAGCACGATAGTGGACCTGGTCGACCGCGTCCACACCATCAACCCGGCGATGCCCGACGGATTAGACTTCGCAGGCTGGGCCGACGGACACAAGGAGCTGGAGAGGGAGATAGCTTGGGACAGAGACGCGGAGTACATCGTCCAGTGCACTCGCAGGAAGAAGAAGGAGTCAATAGAGGAGGTGGAGCTCACAGTAGACGCCCTCAACGTTAAAACCGGTGAGTACCTCGATGTCACCGTCATAATCGACAACCAGCCGTACAAGTCTCAGCAACCGGTCATGGTCAAGAAGGGAAAGCAGCACATCATCCGAGTAGAAACCCCGAGAGGCATGGCCTTCGAGAGGTGGAACGACGGATACATGAACCAGACCCGTACCGTCGACTGCGACTACGACCAGCACCTCCAAGTACGGTTCACGCCCCTCACACCGGGCCAGAAACTCATCAGTGAAACCAAGGCCATAGGTGAGGCCGCAGCCGACCTCAAGGCCCTGCTCGACCATCAGGCCCGCGAGGTTAAGCTCACGTTCTCAGTCACCTACACCAACTGCAGTAAACACATCGGCGCCCTCCTCATGCTACATCCCCAACCCTACGGCATCGAGTTCACGGCCTCAGCCGAGAAAGGCAAACCCATCGAGACCCTCAGGGTAAGCGCCTCAGCCGCCAGTGAGAAGCAGGGCGAGCTGAGGACCTTCCTCACCCAGCTCAGGGACTACCTCGACAAGGTCGAGATAACCCTCACAAAGAGGGAGCAGGAGTTCACCCCGCTGAGGAACCTCCTCTCCGAGGAGGCCCTTAAACAGGTGGCGAAGATGCCCGGAAACCTAAACTACCGCCTCATCACCATGGAGGACACCGCGCTCCCCCAGCCGACCCGGTCGCTTAAAGGAGCCCTCGACGAGTTCAAGAAGGTGAAGTAGTGTCCACGATAGACCAGAAACTCAGACGGATCTTCCCAGACGAGGTCGTCAACAAGCGCCTCAGCCGCACCCAGCAGCTCGACCGCCTCCCCAAGTTCATCAGCGAGTACGCCGCTAAGGAGCTCGTCGGCGAGAGCGAGGACCCCGGATCCATGACTGTCCTCAGCAACTTCGTCAAACAGTTCTACCCTGAGCCCAAGGACAAGGACCGGGTCCTCCACGAAATAATGACCCGGGGCGAGTACACCCTCCTCGACGAGTTCAAGGTCCGCGTCGACCCAAGGCGCGGCCTTAGACGCGTCGAGATACCCAGCCTCCAGGTCCGCGACGCCATGATCATCCCCAGCATCCTCGAGCAGTACAAGGAGCTCCTCGAGACCGGCATGTGGGGCACCGCGAAGCTGAGCTGGCAGCCCATGATCCTCGAGGAGGAGTCCGTCCCCCAGACACCAATCATAATCACCAGCTTCGAACCACTACAATACAGCAATGTCAGGGTCGACGACTACAAGATCAGGCGAAGCGAGTTCACCCTCCAAGAGTGGATCGACGTCCTCATGCAGACGGTGGGGATGAACCCGGCTGCGTACGACGACCGAGCCAAGCTCATCTACATCAGCCGCCTCGTCCCCCTCGTCGAGAACAACGTCAACATGATGGAGCTCGGCCCCAGAGCCACCGGTAAGAGCTTCCTCTACAAGAACGTCAGCTATTACGTGCGGCTTTACAGCGGAGGTCAGATTAGCCCGGCTGTCCTCTTCTACCACGGCACCCTCCGCACCCTCGGCGACATCGCCGTCCGGGACGCCGTCGTCTTCGACGAGGTGAGCAAGATCGACTTCAAGAACCCCGACGAAGTCATGGGCAAGTTCAAGGACTACATGGACAGCGGAGACTTCGAGAGGGGCCAGCTCCGGAAGGCGCGGAGCAACTGCAGCACCGTGTTCCAGGGCAACATCGAGATCCAGGGCAAGCTCCCCGCCGAAGACTTCACAGCAGTGATGCCCGAGTGCATGAAGGACTCCGCCTTCGTCGACAGGGTCTACGGCATGGTGCCGGGGTGGGAATTGCCCAAGATAGGCCAGAGCGAGATCCACCTCTGCAACGGCTACGGGCTCATCACCGACTACTTCTGCGAGATCATGCACGAGCTACGGAAGGAGAGCTTCGTCTACAGCATATCTCAGAGGGTAGCCCTATCCGCGGAGGGGGGCGACCTGAGCATACGCGACCAGAAGGCCATCCAGAGGGTCGCGAGCGGCGTCATGAAGCTGCTCAGCCCCCATGACAGCCGGGACAGGGAGGTGATGGAGATCGCCGTCGGGCTGGCCGTGGAGTACCGCCAGAGGGTGCACGAGTGGCTATGCTCCCTGAGCCCAGGCGAGTACAAGCCCAAGAAGATAACCTTCGCCCTGAAGGAGGTTTAACTGGTGCTGGCTGATGCGCTTCTAACCCGAATCGTGCGTGAACCCGACCCTGTCCCACCGATCGTAGAGTACCTAATGGAGAAGCTTGAGCCCCTGGTTGACCTAGACGACTTAGCCTCCAGCTACGCTCGGATGGAGGAGGAGCTTCAGGCCTTCGAGAGGTGGCTTCACGACTCCTGGGGCACCGGCTTCTACAGGAACTTGGCCTCCACCGAGTACGGGTGGGCGCTACCGAAGGCGCTTCGGAAGGCTGCTGAGATGGATGTGAATGTCCTCGTCTGTGACGGCTTCAGCCTCAGGGAGCTACTCGCCCTCCGCAGAAGGTTCGGGGACGCTGTCTCCTACACCGTTGAGAGGACCCCGGCTCCTACCACCACCGGGAACGTCTCCATGAAGGTCTTCGGCCCATCCAACCTGAAGGACGCTTTCCGGGGAGAAACCCTGTACGAGGGAAAGACGTGGCACAGCGATGTCATCACCGACATGGCCAACCCTCCCAGGCTCGGGAACCAGAGAGGCTACCTACTCCTAACACAGTTCCCCGACGCGCCCCTCCACGGTGCGCGTAGCCACAGAACCACCCAGGTGCAGGACGTGTCGAGCGTGATCAGCCAGCTCCTCGACCTCATCGAGTCTCTGTCCCGCAACGCTCCGCTCGTCGTTACCGGCGACCACGGCTACATCTACCTAGGCGCTAACCCGGCCAGATACCTCTGGGGATCCACGTACCGAAAACAGGAGCGGTTCGGCGGCGAATATGGCGAGAACTGTATCGAGGTCGAAGGCGTCAAGGTGGCAGTCGGCAGGCTCCACGTCAACGTTGGGCCCGGGAGCAACACCTTCATAGCCCACGGCGGCGTAAGCCTCACGGAGTCCCTCGTCCCCGTCGCCACTCTAGGGGTTGGTGCAACAAGTTGAGCGAATATCGCCTGATAGTAACCAAGAAACCTACCCTAAGGCTCTGGCTAATCGAGGGCAAGAAAAGAACCGCTCTTGCCTCAACAAAAGGGCGTAGAGCTGATCTATTGAGAGAGGTAATACTCCCTAGCCTTAAAATGACCGAGTTCATGTCGTGGAGGGATGGGCGGGTAAACTATCACTTGGAGGAGGAATCGGCGCTCCGTCTTTACCTGGCGATGAAGGCAATAGCCGGCGTGATTAACTGGGTGAGATTAAACGGATACGTTGAGGCAGTACAGCGCATGGATCGGGGTGAAGTTCTTAGTTGGTACAGCCTCTACCTTAAACTCGGTTTCAAAGCTATCGCCGCTTTCAGAACAGCATACTCGTGAAACTCAACTTCATCTCAGGCTAAAATCCCATGAAGAGGGAATTGAAAGAGAATAATAAAGGACACTCGTTGAACAATGAATTAATCGTAACCCACGTTACAAAACATTAAAACTAACCCTCTCCATCATCTAGCTGTGACTCGTATTTTCCTCGACGTCGAGACATACAGCCCAGGTCCCCGCCCCACCTACGACGACAGGATAATCGCCATCGCCTACAAGCCCGAGGGCGGCCCCGTCACCGTCCTCAAGGAATGGGAGAGCGACGAGAAGAAGATCCTCACCCGGTTCCTAGAGGAGATCAAGCGGATCGACCGACTTAACATCATAGGCCACAACATCCTCCGCTTCGACATACCCCTCATCATCAGCCGTGCCTCAGCCCACGGCATCGCCCCCACAGGCGAGCTCACGCGACTCCTACTCGACCCCTACCCCATCGACATTATACAGGCCCAGCTACTCGCAAACGGATAGCTGAGGGAGATAAGAGGGAGTTCGAGGGGAAACGCGCCTAAAAAGCCGTAACCCCACCTATGACCCGTGAAGACGAGGACGAGGCTGAATGTCTCCTGCCAGCTCCGTTCGTGCCTTATCTATTAACCTGTCCGCCAGGACCCTCCTGAACGTCTCCTCGTCGGGAGCCTCAGGACTGGGCCGGTATAGGCGCTTCCTGCCCCCCTTCGCGGTGGCCTCCCTGTACTCGAGGAAGCCCTCATCGGCCATCATGTTGAGGAAGTTGATAGCTGTCGCCCTGCTCATCGGCGTCGACGATCCCCGGAGACGGATATGGGCCGCCCTGGAGTCGAATTCCCCGTCGACCTTCCAGATCCACCTCATCAGCTCCACCTGCCAGGGCAGCAGCACCGTCTCCAGCCCCTCCTTCCCCAGGTCGAACTTCATCAGTTGTCCTCCGTCAGAGGCCGAGCCTCTCCTTGGCTTGCCCCCAGGTTTCGTGGAACTCTTTCCGGTCGATCTCCTCGTCGAGGAGGAGGTCCACGCCGTAGCTGAAGTTGATGGACTGCTCCAGGCCGTGGAGGAACCCCTCGTAGAACGCCGGGGCAGTGGGGTCCGTGTCTCGTGCACGACTGTTCTCAACCTCGGCGTGGAGCTCCTCCTGCAGCCTAGCAAGGATATGGACGAGTTGCCGGGCCAGCTTCTCATCGGTCATAGCGTCGAACGTGAGCCATGCGAAATAATCGTGGAGGGATCCAAGTGTAACCCGATCTTCGGGCGTCTTCCGTTTGTGCAATTCAATAGCCTTGCTGATGACACACCTCAGGACCATCAAATTGTGAAATAGAGACGTCCCTGCCGATTCGGTCATCGATCCCTCATCCCCTCGTATTGTTAGGTTTCATAGCCACTAAATCACCACACTTTGTCACTACAAAGTATTCCGAGAACATAAAGATGTTGTCACTACAAAATATAGGTCTAAAATAGGGTCCGGTAAGCCTGAAAACATATGGATGTGCCCATAATGGGTAGTGACAGAGAGATCGTGGCATGACGAGAACGGGGAAGGGAAAGGTAGTCGACAGAGGCGGAAAATACCCGAAGATCTTCATCTACGTCCCCATGGACATCGTGAAAGATTCCACGTTCCCGTTCGAGGTTGGGGAAGACGTATCTGTCACCATCGACGATGATCGACTCATCATCGAGAAGAAGGATTAGGCAAATGGCCTAACTTAAGTGCCCCCAACTCCTTACCTTCTCATTTAAATGGATGAATGCATGAACGAATAGGTATTTTTGCCGAGACGTTGAGGGACGAAGATCAGTCAAATTGATCTATAATACACTCTGAAAAAGAAAATTCTCTGGCAGAAACTGCATTTTATGCTCGATGATCCTAGATGGGATGTGATGAGACCAAGAACCGTCGTGACAGAACCTCACGCAGAGGTCGATCCAAGAAAACAAGGATTGAAACAAAATAGAAGATGAAATAAAGAAAATTGAAAGTGGAGCATGCAGAGGTCGATCCAAGAAAGGATTGAAACAGGAGCTGCTGAAGAGGAACCACCAGTCCGTAGAATTGATAGAGATAGCTAGAATCCCTTACACTATTTATGATTCAGAGATCTACGGAGGCCGCGTCGCCTACCTCAAAACACCAACCATGCACGGGAAAACCACCATATTCCCCTCAGGCAAACTCATCAGCGTCGGAACAACCACCAGAGAGCAGGCCAAACACGACCTCCAGGAGACCGTCGACACCCTCACCGAGAAGATGTACTTCCACGGCCACGCCATCGGGCGGAGGGAGGCGAAAGAGCTCGGCCTACCAGTCGAGTACCCCGATGCCGACCTGGAGAAGCTCATATGGAGCCTCTACTTAGAGT
>Ga0315288_10009484_pt1 | contig 12256 bp, 10 predicted proteins | sample YL17G11_20_MG_FD_203454 | JGI IMG/M metagenome (GOLD analysis project Ga0315288, IMG submission 203454) | Sediment microbial communities from Yellowstone Lake, YNP, Wyoming, USA - YL17G11_20 | ecosystem: Environmental > Aquatic > Freshwater > Lake > Sediment | place: USA: Wyoming | collected...
GCGGCTGGGCGGACACGGTCATCATGCGCCTATTGGACGTGCAACTGGCCTTCCCCGGGCTGCTCGTGGCCATTTGCATCATCGCGATCATTGGGCCGGGGCTGGAGAACGTCATCGTGGCCGTGGGCATCTTCTCGGTGCCCCTGTTCGCCCGGGTGACGCGCGGGCAGGTACTCTCCCTGAAGGAGCAGGAATTCATCCTGGCGGCCCGGATGATGGGCGCCCAGGACGGTCGCATCATGCTGACTCACCTGCTACCCAACGCCGCGGCGCCCATCCTGGTCCTCTGCACCCTGCGCATCGCCACGGCCATCCTCACCGCGGCCAGCCTCAGCTTCCTGGGGCTGGGAGCACAGCCGCCCACCCCCGAGTGGGGTGCCATGTTGAGCGACGGCCGGGCCTACCTGAGCATCGCCCCCCACGTGGCCACCACCCCCGGCCTGGCCATCCTGATCACCGTACTCTCCTTCAACCTGCTGGGCGACGGCCTGCGCGATGCACTGGATCCACGGCTGAGGGCATGAGAGAGACATTTGGGGAACGGTCCCGGACACCTCTCGAGGGTTTACGTCCCCAAGTGATCAACTGGAGGTGGCCAGGTAGGCGTCGATGTGCCGGATGAACTCGGTGAAATCCTCGAGGCGGGACAGGTGGCCGTGTAAGACCCGCCGGTCAATGCTCGGATAGCCCTGCAGGATGAGCTTCCTGAGGCTGGCCAGCGGCGCGAGTCGCCGGGTGTACTCTTGAGGCAGCACGCCTTCTCTTCCCAGCGTAAGGAGCGCCTCCCGGCCCGTCTCGGGACGCGGCCAGCCTCGCTCGGCGATCAGGTAGTCGGCAACGTCAGTCATGCATTCGATGGCGACCTGGAAGCACCGCTCGGCGAGCTTGTAGGTCTTTGGATCCCCGACAAATACTTCGACGGGAGTGCTCTGCAGTTCCGCCAGCAGCCGGACATTGGCTTCGATCTCCAGCAAACGCTCCTTGATGGGTCCCGCAGCGATCATGGGGCGATCTCGGCGAGGCGAGAAACCATGGCGCGATAGTAGAAATCCTGCCGCCAACTGAACTCGTCATATTCCTTCAGAACGCGCACCTCGAACTGAATCCGTTCCGCCTCATCCGCAACAAAGAGCAGCCGACCGTGCCGAATCGCCTCAAAACCCAGCAAGGCCGATGCCCCATTCAACGGGACGACGTGCGCAGAGCACCCCAGGGCCTTGCTGATCACCGCATCCAGTTCGCCCAGGACGTGGCAGAGGTCACTCGGGCCATAGGACTCGCGCAGCAATACCGCTACGTCGGCGTCACTCTGCGCCCCCGGGCATCCCCTTGCGAATGATCCGAACAGATACGCAAGGCGAATGCCGTGAAATGTGAAGATTTCACTGGGAATTGAACCCACGAACATTACCGGCATCATCACGCTCCGCGCCTATCCGCACCGAAATGATTACCCCCTCCTCCCCTCTGGAAAGCGAAGGGAGGGTCGTGCCCGCGAAGGCCACAGCAGCCGACTTAGTCCGCCTGCCGTCTCAGAAAGGTCGGGATGTCCAGGACCTCTTCGTTGATATCCTCAAGCACGAGCTGCGACCCCACCGCCCTCTTGCCCTTCCGGAGATAGGCGCCGCGGTCCGAACCTGATGCGGCTGCTGATGCGGCCGCCCTCGGCGTGTAGGCGCGTAGCTCCGTGATCTTCGACATCTCCTCCACCGGAGCGGCATCCGCCTCGTCAAACCCAGTGGCGATCACCGTCACCCGTACCGCCTCGCCCATCTCGTCATCCAGCACGTCGCCGAAGATGATGTTGGCGTCCCGGTCCACCATGTCGTGGACAATCTTGGATGCCTCGTTGAGCTGGTAGATCGGCATCGTTGAGGCGTGGGTGAAGTTCAAAAGGACCCCGCGCGCGCCCTTGATCGAGACATTCTCGAGGAGCGGGCTGTTGATCGCTTTCTGCACCGCATCCACGGCAGCGTTCTCCCCCGTGACCTCGCCGATCCCCATCATGGCCAAGCCCCGCTCCGACATCACGGTCCGCACGTCGGCAAAGTCCACGTTGATGTAGCCAGGCTTCACGATGATGTCCGCGATGCCCTGCGCCGCCTGGCGCAGGACATTGTCCGCCATGGCGAAGGCCTCTTTCACGCCCGTGTTCTTGCTGGCGTTGTTGATGAGACGCTGGTTCGGGATAATGATCAGGCTGTCCACGCTTGCCCGCAGCTCTTCCAAGCTTCGCTCGGCCTGTTCCAACCGGCGCTTCCCTTCAAAGATGAAGGGCTTGGTGACCACACCCACCGTCAAGATGTCCATCTCCTTGGCCAAGTTGGCGATGATGGGCGCCGCACCCCCACCCGTGCCGCCGCCCAGCCCGACCGTGATGAAAACCATGTCGGCCCCCTGGAGTTTTTGAAGGATCTTGTCGGTGTCCTCGATGGCGGCCTTGCGCCCCTTTTCCGGATCGGCCCCCACGCCAAGCCCCTTGGTCAACTTTTCCCCGATCTGAAGCTTGATCTCAACTGGCGAACTGCGCAGCGCCTGGACATCGGTGTTCACGACGATGAACTCCACACCCGTCATGCGGGATGTCACCATGCGGTTCACCGCATTGGACCCGCCACCGCCGACGCCGATCACCTTGATGTTAGCCATCACCTCCGCACCCACCTCCAGTCTGATCGTCATGCGCTCGTCCTCCCTTCTCAAGACCACGCCCGCCATCTCTCGGAGGTCCGGGTCGTCCCTGACCCCCGGCCCCCAGCCCCTGTCCCCGACACCCGACAGCGAGATCCGACAGCGACCCGCATTGAATTTCGCTATCGCTGTGGGCTATCCGTGTGGGCCCTCCTTGCCCCCCAACCCCCGACCCCTGACCCCCGTTCCTAGAAGATTTCCCCGAACCATTCCTTCATCCGCGCGACCACCTTGTCGAAGATGTTGCGGTCCGTGACCTGCCGGAATTTGCGCCGATCCCGGTGCGCGGCGCCGTACAGGCTCAGACCCACGCCTGTCGCATACATGGGATTGCTGATCACGTCCGTCAAACCACCCACCCCACGTGGGATCCCCCTGCGCACCGGCATGTCGAAGATCTGCTCGGCGAGCTCGGGCACACCCTCCATGATGGAGGAGCCGCCTGTGACCACCACCCCGCCGTTCACCCGCCCGGCATATCCGCTGCGCCGTACCTCGCGCTCCACCAGCATGAACAGCTCTTCCAGCCGCGGCTGGATGATCTCGCACAGGGCCTGGCGCGCCAGGAGACGGGGCCGCCGGCCGCCCACGCTGGGGACCTCGACCTTCTCGTCCGGCCGGACCATGTTCGCAAGGGCGCAGCCGTGCTTCCGTTTGAGGGACTCACCCTCGGGATGCGGGGTGCGGAGCCCGATGGCGATGTCGTTGGTGAGCATATCCCCGCCCACGGCCAGCACTGAGGTGTGATAGATGCTTCCCTCCACGAAGAGGGCCACGTCCGTAGTGCCACCCCCCACATCCACCAGGATACAGCCCAATTCCTTCTCTTCCGGGGTAAGCGTGGCCTCGGAGCTGGCGAGCTGTTGGAGCACGATGTCCTGCACCTCGAGCCCTGCCTTGTTGGCGCACTTGATGATGTTCTGAGCCGATGCCACCGCACCCGTCACGATATGCACCTCCGCCTCCAGGCGGGTCCCGCACATCCCCAGCGGCTCCCTGATGCCGCCCTGGTCGTCGACCATGAACTCTTGCGGCAGGATGTGGATCACCTCACGATCCACGGGCAGGGCCACCGCCTTGGCCGCGTCGATGACCCGATCGATGTCCGGTTGGGTGACCTCGCGGTGCTTACCCGAGATGGCAATGACGCCTCGACTGTTGATCCCCTTGATGTGCCCGCCCGCGATCCCGACAAAGGCCGAGTGAAATTCCACCCCAGCCATCAACTCGGCGTCCTCCACGGCCCGCCGGATGGAATCCACGGTGGCCTCGATGTTCACCACCACGCCCTTGCGCAGACCCCGGGACGGACTGTGGCCGAGGCCGATGATATCCACGACCCCGCCACCGTTCATCTCGGCCACGATGGCACAGACCTTCGTCGTACCGATGTCCAGGCCAACCACCAGGTTCCCGTCCTTGGCCATCCGTGTCACCTCCTATGTGTACTCCCGCCAAACATCGTCCTCTTCATCCGCCCACATCAGCGACGAACCGTTGTCGTCGCCGCCAACTTGAACACCACCCGATCGCGGAAGCGAAGATCCACATCCGTAAACGTGTCCAGGCCTTGACCGTTGGCGGCCAGGGCAGCCCCCAGTCGGCGCAGTTGGCCTTCCAGGTCGCGCGCATGCAGCCGAATGATCGGCATCTCCTGGCCCAGGTTCACCACGTAGCTGCCATCACCCGCCATGCCGATCTCGCGGGCCCGCTCGCCCTGGAGGGCATTCGCCAACTGAAACTGGCGCCACGTCGACAGCCCTTGGACCATTTCCGATGTCAGGATCCGCTCGCCCGGGGCGACCTGGCGCGGCGTCGCCGCCCGCAGTGTCGGGAGCGTGGGCAACTCGTCTTCCCCAAGTTCCGCCAGGATCACGCCATCCGCGCTCAGGAGATATCGTCGGTCCGCGATGAAGACTGCCTCGGGCATGCGCTCGACCACCTGGATGGTCAGGGAAAGCGGAAGACGCCGCCCCACCGTGGCCTCCCTGATCCAGGAATTCTCCAGCACACGCCGGGCCAGGACCTCGAGATCCACCTCGAGAATGCTGGTCTCCGAGCTGAGGCCAAGGCTGGCAATGATGTCTTGCGCTGCCACTTGGAGGTTGCCCTCGATCTGGATGTCGGCCACCCGGAAGTAGGGGAGCCGCACGAACGTCTGGTACCCTTCCCGGAGGCCGACTCCCGTTCCTCCGAGGATCAGCAGCGCCCCAAGAATCTTGATCAGACGGCAGAGGCGCGGAAGCCGCTCACCCTGCCGGCTCTTCGTACCAACCCGCTGCCTGGAAGCCTGATAGTCGCGGATCATCTCGTGCCCAAAATACGTTCGGGGGTTCGAGTGTTCGGATGTTCGGGAGTTCGGGAACTCCCGAACCCTCGAACGCCCGAACTGTCGAACGCTTTTCAATCTTCCCCGACGACTTTGATCTCCAGTTCTAGATCAACCCCCGAAGTCGCTTTCACCCGCTCCCGTGCCAACGCCACCAGGGCCAGGACGTCGGCGGCCCGAGCGTCTCCGAGATTCACGAAGAAGTTCCCGTGCTTCTCGGATATCTTCGCTCCACCGACGCAGGCCCCCTTCAAGCCGGCCGCATCTATCAGCCTGCCCGCACGGTCTCCGACCGGATTCCTGAAAATGGAGCCGGCCGAGCGGAACTCCACCGGCTGCGTGACACTCCGCTCGGTGAGCCAGCGCGAAATCCGCTGCCGGATGGCCGCCGGATCCCCAGGCTCCAGGTCGAAGGCCGCACGGACGATCACCGCCCCCCTTGGGAGGCCGCAAGACCGGTAGGCAAAGGGGATCATCTCTCGCCCGAGGATCATGTCATCCCCTTCCCCGGTGATCACATGCACGCGGACCAAGCGGTCAGAGGTGGCACCACCCCATGCCCCTGCATTGCCGCAGACGGCGGCGCCGACCGTGCCGGGAATGCCGCTCAGGAACTCCAGCCCGGCGAGTCCTTGCCTGATGCAGAACGCAAGCAATCGGCTGATCCGAACCCCGGCGCCAGCCGTCAGACCGGTTGCCTGCCGGGCAAGGTCCTGGAATCTCTCGAGGAGGATCACCATTCCCCGGATCCCCCCATCGCGGACGAGGGTGTTGCTTCCACCGCCCAGCACCAGCACCGCAAGCCCTTCGGATCGGGCAAACGCCAAAGCAGCCCTGAGGTCGTTCGCATCGTCCGGGATCACCACGAGGTCGGCGGGTCCCCCGATCTTGAAGGAGGTATGCCGCGCCATCGGCTCCTCCGACAGCACCTTCCCCCGCACTCGGGCCCGCAGCGTCTGCGCCAGATCCTCGGTGACCATCACGGCCATCTCACCGCCCTGCCTGTCCGTGTTCGCCTGCCTGTCCGCGGGGCGCAGGCAGGCACGCGGACAGGCCTTTCCCCTCCAGTCGGCGCACGATCTCTTCCCCGATCTTCCAGATGTCCCCTGCTCCCATGCTCAACACGATATCGCCGGGACGGGAGACGGCCACAACGGCATCCACCAGATCCTCCTTCACCGGAACGTAGGTGACGCACCTGTGGCCATGCTCTTTGGCCCCCTGGGCGATCTGCTCCCCATGGACACCCGGAATCGGTTTCTCGCCCGCAGGATAGATGTCGGTCACGAACAGGCGGTCCGCCTGATAGAAGGCAGTGGCAAACTCGTGCACCAGGGCCTTCGTTCGCGTGTAGCGGTGGGGTTGGAACACGGCAATCACGTTTCGGCCGAATCCGGTTTTCGCCGCATTGAGCGTGGCCTGGATCTCCGCCGGGTGGTGCGCGTAGTCGTCCACCACCAGGATACCATTCGGCTCGCCAAGGATCTGGAATCGCCGGGCGACGCCAGCAAACTCGCCCAGGGCCTGCTGAATCGTGGCAAAGTCGATTTGCAGATCCAGTCCCACGGCCGTGGCCGCCAGGGCGTTGTACACGTTGTGGAGCCCCGGAACCTTGAGCTGAATCCTGCCGAGAGCCTCTCGCTTCCAGGTCACCAGACACTCTGAGGTCATCCCCTTGAACGAGACGTCCTGGGCCACGAAGTCGGCTTGGCTCCGAAGACCGTAGGTGACGAACCGCTTCTCCACACGGGGAAGCAGGGTTTGGATGTTCTCCTGGTCCAGGCACAGCACCGCCAGGCCGTAAAACGGAATCTTGTTGATGAACTCGAGGAATGTGTCCCGGATATGCGTCAGGTCCCGGTAATAGTCGAGGTGCTCGGCATCGATCGTGGTCACCACCGCGATGGTGGGCGACAGCCTCAGGAAGGATCCATCGCTCTCATCCGCCTCGGCGACCAGGAAGTCCCCCTGGCCCAGCCTGGCGTTCACCCCCAGGGCGTTCAGCCGCCCGCCGATCACGATGGTTGGATCCAGCCCGCCTCTGGCCAGGACGCTCGCGACCATGGACGTGGTGGTGGTCTTTCCGTGCGTTCCGGCGACGGCTACGCCATACTTCATGCGCATCAGTTCGGCCAGCATCTCGGCCCGCTGGATCACCGGGATGAGGCGCTGGCGTGCCGTCATGACCTCCACGTTGTCCTGCGCCACCGCAGAGGAGCGCACGATCACATCGGTCTCCGCCACGTTGTCTGCCACATGGCCGATGGACACCCGGATGCCGAGGGAGGAAAGGCGGCGCGTGGTTTCTGATTCTCGGCTGTCGGAGCCGCTCACCGCATAGCCCAAGTTGTGGAGCACCTCGGCAATGCCGCTCATGCCTATGCCGCCAATGCCCACGAAGTGAATTCGCCGAATCCGCTTGAACATGCCCACCTCAGAACAAGAGCGTTCGGGCGTTCGAGTGTTCGGATGTTCGGGGGTTCGGGAACACCCGAACCGTCGAACGTTCGAATCCGCCTCTGGCGGAAACGCTCCTTAGATTTCCCCCACCACCTGCTCCAGCAGGTCCACGATTCGCTCTGCGGCATCGGGACGCGCCAGGGTGCGGGCCGCCTCTCCCATGCGCGTGAGGACGGCTGGCTTCTCCACGGCCGCCTGCACGCTGGCCCCAATGTGCTGCCCGTCGCAGTGCCGGTCCGGGATGGTCCAGGCCGCTCCGGCCTTGGCCACGACCTCGGCGTTCAGCCGCTGGTGCTCGTTGGCCGCATACGGGTAAGGCACCAAGAGGGCGGGCTTCCCCACAGCCGCCAGTTCGAAGATCGTACTGGCACCCGCCCGCGCAATGACGAAGTCGGCCGCCGCATACGCCCTGGCCATGTCCTGAATGAACGCTTCCACCCGTGCCTGAAAGCCGCCCTCCTCGTACGCTCGCCGCACCAGAGAGAGATCACGCTCTCCGGCGCCGTGCAGGAACTGGATGTGGTCCCGCTGCGCGGCGAGCTGCGGCAACGCCTCCATCGCGCCCAGGTTGATGCGGTGAGCGCCTTGGCTCCCGCCGAAAATCAGCGCCGTGAATCGCTCGGGTGCCAGGCCGAAATGCCGACGCGCCGCCTGGGCATCGCCCGGACGAATCTCTGGTCGCACCGGATTTCCCGTGACCGTGACCCGACCAGCACGGAAGAAGGCCGAGGCCTCTTCGAATGAAACCGCCACGGCCGAGGAGATCCTGCCCAGCCAACGGTTGGCCAGCCCGGGATAGGCATTCTGCTCGTGGATCACGGTCGGGATGCGTAAAAAGCGCGCAGCCGCGACCGTCGGGAACGAGGCGTACCCGCCCACCCCCAGGACAACCTGTGCGGAAAACTCCCGCAAGATGCGGCCGGCTTGGCGCACCACCACGGGCAGGGTCAAGAGCGCCGCGACCTGCCCACGCCATCCCACGCCTTTGACCTGGCGCACGTTGAGGCCGCAGAACTCCAGTCCTTGCTTTGGCAGGAGCGTGGTCTCGACGCCGCCCGATGCACCGACGAAGAGGACCCGAGCCTCCGGCCGGCGCTCCACAAGTGCCTCGCGCACTGCCAGGGCCGGAAAGAGATGGCCTCCGGTTCCCCCACCGGTGATCACCACCTGCACGACTCACCCTCAATTGGCGCACGCCCGTCTACTCTCGCGCGGCAACCCGAAAGTATGGCACCTCCCGATCTGAGACCGGGTATCGCGGACGAACTGAGTCCGGCTCCCTCGGGATCGCGCGAGCTGAAATGTTCAAGAGTATCCCCACCCCAAACAGCATGAGGGTGAGCGACGATCCGCCGAAGCTCACGAATGGCAGTGGCACACCCGTGGTCGGAAGCAGTCCACTCACCACCCCCATGTTCAGCACCGCCTGGCCGACAATGAGGCTGGTGATCCCCATGCCGAGATAGCTGGCGTACGGATCGCCTGCGCGGACGGCCGCCCGCGTTCCCCGCCAGAGTAACGCGCCAAACAGCAACACGACCAGCATGGCCCCCACGAATCCCATCTCCTCTCCGACGATGGCGAAGATGAAATCGGTGTGGGGCTCGGGCAGGAAGAAAAGCTTCTGCATGGAATCTCCGAGGCCGCGCCCAAACAGGCCGCCGGGTCCCAGCGCATAGAACGATTGATCCAACTGGTAGGTGGCCTTGGCCGACACACGGCTCGGATCCAAGAGCGCGAGCAGGCGCGTCCGCCCGTGGCTGGAGCGCATGATCAGAAACAGCAGGACGGGAAGCGCCACCGCTGCGGTGGACAGCAAGTGGTTGATCCGCGCCCCCCCGACGAAGAACATCACCCCCGCCACGAACAGGAGGATGCACGCTGTCCCGAAGTTCGGTTGAAGGATGATCAGGACCGCCATCAGCGCGGTGAGACAGAGCGGGGGGAGGAATCCATCCAGGAAGTCGTCGAGACGATCCTGTCGGCGGGCGAAATAGCTCGCCAGGAACAGGATCGTGGCAAGCTTTGCCAGTTCCGCCGGCTGGAACGACAGGTCGAAGAATCGAAGCCAGCGGCGCGCGCCATTGATGCGGATCCCGATGTGAGGAACCAGCACCAGCATCAGCAGCAAGAGGCTTGCAAGAAACAGGATCGGCGTGAGTCGCTGGAATGTCTTGAGATCACGCCCCAGAGCCCACGCCATGGCGAGGAGGCCCAGGAAGGCACACATGAGTTGCTTCTTCAGGAAGAAGGTCGGATCGCCAAACCGCTCCTGCGCCCGGATGGCGCTGGCGCTGTAAATCATCACGATCCCCAGCCCAACCAGCAACAGCGTCACCAGGAGGAGCCACCGATCCAAGGGACCGCGATTGGCGTTCGCCTTGCGGAACAGGAGGAATGCCCTCCAGTTCCGGACGGGCTTGGCCAATTCATCCGGATCGCGCCGCTCGCCCCCTGGAGGCGACTGAGCCGATATCATCCTTCCGGTAATCGTCCGGCCCTCACCTGCGGTGTTCAACTGACTCTCTCCTGGCCTGCAACTCGCGCACCACGCTCTTGAACACCTCGCCCCGCTGCTCGGCATTCTGGAACATGTCGAAGCTGGCGCACCCCGGCGACATGAGCACGACGTCGCCGGGGGCCGCCCGCTGGCTTGCCTTCTCGACCGCATCGGCCATACTGCACGCCTCTTCGCTCGGACAGCAATCGCCGATCTGTGCCAGGATCTTCGCGCGAGCCTCGCCGATCACGAGGAGCGCTTTCACCCGCTCACGCAAGAGCGCGACCAAGCCGCGAAAATCCTCCCGCTTGTCACGCCCGCCGGCGATGAGGATAACGGGGGCTTCCATTGCCTCCAGGGCCCGGCGGACTGCGAAGACGTTCGTGGCCTTGGAGTCATTCACGTATCGGATGCCGTCGATCTCTGCGACGTTTTCCATGCAGTGCACCCGGCCGCGGAACCCTCGTAACGCCTCGGCCATGGGTTGCGGAGCGATGTCGAGGATACCGGCTGCCGCGCATGCGGCCAGGGCGTCCTCGACGATGCCTGGACCGGACGCCGGAAGTTCCCTCACCGCGCAGATCTTCCGGACCGCTACGCCGCTTTCCACACACAACCAGCCATCTTGCACGGACGCGCCTATGCCTACCGGGAGCCGTTGACTGAAATAGACGCGCCGGGCCCGGACACTCTCTGCCAGCGCCAGTACCTGCTCATCGTCCTTGTTGAGGACCGCCACGTCTTCGTGCGTTTGATTGCCGAACAGGCGCTTCTTCGCCGCGTAGTACGTCTCGGCGTCGGGGTATCGGTCGAGATGATCCGGCGCCAAGTTGAGCAGCATGGCAATTCGCGGATGGAATTCCACGACCTCTTCAAGCTGGAAGCTACTCAGCTCGGCCACGATCCAGGTGTCCTCGGGAAGGCTGCCGACCACATCGCACAGCGGGCGGCCGATGTTGCCAGCGACCACCGCTCTTCTTCCTGCCTGAGCCAGGATAGCCCCGAGCAACGTGGCGGTCGTTCCCTTGCCCTTCGTCCCGGTGATCCCGATGAATGGGGCGACCGTCAACTGAAACGCCAGCTCCACCTCGCCCCACACGGGCACGCCCTGCGAGCGCGCCTGCGCAAGGAAGGGAAGACGCGAGTCAACGCCGGGGCTGACGACGATCAGTTCCGCCTCCAGGAAACTGCCCGCGGTATGCCCACCGGTCTCGAGGCGCACACCCAGACGCGAGAGCTCGGCCACGTCCACGCGCAGCCCCTCCACCGGGTTCTGATCGGTGGCAAGGATGGTGGCCCCCCGCCCTGCCAGCGCCTTGCAGGCGGCAAAGCCACTGCGCGCCAGACCGACCACCGTCACGCGCTTTCCCCGGAAATCAACTTCACCCACGCTCACCTTCCGCCTCTCGTTTCACGTTTCACTCTTCACGTTTCTCGGCTCTCGGCTCGCGGCTCTCGGCTCTCATCTCAGCTTCAATGTCGTGAGCGCAATCACCTGCAGCACAAAGGACACAATCCAGAACCGCACGATGATCTTGGGCTCTGACAATCCGTTCAACTCATAGTGGTGGTGAATGGGTGCCATCCGGAAGAACCGGCGACCGGTTCGCCTGTACCAGAACACCTGGATGATCACCGACAGGGCCTCGAAGACGAAACACCCGCCAGCGACGATCAGGATCAACTCGTTCTTGGTCACGAGGGCGACGGTCGCCAGCGCCCCACCCAGCGCCAGGGACCCCGTGTCCCCCATGAAGACCTGGGCCGGGTGCGCGTTGAACCAGAGGAAGCCCAGGCTGGCCCCCACCAATGACGCAGCGAAGACGGGAAGTTCGCTCGACCCCCTCACGAAGACCACCTGCAGGTAGCGGGCGAACGCGGCGTGGCCTGCGAAGTAGGCGAAGAAAGTAAACGTCGCCGCAGCCATCAGCGTGGGGCCGATCGCCAGGCCGTCCAGGCCATCCGTCAGGTTGACGGCGTTCGAACAGCCCACGATGACCAGCATCGCGAAGGGGATGTACCAGAAGCCCAGTTCGGGCATCCAGTGCTTCAGGAATGGAATGGGCACCTTGGTCGTGAACATGTCGGCGGGAAACAGGTACAGGTAGCCCCCCACCAGGAGACCGATGAGGATCTGCCAGAAAAACTTCTGGCGCGGACGCAGACCCGTACTGGTACCCCGCTTGAGCTTCAAGTAGTCGTCCACAAACCCGACCGCCCCCATGGCCAGTGTGCTGAAGACCGCCAGCCAGATGAACCGGTTTGTGAGCTGCGCC
>Ga0315288_10009485_pt1 | contig 12256 bp, 10 predicted proteins | sample YL17G11_20_MG_FD_203454 | JGI IMG/M metagenome (GOLD analysis project Ga0315288, IMG submission 203454) | Sediment microbial communities from Yellowstone Lake, YNP, Wyoming, USA - YL17G11_20 | ecosystem: Environmental > Aquatic > Freshwater > Lake > Sediment | place: USA: Wyoming | collected...
AACCGAGGTGATTGACCTCCCCCTGGGATATAAAAAGGGCGTTGTGGCAACCAACTTGATTAATCAATACTACCAGAAATTCCAACCCAAAGAATTTGATGAGGTGAACGTCCTCTACCTGCATGCCCATGGACCCGGAATTCTGCACAGCAAAAAGGGCGTTCCCAAACTTGAAGAGCTGAAGGGAATGCGGATTCGTTCCACGGGTCTGAGTGCCAAAGTGGTATCTGCCCTCGGTGCCACCCCGGTGGCCATGCCCATGGGGGAGACTTATGATGCTTTACAGAGAGGGATGGCCGAAGGATCCATGGCTCCCATGGAATCCCTGGAAGGATGGAAATGGGGAGAGGTGGTGAAGTTTACCACGGAAAGTTTCGGGTCTGCTTACAGTACCGGCTTTTTCGTGGTCATGAATAAGGACAAATGGAATGGACTTCCTCCCGACGTCCGGAAAATCATCGAGAAAGTAAATGCGGAATGGATTGAGAAGACTGGGAAGTTGTGGGATGAGATCGATAAGTCTGGAAGGGCCTTTACTCTGAAGCTGGGCAACCAGATCATTCCTCTTCCCAAAGAGGAAGATCAAAGATGGGGCCAGGCGGTCAGGCCCATCCTCGACGATTATGTGCAGAACATGAAAGCCAAAGGTCTGCCCGGAGAAGAAGCCCTGAAATTCTGCCTGGATGATCTGAAGAAAAATCAATAGGGTAGGGCAGGGGAGGCGCAGAAAGCTCCCGCAGAATTTCTTTTCGGGGACCCGGGGGTTGGGGAAGAAGGATGGCTGGACTCCTTGGAATTGCCCGGCGGCTTAGTAAATGGGCCAATGGGATCAGCGGTATCATCCTCATTCTCATGATGCTGATCACGGTAACCGATGTGATCTTGAGGTCATTCGGGAAGCCGATCGTTGGCGCCTTTGAACTTGTAGCGTTTTCCGGGGCGCTGGTGCTCGGATTTTCCGTTCCGTTCACTTCTTGGGTGAGAGGGCATATCTACGTGGATTTTCTCGTCCAAAGACTTCCGCGAACGACGAGAATGGTCTTCCATACAGCCACCCGCTGCTTAGGGATAGGATTATTCTTCGTCATCGGCTGGAACCTGCTTGAAATGGGAGCAGACCTTTCTAAGTCGGGAGAGGTTTCTCCCACCCTTCAGATGCCCTTTTATCCGGTTGTTTATGCGGTCGGGGTTTGCTGCTTTATCCAATGCCTGGTATTGCTGGCCGATGTGTGGAAGGTTTTCGAGGATAAATATGAATGAAGTGGTGGCCGGAATCATCGGACTTTTTCTGGTATTGGCCTTGTTTTTTACCGGGATTGAGTTGGGGTTCGCCATGGCCCTGGTCGGTTTCTTTGGGTTCAGCTACGTGGTATCCGTAAAAGCTGGGCTGAACCTGATGGCCAAGGATATCTTCGACGTCTTTTCCTCCTATGGGTTTACGGTCATTCCTCTTTTTATCTTCATGGGGCAGATCGCCTTCAACGCGGGCATTGCCAAAAGGCTGTACGACACCGCCTACAAATTCGTCGGCCATATTCCCGGCGGGTTGGCCATGGCCACCGTGGGAGGAGCAACCGCCTTCAAAGCCATCTGCGGATCCTCGCCGGCCACGGCCGCAACCTTTGCCAGCGTCGCGGTTCCGGAGATGGATCGGTATGGGTACAGCAAAAAATTGTCGACGGGGATCGTGGCCACGGTAGGAACCCTGGGGATCCTCATGCCCCCGAGTGTCACCTTGATCGTATTCGGCATTATCACCGAGCAATCTATCGGGAAGTTATTTTTGGCCGGATTAATCCCCGGCCTGATGATTGCCTTCTTTTTCATATTGATCATCTTCGGATGGTGCAAGATCAACCCGTCGCTCGGGCCCAAAGGTCAAAAATCTCTGTGGAAAGAACGGATTGCCGCCCTCCCAGAGGTCGTATGGGTGGGGATCATTTTTCTGCTGGTGATCGGGGGTTTGATGAAAGGATTCTTTACCCCCACGGAGGCGGGCAGCGTGGGAGCCTTTGCCGTTCTTCTTTTATCCGTTGTCAAAAAGGACCTTACTTTTAAAGGGTTCATAAAATCGGTGGGAGAATCACTGCGCACCGCCTGCATGGTCCTCATGCTTATCGCCGGCTCTACCATCCTCGGCCATTTTCTGGCCGTGACCAAGATCCCCATGTTGGCGGCCGATTGGATCATCCAGCTTAATTTGCACCGAGACCTGACGATGATCCTCATCGCTCTCATCTATCTCGTGGGGGGCTCTTTTATTGATGATTTGGCTTTCATGATCCTGGCTACTCCGATCTTTTATCCGGTGATCATAAAACTTGGCTATGACCCCATATGGTTCGGTATGATTATCGGGATTACGGTAATGATCGGAGTGGTGATCCCGCCGGTGGCGATCAATGTCTTTGTGGTAAAGAATATCACCAAGGTGCCGTTTGGCGTGATTTACAAGGGGGTTTACCCCTTTTTGATCAGTCTCGTAGTCTGTGCGTTTTTGCTATTTCTATTTCCCCAGATTGCCCTTTTCCTCCCCTCTCATTTCATGAAATAATATATCCTGTCGGGTCTTCCCGCTTTCGTTTCATTTTTCCTGGCCCTCTATGAAAAAGAAAAAATTCGGATTCTTGTTTTTAGCCCCTTTCAGTGATATATAAAATCAAGGTATTCAATGGAAAGAGAGAATAGGAAAACGATGAACTATGCCAGACCTTCTATCGCCTCGATGAAAGGATACACACCAGGCCTGCAGCCAGATCCTCGGCAAAAATATATTAAATTGAACAGCAACGAAAACCCTTTTCCTCCCTCACCCCGGGTGAAGGAAATTCTCCGGAAATGCGCCTACGAGGACCTGCGGCTCTATCCGGACCCCATGAGCCTGGAACTCCGCGAAAAATTGGGAGCGCTTTATGGGTTCTCGGCGGGTCAAATCATTTGCGGGAATGGTTCCGACGACATCCTGAACATCATCATTCGCACCTTTTCCGAGCCTGGGGAAGCTGTAGGATTTTTCGAGCCCACCTTTCCCCTCTACCGGGTCTTAGGGATTGTCCATGGTGTAAAAGTCATTTCCCTCCCCATGGCCGAACCGTACGATCGCCCTCCGAAGCCCCCTGAGGACCTTAAGATCTTTTTCCTGGCCAACCCTAACTCTCCAGTTGGCTTTGGCTATCCTCCTGCCCTCATTTCTCAAATGGCACGGAGAACAAAAGGAGTCTTTGTGGTTGATGAAGCCTACGCCGAATTTGCCGGGGAAAATGCTTTAGAGCTTGTCCGCAATTTCGACAATGTGCTCGTTGTACGAACGGTTTCTAAGTCCTACTCGTTAGCTGGGTTGCGCCTGGGATATGCCATCGGGCAAGAGATTTGCGTTTCTGAGATGTTCAAGGTCAAAGACCCTTTCAATGTCACCCGCTTGACTCAGTCGTTCGTATCCGCTGCCTTGGATGATCAGGAATATTTGCGAAAAAATATTTCCCAGATCGTTAAGATCCGGGATTGGTTCACCAGAGAGGCTATAGCCCTCGGATATCGGATCATTCCCTCTCAAGCAAATTTCATTTTTCCCCAGCCCCCGCAGAAGGGGAAGGGAGTAAAATTTTACGAAGCCCTTTTGGCTCGCAAAATTCTGACCCGCTATTACGATGAAGAAGGTCTACGGGATGGAGTGCGCATGACCATTGGAACGAGGGAAGAAATGGAGGAGGTCTCGGATGCGATGAAAGAAATCTTATCCGAGCTTTAACCCAAATATTAGGAGGGTTTATGTCGGTTTCGAATAAAATAAAAGAATACATGGAAAAAGCATCCTGGATTCGCAAGATGTTTGAACAGGGTTTGGAGCTTAAGAGCAAACTCGGCGCGGAGAATGTTTTCGATTTCAGCCTGGGCAACCCTAACTTAGAACCCCCAAAAAGAGTTAAGGAAGTCATCCTGGAGGTGCTCGCAGAGGAACGTCCCGGGAAACATGCCTACATGCCGAACGCCGGTTTGAGAGAAACGCGAGAAGCGGTGGCGAATTTTTTATCAAAAGAGCACGGCCTAAAGATTTCTTGGGAAAATCTCATCATGACTTGCGGAGCTGGCGGAGGCCTCAACGTGGCTCTCAAAACTTTATTAGACGAAAAGGATGAAGTGATCATCCTCGCGCCTTATTTCGTGGAATATTTTTTCTACGTAAATAATCATAATGGTATTGGGAAGTTAGTAACTACAAAGGAAGATTTTACTTTAGATTTAGCGGCAATCGAATCGGAAGTCAATCAAAAGACCAAGGCCATTATTATCAACTCCCCAAATAACCCGTCAGGAAGGGTTTATGATGAAAACAGCCTGAATTCTTTGGGAAAAGTTCTATTAAAGATGAAGGAGAAATATGGCCGCCCGGTCTATTTACTTTCCGATGAACCATACCGCAAATTAGTTTATGATGGGGTAAGAGTCCCCAGTGTTTTTAAAGCTTATCCTTACAGCTTGTTGATCACATCTTATTCCAAGGACCTTTCTTTACCCGGCGAGCGCATCGGATATATCGCCATCAATCCCGCGACAGAAAATTGGAGACAGGTTGCTGACGGCTTGACTTTCTGCAACCGAATTCTGGGTTTTGTAAATGCCCCGGCTCTGATGCAGCGGATTCTTCCTAAATTGCAGGGGACCATGGTCGAGGTCTCAGAATACCGCCGGAAAAGGGATTTACTTTGCCAGGGGCTATCTGAGGCAGGATATTCATTCATGAAGCCTCAGGGCGCCTTTTATCTTTTTCCAAAATCTCCCATCCCAGACGACATTCTATTTGTCCAGGCGCTTTTAGAGGAAAATATCTTAGCCGTTCCCGGAGCGGGATTTGGAACACCGGGATATTTCCGTTTGGCCTATTGTGTAGAGGATCGAGTTATTGAGAAGTCAATGGGAGGATTCAGAAGGGCGATCAGAAAATTCTCTTCCTCAACCGCAAGAATTTAAATTCGATCCGAAAAAGATACCTCACAATACAATAAAGACCGCATTCTAATGTCATTATGACGTCTGATAAGATATATTATGTAAACTTAAAAGTAAAAAATATACGGACTGCCTGCCTTAAAGTAAATCCTCAGGACATATAGGAGAGGCCCAGTAAATGCTACGAATCGAAACCCCTGAAGGGATCACTACAACCAACGGCGATTCTCTGTGACCTGCTTTTTAAAAGTCGATGGTGAATTTCACGATTTCTCTTTGGACGCATATTTTGATCCCGCCCTCGTTTATATCTTGGATCTTGAATATTGAATCTAATGTTCTGGCCCCCTTCCAACAAAGGGAACCTGCAAATCTATATTTACGTAGTCGACCCGAAGATAAATTGAACCCGAAACCTTCTGCTCCATTCATCCCATAGCTGCAGAGAAGATCAGGATTGGCAAGATAGTTTTACCCTTGACACCTTCCTTCTACATTTGTTAATCTGTTGGAAATCATTTATAAAAGGTTAACTTTCGATGATTGAATTTAAGGGTGTTCATAAGTGGTTTAGTTCGCTTCATGTTCTGAACGACATTAATCTATTCATCAAACCGGGGGAAGTCGTAGTGGTTTGCGGGCCCAGCGGATCAGGCAAGAGCACCCTTATCCGCTGCATCAACCGGCTTGAGCCCATCCAAAAAGGAAACATCACCGTGAATGGGATGTCCTTGAATGACCGCAAGACGAATCTTACGAAACTGCGGGCCGAAATCGGTATTGTTTTTCAGCAGTTCAACCTCTATCCCCACAAGAGCGCCTTGGAAAACATTGTCCTGGCCCCGATCAAGGTCCGCAAGCAATCCCGAGAGGCGGCGGAAAAGATCGCCAAAGAGCTGATGGCCAAGGTTGGGATACCCGAAAAACTCGCCAGCTATCCAGCCAACCTTTCTGGTGGCCAACAACAGCGGGTGGCCATCGCACGAGCGCTGGCCATGCAGCCTAAGATCATGCTCTTTGACGAACCCACGTCAGCCCTGGACCCGGAAATGATCAACGAGGTCCTTGACGTCATGACCGATCTGGCCCGGGAGGGCATGACTATGGTGGTGGTCACCCATGAAATGGGGTTCGCCAAGAGGGTCTCCCACCGGATCATCTTCATGGATGAAGGCCGTATAATCGAAGAAGGCTCGCCGGACACCTTCTTTTCCCAGCCCAAGAGCGAAAGAACAAAGGCATTTTTGAGTACCATTTTGACTCACTAAATTCCTTGTCACAAATATCTCAAAAGGAGGTAAAGTTCATGAAGCGCTCTGGAATGATTTTGCTTGTGGCCGGGTTAATTTTAACCTTTGCCGCGATGGCAGCTGCCCAGTGCCCGTCAACCCTGGATAAGATCAAAAATTCAGGGGTTTTCACCATCGGGGTCCGCAATGGTTCTCCCCCCTTCTCTTTCATTAACAAACAGAATGAAAGAGCTGGTTTTTCCAATGACTTGGCTATGCTTGTTCATAAAGCGATTGAGCAGAAATTGGGGAAGCAGGTCAAATTGGAGATGAAGGAAACCGCCCCGGCTACCCGGATTCCGCTGCTCACCAGCATGTCGGTTGACCTGATTACCGAAACCATGACTGACACTCGGCCCCGACGGGATAGCGTTGACTTCAGCCTGACTTTCTTCGTAACCGGCGCGGACTTCATCGTTAAGAAAGGGAGCCCGATCCACGGGACCAAGGATATTGCCGGGAAACGAATCGGTACCCAGCAAGGATCGACCAATGAGCGAGTGCTGAGAGAAAAGTATACTCAAGCTCAGCTGGTAAGCTTCCCCGATCAGGCCGCTGCCTTTATGGCTCTGCAGCAAGGAAAGCTGGATGCTTACTGCAATGACGCCATTCAACTCTGGGGGCTGAAGTATAAATCCTCCGACCCGGCCCAGTGGGAAGTCGTAGGAGATTGGATCAGCTACGAACCCTATGGGATGGCGATGCGGAAGAATGACTCCGATTTTCGCGCCGTGGTAAACAACGCCTTGATGGAAGCCATCGAGGGAGGAGAGTATTTCAAGCTCTACGAGAAGTGGTTTGGGGCCAAAAGCGACGTGCCCTACCCCATGAGCCAAGCCTTCAAGACCTTCCTCCTTTACCAGGTAGTTCCCAAATAGGAACCATGAAGAGATTCCGGGGAGGTGATTCCTCCCCGGATTTGGGTCTCGGATGATTTTTGGATTTTTAGGCATGACCTATGAGTTCAAGTGGTCCGTCCTTTGGGTCCAGCCCCATTTAACCTGGCTGATCGACGGAATCTCAACCACTCTTCGCTTAGCGGCCATAAGTTGGTGTCTTGCCGTTCTCCTGGGGATCCTCTTCGGGGCTATGAGAACGGTGCCTTTCCGTCCGGTGCGGATCGTCGCTACGGCCTACGTGGAGTTCTTCCGGAATGTCCCCTTGCTGGTCTGGCTCTTCTTCTGGTATTTCGGGGCTCCGGAAGTTTTCCCGGAGGTCGTTCGACAATGGTTCATTCGGCATGGGATTGAATTCTGGTCCGGGGTTGCGGCGATCAGCGTTTACCACGGGTCCAGGCTTGCGGAAGTGATCCGGTCGGGAATCCAATCCATTCCCAAAACTCAGCTGGAAGCGGGGATTTCTTCGGGTCTCTCCGTGGTTCAAACCTACCGCCTGATCATCATCCCCGTTGCCCTTCGCCTGATCGTCCCTCCCGCCACCAATGAGTCTTTGAACCTTTTGAAGAACACTTCTCTGGCCATGACCATTGGCGTGGCCGAGTTAACTTTCGCCACCCGTCAGATTGAGACCTATACCGCCAAAGCGGTAGAAGCGCTGAGTGCCGCCGCTCTGCTCTATCTTGTCCTCTGTCTTTCCATATCAACAGTTATGAACCGTCTCGAAAGTAAATTTGCCATCCCGGGCTTGATCGCCCGGGGTGTGAAGGCTGAACATTGAATTTTGAGTGGTCCGTCGTCATCGCGAATGCCAAATTCCTCCTCGTCCAGGGGCTCCTGGGTTTTGGTATCTACGGCGGGGGTACCCTCCGTTTAGCCATCCCGGCCATCCTCCTCGGGTTCGTCGTAGGTATAATCCTGGGCCTGGCCCGGCTAGCCAACCGGCCTTGGATTCATTATCCGGCTACCCTGTATATCGAATTAATCCGGGGAGTCCCGCTGGTCATTGTCATCTTCTGGTTCTGGTTCCTTGTGCCGGTTATGATCGGCCGCCCCGTTCCGGAGTACTGGGTGGCCCTGACTGCTTTCGTGATCTTTGAGGGTGCCTACATCGGAGAAATTATCCGGGCCGGGATCCAGTCTGTGCCCAGGGGGCAAGTAGACGCCGCTACTGCAGCCGGTCTGAGCTACGCCCAAACGATGATCTATGTTGTCCTGCCCCAGGCCATCCGCAATATGATTCCCTCGCTGGTCACTCAATTCATCGTCCTCTTCAAGGACACTTCCCTCGCCTCAATCATCGGGATGATGGATTTGACCAAGGCCGCCCAAACCGTGAGCGAAAGGGAACTCCGCCCCTTTGAGATGTACCTCTTCATTGCTGTCGTGTACTGGTGCTTTACTTACAGCATGTCCCGTTTCGCCCAGTGGCTAGAGACTCGTATGTCTCCTGACCGCGTTCGCTGAAGAGTATCTCTCTGTTTTTATAAGTTTTTTCCCAAACCTTCATCTTGCTGGGATCCAGTAGTGAATTGGACTGCTCCCAGGGATAGCTTTATCCGGCAGGGAATTTTTGAGCAGGGCAATTCGACACAGGGCAATTCGGCACTTGACAAAAATTTTTGGATAGGATAAAGACGTTTACGGCTGTCAATGGGTCCTTGAATGGTAGTCCACCTTTTGGGCCCTAATTACTAAAGGAGGTGCAGGATGAATAGAAAGCCCTTATTCGTAATCGGAATTCTTGCTCTCGTTTTGGTCCTTGCCCTATCTGGCCCAGCCATGGCGCAGAAGAAACGCTTTTTCGGCATCGGCACCGGAGGGGTGGGAGGAGTGTATTATCCTTTGGGAGGTGCTCTGGCCCAAGCTCTGACCAACAAGATTCCGGATATGGTGGTCACCGCCCAGACGGGGAATGCTTCTGTCGCCAACGTCAACTTGATCTCCAGGGGGGAAGTCGAATCTGGAATCGCCCAAAATAATGTTGCGCTCGCCGCTTTTACGGGGGATAAAGAACAGTGGAAGACCCCTCAAGTCAAAAGCCTGAGGTGCATCACCGCCCTCTTCCCGGAAACGGTCCATATGGTGGCTCTCGCCAAGGCTGGAATGAAATCCGTGTATGATTTCAAAGGGAAGCGAATCATCGTCGGGGACAAGGGGAGTGGAACAGAAATGGACTCCCGCAGGTTCCTCGAAGCCTTTGGGCTTTCCTACAATGATATCCAGCCCATTTTTGTGTATTATGCCGCCGCGGTTCAAAGGATGCAGGACGAACAGGCCGACGCCCTTTTCTGGACGGCAGGGGTCCCCATCTCCAGCATCATTGAAATCGCAACAACGAAGGATGTTGTTTTCCTACCCTTCCCCGATGAGATCATCAATAAGCTGCATAGCAGATTCCCATACTACGCACCGGTGACCATGCCGGAGAAATCTTACCCCAAACAGAATTACCCGGTGAAAACGGTCGCTATCATATGCCTTTGGGTGACCCGTGCGGAGGTCGATGAGCAGGCGATCTATGACGTCACCTACCACCTCTGGGAAAAGACGCCCCAGATCTATCGGGAAAAGAAGGAGTTGGCCAGCGGTGCCGAGATCATGGCGGCCGCCCACGAGCAAGGGAGAAATGTAAAATTCGAAAATGCGCTGCTGGGCGTGACGATTCCTCTCCACAAAGGAGCCTATAGATATTACAAGGAGAAAGGAGTCCAGGTCCCACCGGCGCTCGTTCCACCCGAAGCGAAGTAAATTTGGCCGAGCGTTAGACAGGTCTGGTTTTCCCTGTAGAAAAATCGAAGTCCCCAGCTGCGGCCCCGCATAAAGGTTGGAAAGCCACTTCATGCGGGGCTAATTGTAAAGGCATGCGCAAAGGAGTAATTCTACTCTCAGGAATTCTGGGCCTGGGAGCTTTCCTTTTCCTCTACCCAATCTGGGTATTGACCTTAACCAAAAATGATCAAGTGATTTTTTTAAGGATTGCCAAACCGGGGGACACGTTTCAACTCGCCTTCCTCCATTCCATAGCCCTGAGTGAAGTCAGGGATTTCTTTTTGATCGATGCGGAATATCGGATGGTGCTGACCGAAACCCGGTTTCAGGGGCAGGGAACGGGACTCCCTTACAACACAGCCAAAGGCGAGCAACTCCATCGCGAGGGAGATTGGTTTCGGATTACGGGCATGCAACGAGTGGTCCCCTCGATCTCCTGGAGGGTTCAGTCCCAGTGGCGTAACCGGTTTCGCTTCGGCAACGATTCCGAATCGGATCTTTCCGCCAGGATCGGAGACGCCTTGATTCATATCCAGATTCAAAAAATGAACCCGGCTTCCTATTTGGGAACCTGCTTCCAAAGCAAAAACATTTAAGAAAGCAAGGGGAATCATTTATGGCCGAGGAAAAGTGGAAAAAAACTGATTTCGTATACCAGGCGGATGATGCCAAAGTTCAAAGCCTGATGGAGTCCTTTGACCCGGAGATGCGATTCCGAGCCCTCAAAGGCACGGCCGCCAGGGTCGTCCTGATCATGTGCATTATTCTAGCTCTCTTCCACATCTATACCGCGGGGTTTGGGGTGCTCCAGGAGTGGAAGCACCGCAGCTTTCACTTTGCCTTCGTCCTTTCCTTGGTCTTCCTGGTCTTCCCCACCCGGAAGGTCAAGGTCAAAAATCTCACGACGACCTGGATCTATGAAATCCTCTTTTCGGTAATGTCCGGAATCATTCTCGCCCTGAGCTTTCAAAGCATCTTCAAGCTGCCCATGGCGACCGCGTGGCTGCTTTTTACCATCGGGTTCTTTTTGGCCTTGGCCATGAAGACTCGCGACCTATGGAACCCGAAAGTAACGCCCCGCCTGGATCTGGGTGCTTCGGCGATCGGCCTGGCGGTATTCTTTTATGGGGTTTTCGCCATCCTTCAAAACTGGGGCGCCTATGTGCAGGAATCCAGTACTACGGCTTTTGTCACTTGGACGTTCTGCATGCTGGCCGTTATTGGGGCCCCCCTGGTCTACCTGTTTTATGACTCCCTCCGGATCATTCAGGGGAAAAAGAACTTCGTTTACGACCCCCAGAAGATCCCCTATTTTGAGATGACCCTGGCCGCCATCTCTTTCGCCATGTCCAGCTATCTCATAATGGATTTTGACCAGTTCATCTACCGGGCCGGTTTCCCCAACATCCGGGACTATGTCTTTGGAAGCTTCGCCCTTCTTCTGGTGCTGGAGGGAACCCGCCGCAGCCTCGGCGTTCCTCTGGCTATTATGGGGTTCTTAGCCCTGGGCGTCTGTTATCTGGGACCTTACCTGGCGAACGTCCCGGTGCTCAGTTTATTATCCCATCGCGGTTATTCCCCCTCCCGCATCATCGACCAGATGTACCTGGGAACCGAGGGGCTTTACGGTGTCCCCCTGGGAGTCGTGGCTACCTTCGTCTTCCACTTCGTCCTTTTCGGTATTTTCACGATGAAGACCGGGCTGGGGAAATTCTTTATTGACCTGGCCATAGCCTTGGCTGGATGGTCGGCGGGAGGCCCGGCGAAGGTTTCCGTGGTCTCTTCCGCCTTGCTGGGGACCATCTCCGGCTCTTCCGTAGCCAACACCGTGACGGATGGGGTATTTACCATTCCCATGATGAAACGGCTGGGGTTTTCGAAAGAGTTTGCCGGGGCCGTGGAGGCGGCCACCTCCACCGGAGGCCAGATCATGCCGCCCATCATGGGAGCGGCAGCATTTATCATGGCCGAATTCCTGGGCATCCCCTACCTCACCATTTGCTTCGCCGCCATTACCCCCGCTCTCTTCTATTTCTGTTCCCTTTGGGTTCAGATTCACTTTGAAGCCCGTAAGCTGGGGATGAAAGGCATTCCCCGGGAACAGTTACCCAAAATCAGGAAGCTGGTGAAGGAGAACGGGATTCTGGTCCTGCCCCTCATCGTCATTGTCTGGCTCCTGATGAGCGGCTTTACTCCTTTCCTCGCGGCTTTCTGGGGGATCATCAGCTCCGTGGCCTTCACCCAAACCGGGCCCAAAACGAAGAACTTCTTTGTCGCGGTCTGCTCTACGGTCCCTTGCGTGCTCTTTCAATGGAACCCCCTTGAAGGGCCCATGGTCCTTACCGCTTTGTG
>Ga0315288_10009486_pt1 | contig 12255 bp, 8 predicted proteins | sample YL17G11_20_MG_FD_203454 | JGI IMG/M metagenome (GOLD analysis project Ga0315288, IMG submission 203454) | Sediment microbial communities from Yellowstone Lake, YNP, Wyoming, USA - YL17G11_20 | ecosystem: Environmental > Aquatic > Freshwater > Lake > Sediment | place: USA: Wyoming | collected...
CCGCGCAGAGGACGCTCTCCTCCGCGTAGCGGTGGTAGGTGGCCCCGCAGGTCTCCAGAAATGCCTGGATGTCCCGGTTGTCATATCGCGGGCCGAGCAGCGATCCACTCTGTCGATCCTCCGGGCTCGCCGTGCGCCCGTTGCCCAGCAACTGGTGCCAGATGAACAGCGCCACCCCCAGCGCACCCCCAGCATCGCCGGCCGCCGGCTGGATCCAAATCCGCTCAAACGGGCCCTCCCGAAGGATCCGGCCGTTCCCGACGCAGTTCAAGGCAACGCCGCCGGCGAGGCAGAGGTTCTTCATGCCGGTCTGCCCGTGCACATGGCGAGCCCCGCGAAGCATGATCTCTTCCGTGACACTTTGGATCGACGCCGCCAGATCCATCTCCCGCTGCGTCAACGGCGACTCCGCCGGACGGGGCGGCCCCTCGAACAGGCCGTCGAACTTCGGTGAGGTCATCCGCAGCCCCTCGCAATACCGGAAGTAACTCAAGTCCATTCGGAACGAGCCATCCTCTTTGAGATCCAGCAGACGCTCCAGGATCACGTCCCGGAAGCGCGGGGTTCCGTAGGGCGCCAGCCCCATCAGCTTGTACTCCCCCGAATTCACCTTGAACCCACAGAAGTAGGTGAAGGCGGAATAGAGCAGGCCGAGCGAGTGGGGAAACCGCAGGCAATGACTGAGCTCGATATGGTGTCCTCTGCCGAAGCCAAAGCTGGCGGTTTCCCACTCGCCCACGCCATCGAGGGTGAGGATCGCCGCCTCTTCAAAGGGTGAAGGGAAGAAAGCGCTGGCAGCGTGCGATTCGTGGTGGTTTGCGAACACGAATCCCTTGGAATACTGGCCGCCAAGTCCGCGCCGCATCTCCCGCGGAAGATGGAGCTTCTGGTTTACCCAAAGGGGCAGCGCCGTGCAAAAAGATCGAAAACCTGCCGGCGCGAACGCAAGGTAAGTCTCCAGAAGACGCTCGAACTTGAGCAGCGGCTTGTCGTAGAAGCCCACGTAATCCAGGCGCGAGGGCGAGAGCCCGGCCTCCGCCAGGCAGTACTGGATCGCATGAACCGGAAAGGAGGGGTCGTGCTTCTTCCGCGTGAACCGCTCCTCCTGGGCAGCCGCCACAATCTCACCATCGACCACCAGCGCGGCAGCCGAATCGTGATAGAACGCTGAGATTCCAAGAATGCAGGTCACAAGGCGGATCTCCGGATCAACCAGGCCTCGGCAGGTCTTTGCCCGCGCCCTCATCGCCGCCGCCGCCGCGGTAGAACGGGATGGATGCGTCCGGGCCGTCGAACCCTGGCTGCGCCGCCAGAGCCTGATTTAGGTGTCCATCAACCAACAACCTGTTACCCCTTTTTCGCCACCGGTGGTGCCCTGATCCGCTTGGCCGCACAACGGTCCCGGATCGCGCCGCCGCTGCGCCATTTGAGCCCCCTTTCGTAAACTTCGAGCGGCTCACGAATCCGGAGCCTCTCAGGACTCCCGGAGCTGTCACACTTCGGGGGTCCTCCAGCAGAGTCGGAGGGTTTCCCATTGGACTAAGAGAGCGGGCCCATACTCTCACCCTGCTCGATGGCCTGCCTTGCGGGCCACCACCACTCGGTACTGGCCGAGCCCGAATGCCTCTTTTGCAGTGCGCAGAACACGCACACCCGTGAACCGAGCCAGCCAGCCATTGACCCTTCGCGAATTCACCAATCTCAGCATGCCCATGTTCCCATCGGGAAGGATGGTCCACGATTTGACGGGACCTAGGGAATGCCTCCTCAGGAGCCCGTGTAGTTGGGATTTGTTGAGCCACCTTCGTATCTGGCCATCCCCCGGAGGACCGACCGTACTCAGACGAGAATATACGAAAGGGTTGACTGCCGTGAGCAATGCCCATCCACCAGGTCGCAGTGTATTCGAAATCTTCGCAACCGCAGCATCCTGATCCCTGAAGTAGGCGATGGTATCCACCAGGACCACAACGTCGAAGGCTGCGGACGGCTCCTCCCACTCGAGAAAGTCGCGCGCCTCGAAACGTCCGCCAGGAACGCGCTCCCTGGCCAGCCCGACAGCAGCAGGAGATATATCCAACCCCCAATAATCCCATGCGCCGCGCAACGTTGCAGCCAGCCACCCCGTACCGCAACCCACCTCTAGAACTCTTTGCCGTTCGGGGAGCCCTAATTCGTAGAGTGTCGCCAGCACTACCGCTCGTACCTCCCTCGTCTTCGCATCGATGTCCCCCGTTCGCCATCGGGTGTTCCATCCGTCCCACCAATCCGCCTCCTTACGGGGTGGTTTGGTGGTGTCGGGTCTCTGGCTGGTGTTATTCACGTGGGGAAAACAGCTCGTCGAACTGTCTGCGCAGCGTGTCGGCGCATGCGGCCACGCTCGCTGCCTCCTGTGCCTTGATGGTTTCGGAATCACGCACCAGGGAGCGGAACGCGTCGATCAACCAATCTGCTTCAAAGTGCTCGATGCTCGCACAAAAACGTCCCTCTCCCAGAGGTTGCATAGCAACCTCGATCTTCTTCTGATAGCTCAGGGCAATCACAGGTTTCATCAGCAGTTGACAGAAGATCACACCATGGTATTTCGAAGTCACAACGAAGTCGCAGCCCGACATGACCCCCAGCAGCTCGTTCACGCTCTCACAAAGCACTTCGTTCACGGTCTCGCCGGGCCAGGTCGAGGATCGGGTACTTGAATCGGAGGATGCGCGCCTCTCGACCACGCGTCGCTTGAGGTCGGCGACTGCATACTGGTCAACGCCGCGACTGGTCGTGAACAGTGTCAGGTGGTAGCCCTCCTGCAGCAGCCACAGTGAGAAGCTCGTCAGCTTCTCCAAGTAGGACTCGTACACGGACTGCTCCTGGCGCGGCCAGACGCGTGGATCGCAGAAGCCCATCGGATTGACCCCCACGATCTGTCTCGCCGAGGCCGAGGGGGTGTCCTGGACATACTGCGTTCCCTCGAGGCCGTAGGCGCAGTCCGCATGCACGGAAGTCTCCGCCTTCACCCCAAGGCGCCGCACCAGTGTTTGCGAATACGCGTCACGAAACGACACGTAATGAGCCAGGCGGACGGCGGACTTCGCGAAGAACCTGCTCAAGCGATGCTCCAGGGGCTCGGCTCCGACATTGAGGAAGTACAACCTGCTACCCGCGAGCCGGGCGAGCACCGAGAACTTGAAGACGTTGTACGGGTGCGCCCAGGCCCCGCCCCACAGGTCGCAGAGTTGGCCGCCGCCCGATATGATCAGCAGGTCCAGACTCTTCAGCACCTCGTAGGAGCGGGCCAGAAACAGGCTCTCGCGCACGGCGTTTTTCACTGCTCTCGCCACCGCACGCAGCACGGGCACCTTGCTCAGGACCGACGTAAGCGCGCTCGTGACCTTCCGGCGAGGGTCAGTTGGCTGCGTTGTGGCCGCATCCTGCTGCGAGTGCCGGGTGAGCGGGTAGCAGTGAATGCCATGCCTTTTCACCGTGTCCTCGGGAACGAACGAGAACCCAACCACGCGGGCACGCGGCAGCCGCCTCTGGATATTCACAATCACGGAGTCCTGGATGGCCGCATCCCCCAGGTTGCCGTAGCCCATGGCGTCGAGCAGACCGATCCGCATGGAGCCACCGTCGCACATCACGGCCGCTGTTGCCCGGCAGCCTCACCGACCTGGAAGACCGAGGCATAGCGCAGGCGCCAATCACTGCGCCTTGGATCGAACGGTTCCAGGCCGCAGTAGTTCCATGGCCACACCAGCGTCAACGAAGGATCGCCCTCGTGGATTTCCCTGATCAGGTCAGTGACCGGCCTCCAACCTCGCTCGAAAGCAACCTTGGTCCGCACGTCGAGATCCACCCCGGACACAAAGAGGTAACCGCCTGGCTTGACGAGTCGTTCGATGTTGCGCAGACATTGCTCCGCTTCCGCGGGGTTCATGTGGCACAGGAACCGGTTGGCCACCACCATATCCTGAGGCCCCAGCCGGTTGACGAGCTCCGGGGCGGCCGCGTCGCCGACCTGCCAGAGGATGCCCTCCCTGAAGCGCGACTTCACCCGCATCTGATCGTCCTCACGGTCGAACATCGCCTCCATCTCAGCGGCGGTCATCCGCTCGAAGATGGAAGTGTCCTGCCCCCTCCACGTGTTCCACGCCAACTCCCCCTGGTCCGCGATGAGCGACGGATTGGGCCAGTTCAAGCCCCCAAGGCCCCTTAGGGAGTAGTGCCCACCGGCAGCAAAGTTCAGCACTTCCTCTGAGATGTCCAGGGCGTGCATCGTCACCGCCAAGTCGGGCCGTGCGGACCGGATCGCGAACGAGATCGAATACACCTCCGCCCCCTTGCTGCACGCCAAGACCGCCAGGATGAACGAGGAGCCCTTTTCCCTGTGAGCCAACAAACGGCACATGCATTCGAGTTCGGCCCGGTTCCGCAGGAAGAATGTGCCCAGGGACATTCGCCGTGGCGCGGACAGCCGAACCATGTTCTGCAGATGCCGGCCGTACATCCACGTCAGACGCAGGTTTCTCGCAAAGCCAGGCAGATGCCGCCAAATCCACTTGTTTAGTGTCAGATACGGCCGTCCTAAACACCGTCGCATCGGTTTCGATTGTGACAGTCGGCCTAGCACCAACGATCCTTTCCGCATCCGGTCAGGAACCAGGCCATTTACTCCGCAACCGGGCTCCTCTTCAAAAGGCCCAGTCGCCGAAGCAGGGGCAGCACTACCCCGAGACGCCCTCCCAGCAACTCGGCCACCATGCTGCGCACTTCCAGCCAGGTACTGACCTTGAACCCCGCGACCAACGTGAAATACGATGCGACTCCGAGCGGGACCTGCACCGCCAGGAACTGCCAGTGAGCCAGGTCGGCCGGCAACAGCCGCCCGGCGCCCCACACGGTCGCCCCCATCACGACTGAGCAGAGGAACGTGGCGCTCAAGCTCTTCATCGCCTCGGTGAACGAAAGACCGATCAGGCGGCCGGGCACGGCAAAAAACGGGTACAGCACAAGCACCGTCGTTAGGGAGTACGACCAGGCAACGCCCATGAGCCCCCACTTGATTCCTATGAAGAACGCGACGACGCAGGCCACCGTTCCAATGACACCCATTCCGAGATACAGACGAGTCTTCCCCTGGGAGGTGTAGATCCATCCAACGGTCGCCAGAATTGACTGGATCAACCCCACCCAACAGAAGAGCTCAAGAATGGGAATCGTTTCGGACCATTTGCTGCCAAGCAACGCCAGAACAAAGTGGTCCGCCACAGCGAACAAACCCACCATCGTGGGGAAGGTGATAAAACCGATGACGCCGATCGCCTTCAAATAGGCGCGCCTGACTCTGGTCTTATCGTCCTGGATGACTGACATGGCCGGAAACATCACGCCTCCCACGACTCTCGACACCTGGCTCAACGGCAGGAGCATCAATGTGTAGGCTCGCGAGTAGATTCCCAGCGCACTGGCGCCGACCAGGCGCCCGATGAGCAGCCGATCCAGCGTCCTGGCCCAGTAATTCAGGACATCAAATGCGACGACGGAAGCGCTGAAGCCGAACAACTCCTTGCAGGCCCTCCATTCGAAGGACCAGCGGGGACGCCAATCCGTCAGCCTCCAGGAGAACACCAACTGGACCACCGAGCTACACAGACCCTGCGCCACCAGACTCCAGACGCCCATGCCATACAATGCCATGCCCAGCCCAACCAATCCGGAGATCACGCTGCTGCCGATCTGGACCACCGCCAAGGCCCGGAAACGCATCGCCCGCGTCAGCAGCGCGACCTGGACGCCGGTCAGGGCGTCGAGCACAAACCGCGAAGCAATCACGGCCGTCAGCAGCGTGAGCCGCGGCTCCCGGTAGAACCAGGCAACCACTGGGGCCAGGGCCGCCATGAATAACGCCATCACGCTGCCCGCGATTGTATTCGCCCAAAAGGCCGCATTCAGATGCGCCTCCTGCAGTTCCTTTCGTTGGATAATGGCTGCGCCCAGTCCCAACCCGCCAAATAACAGGGCGAACCCGGTGAAGACACTGATCATTCCGATCAGTCCGAACACGCTCGGGCCGAGGATCCGGGACAGCACGATGGAGATCACGAAGGTGAAGCTCTGCGTCACCAACTGTGACACCGCACTCCACCCCACGCCACTGATCGTACGCTCTCTGAGATCACTCGCCACGATTCGCGCAGAGGAAACGCCCCGTGCGCCCAGGGCTTGGAAGATCGTTCAGGACCCATGCCGCCCGGGCTCTGCCTCGTGCCGCCACGGGCGCATCAGTCTCAGGACAAACCGGGCGGAGCGAGACATCCGACCATAGTAGACGGGAAGGATGGTCAGCAGACACATGAGCTTGTCCGTGGGTCTTAGAGGCAAACGCCAAGCCGCATGGAGATACTCCACGGCCAACCGCTCCCGGTAGGGTAGCCAGGTGCGCTTCACGCTCCTGGCATTCGTCCCCAGCCAGGCCGTCCAGGCCCTTTGGTCCTCGTAAACCGCGAGGGTCCCGCGATCGGAATCAATTCTGCGCCGCATCAGCGTGGCGGGAATCTCCCAGATCTCACCCAGCATCGCCAATTCGGCCAACAAGACATGGTCTGAAGAAGGATAGATCCCGTTCAATTGTGTCTTTCCAAGAGCGTCCCTCTTCATCAGTCCATAGAGTTGGTTGACCATCAGAACGTGTCGCACGACGCTCTCCAATCGCCGATAAGGCCGCGGATCCCTGCTCTCGATGGAGCGTCGTTCGTCCACGGCGACGGTCTGGCCATCCCTAACCATCTCGCAACGGGGATAGACCAGAACGACGGACGCCGGAGCCTCTTCGATCACTTGGACGCACTGACGTAACATGCCCGACAAATACTCCACATCATCCGCGAACCACGCGAAGTACTTGCCCCGGGCCAGTTCAAAGACGCGATCATGGTTGGGGTTGACACCGATGTTCGTGTCATTTCTGAAATAGCGAACACGACGGTCGCGCTCCACATAGGTCTCACAGATCGATCTCGTTCGGTCGGTGGAGGCGTTGTCCGAAATAACCAGCTCAAAATCTCGGAAGTCCTGGTTCAGAACCGAATCCAGAGCCCGTTCGATACGCCCTTCGCCGTTATAAACCGGCAGTCCCACGCTAACGCGTGCAGTAGCCACAAGACTCGAGAACGTGCCCCCAGGATTAACTCACGCCAATCGCCAATGGCGCTGTGCCGACGCCATGAATGGCCTGGAACCAGAGCGCAATGTTCCGCGAGGGCGTTACCTCACCGACTGCCGGCCGTGTCGCCGTAACGCCCGACCCAGCGCAGTGCCTCCATAGACATACCGATTTGATAGAGGGCCTCTAGCGTCAACCGCGCCCGCCGTCCGGAAGGAAACACGACCCAGGAAAGCAGCCAGCAGAGAGAGCCGCTACCCATGCGCACTACTTGCCGGCAGGTCCACAGCCCCCGTGAGAGCGCCAGGAGTCGGCGGTTCGGCAGGCCACCGAAGTGGACGCGACCCTTCCCGTAGCTCAAGGCCCGCCGCCGAAGCGCGGCCAATGAGCATTGAGCGGGGCTGATCCGGTGATACACCAAGACGCTGGGTGCATAGACCATCCCAAAACCAGCGCGCTGCAACTCCATCAAGAAGGTCGTCTCACTACCCATCTTTCGGTTGGTCGGGTGCGGGCCGACGTCTTCACGATATCGATAGCCCTGTTCGAAGATCAGGCGGCGCACCCAGAAGTTTGGACCAAACGGCAGGCGGCCCTTCGGGTACGTTGTCTCCTCGCCAAGGTCATGCAGGCAAAAGGCGAAGGTCAGCAGGTCTCGCGTATTCGCCCAAACCGGCGCGCTGCCGCCTACGAACTCGGGAATGATGCGTCCGCCGAATACGCAGCACGCTGGCCATCGCTTACTGGTGGCAACCACTTCTTCCAGCCAGCGCGGCTCAGGCGTAACGTCATCGTCTGTGAAGACAACCAGGTCGCCCAACTGGCATTCCGCGAGAGCCTTGTTGAGCGCGCAATTCTTCCCGGGGCGGGACTCGTGAAGGTGCCTGAGCGGCAGTCGTCCACTGAACGATCGGATGATCGCGGCGCTGTGGTCTGAGCTATTGTTGTCAACCACAATCCACTCGACCCGCAGATCACTGTGCCTGACACCCGTCATCGCCTCCAACGTCAGTCGCAGAGCCTCACCACGGTTGTACGTGGCAATGACCACACTAAGGCTTGAACATCCAGTCCTCTTCACAACCGGATGTTCCCCAGAGAAGGTGTTGTTCTTCTCCATCCTGAGCCCCTACCACCCAGCCGCCACACATCCGTTGCAGAACGACATCGTCAGCAGCGGCCCACTGCGGAAAGAGACGCCCACTCACTCATGATGAGCGCATGCTTCGCCATCCCGTACGCAATAACCCCGGCACCATGCCATACGCATCCAATTCCGACTCGCATTCCTGAAAACTGGGGACTTCGCACATCACTGTTCGGCCAGAGCTTCCGGCGACGGTGTTCCCGGCATAAGAAAGCCGCCTTGCCGAGCTCAACCAGCTAGCCTCACTCGAAACGCTCACTCAAACCAAATTGGCCTCGCGCGCGGGTTTTGACTTTACTCGATGCGCCCTGCCCACCCTCGATTCCCGGCTAAGTCGAACCCGCTTCCTTTTGCTCAGATCCCGTTCCCCTCGCCGCAGTCTCCTCCGCATTCAACCCCGTGCCGATCTTCGCCAGGACGCCAGGCACGGCCAGTTGCGGTTGCGAAGAATGTTTCACGCTCGCCCGACGATGCCGTCTGGCCGCCCGGAGATAGAAAGGGTAGAACCGGATCAGGTTCCACCAACGCACGAGTACCAGCGCGTTTCCTTGGAAAAAGTACCTTGGCTTGAACGGGCGGACCAGATATTTCACGCTCGATTTCAAGCCACCGAATTGAGCCACGACGAAGGCTCTCCAGTAAATGGTATGCCACGGGGAAGCACTGCAGCGTTGCCGGTAGACTTCCGGATGCTTGGCATAAAGCAGGAAGTCACTCTCCAGGTAGCGCACCCAATAGGCCCGCCCCCAGAGCGTCTCGCGCCGGGGTGGATGTATGATGTGAACCTCCGGGGCAAACACCACTGGCCCCAACCTCTCCGCCCTCCAGGCAAGGTCGGCGTCTTCATTGTGGGGAAACGGAAAACGTTCATCAAACCCGCCGACGGCGCTGAAGATGCCTTTGCGGTACGCTGCGTTGCACGTCGGCACTCCGTACATGCCCCTTTCGTTGTCAACCTGGTTCGTGAGCGGCGAGCGAGCCTCGCGGTCAGTGCTGGTTCGCCCTTGCACCGCCCCGGCCCCGGTGCGTTCAAAGACTCTGCTTGTTCGCTCCAGCCACTCGCGACTGGCAATGCAGTCATCATCGGTGAATGCCAGGTACTCGCCTCGTGCCACGCGCGCACCTGCGTTGCGGGCAGCGGCCGGCCCCTGGTTGCGTTGTTCCAACAAAACCAGATTCGGGTGCTGTTCCTGTAATGCGCGCACCAGATCCCCAGTTCCGTCCGTGGAGCCATCGCTCACGACCACAACCTCATACTGGTCCGGTGGAAGCGTTTGCTGAAACAGGCTAGACAGGAGCTTCGTGAGAAAATCTTTCCGGTTGCATGTAGGCACAATGACGGTGATTTGTATCCCCATAAACACTCGTGTCACGGACCCGGCGTTATCCCTACGTGGCTGCCCCCGATTTAACACCATCAATGTTCGCGTTCATTTCCCCGACAGTGCCCCCGGTTCTCGATGCTCTTTTCTGGCCCATAATCTCCTGGACTGCGGTGGCAACTCACCACGAGCAAGAAGGCGGCGAGAACCCGCCTCACTCCATGAACGTTCAGATCATCCGACGACTGAAGATGGTCTCGATGGCCTCCCGGTGCGTCTCGCAACAGACAATGTTCCTGACGCCCAGCAATGGCCTTTTGCCATAGAGAAACTTCGTGAGAAAGCCATGTGCGTTCAGCTTTCGGAGGAGGCGATTATGCCCCAGCAGGGCACTGAGATAATCATGTTTGTTTTCTTCACAAAACCGGAGCCACTGGGCTTGGACGAAGGCATCGTCCTGAATGACGTTGGATTTCTCCTCGAGCGAGCGGCGAAATTGCTGCTCACTATCTTTCCCCATTCTTCTGGCTCCCGGCATTGGATCCGACTGCACAAACGGCACGATTCCCATCCTGGCGTTCGCATCCTCAGCAACCATCAAGTTGACTAGAAATCCCTCGTGAAAGGACTTCAGATTGCGGTAGATGGCCTCATCCATGATTAAGGCTCCTTGACCATAGACAATATGGCTATTCTGGTACTGCTCATAGCCTCCCAGGCAGTGGGGGTGCTGGACTATCACCGCGTTCGCGCCCGCCTCGATCAGGAGGCGGCATGTGTCCTGAGTCCGCGGGGTTGGGACGTGAAACTCATCAGCTCCGTGCAACAGCACGACCAGATAGTCAAAGTCGCCACGGAAGCGATTCACATTCCTTACGTAATCGAGCAAGTCCAGCGAGTTGGCTCCCCATGATTTCTTTGTTGCGATGGAGAATTCATTCTCGGCCGTGGCGAGGATGCCTATCCGCAGACCACCCACCTCTTTGATCAGTATCCGCCTTGCGGCGGCGAGATTCTCTCCTGCGCCGACGGTGGCTATGCCCGCTTTCGCGCAAACTGCCAAAGTGTTCTTCAGCCCCGCGCTACCGTGGTCGAGGACGTGATTGTTCGCCAGCGCGAGCACATCGATCCCGGCCTCCTTTAGCCCGTTAATACAATCGCTCGGTTCACCGAAGTTAGGGCCAGTTTTGAGAATAGGCGTTTCCTGTTCGATGAGCGGGCATTCCAGGTTGGCGATAGTGAGGTCGGCCTGCTCGAATTCGACCAGGAGATCATTAAAGAGACTCCTGGCATCGCCTTTCTCAAAATATGGCCGATTGCCTTCAATCGGGCAGATATCGGCGCCAATAAGAATTGTTACCATCCTAGAATGCCCATGCCTGGCCATGCTCGAGAGCCCGTCCGTGAGCCTTCAATGGGAAAGCTGCGTAGCCGCTTGGGGTTGCTCGAAAAACTCTTTGTGCAACACCTCCAGCGCCCGCTTGCAGTCGTCAGAAGAGATTAAGCATGAAACTCTTATCTCAGTCGAGAGAGCCATGTGAATCGGAATGCTCTCACGAGTCAGGGATGAGAAGACACGATGGGCGACACCTGCATGCGTCCGCATGCCAATGCCCACCGCCGAGATTTTTGCCAGATTCTTGTCCACTTCCAACCGCAGTTCCGGAAACTGTCCATTCTGGAGGTGTGAACGAAGGCTCTCAATAGCTCGGTCCAGCAGTTTTTCCTCGATGCTGAACGCCAGGCTCATTCGGCCATCCGTCCCAACGTTCTGCGTGATGAAATCAACCGAGATATCATCCTGAGCCAGGGGTCCCAAGGCCGTCGTTAGACTCTCAGGAACTCCAGGCAGTCCGACAATACTCACTTTTGCTTGCCTCAGATCATGGGACAAGCCCGTGACAACATGTTCTTCCAAGTCTCTGTTCATATCCTTAATCATAGTTCCAGGGGCATCCGAGAAGCTTGACCGGACCGCAAAGTTCAACCGCCTCTTCATTGCCAACTCCACTGAACGAATCATCAACACCTTGGCGCCGGTGGAGGCCAGCTCCATCATCTCCTCGTAGCACAGTTCCTCGATCTTGCGCGCCCCGGGCACCAGTCGTGGATCGGCCGTGTAAACGCCCTCTACGTCCGTGTAAATCTCGCAGAGGCATGCGTCCAGGGCAACGGCGAGCGCCACCGCGGTGGTGTCCGATCCCCCGCGCCCCAGTGTCACAAGATTCCCGAAGCCGTCCGTCCCCTGAAAGCCCGTCACCACGCAAATCATGCCACGATCGAGACATTCAAGCAGGGGCTTCGAATCAATGTGCTTGATCCGGGCGCGCTGGAAACGACCGTCGGTGGCAATCGTGACATGATGGGCCGTGAAGGACCGGGCAGACAACCCCAACTGTTGAAGGGCGAGCGCCAGCAGCGCGGCGCTCACCTGCTCGCCGGTCGCGGCGAGGGAGTCCATTTCGCGCAAGCCTTCGGGTGAACACGCTGGACTCATGGTGCGGCCCATTTCGAGCAAACGATCGGTCTGGCCGGCCATGGCACTGACAACCACGACCAAGCGCCCGTGGTCGGCGACAAGGTTCGCGACACGCTGCGCGGTTGCCTGGATGCGCTCAAGGCTGCCAACGCTC
>Ga0315288_10009487_pt1 | contig 12254 bp, 11 predicted proteins | sample YL17G11_20_MG_FD_203454 | JGI IMG/M metagenome (GOLD analysis project Ga0315288, IMG submission 203454) | Sediment microbial communities from Yellowstone Lake, YNP, Wyoming, USA - YL17G11_20 | ecosystem: Environmental > Aquatic > Freshwater > Lake > Sediment | place: USA: Wyoming | collected...
GCTCATGTTGATGGGGTGGTGCCGAACCCGACCACCGAGAGCATTACGGCTGGAGCTCGCGTTGCCCGGGACCACGGAGCTGACGTGGTCGTCGGATTCGGCGGCGGCTCGAGCATGGACAGCGCAAAGGCCATAGCGGTCGAGGCGGCGCACGAAGGAACCGCCTGGGACTACCTGTTTTTCAAGAAGCCGCCCACGGAGAAAACTCTACCAGTCGTCGCGATCACCACGACCTCCGGCACTGGCTCCCAAGTGACACAGGTCGCCGTTATAACGCAGACTGCCACCAAGACGAAGTCAGCCATTTACCACACGCGGATCTTCCCCCGCATCAGCATCGTTGACCCTGATCTCATGGTGACCGTTCCGCACCATATCACCGCATCCACCGGTTTCGACGCGTTCGCCCACGCTTTCGAGTCCTTCATTCACGCCGGCGGGTCACCGTATGCGGACATGATGGCCGTGGAGGCCATGCGGCTGGTGAAGGCCTATCTCCCGCATGCGCTGAAAAACGGCGCGGACATGGAGGCACGGGAAAAAATGGCATGGGCAGACACGCTGGCGGGGCTGTGCATCGCGACCGCCGGTGTCACGCTGCCACACGGCATCGGGATGACGATCAGCGGTTTCTGCCCGCACGTGATGCATGGGGAGTCGCTAGCCGTCACATATCCAGAGTTCACACGGTTCACGTGGCGCTCGGCGCTGCAGAAGTTCGCAACGATGGGCAGGATCCTCGACCCCAAGCTGGAGGGCGCATCCGAAAAAGAGGCCGCAGAGGGCTCCTGCCGGGCGATGGACTGGTTCCTGAAAGAGATCGATATGTGGATCTCCTTCGAGAAGCTAAAGGTGAGCCAGAAGGAGTTGGAGGAAATCGCGGACAACAGCCAGGTACTTCCCGACTACAAGAACAACCCGCGGATCGCGTCCCGCGACGAGATCTACGCGATGCTCGCGGCGAGCTACAGGAGGTAGGTCATGCAGGAAGGGGGAGTTCTCAATCGGGAGATCGCACGCCTGCTCGCGCGGATGGGGCACATGGACGAAATGATCGTCTGTGATGCAGGTTTCCCGATCCCCGATGGTGTGGACACGGTGGATCTCGCTCTATCGGAAAACACGCCACGTGTGATGGACGTGCTGGAGGTTCTGAAACGGCACTTCACCGTGGAAAAGCTGATCATGGCCGATGAAACAAGGTCTCACAGCCCGTCGATGTTCTCCCAGATTCGATCGGTGATGGGGACAGCGATGCCTTTGGAAACCATCTCTCATATGGACCTGAAAGCAAGAAGCCGGAGTGTGAAGGCAATCATCCGCACCGGAGATTTCACCGCGCACACGAATGTCCTTCTTGTTTCCGGCGCGGGAGACAGGTGGCTCGTAGAGAAGGAGTAGGAAAGAGATCGGGGCTCAGCCCCGTGGGCGCATCTGCTCGAACTTGATCTTCATCCTTCCTTTCCTCCCCTATTCGCCGAAGCGCTTCTTAGCCGAAGAGCCCGCGGTACTTCGCGTATGCCTCGTCCCAGGCGGCGGAGTCACGCGGGGTGTGGCTGAGGGTCTCGGAGGAGCGGGCGATGATCTCGCGCCCGTCCTTCAGGCCTGCGATCTCCCCGGTGCCCTTGAGCTGCATGATGAGGTTCCCGGCCACGGTCGTCTCCACCGGTCCGGCGACCACCGGCACTCCGGTGGCATCCGCGGTCCACTGGCAGAGGGAGGAGTTTTGTGTGCCGCCTCCCACCATGTGCAGGAGCTCGATCCGCTTGCCCGAGAACGCCTCCAGCTGCTCGAGGCGCCTGCGGAACTTCAGGGCGAGGCTCTCGTAGATGCACCGTGCGGTCTCACCGCGTCCGGAAGGCGGGGTGATGCCCTTGCGCGCGCAGGACTCGGCGATCACCCGAGGCATGTCGGGCTGCACGGCGGCGAACACCGGGTCGTCCACGTCGATCAGGGAACCGAACCGCGGGGCCTCCAGGCAGCCTCGCACCACGCCGTCCCACGGCAGGTCCCCGCCGTCTTCCTTCATCCACTTCTCGCGGCACTGCTGCGCGATCCACAGCCCCGTGATGTTGCTGGCCAGGATGTTCCTTCCCTCCGCCCCGCCCTCGTTGCCGTAGCTCGCCTCGTATACCTCGTCGCTGATCACAGGCGCCGGGGTCTCCAGCCCCACCACCGCCCACGTGCCGAGGCTGAGGAATGCCCAGGAGCGCTCCTGGGCGGTCACGGGGACCCCCGCCACCGCGGAGGCGGTGTCGTGAGTGGCCGGTGCGATCACAGGGATCGCTGGGGCCTCCAGTTCCCGCCGCACGGTCTCCTGCAGGCAGCCGATCTGCGTGCCGGGCATCACGACCGGGGAGAACAGGCGCTCGGGCACGCCGATCCGGTCGAGGATCTCCGAGTCCCACCTCTTCGCGGTCTGGTCGAAGGCCAGGGTGGTGGTGGCGATGGCGAACTCGTTGGCCTTCTCCCCGGTGAGGAGGTAGTTGAAGAGGTCGGGCATCATAAGAAGCCGGCCGGCCGCCGCAAGCTCGGGTGCGCCGTCCCGCTTCATGGCGTACAGGCTGCAAATGCTCCCGATGGACAGCACGAACAGCCCGGTGCGCCGGAACAGCTCCCGCTCGGGAATGATACGGAAGAGCTCCCCGGCCGCGGCGTTCCGCCGCTCGTCCCGGTAATGCACGGGGTTGCCCAGCAATCTCCCCTTTGGGTCGACCAGCCCGAAGTCCACGCCCCACGTGTCCACCCCGATGGACCGGATCTGCGGGTAGGCCTTCTGGGATTTCTGGATGCCGATCTCCATCTCTGAGTACAGACGCAGGAGGTCCCAGTGGAGGGTGCCCGCGGCGCGCACGGGCCTGTTGTCGAACCGGTGGGTCACGTCCAGGGTGAACCGCTCCCCGTCGAACCGCGCGACAACGGCGCGGCCGTTGCTCGCCCCGAAGTCGAAGATCAGGTAGTCCTTGGTTGCCATGGATTCCCTCCCGTCATGCCGGCCGGGGCCAGCGGATCACGATTCCGAGGAAGGCAGCGTCCGATCCCAGGAGCTTCGCGTACGCTGAGGGCGCCTCCGCAAGCGGCACCTCGTGGGTAACGAGCTCGGAGACGCGCAGCGCCCCGCTCTCGATCAGCCTGAGGGCCGCCTCCAGGCGCTCCCGGGTGCGCGAATTCGGGCAGTGCAGGGTGATCTCCCTCGTGCGCAGCCAGTGCCAGTCGACCATGCTCTGCGTCGGCGGGTAGAAGCCGTTCATCACGAGGTGGCCGCCGTTGCGGAGGAGCCCTGCGGCCATGCGCACGGTCGCGGCGGAGCTGGCCGTCTCCACGACGACATCCACTCCCTTGGGGCAGCAGCCGAGGATGTGAGTGGCGAGGTCGCCGGCGGAGGCATCGAAGACCTCGTCCGCGGCGAAGCGCCGCGCGAACTCCAGCCGGTACGGGACCAGGCCGGAGAGGATCACGCGTGCGCCGCGGTGGCGCAGGACCTGGGCCGCATACAGCCCCACCAGGCCGTCCCCGATGACGACGGCCGTGTCGCCCGGCTTGACCGGGGGCTTGGAGGCGCCGTTGTACCCGACCTGGGCGAGAAGCAGGGAGGAAGCTTGGAAGGTGGAGACCCCCGCGGGGAGCTTGATCACAGCGGACTCGGGGGCAACATGGAGGCCGACATGGCCGCCCCACCAGGAGCCCTGCCAGCCGGGAGGCGCGGCGCAGTTCCTGCTGAACACGCGGTCGCCCGCGGACAGGCCCCTGACCGCCTTGCCGGTTTCCCTCACGATGCCCGCTGCCTGGTAGCCGGGCACGTGCGGGAAGGCGAGGGGGGCCTCCCCGGGGATCACGAGCCCGCCGGTCAGGCACCAGCGCTCGGTGCCGGGGCTGATGGAGGAGTGCTCGATCTCCACCAGGACGTCCCCGTCGCCGGGGGCGGAGACGTCCACATTCTGGACGGACGCGCGGCGGAGCTCGGGGAAGACGACTGCCTGTGCTGTCATGGGTGAGGAGACTCTACCTCATCCGGCGGCAGGACGCAACTTTACTTCACTGCGCCGCAGGAGCGGCGCACGCATCTATGACGACAGAGCTGTTCTTCGGGGAAAAAAGGAAGGAAAAAAGAATAGGAAGGACTGAGCTGGTCGCGCAGGCCCACGACACCGAAGGAGGGCCCGCTCCCCTCACCTCAGCGCGGCGGCCTGGAAGGCAAGGACGGTGAGCGAGGGCTCCCAGTCAGGGGTCCAGTCGTTGCTGAGCTTCGCGATGCCACCCATGGACACGCCCGCCTTTCGGCCGAGGCTCACCACGGTGTCCGCGAAGGCCTCCACCTCGGTCTTGCGCCTGGCCTCCACGTCCTGGAGCATGGAGGTCTTGCCCTCGGACCCGAAGCCGCCCAGGGTCTTGTGCCACGCGGCGATGTCCGAATCGACCAGGCCCGTCCCCATGGCTCCGGAGAGCGCGATCGTCTCGGCCATAGCCGCCTCCATCACCGCCTTCGCATCCGGGTCGGTCTGGAAGATCCTGTAGGGGGCGCGGATGACGGCGGAGACCTGGTTGATCCCCACGTTGATCATGTACTTGTACCAGAGGCTGCGAACCATGTCCTGCGGGACCACGCAGGCGACGCCGGTGCGCTCGAAAAACGCCGCCACCCGGGAGACGCGCCCGCTCCATGCACCCGGGGTATTGGCCGCGTCCCCGAAGTGGATCTTTCCGGTGGAGGAGTAGACGGTCCGGTTTTCCTCCCGCACCGCGTCGATCCCGAGGATCATGGCATACAGGACCTTCTCCTGGCCGAACGCGGCGGCGAGCTCGTCCTCGCTCGTGATGCCGTTCAGAAACGGGAGGATGAGCGTTTCGGGGCCCACGTGCCCGCCCATGTCTTGTATGGCATGCGGGAGCTGGTGGTTCTTCACTGCCACGATGACGAGCTGGGCGCGCCCCGGCTCTTCCGGGGAGACGAGCCTGAAGTCCCGGCGCGTGCCGTTCAGCAGGAACCCCTGGCTGCGGTAGCGCTCCAGGCGCTCCCTGCCGGCGAGCACGGCCACGGCCCGCGGGTCCCGAGCCGCAATGATCCCGGCCACGGCGGCTCCCACCGCGCCTGCGCCGACCACGAGCGCGCTGCGTATGTCCGTGCCGGCCGCCCGATCCGGCTCATCGCCGAAGCTCCTTGCGGGACTCATTCGGTGTCCTGCTTTCCCACCGGGCAGACCGAAAGGCATTGGACGCACCTTTGGCATTGGCCAAGGTCGATTGTACGGCCTTCGCGCGGCTTCTGAGGACAGACCTCAATGCATTTCCCGCAGTCCGTGCACGCGTGACCAGCCGCGACCCTGCGCGACGGCTCCCAGGGAGCGTCCGTGCGCAGCGCAGTGATGATAAGCCTCGGCCCGCAGCGCGGATGCACCAGAAGGCCGAAGGGGCTGAGGTTCCCGAGCCCCGCAGAAGCGGCCAGCTTCGGCAGGTTGAGCGCCGGGGAAAGCGGGTCAAGCGGCTCGGCTCGATAACCGGCACGGACCGTCATGCGGGTGATGCGCGCCAGGAACACCTTTGCCCGGGCAAAGGCAAACGGGTCGAATGAGTCCGACTCCCACCGATGAAGGAATACAAGGGTATCCCGGACACGGATTGCGTCGTCGCAGCTTGTGGCGATGAGCTCGGCAACCTCGCGGCGCGGTGTGATGCGTCGTGCGATCTGGTACTTTACAAAGCTCCAAGGAGAGCGGAAGAGCAGAAGCAGCGCGGGCATCAAGGTGCCGAAAAAGCGTATCTTTCCGAAGTCGGTGGACATCGGGATGAAACGAATATCAGGCCGAACCGGCACGGAAGACTCCCTCAGCAAGGCATGGGGATCGTCACGACGGCCGGCGCGGGTGCTTTCCATGGCAGCCGATTATAGCGAGTCGGCAGCAAGGAACAAGGGGATGAATCAGCCCATGCTCTCCCTATGCGAAACTCGACCGCCCTCGAGTACTATCGGGCCGCGAAAAGGGAGAAGAACAGGATCCTGGCAAACCGCGCCATCTGCGCTATAGTGCGGTCCATGAGTTCCAATGGCTTTCGCAACGTCCGCATCCTTGACAACTTCTACCAGACCTCCTCGTTCTTCCCCATGCCCGTGGTCCTGGTCTGCACGCAGTCGGAGTCGGGGGTTATGAACCTCGGGCCCTACTCTCTCTGTTTCCCCTACACGGTGGCCGGGGACAAGTACCAGATGGCCTTGAGCAGCCGGGACAATAGCAATACGGCGGTGAACCTGCGCCGCACCGGCCTGTGCACGCTGAACTTCATCCCCGATGACCGCAAGTTCATGCGCAACTGCGTGATGCTGGGCTACCCGGGGGAAACCACGGAAGAGAAGATGAAGAACTCCGTGTTTTCTCTCCTTCCCTCCCAGCGTGAGGACTCGGAGCGACTGCCGGACAGGGTGTATCCCGATGTGGTGGAGGAGGCGCTGCAGGTGTTCGAATGCTCCCTCGACTCCTTCGCGGTCGACGAGACCACTCACGCCATGCGATCCATCCTGAACGTGGACAAGGTGCTCCTCAAGGAGAAATGGCACCGGGTTCTTCTCGAAGGCCGACGGCGGTTCCCCAACCTGCCGGTCGACTACGGTTTTCGCGACAATGCCCAGTTCTGGTTTGCGAGGCACAGCCCCCCCTACCGCGAGCCCATCCCGAAGAGCAAGGCCGCCACGGTGGACTCGGTGATGTGGGCTGTTACCCGTGGAGGATTTGCCGTCGACCTGGAGTGGCAGCCGCAGGCAGCGGCCCGCCTGGTGTCGGTTCCCCGCGTTTTCCTCGGACTGGTTCTCAAGGGCATCGCCGACGAGGCGAAGAAGGCGGGCGTGCGGATCGTCACGCCGGAGTTTCTTGACACGGTGCGGGACAAGCGGTCCCGCGAAAAGTGAAGGTATTCTCGTTTTCTTTCTTCATCTTCTTTCTTAATCCCATCGGCCCACTCCATTTTCCTGCTCGCCGTGCTGATGCTCTCCAGGCGCGACTGTCCCCGGCGGCGTTGCCTCCAGGGCGTCGCTCCCTCGCCATAGCCTTTCTTGACACGGATGGAGATTCGTTGTTATGCATGATCCGTCAGGGAGGAAAAATGGGACAGATTGAGCTGATCGAGCAGGCCCACGACACCTGCGGGGAATCCCCGATCTGGGATCCGCTCGAGAAGGCCCTGTACTGGTGCGACACGCAGAGACCGCTCGTGCACCGCTACGACCGGGCAACGGGCCGCTGCCAGTCCTTCGGCGTGGACCGCAACGTCCTCGCCCTCGGCAGGGCGGGGGTGGGACGGTGGCTCCTCGTGACCCCTGAGGCCCTCGTCCTGTGGAAAACCGGCAGCCCGACGACGACCATGCTCGCGGCGCCCGAGAAGGGAAGGCCGGACATCGCCTTCAATGACGGCACAGTCGACCCGGCGGGCCGCTACGTGGCCGGCACGTACAACACGAAAATCTACGACGCCCCGGACGGCAATCTCTGGAGCGTCGACGCCTCGGGGAAGGTGATGAAGCTCGACAGCGGCCTCGTTCTGCCCAACGGCATGACATTCAGCCCCGAGGGCCGCACCCTGTACGTGGCGGAAATGTTCAGGAACCGCATCCTGGCCTACGACTACGACCCGGCGACGGGCGCGGCGGGCAGCAGGCGCGTGTTCGTCGAGGTGCCCAAGGAGGACGGCATGCCCGACGGCCTGGTGACCGACACGGACGGCTACCTCTGGAGCGCCCACTGGCAGGGCTGGAGGATCACCCGCTACTCGCCGTCGGGGAAGATCGACACCGTCATCGAGGTGCCCTTCACAACGCCGACCTGCGCGGGCTTCGGCGGCGAGGCGATGAACGAGCTGTACGTCGCCTCGGCGACCCAGGGGCTCTCCGAGCAGCAGCTGGCGCAGAGCGAGAATCCCGGCGGCCTTTTCCGCATCGCGGTGAACCACACGGGCCTGCTTGAGCGCGAGTTCGGCTGTTAGGCTGTTACGCCGGCGCCGTCCGTTCGGCGCCGGAGGCGCCCTTCAATTCGGCCGGCTCCAGCAGGCCGCGCGCGGTCGCGGCGTCGGTGACGAGAATCTTCAGCAGGCCGCCGCGCAGCACTCCGCGGATCGCCTCCACCTTCTCAGGGCCGCTCGCCGCGCCTATCACCATGGGGATCCGCGCGAGATCGGCGGCCGAGATCCCGACCGCCCTGTCGTTCAGCGGGTGAGCGAGGATCCTCCCCTCTGAATCGAAGTGCAGGCCGCAGACGTGACCCACGGCCCCGCTGGCGTAGATCTCCCGGGACTCCTCGACGGTCAGGAAGCCCGCGCGGACAAGCGCGCTGTGAGCGGGATGGTTCGAGCTGATCCCCAGCAGGGCGATATCCGCCTCGCGCGCGCGCTGGAGGGTCTCGGCGATCTGCGGCTCGCGTAGCAGCAGCTCCCGCAGCTCGCGGCTGGCGACGATGACGGGAGCCTGGATCACGCGGTACTGCCCGTGGAGCTTCTCGGCGAGGGCGCGCGCGAGCTCGAAGCCGTCGAAGCGCGGGTTGATCGATCCAAGAGCCCCGAGCAGCTGCACGACCTCCACTCCGGCGAAGGCCGCGGTGGCAGCCAGGGCGCTCACCGCCTGGTACAGGGTTGTTCCCCACGAGATGCCGATGCGGATCCTGTCGCGAAGGTGCGATGCGAGGCACTCGGCGGCGGCCCTGCCGACGGCGACGGTCGTCGAGGCTGCGTCGTGTTCGGCGGGGACGACGACGGCGCGCGGGAGGGAGAAGCGGGACTCGAGATCGCTCGCGAGCGACCACGCGAGGGACGGCGACTCGTGGATGCGGATCTCGACGATGCCCTCCTCCCGTGCCTTGCGCAGCGCATTGGAGACCGTGGCGCGCGAGATGCGGCAGCGGTCGGCGATGTCCTGCTGGGAGAGGCCCTGCCGGTAGTACAGCGTCGCGACCTGGACAAGGAAATCCCTGTCCGACATCGGCCCTCCCCCCTACACCAGAACCATGAGGGGGTTCTCGAGGGCGTCCATGATCCCCTTGAGGAACAGGGCAGCCTCGGCGCCGTCCAACACCCTGTGGTCGAAGGTCAGGCTGAGGCCCATGAGCTTCCGCACGGTGACATTGCCGCCGACCAGGGCGAGTGATTCCTCGACCGCGCAGACGCCGAGGATAGCGGCCTGGGGCAGGTTGATGATCGGCGTGAAGGCGGTGATCCCGTACATCCCCACGTTGGAGATCGTGAACGAGCCGCCCTCGAGCTCTGCGGGCGCAAGCTTTTTCTCGCGCGCCTTTGCGGCCAGCTCGCGCGTGCGGGCGGCCAGCGCCGCGAGTGAGAGCGTGTCGGCTGCGCGCACGACCGGCACGAGCAGGCCCTGCGGGGTCGCGACCGCCACGCCGATGTCGATCGCCTTTCTGTAGATCACGTCCGTGCCGTCCAGAACGGAGTTGACCCGGGGATGCGCGGCGAGGACCCTCGCCGTGGCCCGCACCACCATGTCGTTGATCGTGATCTTCGCGTCGGCTCCTGCGTTGATGCGTTCGCGCATGACCAGCATCTCGGTGACGTCCGCCCTGGCCTGGCAGGTGACGGGCGGGATCTCGAGGTGGCTCTGCAGCATGCGCCGTCCGGTGACCTTCTGAATCGAGGAGAGAGGCACGCGCCTGTCGCCGTCGGCGAGCGTGAGCGGCGGCGCCTCGGGAATGTTGCGCGCCTCGGCAGCCGGCGCGGCGAAACGCAGCACATCCGCCTCCCGCACCTCGCCGTGCCTGCCGGAGGGCGGCACGGCCGCGAGGTCGACGTTGCGCTCACCCGCTGCCCGGCGCGCCGCCGGCGTGGCAGCAACCCTTCCCGCCGTCGGTTCGGCAGGAGAAGGGGGAGCAGCGGCAGCAGGGACTTTGGCCGCGGCCGACGCGCCGGCGGGAACTGGCTCGGCAAAGGATGGCGCCGGGATCACCTCGCCCGGCTGCCCGATCCACGCGATGACCACCGAGACCTTCACGGTCTCCCCGTTGCCGTGGAGGATCGCGAGCAGCGCGCCGTCCGCCTCGGCCTCGAGCTCCATGGTCGACTTGTCCGTCTCGATCTCGGCGATCGCCTCGCCCTTGCGCACGGGGTCGCCGGCCTTCTTCATCCACCGGAGGATCGTCCCTTCCTCCATCGCCATGCCCGTCTTGGGCATGATCACGCTGGTCATTCGGGGCCCCCTCTCAGACAAGGTCCCGGGCAGCCGCGACGATGGCGTCGAAGGTCGGGACAACGTTCGCCTCCAGCACGGGGTTGTAGGGGATGGGCACGTCGAGGCCCGCCACGCGCCTGATCGGCGCGTCGAGGTGGAAGAACGCCTCGCTGTCGGCGATCACCGCCGCGATCTCGCCGCCGAACCCGCCTGTCCGGCAGGCCTCGTGCACGATCATGACCTTCCCCGTCTTCTTCACGGACCCGATGATACACCCCGCGTCCAGCGGGACGAGGCTGCGGATGTCGATGACCTCCGCCTCGATGCCTTCGGAGGCGAGGGCCTTCGCGGCCTCCAGGCTGCGCTGCACCATCCTCCCGTAGGTGACGATCGTGAGGTCTTTTCCGCTCCTCTTCACGTCCGCCACACCGAGGGGGATAGTGAGGTCCTCCCCCGCGTCCGGCACGGGACCCTTCTGCCTGTACAGAAGCTTCTGCTCGATGAAGACGACGGGGTTGGGGTCGCGGATCGCCGTCTTGAGCAGGCCCTTCGCGTCGGCGGGAGTCGAGGGAATGACGACCTTGAGCCCCGGCACGTGGCAGACCCACGCCTCGAGGCTCTGCGAGTGCTGCTCCGCGGCCCCCGTTCCCGAGCCCCCCGGGGTGCGCAGGACCATGGGGACGGAGACCTGGCCGCCGAACTGGTAGTGGATCTTCGCCCCCTGGTTGGCGAGCTGGTCCAACGCGATGGTGATGAAATCGCTGAACATGATCTCGGCGATGGGGCGCATTCCTGTAATGGCCGCCCCGACTGCCGCTCCCGCGATTGCGCATTCGGACAGGGGCGTGTCGCGCACCCTCTCCTCGCCGAACTCCGCGAGCATGCCCTTCGTGACCCCGAAGGCGCCGCCGTAGACTCCGATGTCCTCGCCAAGGATGAACACCGAAGGGTCTCTGCGCATCTCCTCGCTCATTGCCTCGCGGATCGCCTCCGCGTATGTGATTTCTCTCATCTGTCCCCTCTCTGGCCGGCTTCCGCCGTCCATGGCTCCGCCGGCCTCGCCATCCCTGGCTTGGCATACACGTCGTCGAGCACGTTCTCGACCTTCGGGTTCGGGCTGGCCTCGGCGAAACGCACCGCCGCCTCGACGTCCTTCTTCGACTGCGCCTCGATCGCGTCGAGCTCGGCCGCCGTGAAAATCTTCTCGGCCAGGAGTTGCCTCCTCATGCGCGGGATGGGATCCCTCTTCTTCCACTGCTCGATCTCCTGCTTCGTGCGGTAGACGTTCGCGTCGCTCTTGGAGTGGCCCATGATCCTGTAGGTGTTCAGCACGAGGAGCATCGGGCCGTTGGCCTTCACGTACTCCTTCGCCTCGAGGGCGGCGAGATAGACGGCGATCGCGTCGTTGCCGTCCATCGCGACGCCCCTGATGCCGTAGGCGAGCGCCCGCTGGGAGAGGTCGCTGATGTTCATCTGCTTCTCGATCGGCGTGGACATGGCGTAGAGGTTGTTCACGCACACGAACAGCACGGGCAGCTTCCACACGGCGGCGAGGTTCACCGACTCGTGGAAGGAGCCCTCGTTGGAGGCGCCGTCCCCGAAGAAGCCCACCGTCATGTGAGGGTCCTTCCGCATCTTCTGGCTGAGCGCGGCGCCGACGGCGATGGGGATCCCGCCGCCCACGATGCCGTTCGCCCCGAGGCTGCCCACGGAGAAATCGGCGATGTGCATGCACCCGCCCTTGCCCTTGCAGTAGCCTGTCTCCTTGCCGAGGAACTCCGCCATCATCCTGTCGAGGCTCATGCCCTTGCCGATGCTCTGGTTGTGCCCCCTGTGGGTGGCGGCGATGTAGTCTTCCTTGTCGAGGGCGCAGCAGACTCCGATGCCAGTCGCCTCCTCGCCGATGCAGAAGTGCGCCGTGCCGTGGACCTTGCCCTCGGTGAAGAGTCGGGCCGCTGTCTCCTCGAAGTGTCGCGTCTGCGTCATTTTGGTGTATATCTCTTTGAGTTTTTCTTTTGGTATGTTTGGTATATTCATGAGGCCTCCCCGAGTAGTCTGACAGATGTCAATCTATATCAGGGACTTGACAATTGTCAATCCT
>Ga0315288_10009489_pt1 | contig 12253 bp, 6 predicted proteins | sample YL17G11_20_MG_FD_203454 | JGI IMG/M metagenome (GOLD analysis project Ga0315288, IMG submission 203454) | Sediment microbial communities from Yellowstone Lake, YNP, Wyoming, USA - YL17G11_20 | ecosystem: Environmental > Aquatic > Freshwater > Lake > Sediment | place: USA: Wyoming | collected...
CTCGCCTCGAAGTGCCACGTAGACGCGCTCTCTTCGTGTCATGCGGTGACCTCCCGGTCGGCGCTGGATCCCGCGCCATGGTAGCACAGCCTTCGCTCCCTCGGAGGGGCCGCATGGAAGGGGCCCGCGAAGCGGGAAGGAGTCCATCCGGCCCGCCCCGGGGGTCACCGCAGCGCGCCATCCTCCCGCGGCGTACCGTTGTGCACAAACCCGCGCACGCGGACGCACGGTACCGTGCCCGGCGTCTTCGCGAGGAAGTGGGTCTCCGGGATGTTTGAGATAACCAAGCCGAACACCTCAATGCTCGCCACGTCGCGGTTCGCGTAATCGACCTTCTCACGCCCGCCGGGGCAGTCCAGCAGGAAAGCGCGGCCGTTCGCCTCCTGCACCATCCGGCCCGTCGCCACGACGTTCAGCGGCGCGAAGGAACTGAGCGAGAGGTTGCTGATCTGCAGCGTCGCGCCGATGAACTCCGGCTCGAGAAGGAACGCTGCCTGCCGCGCTACGTCGCCCCCCTCCGCCGGGAACCGCGCCTTCGTGTCGATGCTTGTATGGACCATGACATTCGTCATCTGGTTCGGCAGGATCGTGCCCATGACGCAGTCGAAGCCGATGACGCAGTTGTCCAGCTTGATGTTGTGCATCGAGCCCCACGGGCCGACGCCCCAACGGAACGAGACCGTCTCGCCGGTCACCGGATCCAGAAATGGCTGGGCCTCGGACGCGCCCAGCCGAAAGCCCGTGTGCGTAAGAAAGACGGCCACGTCCGCGATGGAGTAGCCGTCGACCGAGCCGAAGTCGAAGGCGGCGTTCGCCGGGCTCGCGGTGATGGCGGCGTGGAGCCTCGCATGTTGCCAGGAGATCGGCCCCTCCACATTCGGCACGATGTGGATCTCCGAGATGCGCACCACATCCTTCGCCTCACGAATGGCGAAGGCGCGGCCGTAGCCGAACAGGTAGCACCGGCTGATGACGATCTTCCCGCCCGCTCGGGTGTAGAAGAAGTCGCGGTAGCGCCCACAGGTGATGTCCTCGATCGTCGTCGAGGCCACACCCGCCTGCACCTCGATCGTTGGCCCCACCGGCGCGACATGCTCGGGGATGAACCGTTCGGTCAGCTCGTCCAGGCTGTCGTAGTGGTAGGGCGACGCGGGATCATCGAACTCCGCGTCCGACGGCCACGGCTGCTCGTCGTAGAGGATGTAGAGCCCGCGCAGCGTGTTCCCGCCCTGGAGCAGGAACAGCGGCGCCTTCCGCTCGCCCGTGTACTGATCCTCTCGCGGCCGCGCCAGGATCACCGGTCCCGTCTGGATCTCGCGCGGCACGCCCTCCCACGCGATGAACGGCATCCCCGCGAGGCTGCCGATGAGGCTGACACCTTGGGCCAGTGTGACGGTGTGTGTCAGCACATAGCCTTTGCCCGGCTCCACCGGTTCCATGAGCACCGCCGCGCCCGTCTTCGCGGCTTCATCGATGGCCGCCTGGAACGCCGCCGTGTCATCGGTCGCCCCATCGCCCACTGCCCCGTAGGCCCGGACGGAAACGATACCCGGGACCTGAGCCACTCCGAGCGAACCTGTGAGAAGCACCGCGCTCAGCCACATCATCCGTCGCGCCTCCAGACTAGGCATCCGCGACTCAGGGCCTTCACCCAGAGTGCGGGCTCAACCTTCCCTCGCACCGGGCGTTCGGGTCGTGTAGTGGCAGGCCGCCCGACACCGCTGGACGAACATGCAGGCACGGCGGTCACAAGTTGGCTGTGCCTACGGGATCGCTCACGCGGCTGCTACTGTCGGACAGCCCGTAGGTGCTGTGCCTGCGGCAAGCCGGAGGAGTCCTGTCACACATGGATGGCGACAGCCCTGATTCGGGGGGCATCAGGAAGCGCTTCCTCGACCGAGTGGAGCACGCCGTCCATTGGGCAGCCTCTGGCGCCCAGATCGGCGGGACCGTAGGTGGCCTGCTGGGGGCCCCGGGAGGACCAGCCAGCATCGGGGTTCTGGGTGGCACCGGCGCGGTCACGGGAGCTCTCGTGCTCGGGGTTGTCGGTCTACTCCGGCACCCGCCCGGAGCGCGCCAGGAAGTGTGTGCCGCCGCGTTGTTCCGCCAGCTTCTCGCGAGTGACGAGGGGATCCGTCGGGAGCTGGAGATACTCGCCGCATCGGAGCGGACGGCCGGAGAGACGATGCATGCTCTCCTGGCGGAGGTCAGTAGCCTCTCCGACTCCATGGGGGACCTGAGGGGTGCCGTAAAGCAGGTGCAGGGAGAGCTCGCGAACGCCCTCACCCTCGGCCTGGACCAAGCACTCGCGCTCGTGGGGCAGGAGGAGCGCCTACGCAGTCTCCTAGCGCCAAGCGTCGTGGGTATAGAGACGCTCGCGCGGGCCCTGGAGGCCGATGTTGCCGAGGATGACCCATACCGAGAAGCCAAGTCTGCCCCACAGTTCCTTCGAGCCACCGGCCCCAACTGGGTGGACTTCTGCGCTCAGGTGCCCTTCATCGGCGGGGCAGCGGAGCAGCTGTGTGCGCGCCTGGATTCGGCCACTGGACAGCGCACGCTGCTGCTGCACGGGTTCAGCGGTTCAGGCAAGACGGTCCTGGCTCGCAGCATCGGCTTCCTGTCGGTCGGCAAGCGGCCTGTCTTGCACGCCCAGTTTGGGCACCTGGCATCGAGACATGGGCATATCGCGGATGCCATTCTTGGGCTGAGCGACGCGATCCGCATGGCCAACGCCAGGGATGGCGTGACCCCTCTACTCATCATCGAGGACCTCCGGTCCGCCCCCGAGGAAGATGCTACGGCGCTACTGGATGAGCTAGACAAGGCCCAGCTTCCCGCGCTCACCGTCCTTACGTCGCGCATCGCACCGCGAGTTGGCGATGAACGAGATCGCCTCGTCGACTTCGCCCAGTCCCTCCCAAACGTGGGGGTCTGGAGAGTTCAGTTCGCGCCTGGGCCCCACAGCGAATGGACTCCCATGGCCGCGCACATGTGGCAGGCCCGATGGGCTCTCGAGGGCAAGCAGCCACCGTTCCCTATGGGGCATGACCATGTGCGCCAGTGCTGGGACGAATCGCGCGGCTGCATGTGGGTTCTGGGCTGGGTCGTCGCAGGCCACAGCGGCGTCAGGAGTGAACGCTTCGCCCAGAGCGGGGGCGTCGCGCAGGCAGGCGCGCACTTGGCTCGGACGGTGAGAGAGGCATCTAGTAACAGGCTGGTGCCGGGGCTGGCCCTCCGGCCGGCCGTCGTGCCCTCACTGTTCCTGTCGGTGGCCTGCCTCTCCAGGTTCGATGCAGGCTTGCCGCTAGACGCTGCCTGCGAGCTGATCGGCGATGGTGTGCACGTTACAGCGCGAGACGTCCAGGTGATCGTGGCTGACCTCGTAGCCCAGGGCGAGGTCCTGGCTGAGGCGCAGACTGACGCGATCTGCGTGGCGCTTCGCGTGCCGCACGCGAGTCTGGCTGAGATCTACGTGAAGGCCTATCAGGAATCCGACGACGCAGGGGCACGGCAGCACCTCACCACACGCCTGCGCGAGCGGTTCGAGGCATCCGGCGACGAGGAGGCGCTTGCCGCCCTCAGCTCGGGGGAGAACATCTCCACACGCGCCGGAGACCGGGACTACGTCGTCACTGCCTTCGATGTCGCACTGCTGTGTTGGGTGGCCCGGGCCCAGCCGGCTGCTCTGGCGGCCGCTGTGAAGAGCCCGGCCTTCCCTCTTCGAACCGACATGGAGCGGTTGACTGCTCACGCCCCGTGCACTGCGAAGCTGCTGGGATCGTCCTTCATCGCGATCGCCCTGGCGCCGGAACCTGACGACCAGACACTGCACAAAGCCGTGTGGGCTCTTTCCTGTCTCCGTGACCAGAGGGCAAAGGACGTGCTGCGCAGCGCCGCCCGTCACGCGAACGAGGACATACGATGGCAGGCAATCTACGGTATGGGGGAGCTTGGCGATGCCGAGGCACTCCACGCCGAAGAGGTGCAACGGGAGCTACCTGCCGTGCTGGAAGCGCTGAACGATGAGGAGCGGCGCAGTTCGGCGATGGTTGCCCTCATGGGCCTTCGGCCGCCGGAGGCGGTACCTACACTCCGGAGTCTCGCACTTGCCGGGAACGAGCATAGTGACTTCGGAACGCGGTTCCGGGCCATCTCGACGCTGGGCAAGATCAGCGACGACGCAAGCGTCGATGCCCTTGCTCAGGTTCTCGTGCTGCCCGCCACCGTGGGGCCGGGTGACGATGACTGGCAGTTCCGCTCGATGCAGCTGTCGCTACTGGCGCGCCACGCGCTCGAGGGCCTCGTGTCGGTCGGCGGGAAGCGTGTCTGCCAACACCTCGCGCGCTTGCTCGATGCGCCGCACGAGGTCGCGAGCTCCGCGGCCTCAGGACTGGCCCAGTTAGGGGAGACGGGCTTTATGCACCTCCTCTACTCCCTCGAGAAGGGGCCGCGTGACGTGCCGGCTTACGCACTCCTGGGGGTGCAGCGAAGTGGGGACCCCCGGACGAACGCCGTCCTGGAGCAGTGCCTCACCCACCCGCATCGCCAGGTCCGCAGCTACGCTGCCCTGGGCCTGGCGCGCGCCGGGGATCCGCGGTTCAGGGAGATGATCGAGGAGGCTTTGTCGAAGGAGACCGACAAGTTCGCGCAGGACCAGATGCGGCAAGCGCTCGCGTCCACCAGCCGGCGCGAGGCCGACTCGTAGGCTGGGCACCTCCCGCGCTGGTACTGGGCCAGCACGCAGGCAGGACGAGTCCTCGTGGTGAACATGCCGGCAGCGCCTGACGTAGGAGCGACTTCAGTCGCGATTGGCGCCCCTTCGAGGAGCTATCGCGCGATGGCGGACACGGACCCCCGTCTCATGCAGCCTTACCTCGGCCTGGAGACGGGCATTCCGCCGCTTCGCGTGCCTGCTACCGTCGAGGACTGGCTGTTCCACCGGGACCTGACGCGCCGGACGCTGCTCGAGCTGCTCGGCGATCTTCCCCCGCGACCGAGCCCCGTTCAGGCGACCGTGCTCGGCACGGAGCAACGGGACGGCTTCCGCGTCGAAAGGGTGTCCTTCGACAACGGCGCGGGCGTACCGGTGCCCGGGTACGTGCTGATTCCCGACGGCGTCACGGCCGGCGCGCCGGCGGTGCTCTTCCACCACCAGCACGCCGGGCGCTACGATGCCGGCAAGGACGAGATTCTCCGGCCGGACTGGCCCGTCCCGGGTGTCTGTGCGGGCGCGGAGTTCGCGCGCAAAGGCCACGTCGTGCTGGCCATCGATGCCTACGCCTTTGGCGAGCGCCGGTGGCACGGCCCCTCCGGTCAGAAGGAAGAGGGCTCGCCCACGGAGTGGTCGCTCTCGAAGATGTTCCTGTGGCAGGGCGCGACGCTGTGGGGGATGATGGTCCGGGACGACCAGATCGCGCTGGACTACCTCTGCTCACGGCCGGAGGTCGACGCCGGGGGAATTGCATCGCTCGGCATGAGCATGGGCAGCACGCGCACCTGGTGGCTGGCTGCGCTCGATGATCGCATCGCCTGCGCCGTTTGCGTCGTCTGCCTCACGCACTACCAGACACTCATCGAACAAGGCCTCCTTTGGGCGCATGGGATCTACTACTTCGTGCCGAACGTGCTGCGGCACTTCGACACGGAGACCATCGTCTCCCTCATCGCGCCGCGGGCTCTGCTCACCCTCAGCGGCGAGTTGGATCAGGGCAGTCCGATCGCCGGCGTGCGCATCATCAACGAGGCCTGCGAGGCCGCCTATGCCCTCCATGGCCGGCCGGAGCGCTTCCGCGGAGTGCTCTACCCCGGGGTAGACCATGCCTACACGGAGGAGATGTGGGCGGAGACGCTCGCCTGGCTTCAGCGATGGGTGTGATACAGGAGGGGCCGCATGGGGGGAACCGTCCGCCGAAGGCGGATGGTGGGCCCCCAACCGGCCCCGGCGGACGGGGTACTGCATGCCACGGGGCCTGCCGGGATGGGGCCGGTTGGGGACCCACCGAGCTTTGCTCGGTCCCCCCCATGCGGCCCCTCCAGGATCAGCGCGCAGACCGATAGAGGAGTGGTCCCATGCAACACTACTCGATGCTGATGAGCGCGGCCATCGCTGGATGGATCGCCCTCCCCTGCTGCCCTGAGGAGGCTGCGACCGTGACTCCTTCCTGGCTCGGCTCGACGGCGGGCCTGTCCGAAGCCGTCCCCGCGCCGTGGATGCCGGTCACCTACGGCAAGGGGGCGTTCGGCCTCTGGGAGCGGACCTACACCCTCGGCGAGAGCTTCCTGCCCGAGCGCATCGCGGCGACGGGCGAGGAGCTGCTGGTCTCTCCGGTGCGCCTTGACGCGGTCGTGGACGGCCTGACGCAGACATGGAAGCGTTCGAGGCTGCGGTCGACGGGCGGCAACGAGGCGCGACGCAGTGTAGGCTTCGCCGCAGAGAGCGAGTCGCTTGCCATCGAGGGGACCATCGACGCAGAGTTCGACGGGCTGCTGACCGTTTCGTACCGGCTGAGCGCAAAGGGCGGCAAGCCCGCTCGGCTGGACAAGCTAGCCCTTGTCATCCCGGTGAGGCGCGAGTGTGCTCGGTACATCGACTACTTCCCCGGCGTGTGGGGCAATGTCGACAACGCGCGGTCCGTGCCCAAGGAAGGTATCCGGGTCCCGCTCAAGCCGTCCTTCTGGCTGGGCGATGAGGACCGAGGGCTGACGTTCATCGCGCGGTCCGATGAGGGCTTCCGGCCCCTGGACCGGCAGGATGTCATCACGGTCACCCCCGGGCCCGATGCAACGGAGCTGCGCGTCAGCATCGTTGCCGAGCCGTGGGAGGGGTTCACATCCCAGGAGTACCAGTTCGCCCTTCAGGCGACGCCCGTCAAGCCCGTAACCGAAGACGTGTGGGACATGCGCATCTGCCACCATGGCGACTACGGGATCGAGAGCCGGGTAGTTCAGACTCCCGCATGGATCGACTACCCGGCCGAGGAGAACATGCTCTGGGCTGCCGGCACGATCGAGGCGTGGGTGCGCCCGAACTTCGACCCGAACCCGAAGGTCGATCCGGCCGATCCCAACCGGGGCCAGTACAACCGCAACCTCATGGTGGTGGATCTTCCCGGCAGCGATGAGATCGGGTTCTACTGGAATGTGGACGACCATGGGATGCGTGTCTACGTCCGCCAGGCGGACCAGAACCCGATGGTGTTCGGCACGCGATGCGAGTGGCAGAAGGGCGAGTGGCACCACGTCGCGCTGACGTGGGGCGACTCCGTGCGCATCTACATCGACGGCGAGCTGAGGGCCGAACAGCCCTACCGCTGGCCATGGCCGGACCTGCCGCCGGAGTCGGTCGTGCGGTTCGGCGGGGGCCTGAGCGAGTTCGATGTCGATGAGGTCCGCATCTCCTCCGTCGCGCGCGACAGCTTCGACCTGAATGGGCCACTCCAGGACGATGAGCAGACACTTCTTCTCGACCACCTGGACGAGCTTGCCGGGAGCGGCGATGACCGGCGCAGCGTCCCCGAGCGTGGCAGCGCAGGGACCGTGGCGGCGGGAGTGCAGCAGGTTGAGGGCAAGCTCGGCCGCGCGGTCACTCTCTACGAGCCGGTCGCCCACCGCACGATGCTCGACCAACTGGCTGAGCTGGGCGTGCGGACCATCGTCTTCCACGAGCACTGGACGGAGATCCAGAACTACACGAAGACCAGCCGGGGCGAGGACTTGCGATCGCTCGTGGCCGCCTGCCATGCCAAGGGCATCAAGCTGCTCCTCTACTTCGGCTATGAGATGTCCAACATCGCGCCGGAGTGGGAGACCTACTCGGAGCAGTGCCTCGTCCAGCCGCGGGCGGGCGGCTACCACCGGCAGCCGGAGCAGAATGCCTACATCGTCTGCTATGAGAGCCCCTGGATCGACTTCATGGCGGATGGCATCGCCAAGGTGGTGGACGAGTACGACATCGACGGCGTCTACCTGGACGGCACGGCCGCGCCGTGGGCCTGTGCGAACCAGGCGCACGGCTGCGGCTACGTCGCGCCAGATGGCACGGTGCGTCCGACCTACGGCATCCACGGCGCGCGGAACATGATGATGCGCATCTACAACATCGTGAGATCCCGCAAGCCCGACGGCCTGGTGAATGTCCACGAGTCCATGGGTGTCATCCCGTCGACGATGGCCTTCGCCACCAGCTACTGGGACGGCGAGCAGCTCGGCGGGATCGACCGGGGCAAGTGGGCGCTGGACGTGCTCCCGCTGGATGCCTTCCGCGCGGAGTTCATGGGGCGCAACTACGGCATCCCTGCGGAGCTTCTCTGCTACGACCGGCCCTACACCTACCGCGAGGCGATGAGCTTCTCCCTGCTCCACGACATCCTTGTCCGGGGCAGTCTGGGCTCCGGCCTGGAGCTGGAGTCGAAGCTCTGGCAGGTGATGGATGACTTCGGCCGGAGGGAGGCCGACTTCATCCCCTACTGGAGCGACCGCCCAGCGGCGACTTCGGACGTTGCCGCGGCTCGCATCACCGCATACGCGCGCGGCCGCCGTGGCTCCGTGCTCGTGGTCTCGAACCTTGGCCCCGAGCCAGTCGAGGCAACGGTGACGCTCGACCGCGAGCGGCTTGGGCTGCCGCGTGGCGCCAAGCTCACCGCGGTGGACGCCCTCAGCGGAAGCTCCTTACCCATTGCGGGCGATGGCGTCCTGGTGTCCCTGAGCTCGCTCGACTTCGCATTGGTCCGCGTTGCTCTTCCAGACTGACCGACTTCGCGACTCCCCGTGGAGGGGCCGAACGAGCGAACGCAGTGAGCGAAGTCCGGCCCTGTCCGCCGCAGGCGGACGCTCACGCTTCCGGTCGGAACTGGCGCTTGCCGGCGTCGTAGACGACGACCATGTCCGCATCGGTCTCGCCGACACTGCGGGCATGGTGCGGCACGCCGGCATCTACGACGAGGGTGTCACCGGGCTGCATGACCACCCACTGCCCGCCGATCTCGTGTTCCAGCCGGCCGGCCAGGAGGTGGAGTACCTCCTGGCAGTTGGCATGGCTGTGGCGTGGGTTCTGCTGGCCCCGGCGAATCACGACGCGGCCCACGGTCAGGTTCGGGCACCCGGTCAGCCCCTGGCTCGCCAGCCACGTCAGCGAGCCCCAGGGCTCCTCGACCCGCTGAGCGGCGGCCGCATCCGCCGATCGGAACACTACGTGTGCGGGGTCCTGCGATGTCTCCGCCATCATGGCCTCCCCAGCGGGATCGTCTTGCCCGGGCCCTCGGTAAACGCCTCGAAGATCCGCGTCACCTGCCACGCGTGTTCCAGCGTGCCCTTGTGCGGCGGGCGGCCTTCGAGGACGGCCTGCGCGAACTCGTTCACTTCGCCCCAATAGCCCTGAAGGAACAGGCCCTTGTTGTAGAGCTGGCCAAGCGAGAACTCCGGCTCCCACATCGCCGTGGTCTCGTCCGGCGACCCGCGGAAGAAGTCGGGCGCGCTGCCGTAGGTCGTGCCCGGTGCGTAGGGTGGGTCCCGGTGGTAGCAGACGCGTATGTTGTTCTCGACAGCGATGCACCGCCCCCCATCGCCGATCACCACGGTGCGCTCCATGCCGCCACTGACCGGCGCGCCGCCCGTCAGCGCCATGGAACACACCCCACCTGAGCTGAATGTGAACGTGGCGGCGCCGGCGCCGGTCGCGGTCCGTTCGTAGTGGAGCGTCTCGGGCATCCCCAGCAGGTGGACCATGAGCGACGCGGGATGGCAGAGGTGGTCCAGGAACGCCACGACGGCTCCGACGTTCTCCTGGTCACTGATGTAGCGGCCGAACTCGTCGACCGTGGGGCAGTGCTGGGGGTATTGGATCAGGGCGAGCTGCGGGCTCCCGAAGTCCGGCCGATCCATCAGCTCGCGGGCCTTCTCATTCGCCGGCGCAAACATCTTCTTGAGGCCCACCATGGCATGCCGCCCGGCAGTATCGGCCGCCGCCTGCATCTGCTCGATCTCACGGCACGACGCCGCCGGGGGCTTCTCGATCCAGACATGACAGCCGGCCTTGAGGCAGTCGATCGCCAGCGCGGGGAACCGCGGCCGCCCGCGCTCATCGTAGTTCGTGACGATGAACACGGCATCCAGCCCACCGTCGGCCAGCATCCGCCGATGGTCGCTGTAGGCCCGCTCGGTGCCGAACCTTGCGGCGAAGGCCTCGGCTCTCGCCATGTCCAGGTCGCAGACTGCGTCCAGCTTCACGGGCGCGAACTGGAATGCGGGGTATATGCTGCGGAACGAGTGGCTGCCGCAGCCGATGAACCCGGCGCGGACCTCGACTTCGTCCAGCAGCTCACCGCGGAAACCGATGCGCATCGCGTGCCCTCCTCGAGGATCTGCGGAACGCTCACCCCTTCGGCACGGCTCCGGCAGTGCCTTCGTCCGTGAGCTGGGGGGAATGGAGCGGCCGCGTGGTCGGGGTCTGACCACCCGGCCGACAGAGCGCGCAAGACGCTACAAGCCCCGCGCGGGAATGCGTCCGGGCTTCGCGGGCGGTCTCGCGCGGAAGGTGGCTCTGGGCGTCACGGCCTGCCCGGGCGGTGTGCAGCGCCGGGAGGCCCGTCGGCCGGATGACCAGAGAGCGATCATGCGGCCGCTCCGAAGGCCCGCCGGGACGAGGCACGGCGTCTTCACCGAGGGAGTCGCTCCCGGGCGGCGAATGAGAGGGGGCGCTGTTCCCCTGCGCAGCAGATAGCCGGGAGGCCACAGACGTGTGGACACTAGCGAGGTTCGTCGTCATCGCCATCATCCTGAGCGCCGCCACCCAGGTCGCGGAAGCAGCCCGTGTTCAGGCGTCCTTCTGGGTGTCTCCCGACGGCGGCGATGCGAACCCTGGCACGCGCGCGAGGCCATTCGCAACCATCGAGAAGGCGCGCGATGCAGTCCGGCGCGTCAACGGCGACATGACCGGCGATACCGTGGTCGTCCTCCGCGGCGGCACGTACCAGCTCAGCGACACTCTCCGGCTGGACGCCCGCGACTCCGGCGTGAACGGGCATCAGGTCGTCTACCGCGCCTACCAGGGCGAGACGCCCATCCTGAGCGGCGGCCAACCGATCACGGGCTGGGTCGAGGACGCTGACGGCCGATGGAAGGCGCAGACCGACATCAGGGACTTCCGGCAGCTCTATGTGAACGGCACTCGCGCCGCCCGCGCCCGAGGGGGCCCATTGCCGGGTGCCGAGGCGTGGGGTGACTGGGACAACATCGCGGGCCTTGCCGGCTACCGGACGAGTGACACGGCGATGGCCGACTGGCGAAACCCAGGCGACATCGAGTTCGGCTACTACGTCTCCTGGAGCCACAAGATCGCGCGCGTGAAGAGCATCGCACGCGATCCGGCCGGCGGCGCGGTCGTGACCATGCAGCAGCCCTGCTTCTTCCTCTGCACGCGCATCGAAGGCACGCAGGCCGGGATGCCGGACTATGTTGAGAACGCCTACGAGCTGCTGGATGAGCCGGGCGAGTGGTATCTCGACCGCCCCGCGCACACGCTCTACTACATCCCACGGCCCGGCGAGGACATGCGAACCGCCGAAGTCATCGCGCCCGTGGTCGAGACTCTCGTCGAGGTGAAGGGGACACTCGACCAGCCCGCGCGGGACATCGGCTTCGAGGGGATCACCTTCGCGCACGCCGGGTGGCTCCGCCCCAGCGAGGTCGGCCACCCGGATGTACAGGCCAACTTCGTCGCGAGTCCTGAGAGCCTGTTCCAGCGCGGCGGCACTTGGACGAACGTCCAGAACGAGTCGCTCAAGAGCCCGGCGAACATCGTCCTCGACGCCGCAAGGTCCGTTCGCTTCGAGCGATGCACCTTCACGAAGCTTGGCGGCGCAGGGCTCGACATCCAGCACGGGTCGAGGGGCAACGTGGTCTCCGGCTGCTTGTTCGCCGACATCTCGGGAAGCGGCATCCAGGTTGGCGATGTGCTGAAGGACGACCACCACCCGGATGACTCGCGGCTTGTCGTCAAGGGGAACCGGATCGAGAACAGCCTCATCCGGAACGTCGGCGTCGACTACGAGGACAGCGTCGGGGTCTTCTGCGGCTACACGGAGGGCACGGTCATCCCCCACAACGAGATCGCGTACCTTCCCTACAGTGGCATCTCCGTCGGCTGGGGTTGGGGCGAGCCGGATGTGGGCGGCGGGAACTACGAGTCGCCCGTCATCTACGATACGCCGACGCCCTGCCGCGACAACCGCATCGAGTACAACCACATCCACCATGT
>Ga0315288_10009495_pt1 | contig 12250 bp, 12 predicted proteins | sample YL17G11_20_MG_FD_203454 | JGI IMG/M metagenome (GOLD analysis project Ga0315288, IMG submission 203454) | Sediment microbial communities from Yellowstone Lake, YNP, Wyoming, USA - YL17G11_20 | ecosystem: Environmental > Aquatic > Freshwater > Lake > Sediment | place: USA: Wyoming | collected...
GTGCACCTCTCTCCGCTCGATTTTCGCGTTTCCACGAGAGCCGTCTAACATGTTTATCAAGGTCAAGATGCCGGATGGCACCGTGCACCGTCTTGAAGCCCTCGAAGGTTGGAGGGTCATGGAGGTGATTCGCGACTGGGGACTGCCGATCAAGGCCGAATGCGGCGGCGCTTGCGCCTGCGCCACCTGCCATGTGTGGGTCGGGAAGGATTGGGCTCCGAAATTGCCGACAGCAAGCGGCGAGGAGATGGAGATGCTCGACGGCGCCTTCAATGTCGACGAACGCTCGCGGCTCTGCTGCCAGATCATCATGACCGAGGCGCTGGACGGGCTCGAAGTCGAGCTTGCGCCTGAGAGCCTCGCCGACGCAGCCGTTGAGCGCGTCGCGGTCGGAGGCTGAGTCATGCGCGCCTTCCCGATTTTTCTGAGTTTTGATCGTAAGCCCCCGCTCGTCGTCGGCGGCGGCGAGCTTGCCGCGGCCAAGGTGCGGCTGCTGCTGAAGCGCGCTCAGACGGTCGACATCGCGGCGGATCGCGATACGCTCGTGCCCGAGCTTGTGAAGCTTGCCAAAGACGGTTGGGTCGAGGTGCGCGAGCCTGCGCCCGGTATCGAGCAGCTTCGCGGCCGCCCGCTCGTCATTTCCGCGACGGGTGATTTGCAAGAGGATGCGCGCATCTCCGCAATCGCCCGCGCGCTCGGCGTTCCGGTCAACGTACCGGACCGGCCCGAGCTTTGCAGCTTTGCGCTGCCCGCCATCGTCGATCGCGGCGACGTGACCGTCGCTATCGGCACGTCGGGCGTGGCGCCGGTGCTGGCGCAGCGCTTGCGCGCGTTTCTGGAGCGCGAACTGCATCCGCGCCTCGATCTGTTGGCGCGTCTCGCTTCTGAGTTTCGTCATCGCGTCGCTGAAAAATTACCGGCGGGCGCCGCGCGCCGCCGCTTCTGGGAAGGCGTCTTCGACGGCGCCGCCGCCAAGGCCGCGCTCGACGGCGATGCCGACGAGGCACGCCGCCTGATTGGCGAGGCCATCGATCAGGCCGCCGAAGCCGCTCCATTCAAAGGCCGCGTGATCCTTGTCGGCGCTGGCCCCGGCGATCCCGATCTTTTGACACTGAAAGCGATCCGCGCCTTGAAATCAGCCGACGTCATTCTCTATGACCGGCTGATCGGACTTGGCGTGCTCGACCATGCCCGCCGCGAGGCCGAGATGATCTGCGTCGGCAAGGAGAAGGGCAACCACTCGATCCCGCAAGACGAGATCAATCGCCTCCTCATCGAGCGCGCCCGGGCCGGCCAGACCGTGGTGCGGCTGAAGGGTGGCGATCCTCTCATCTTCGGCCGTGGCGGCGAGGAACTTGCAACGTTGCGCGAGGCCGGTATCGATGTCGAGGTTGTCCCAGGCATCACCGCCGGCATCGCCGCCGCGGCAAGTTTGCAGATTCCGCTCACGCATCGGGACATCTCGCACAGCGTCACCTTCATCTCCGGCCACGAGGCGTCGGGCGACGAGCCGAGTTTCGCGCATCTCGATCTCGCCGCACTCGCTCGCGGCCAGAACACCATCCTGCTCTATATGGGCGTTTCCACCGCGTCCGTCTTTGCTGGCAAGCTTCTCGAAGCTGGATGGAATCCGGCGCTGCCTGTGATCGCGGTCGAGAACGCCAGCCGCGACAATGAAAGGCGCGTGGGCACGACGCTTGCCGAGCTCGCCGCTCATCCGAAGCGCCTCGACCTGAAGAGCCCCGCGGTGCTGCTGTTTGGTGAGGTTGCCGGCCTGCCAGCGGCCGGAATCGTCGACGACATTCTCTCGCTCGAAGTGGTGAGGCGGATCTATGCCTGAGATCGTCACTGCCAACCGCCTCGTCGATGGCATCGTCGTCTATCTCGCCAAGGATGGCGGCTGGACCGAGGAACTCGATGACGCGCGCCTGGCCGAGACCGAGGACCAGACCAAGGCGCTGGAGGCCGAGGCCGCCAAAGCCGTCGCGGCGCGGATCGTCGTCGCGGTTTACCCCATGTCGGTCGAAATCGAGAACGGCAAGGTTCATGCTCTTTCTGTACGCGAGCGCATCCGTGCCGCGCACAAGACCACGCTGACGAAGGATTGGTACGATGTACCGCTATGATGAGTTCGATTCCGCGTTTGTGCGTGAGCGCGTTGCGGAGTTCCGGGGTCAAGTCGAGCGCCGCTTAGCCGGCGCGCTGACCGAGGACGAGTTCAGGCCGCTGCGCTTGCGGAACGGACTCTATCTTCAGCTCCATGCCTATATGCTGCGCATCGCCATCCCTTATGGCGTGCTCTCGCCGAAACAGCTTCGCCAGCTCGCCATGATCGGCAGGCGCTGGGATCGCGGCTACGGCCATTTCACCACGCGGCAGAACCTTCAATATAATTGGGCGAAGCTCGTCGACATTCCCGACCTGCTGGCGGCCCTTGCCGATGTCGAGATGCATTGCATCCAGACCAGCGGCAATTGCGTGCGCAACGTCACCGCCGATCCGTTCGCCGGCGCCGCCCATGACGAGCTTGAGGACCCGCGGCCCTGGTGCGAGATCTTGCGCCAGTGGTCGACGCTGCATCCCGAGTTCAATTGGCTGCCGCGGAAATTCAAGATCGCCATCTCCGGCGCCGCCGAGGATCGCGCCGCCATTGCCTTCCACGATATCGGCCTCAAGATCGTGCGCGGTCCCGATGGCGAGAACGGTTTTCGCGTTCTGGTCGGCGGCGGCATGGGCCGCACGCCCTATGTCGGGCTGGAGATCAGGTCCTTCCTACCGAAGCAGCATCTGCTCTCCTACATCGAGTCGATCTTGCGCGTTTACAATCTCCATGGGCGCCGCGACAACATCAACAAGGCGCGCATCAAGATTCTCGTCAATCAGCTCGGCATTGAGAAATTCCGCGAGGACGTCGAGGCCGATTGGGCGCGGAGCCGCAAAGACGCTGTCGATCTGCCTGAGGATGAAATTCGGCGCATCATGTCCTATTTCGCGCCGCCAGATCTTCCGGCGCGGCCCGCGATGGACGAAGGCGTCGAGCGTCGCCGTCTGGTCGACGCTGCCTTCGCCACCTGGCTCAAGCATAATGTCCGTCCGCATCGCGTGCCGGGCTATGTCAGCGCCGTGATTTCGCTGAAAGAGCCGGGCCGCACGCCGGGGGATGCCACCTCCGACGAGATGGATTTCGTCGCCGATCTCGCTGAGCGCTTCAGTGTCAACGAGGTACGTGTCAATTACACCCAGAATCTGATCCTGCCGCATGTCGCGCGCGCCGATCTGCCCGCGCTTTACGACGAACTCGTCCGAGGCGGCCTCGCCACCGGCAATTTCGATCTCTTGGGCGACATGATCTGCTGCCCGGGCCTCGACTATTGCAATCTCGCTAATGCCCGCTCGATCCCGATCGCCAAGGAGATCGCCAAGCGCTTCGCCGATCCCGAGCGGCAGGAATTGATCGGCCCCTTGCGGCTCAACATGTCGGGTTGCATCAACGCTTGCGGCCATCACCATTCTGGCAATATCGGCATTTTGGGCGTCGACAAGAAAGGCACCGAGCTCTACCAGATCTCGCTCGGCGGCAATCCGAAAGACGCGGCCGCGGTCGGCACCATCATTGGCCCGGGCTTCCGCGCCGAAGCCGTGCCCGAGGCCATCGACACCATCGTTGAGACCTATCTCGCCAATCGCGATGAGGGCGAGACCTTCCTCGACACCTGGAACAGGATCGGGGCGGCGCCCTTCAAGGAGGCTTTGTATGGCGCTGCTTGATCTCGCCACCGGAACTCTGGTCACCGACCGACCCGAGCCGGCAATCGTGCTGGAGCCGACCTCCGACGCGGCCGCGCTCGCAGCTGCTGCGGTGAGCGGCGGTCCTGTCGGCATCCGCTTCAACGCCTTCGGCGACGGCCGCGGCATCAGTATCGCCGTACTGTTGCGCGAGCGCCATGGCTATGACGGCGAGGTGAGGGCGGTCGGCTATCTCATTCCCGATCTCGCGCTCTTTTTGTTGCGCTCAGGCTTCGACACCGCGGAGATCTCAGATCCGAGCCAGGCCGAGCCGTGGATTGTCGCGCTGTCGCGTTACGCACATTCTTATCAGCCGGGCTACCGCAATCCGCTGCCGCTTCGCCGCAACGCAACGCGGAAGTCGGCCGCCGAACTCGACGCCGCGCTTGCCGCGATCGAGTCTTTGTCGGGACGGATCACCGAAATGCGCCGTCGAGTTGAAGGCCGCATCGTCTTCTCGACCAGCATGGGCCTCGAAGATCAGGCCATTCTGCATGCCATCGCCGAGTCTGGCGCCGACATCGATATCTTCACCCTCGACACCGGGCGCCTCTTCCCTGAAGTGCTCGAGACCGTCGAGCTCTCCGAGATTAGATATGGCCGGCGCATCCGGCTCGTCAGCCCCGATGCCGCCGAAATCGAGCAGCTTGTCGCCCGCGATGGCGTATACGGCTTCCGCCAGGCGATCGAGAACCGGCAGCGCTGCTGCGAGATCCGCAAAGTGCGTCCGCTCAACCGCGAGCTCGAAGGCGCCCAAGGCTGGATCACAGGCATCCGGCGTGAGCACTCCGACGATCGCGCCGGCATGAAACTCGCCGAATGGGATGACGCGCACGGCCTAACCAAGATGAACCCCGTTGCCGACTGGTCGAGCGCGACGCTCACCGCCTACATCGCCGAGAACAATATCCCAGTGAACCCGCTCCACGCCCGGGGCTTCGTCTCGATCGGCTGCGCGCCATGCACCCGTGCCATCCACGCCGGCGAAGACCCGCGCGCTGGCCGCTGGTGGTGGGAGAACGAGGAGAAGAAAGAGTGCGGACTGCACATGAACCCTCGCCGTGAGGGGAGGGCCGCATGAACGCGTTGACCTCGCATCTGAAACTGCTCGAGGATGAGAGTATCCATATTTTCCGCGAGGCGGCGGCGCAGTTCCGTAGCCCCGTGCTGCTCTATTCCATCGGCAAGGATTCCACCGTGCTGTTGCATCTCGCGCGGAAGGCCTTCTTTCCGGCGAAGCCACCCTTCCCGTTGCTGCATGTCGATACCACCTGGAAATTTCGCGACATGATCGCCTTCCGCGATCGCACCGTGAAACAGCTCGGTCTCGACCTCATCGTCCACACCAATCATGACGGGCTCGCCCGCAACATAAACCCGTTCGATAATCCGCCCTCGATCTATACCGACGTGATGAAAACGGTAGCGCTCCGCCAGGCGCTGGATACCGGCGGTTTTGATGCCGCCTTCGGTGGCGCTCGGCGCGACGAGGAAGCGAGCCGCGCCAAGGAGCGCGTGTTCTCGTTCCGCGCCGCAGGGCATCGTTGGGAGCCGCGCCGCCAGCGTCCCGAATTGTGGACGCTGCTCAACGGTCGCCTCGGCAAGGGCGAGACCGTCCGCGTCTTCCCACTCTCGAATTGGACCGAAGGCGACGTCTGGCGTTACATCGCGCTGGAGAAGCTCGACGTCGTGCCGCTCTATTTCGCGGCAGCACGGCCTGTGGTAACGCGCGACGGCCAGCTCATTGTCGTCGACGACGAGCGCATGCGGCTTGAGCCCGGCGAGAGGCCCGAGATGCGGAAAGTCCGGTTCCGCACGCTGGGCTGCTGGCCCCTGACCGCCGCCGTGGAATCCGACGCCACGACCCTCGATCAGATTGTTGTCGAGACCCTGGCGTCGAAGAATTCCGAGCGGGCGGGGCGACTGATCGATCACGACCAGGCCGGCGCCATGGAGATGAAGAAGCGTGAGGGGTACTTCTAATGACGATGGCTGCGCTTCAGGAACAGATTGCGGTCGAGGGGCGCGCCGCGCCCGCTTCGCAAGGCAGAGGCATGGTCCGCCTGCTCACGTGCGGCTCGGTGGATGACGGTAAATCCACGCTGATCGGAAGGCTGTTGTGGGATTCCGCAGCCGTGCTCGACGATCAGCGCGCGGCCATTGAACAGGCCTCGCAGAACCGCGCCATCAACGGCGAGAAGATCGATTTCAGCCTGCTGCTCGACGGGCTTCAAGCCGAACGCGAGCAGGGTATCACCATCGACATCGCCTGGCGCTATTTCGAGACATCCGACCGGCGCTTCATCATCATCGACTCGCCCGGCCATGAGCAATACACCCGCAACATGGCGACCGGCGCCAGCCACGCCGAGATTGCCATCCTGCTCATCGACGCTCGCCATGGTGTGAAGCGGCAAACCAGGCGCCACGCTGCGATCTGCGATCTCGTCGGCATCAAGAAGGTTGTGCTCGCCGTCAACAAGATGGATCAGATCGACTGGTCGGAATCCGCCTACCGCGCCATCGAGCAAGACTTTCTCACGCTTGCCGCCTCTTTCGGCTTCGAGGAGATCGCGACCATCCCGGTGGCGGCGCTGGCCGGCGACAATGTCGTGCGCCGGTCCTCGCACATGTCTTGGTATAGCGGCCCGACGCTACTCGATTATCTCGAGACCGTGGAGCCTGAGGCATTACCCGCCGACGCTCCCTTCCGCATGCCCATCCAGCTTGTCCTTCGCGCGGCCAACGATTTCCGCGGTTATGCCGGAACTGTCACTTCGGGGCGGATCAGGCGCGGCGACCGCATTGTCGACGCGAGAAGCGGCCACAGCGCGATCATCGAGCGGATTGTCACCATGGACGGCGATCTCGCTATCGCCATTAAAGGCGACGCCGTGGTGCTCTCGCTCGACACCGACATTGATATTTCGCGTGGCGCCGTGCTGTCGGAAACGGGCCGCCGGCCTACCAATGCCGACGTGATCGAAACGCGTCTCGTCTGGCTGTCCGAAGCTCCCTTCGATCCGGAGCTCGGCTATCTCTTGCGCACCGCGACCGACCTCGTGCCGGTGACCAGCATGAGCGTTTCCGCGTTGATCGATTTCGAGACGCTGGAATCGAAGCCCGCGCATAATTGCGGTGTCAACGACATCGCCGATTGCCGCATCCTGCTCGGGCGTCCCGCCTCGCTCGATCTCTTCCGCGACCTGCCGCCGACCGGGAGCTTCGTGCTCATCAGCGCCATTGACGGCGCCACTGTCGCCGGCGGCGTCATCACCTGGGCGCAATCGGGCGCGCCGGCCATGAGCGACAATGTGCTTGTGCTCAATCGCGAGCTCCTCGCCCGCGGCGTATGCGCCGATCTCGGTAATTCCCCGGAAGATCAAGCCGAATTTCATCGGCGTGCCCAAGAGGTCGCAATTCTGTTACGCTCGGCGGGTGTGCCGGTTTCTATTGAAATCTAACGGCCGGGATAGGGCCGACTTACACGAACGCGCCGCAAGGCAGGGTGCCGGAGGGGGACTGACAGCATGATCGACACGAGTTGGCTGGCGGCATTGCTGCCGCTGATCGGGGCTGGCTTTGTCGTTGGTTTTCTCGTCGGCCTCACCGGTGTCGGCGGCGGCGCGTTGATGACCCCGCTCCTCATTTCCACATTCGGCGTGAGCCCGGCGACCGCGGTTGGCACTGATCTGCTCTACGCCTCAATCACTAAGACCGCCGGCAGTTGGCGCCATCATGCCTCCGAGAATGTCGAATGGCCCATCGTTTTCCGGCTCGCCGCTGGCAGCATTCCCGGCGCGCTTCTCGTCTTGGCCGCGATCAAATATTCGTCCGTCGATACGGTGGCACTCGCCCATTGGATTCGCGTCGGCCTTGTCTTCGCGCTGCCCGTGAGCGGGCTCGCCATCGTGCTTTATCCGATGTTGGCGAAAACGCCCGAGCGTCGCGCCGATGGCAAGATCCCGCCGCGCACGCTTGCGACCGTGGCGTTCGGCTTCGCGCTCGGGGTTCTCGTCACGCTGACCTCTGTCGGCTCAGGCGCAATCGGCGTGTCCGTGCTTGCCGCGCTGTTTCCGATGCTGCCCGCCAAACGCATCGTCGGCAGCGACGTGGCCCATGCCGTTCCGCTCACCCTCGTCGGCGGTCTCGGTCATTTGAGCTTGGGTAATGTCGATCCAATGCTGCTGATTGGCCTGCTCTGCGGCTCGATTCCCGGCATCTTGATCGGCGCGCGCCTCGCAGGCTTCGCGCCCGAATGGCTGCTCAGGCCAATTCTCGGGATCATGCTCTGCTACGCCGCCTATCTGCTCTACGGTAAGATTTAGCGGCAAGGCGGAAGCGATGAGTGGTGCCGTCGGGTAGGATTGAACTACCGACCCCGTCATTACCAATGACGTGCTCTACCACTGAGCTACGACGGCGAACCGAGCGATTTGCCGGATTCGGGCGGAACCTGCCATAGCGGCAGGGCCCTTGCAAGCGAGGCTCAAGCTTGGCTCCTTGTCCCTTTCGATGGTGTAAAGGCAGCCAAGGGTGGACGTGATGCAAAATGGCAAAGGGCGTGGAGCCGGCAAGGACCGAGACGGGGAAGCCCGCCGCGAAAGGCTGGCACAGGGGCTTCGCGCCAATCTCCTGAAGCGGAAGGCGCAAGACCGTGCCCGGAAACAGGGCAGCGGCGCTCAGACTGAAAAAAGCCGGAAAGTACCGACACCTTGAGGGGGTCTGGCCGCCGCGCTTGCGGGGGAAAGGCGAGGGGGTTAAACGGGTTAGCTTGATCTCGAAAAATTTGAGACATTTCGGACGAGAACACGCGCCGTAATCGGCCGTAAACGGCTTCAGGGGGAATAATCGTCATGGACCGTATCCGCATCGTTGGCGGCCAACGCCTCAACGGCATCATTCCCATCAGCGGCGCCAAAAACGCTGCGCTGCCTCTGATGATCGCGAGCTTGCTGACGCGCGAGACGTTGACCTTGAACAATGTGCCGAGGCTGGCCGACGTGCTGTTGCTGTCGCGCATCCTCGGCAATCACGGCGTCGATGTCATGGTGGCAGGCAAGCGGCCCGGCCAGCGCATGGGCGACGGCCAGACCTTCAAGCTCAGCGCCGCCGAGATCGTCGACACCACCGCGCCCTACGACATGGTCGCGCGCATGCGCGCAAGCTTCTGGGTGCTGGCGCCGCTGCTGGCGCGTTGCGGCGAAGCGAAAGTGTCGCTCCCCGGCGGCTGCGCCATCGGCACGCGTCCGGTGGATCTGCATTTGAGCGCGCTCGAAGCTTTGGGCGCCGACATCGAGCTCGAGGCTGGCTACGTCCTCGCCAAGGCGCCGAAAGGACTGATCGGCGCGCATATCAAGCTGGCGAAAGTCTCTGTGGGTGCGACCCACAATGCACTGATGGCCGCCGTGCTCGCCCGTGGCGATACGCTGATCGATAACGCCGCGCGCGAGCCGGAAGTTGCCGACGTCGCGGAATGTCTTGTTAAGATGGGCGCGAAAATCGAAGGCATCGGCACCTCGACCTTGCGCATCCAAGGCGTCAACGAGCTTCATGGCGCCGAGCACGACGTGCTGCCCGACCGCATCGAGACCGGAACCTACGCCATGGCCGCGGCGATTACCGGCGGCGACGTATTCCTCGACGGCGCCAGAGGCGATCTCTTGCGCTGCGCGCTCGACCTGCTGGCGGGAAGTGGCGTCGAGATTGAGGAGCTGCCCACGGGCATTCGGGTGGCGCGAAATGGCGCCGGCCTCGGGCCTATCAGCGTCGACACCGAGCCCTTCCCTGGATTTCCGACCGACCTCCAGGCGCAACTCATGGCGCTGCTCTGCATGGCGGAGGGCACCTCGACCGTGCGTGAGACAATCTTCGAAAATCGCTTCATGCACGTGCAGGAACTGTCCCGGCTCGGCGCCAAGATCGACTTAAAGGGCGATACCGCTATCGTTACCGGCGTCAGTAGGCTGACCGGCGCCCCCGTCATGGCCACCGATTTGCGGGCTTCGGTGTCGTTGATCATCGCCGGACTTGCCGCGCAAGGCGAGACGCTCATCAGCCGCGTCTATCACCTCGATCGCGGCTTCGAGCGCATCGAGGAGAAGCTCGGCCGCTGTGGCGCCCAAATCGAGCGGCTTTCCAGCTAATTCCAGCACAAAGCGGGGTGTCTTTTTTGCGTCTGCTGGGCTAAATCATCGATATGACCCAATTGAAGCTCCTCGCCCTCGACGAAGAGGACCTCATCGTCGTCTCCTCGCACCTGCAAGATGCAGTGCTGCGTATCGGCGACATGGCCTATCTGCCCTCGCAACAGCGCTTTGCCGCGATCGTCAACCGCTTCGATTGGGAGAAAGCCTCCGCCAAAGGCTCCAACGAGCGCCACCGCGCGGCGCTTCGCTTCGATCGCGTGCGCAGCGCCAAGGTGAAAGGTCTCAAGCACTCGCACGAAGACGCGGTGCTTTCGCTGCTGGCGGTTCAGTTCGAACAGGGCACCGCTCCGGGTGGCTTCATCAATTTGATCTTCTCCGGCGATGCCGCGGTCCAGCTCGATGTTGAATGTATCGAGGCCGAGCTCAAAGATCTCGGTCCTGCCTGGCGCGCGCGCTCAAAGCCTCGCCATCCCGACGACCAGCCATGACGTCGTGGCTTAAGACTGGCGCCGCCGATTTCGAGTCTCGATTCCGCGACCTGCTGGCGGCGAAGCGCGAGAGCGCCGACGACGTCAACGAGGCCGTGGCCGCGATCGTTGCAGCCGTGCGGGCGAAAGGCGACGAGGCTCTGATCGAGCTGACGCTCCGCTATGACCGCCTCGATTTGCGCGAAGCCGGCATCAAGGTTTCGCCGGACGAGATCGCGCGCGCCGCAAGCAAGATCGATGTCGAGACGCGCGGCGCGCTGAAATTTGCCCACGACCGTATTCTCGATCACCACCGCCGCCAATTGCCCAAGGACGATCGCTATCGCGATGCCGAGGGCGTCGAGCTTGGACACCGTTGGACGAGTGTGGAGTCCGTCGGACTCTACGTGCCGGGGGGCACCGCGAGCTATCCGAGTTCGGTGTTGATGAACGCAATCCCGGCGAAGGTCGCCGGCGTCCCACGCATCGTCATGGTGGTGCCGGCGCCTGACGGCAAGCTCAACCCGCTTGTGCTGGCCGCTGCCGAGCTCGCAGGTGTGCACGAAATCTATCGGGTCGGTGGCGCCCAAGCGATCGCGGCCCTCGCTTATGGCACCGAGACGGTTCCGCCGGTCGTCAAGATCGTAGGCCCCGGCAATGCCTATGTCGCCGCGGCCAAGCGCCAGGTCTTCGGTCAAGTCGGCATCGACATGGTGGCTGGCCCCTCCGAAGTCCTTGTCATCGCCGACAAGGACAACGACCCTTCGTGGATCGCCTCCGACCTTCTGGCCCAGGCCGAGCACGACGCCGCCGCGCAGTCGATCCTCATTACCGACGATGAGGCCTTTGCCCGTGAGGTGGTGGCCTCGGTCGAAGCGCAGCTAACGACGCTGCCGCGCGCCGATCTCGCGCGGGCGAGCTGGGCGAATTTCGGCGCGGTCATTATCGTCGATCGTCTCGAGCAAGCCGTCCCGCTCGTGGACCGGCTCGCGCCGGAGCATCTTGAAATCGCCACTGCCGATCCTGAGCGCCTCGCGGCGAAGATCCGTAATGCCGGCGCCATCTTCCTCGGCCGCTATACGCCGGAGGTTATCGGCGACTATGTCGCTGGGCCGAACCACGTGCTGCCCACGGCGCGCAGCGCCCGCTTCGCCTCGGGCCTCGGCGTGCTCGACTTTATGAAGCGGACCTCGATCTTGAAACTCGATGCGGCAAGCCTGAATGCGCTTGCCTCCGAAGCGATGGCGCTCGCCAAGGCCGAGGGCCTTGAAGCTCATCGCCGCTCCGTTGCCATCAGGCTGAACGCGAAAGTCTGAACATGGCCGAGGAGCAGGAGGGTCACCCGGATCGGCAGCGCCTCGTCGGCGTGACGCTCGATTCAAACTCGATCGGCCGCAACAGTGCCGATGTCGATCATGAGCGCGAGATCGCGATCTTCGACCTGCTCGAGGCCAACAGCTTCGCTCTGGAGCAAAGCGAAAAGGATGGGCCTTATACGCTGCATCTGTCGCTCGCCGACAATCGCCTGGTGCTCACTGTCGGTGATGTGGCCCGCAGCCCCATCACTAATGTGTCTCTCTCACTCTCGCCGTTCAGACGGATCGTGAAGGACTACTTCATGATGTGCGAGAGCTACTATCAGGCGATCAAGACGCAGCCGCCGTCTCGCATCGAGGCCATCGACGTCGGGCGCCGCGGCTTGCACGACGAAGGCAGCCGCCTGCTCATGGAGCGACTGAAAGGTAAGATCGCCGTCGATATCGCCACGGCGCGCCGCCTCTTCACGTTGCTCTGCGCCTTGCATTGGAAGGGGTGACCCCCCGGCCTGCGGGCTAGAGACGGCAATGC
>Ga0315288_10009496_pt1 | contig 12250 bp, 9 predicted proteins | sample YL17G11_20_MG_FD_203454 | JGI IMG/M metagenome (GOLD analysis project Ga0315288, IMG submission 203454) | Sediment microbial communities from Yellowstone Lake, YNP, Wyoming, USA - YL17G11_20 | ecosystem: Environmental > Aquatic > Freshwater > Lake > Sediment | place: USA: Wyoming | collected...
TCCTCCTCCTCCCTTGGCTTTGGGCGGTTTCAGCGCGCGCTGGGCGGCATCCAGCGCCGCCGCCGCGGCACCAGGGTCGGGCGGGGGCGGCAGGCCCAAGCCGGCAGCGGTGGCACCGCCGCCCCCGCCGCCGCCCCACCCCCCGCCCTCGACCTCGCCGCCTGGGAGCGGTGCCCCGAGCGCGCCGCCACCACCACCCTCGCCTTCGGCCCCCTCCTCGCCCGCGGCCGACGCGTTCACGGCGATGGACACGGCCGGCCGCGCCTCAGCCGCGGCTGCCAGGGCCTCGTACCCGGCCCGCCCGATGCCCGGGTTGCCTCGCAAGTCCAGGGCGACCAGGTCAGGGGCGCCGCCCGCGGCGAGCGCGGCCGCGAGCGCGGCCGCGCCGGCGTCGGTCACCGCGTTGGTGGACAAGTCCAGCGAGGTCGCGTTCTGGGCGCCCGCCAGGGCCGCCGCGATGCGCCGGGCCTTGGCGTCGCCCACACCACAGGCCGAGAGGTCTACCCACAGGGCCGCGTCCGGGCCGGGCGCGGCGGACAGGAGCGCCAGGCCGCGGCTGAGCTTGTCTGCCGCCCCCACGGGCGGGGCGGTCGCGCCTGCCGCGCTGGCAGGGGGCACGCCCGGCGCAGGGGAGGGGGGGGCTGGGCGGGCCTTGGGGCCGCCGCCGCCCCCACCGCCGCCCCCCTTTTTCTTTTTTCCGCTGCCCATTTGCGTGTGTGTCTTGTTTTTATCACTCCTCTCACTCTTTTGCTTGGGTCGCGCGCACGCGTGCTGCGCGTTGGCACACGCGCTCCGCGCTCTCACCACAATGGGTGCCCACAGTACTCTAGACGCCGCCCTCGCAGGCGTGGCGGCCCAGTGGGATGGTGGGCGGGAGGAGGAGGAGGAGGAGCGGCGGCGCCGCCGGCGGGCTGCGGCGGCGCCTTCCTCCTCTCCTTCTTCTTCGTCTGACAGTGACCGCCATCGCCGGCGGCCGTCCCGCAAGCGCGGCCGGGACGAGCACAAGAAGAACAAGCAGAAAAAGATGAAGCACAACAAGGAGGACAAGAAGAAGAAGAAGAAGGACAAGAAGAAGCGGCGGCGGTCCTCCTCATCCTCACCCCCCCGGGGTCGCTCCCCGCCTGGTGGTGGGGAGGAAGGGCCCGCCACGGCGGCGGTGGAGGCCGCGCATGCCGCGCCACCACCACCACCACCACCGCCACCGCCAGACGCCTCCCTGCTCATCGCCTCCGCCGCCCGGGCACTCCTGTCCACCACCCCGCCCGCGGAGGTGGGCGGCCTGCGTGGGCTGCTGGCCAGCCTGGATGGCGGGGGGGTGCTGGACATCGGCGGCCTCCAGGACGCGGCGGTGCGGGACCGCATGGGGACGCTGTTTGGGGCCCTGGGGCTGGAGCGGGTACCGGCGACGGTGAGTTGGAATGGAAGGGAGGGCGAGAGAGGCAGGGAGCGAGGCGCGCGGTGGGAGGTGAACGGGTTGGGCCGCGACAACCCCCAGTCCCGCGTCTCCCCTCTCTCATCCCTCACGCCCTCTGTTCTCCTCCCATCATGCACGCACACACACACACACACCACCGTACCCTACAGGGCGCCTTCTTCAAGCCGTCCACCGTCCCGACCACCCTGCCCCGCCTGGCGTCGCTGCTGGAGGAGGCGGAGGCGGGGAAGCTCCTCCTCCAGGTTGAGGAGGGGTTGAGGAGGGGTGAGGGTGGAGGGGCGGCGGGGCCGACGGCGGGCCCGCCCGCCGTCGGACCGCCTGCCCCAACCGCTGCTGGTACTCCTGCTGAGCCAGCTGCGGCCCCGCGGCGGCCTGCGATCGGGCCGGCCGCGGGGCCGCCGCCCCCGCCCCCTGGGCCCACCCCCGCAGCATGTCTGCTGCCTGGTGGTGGCCGCCGCGTCATCGGGCCGGCAGTGGGCCCGCCAGGGGCCGCACCGGCTGCCGCCGCCGACGGTGACGACGACCATGGCGCCCTGGTCGGCCCCGCCCCGCCCCCTCTCAGCAGCAGCAGCGGCGGGGAGGAGGAGGGCGGCGGGCCTGCCGCCTGGGACGGCAGCGCCTCCGCGGCCGAGGTGGCCCGCATCCTGGCAGCCGCGGCCGTGCCGGCCCCGTCGTCGCCCGCCGTCCCGGCCCCGCCGCCCGACGCGTACGCCATCCTGGGCGTGCCCGTAGATGCCACCGCGCCCGCCATCAAGGCGGCCTACCGGCGGGCGTCCCGCCTGGTGCACCCGGACAAGTGCGCGGGGTTGAAGGGCGCGGGCTCCGCGTTTGCCGCGCTCGCGTCCGCGTCGGCGGTGCTGGGCGGGCCCGACGCCCGCGCCGCCCTGGACGCCCGCCGGTTCAAAGCAGCGGATCAGGCGGCCTGGGCGGCCGCCGCCGCGGATGTGGCCCGGTCCCGGGCGTGGCGGACGGCCCGGGGCGAGGCGGGGAGTGGCGGGGAGGAGGAGGCGGGGGGTCCTGCCCGGGAGGAGTGGATGACGAGCCTGCCGGCCCGGCGGGGCCCGCCCGCGCCGGAGGCGGTCCCCGTCGCCGGTCACAACGTCACCTGCTTCTCCCAAAAGGCGGCGGCGCCGCCGCCGCGGGATGGTGGTGCGGCGGCGGCCGCGGCCGACGCGGCGTGGACGGATTCGCCCGCCCAGGCGGCCGCCCGGGCGGCGGCCGCGGCGGCGGCTGGGCCCGCTGCACTGGGCGCGCCTCCTCCACCGCGCCGCATCGCGCCGCCGCCTGGCCTCGCCGCTGCTGTCGACCGTGGCCCGTCCTTGGTGGAACAACACGTGGCCCGCCAGGCGGCGGCGGCGAAAGCCGTGCGTAAAGCGGCAAAGAAAGCGGCAAAAGAACAGAAGGGTGGGTCGGGTGGTGGCGCGGACGCCTCGGCTCCGCCTGACAGCCACCCATGGAAGCCGTGGAACAGGGAGACGGACCTGGCGGACCGACGGGGTGGTGGGAAGGAGGGTGGGGGTGGGAGTGGGGCGGGCGCGGCGGGGCTGGCGGGGCGGTTTGCAAAGGGCGGGGGGTGAGAGGGTAGATGTGTGCAGAGAGCTTTCTAAAATCTTGCCCTGATGATTGATTGCCTTTCCTGAAAGTCACGCGCCCACCACCTCTGCGATTGTGATCGGGCGTCGGCGGTGAGGAGGACGGCAAAGGGCGTCTCAAAATTGAGATGCCACACAAGTTTACACACGAAACATAAACTCACGAAAATCACTCCCGGTCACTATCCTTCCTCAGGTTGATTAGTGTAGTTGGTTATCACTGTGCACTCTGACAAAACATAAATAACATGAACGCGTGTGCTCAACGCGCTTGCCAGGGACAATGCACCAACCGGAGTTCGAATCTCCGATCGACCACGGCCTCACTTTTCTTTTGCGTTTTCGGGCTCTGCAGCAGGGGGCGGGGGCGGGGGCGGCAGGCGGCGATGAGGAGAGGGAGTGTGGGTGGAGAAATGTGCGGAGAGTGGAGAGGGTCGAGTCTGCAGAAAGAAAGAAAAAAAAATGCTGCCCCCTTTTTTTGCCTCACTTTTCTTCAGACACGCACCGTCCCACCATCTCCGCCCGCGCCACCGCCACCATCTCCTCCACCTCGCCCTCGCCAGCCCTCGCCAGCCCGGACCCCAACCACGCCATGCCGCCCTCCCTGCCCACCACCACCGCATGCGCGGCCAGGGCGTTGGCGAGGCGGAGGGACGCCCTCACCTCGGGCGCCCGCCCAAAGTGCGCGCCCGCGATGGACGCGCGCCGCCTGGCCGCGCCCGCGCCCGCGCCCCGCAGCAGGGCGGACTTCATGCCGGGCAGGGCCAGGGCCAGGGCGGACGTGCGGTCATAGATGGTCAGGTCGACGATGCGTGGTGAGGAGGGGGGAGGGGAGGGGAGCACCCCGAGGCTGGCGCTGCTGCTGCCGCTGCCTCCGCCGCCCATCATCAGCGCGCCCGCGTACGCGGCCGCCCAGGAATCCAGGCCCGCCTCCGCGGACGCGCGCAGGCCGACCAGCAACAGTGTGCCGGGCGTCAGCCAGGCCCGCCAGTCCACGGCCGTCGACGGCGCCCCGACCTCCACGCACTCCAGGGGCGGCAAGGACGGCCGCCGGGGGCCGGGCGGGAAGGCTTGGGCCGGGAAGGGCTTGTCGACCGTCTTGGAGCCCGACAGATCGTCAAAGTGGCCGCGCGCGATGTCCTCCGAGATGGCGGCCCGCCGGGCGGCTTTCTTGTCCTTGTCGAAGAGCTGTGTGTGAAAAACAAGGTTTTTCCATTTTCTCTAAAAACCTCAAAAAAAAACTTCATTCACCCCCCCGTCTCGTCCGGTCCCTCCCAACAAAACTCACGTCGCGCAGCCGGAACCCTCGCCGCTGGTCGCCCAGGGCAGGCGTGGTGAGCAGGGCTGATGCTGGTGGTGGTGGCAGCCGCCCAGCCAGCCAGCCCTGGCTGGTGGTGAGAAAGGGGGCAGCGCCGCGGGTTGGGCGAGTGCCGGCGGCCGTCGGCGCCGCCACACGACAACAGCCTTGCGCCCCGCTGACCCCTGACAGCCCGCCGCTGGCTGCCCGCCCGGCGAGGAGGAGGAAGTGAGCAGCCAGGGGACGCGTGGCTGGTGTCGAGGACATGGGATTGGTGAACAGGAACGTGAGCGCACGGGAGAGAGAAGTGATGCGAGAGCGAAAAGAGGAAGGAACGCTCCTGCGCGCTCGCGTGAGCGGCGGTTTGTGACAGCCGCAAACTTTCTTTCGGCCGCCCTTGCACTCACACACCAATGGCGGCCGACCCCCTCCTCGCGGTCTCCGCTGCCCTGCCCAGCCCGGGCCCGGCCTTGGCCACCGTCCTGGACCAGGCGGCGACCGTGGTCGCGCGTGAGTATGATTTTTTTGGGGTGAAGGAGCAGAAGTGGCGCAGGGTGCATGGCTTTTGTGCCCGTCGCTCCCCCCGCCAAGGCGCCCGTGTGGGGTCACGGTCCTCGTGCCAGCCCCCATTTTAATGGCTAGCTGGTGTCTGCATACGTCGGCCTCGTAGAGCATGCAAGCAATCGGGCGGATCCAGGCCCCCCACGCACCTTGTGCCGTCGTTTCCTTGGACGAATGGGGGGGGGCGCAAAGAAAGAGGTCGAAAACCACGCCGTGGTTTTGCTCTTCGCGCCCCGCGTTGCTCTCCTCTCATCACGCCCTTCCACCGCACACGCCCGTGTCCATGCCCCGGCCCCTGGGCCTGGTACAGCATGTCAAACCAAGGCCGATTTTTACAGCACAGCACAACACACACCCCTCCATTCCCTCTCTCGACAGTCACCGCGTCCGCCGCCTGCCTCCTGACCGCGGCCGCGACCAGCCCCTGGTCGCGCGCGGCCGCGGCCTTCCAGCCCCTCTACGCCCGCCTCTGGCCGGCCCGGGCCGTCCTGGGCGTCCTGGCCGCCATCCTGCTGGCGGCCCAGCCCCTGCGGCTCCCGCTGGCCGCCGCGGCCATGCCCGCCGGCTCTTGGCTCGCCACCGGCGGCCTGTGCCGCCTGCACTTGTTCGCCGTGGCCGCCCTGGCCTGGCCCCTCCTACTCGCGTCCGCGGGCGCCCTCCTGGCCAGCCCCCTGCCGACCGGGTGGGTGTGCGGAGGGGGGAGGAGGGGGAAGCGAAAGACGGTGCCTGTGGCGGTGGCGGCGGCGGCGCCTGCCTCCCCGCCAGCCACGCCGCTGGCAGAGCCGCCGCCAGCGCGCCGGTGGTGGGGGGCACGGCAGGCGACGGCCGCCCCCGCCGCCGCCGAGGTCGAAAAGCGGCCACCACCCCGCCACAACCCGCCCGCCGCCCTGACCCTCACCCTCCCCACGGCCGCCACCCCCTGGGCGGTCCTGGGCTGGGCGGCCCTGTGCGCCGCCCCGCTGGCCGCCACGGCCGCCGCCCTGGCCTGGGTCCGCCTGGACGAGCGGGGCGACGGCTTTGGCGGCGGGGGCTCGCCGCCCTGGGCGCGCGCGGCCTTCTCGGTGTGCGAGGCCCGCCCCCGCCCCGCCGGCCTGCGCGTGGGCGGGGTGGACACCGGGTACGCGGCGGCCGGCCTGTTGCCAGACGGGAGCGTCGACCCGGCCGGGGCCGCGCCGTGCGGGTGCGTTTGGCCGGGCGGCCTGCTCGGTGTCCTGGCCCTGACCACGGTGTGCGGTTCGGCCTGGGTGGCGCTGGCCGCGCGGGCGCTGGCCCGGTCGGCCCTGAACCGCGGCCTGGCAGGGCGCCTGCGGGCGGTCGCCGGGTTCGCCCCGGCCACCGGCGCAGCCCTCACGCTCGCCACCGCCGCCACCCGGGCCGCCCTCCCGTCGGCCGGTTGGCCCGCCGCGGCCGCGGACCTCGTGCTCGCGGTCGTGACGGCGGCCGCCGCCGCGGCCATCGTCATCCCGCTCGTCGTGGCCCCCGCCGCGGCCGCCCGCAATGCTCGCCTGGACGCGGACGCTCGGCAGGCGGTGCGGGCGGCCCGGTCGGCCCGGGCGGCGAGCGTGGCGAGGGCGGCAGTGACCGCGCCCGCCGGCCAACCTGCCTCCCTGTTGGCGGGGACGGTGAATGAGAACGCGGAGGCGGACGCGCGGGCGGCGGTGGAGGCTGAGGCAGCGGTGGCCGCACAGGCCGCGGCGGACGCGGAGGCCGACGCGGCGTGCGCCAAAGTGGAGGCGGCGTTGGCGGCAGATGCGAAGGGAGATGCACAGGTGCAGCGGGCCGGGTGGTGGAGGGCGCTCTTCAGCCGGGGCCGCCGGAGCCGCGCGGTCGAGGACGCCGAAGCCGCCGCGGCCGATGAGGGGGAGGACGACGCGGCCGCGGTCGCGTCCGTCGTGGGCACTGTGCCCCCGGCGAGCAGCCGGGCGGGCGGGGGGGGTGGGGCGAGTGTTGTGGTGCAGGCGCCCAAGGCTGGTGTGCCGGTCGTGGCGGCGGCAGGGGGTGCCCGGGCATGGGCGACGAGCAGCAGTGAGGCGGGGGGCGGGTCTGGAGCGGGCGAGTAAACAAAAAAAGGAAAAAGACACTTCCTCTTTTTTTCACACGGCGCGCTGGGGGCCGCCCACACCGGGCGCACCTCCGCGGACGCGACCTACCTGGAGCGGGATCCTAACGACCCCCCCCCCCCCCCCCCCCCCGGGGGGGGGGGGGGGGGGGGGGGGGGGGAGGGGGGGGGGGGGGGGCAACACAGCCCCCGGGGGGGGGGCGCCCCCCACGGGGCCCACCTCGGGGGCGGCCCCCTCCCGGGTGGGGTTCCATACCCCCCCCCCCCCCCCCCCCCGGCCGGCTTGCTTGCGGCCGTATGTGCGGGACATGTTTGGACGCGGCTCCAAAACCTAGCCCCTTCGTGCGCGCGCCCGTTGGTGGGGGGCAGGGACCTTTCGCTTTTCCCTTCAAATTCACGCACGCCGGGCCCGGCCGCCCTCTGTGTGACTTTGTCCCGTGTGTAATCATGTGACTTCAAATAAAGGGGGGCCAGGGCAGCCGTGTGGCCTCAATCAACGCCGCGTCAGTCGTGTGTAGCTGCAATGGTGCTCAATACAAACACACACACGTGCAAGCTCTCTTCTTTCTTACAAGCTCCATTTACACTGCCCTCTTCTGGCCGACCCGTACGGCCACAACGGCGCGCGCCTGCTTCACGTCGAGTTTGTTCCCGTGTCGCGCATCGTGAGCATGTGCTGCCGTGCGTGCGAAAATGAGAGCTGTGACGTTCTTTCTTTCATCATTTTTTAAAAATAAAACCCTCTCACCCCGCCGTCGTCACCGGCAGCAACGGCCGCCCCTCCCCCGCCTGCAACCCCCGTGGCGTGTTGACCCCCCCTCCCCCCCCAGACGCCCGCGCCCCTGGGAGCCCCGGCGGGACCAGCTGGCCCAGGTCCGGGCGGGCCGCCTGCACCTTGCGCAGTTCCACCTCCACCCGGACGGGGACCCTGTTTTGTTGTGGCGTGCGTGAAATGTGTGATGTGATAGGGAGGGGGGTGAGAGGTGCGGTGTGCACGGAAGGGAGGAGAGAGGGAGGAGCACGCACGCACGCACACACCGCCCGCCCCCCTGCGCTCCCTCTCTCCCAACCACGTACCACTGCGCCCGGCGCGCGGCTTCGAGCACGCCCGCCACAGCAGGCGCCAGGGGCGCCCGCGCCCAGCCTGGCGCCCAGGGCGTGCGGGCTAGCCAGGCCAGGCGGAGCGCCGCATTGGACGCCATCAGCCAGTGGTAGGTGCGCTCGGATTCCAGGGTGCGGGCGGGCGGGAGGGCGGGGGGCGGGGGGACGAGGGCCGAGGCCCACCAGCGCCGCCCACTGGGCGGGGTCGGCCCGCCGCCGCCACCGCCCTTTGGCCTCCCCACCCTGGTGAACCACTGGATCTCCCAGTCCCGCTCAACATCCCAAAAGTAGGAGAAGCAGGTGTTGAGGAGCTGGCAGGCGACCCACGCGGCGAGCGCGGTGGCCGCGGCGGACTGGGCGGCGACGGCGGCGCCCCCCCCCCCGCCTCCACCGCCCGCCGCCGCTGCCTCCCGCGCCCGCTCATACCCGGCCGCCGCCAGCAGGGCGGGGAAGGCGGTCGCATACTTCAGGGCATTCCACAGCTGGGGGCTGGCGCCCGTGTCCGACCAGACGCGCACGCACTGCGCGAAGCGGGCGGCAAAGGGCGCGGCCGCGGCGGCCAGGGCGACCGGGCCGGCCTTCCCGCACAGGGACCCGGCCGGCTCGTCGGGGGGGGCCAGGACGCCCGCGGTGACCGCATGGCACACCGCCCGCGCCCCGCCCGCGAGGGGCGCCGCCAGGGAGGTCGCCACGTCAGCCAACAGGAAATCTGACCAGGTGACCGGGCGGTAGGGCGTCGCGACCCGGGCGGCGGTGGCCGCGAACAGCATCCTGGCCGCGGGGGCGGGGCCCACGTGCAGCGGGGCGGCCGCCGCGGCGGCCAGGCCGGCATACAGGGCCGGCGGGTGCAGGGCCGCCAGGGCGGTGGACCCGGAGGCTAGGGACGCCGCAAACGCGGCGCCCGACCCGCCCGTCAGCGCTGTGACGATCGCGGCCAGCCTGGCCAGGCGGGCGGAGCGGGGCAGGCGCGCCCGGTCGGCCGCGGAAAAGCAGACGTCGTACCGGATGTGGCGGGACTGCGTGGCGGGATGGGGAGGGCGTGTGCGTGAGGGGCGACGGCACACGCGACCCATCCTTCTTCCACCTGATCTCTTTTTTTTTTTTTTTTACCTCAAAAAAGGCGACGCACGCCACCCACAGCCACAGCATGGCCAGCGCAACCAGGGGCGGCTGGTAGTACAGGGCATACAGCGCCCCCGCCGCCCCGCCAGCCCGCCCCAGCCTGGCCGCCGTGAAGGCCGCGAGCGCGAGGGCAGCCACGCCCGCACACGCGCCCACCGCAGCGGCGGGCTGCGACCGCGCGGCCGCCGCGACCGCGTCGGCGAGGGCGGCAGCCGGGGAGGAGACTGGCTGCTGCCCACCAGGCGGCGCCCCCCCACCCCCCTGCCTCTGCACCCGGAGCGGGGCCAGCTGGGAGGGTGGTTGAGCCGCCATCATCCCGCCCGCCTCGCCACCTCCACCCCCCGCGTCAAAGGCGACGCCGCCGCGTTTAATGGTGTGCGCCTGGGGGGACGGGGCCCGGACCTCCAGGTCTGCTGCTGCTGCTGAGTCACGACCTCGGGACGGTCCCGAAGTGGGCGGTCGGTGGCGTGGGGAGGTGGCGAGGCCGGGCGAGGCGGCGCGGCTGTTGTGTGATGGGAGGGAGGGGGAGAAGGGGGAGGTCGAGGTTGAAAAGAGCGACGGCAATTGGGTCGCGTAAGCGGCAGGGTACGGTCCGCCTAGGCGCCTGTCACTCCTCCTCCTGCGTCGGCCGAGCCACTGCCTGATCTCTGGAGTAGTCAGACGCGCGGAGGGCGGGGTGGAGCGCGCCCCACGCTCTCCGCTTTTGCGCGCCACCCGATTTCACCTGTCGCTCATGCGCGAGCAGAGGGGGAGTGCGGAAGTGTCGCGCACGCACAGGCACACACGCTCAGGGGAGGAGCGTGCTTTTCTTTGCGTGTGCGCAATTCGCCTGAGCGTGTGAATTGGAGCGGGCGCGCTTATGTGAGCAGAGTGTGGCGTGGGGGGAGAATGCGAGAGGGGAGTGAACAAAAAACAGACTTCTCATCTTCTCTCTCATCAACCTTTTTCCTTCGACCGAGGGACGATGCCGCCCACTATGGCCACCGCCCCTCCCACCACCCGCCGCCCCACCACAGATACCCCTCCACCCGCAGCGGTCGCCGCCCTCCAGTCTTTGACCGTCCTGCGCAAGCAACGGTAATAATGAAGGGAGAGGCCACCCCACCCCACCCCCTCCCTCCTCACGCGCGCGGCCACGTGCTGCTGCCACTCACGCCTCTCCGCCCACCAACAGTTCCGCCATCGACCGCCTGCGGGCGGCCAACGACAGCTTGCGCGCCGCCGCCGCCCTGGAGGCCCGGGCCGGCGCGGCGGCGGGGCCCACCCCGGCGGGCGCGGCCGCCCTGGCAGGCGCGGAAGCAGAAGCCGCCTCCCTTGACCGGGCGCTCGGCGCCGCCCGGGCGCGCCTGGCTGACCTGGCAGCGGAGGGTGCCGCCCTGACGTCCGCTGCAGTGGCTGCACGGGCCGCTCCCAGTGGCGGGGCGGCCGCCGCCGACGAGGCGGAAGCCGCCGCGGCCGCCGCCGCGGACGCCCTGGAGGACCGCCTGCACCGGACGGCGGGCCGGGCGGCCGCGGCGGCGGCGGCGGCGGCGGGCCGGCGGGCGGGCGTGGACTCGCTGCGCCGGTCGCGCCTAGTGCTAGAGGGCGCGGCAGCTGAGGAACGGCGGGCGGGCGCGGCCGCACGCGCGGCCGCCACGGCGGGCGTGCGCGCTGGGGCGGCCGCCCTGGCCTCGCGCGACGCAGCCGTCGCCTCGGCCGCGTACCTCACCGCCCGCTCCGACCGGGCGGCCGCGGCCGCGCAGGCCGAGTATGATGCTCTGACGGTCAAGTTGGAAGCCCTGCGCACCGCACGGGATGAGCGGCGGGCGACCGCGGCCGCACGCCGGGAGCTGGCCGCGGCGGGCGGGGGCGGGGCGCTCGCCGCGGCCGTCGCGGCCACCACCGGGGCGGCGCCCCACGCCCCCCTCGTCCCGGCCCGCTCCCTGCCCCGCACCCTGTCCCGGGGCTTGTCCACCCTCATGGTGGCTGGCAGCGGTGGCGGTGGCAGCAGCGTCAGCGGCAGCGTCTCCCCGACCCGCCCGCCCTCCTGCCCAGGCTCGGGTGGGGGGGGTGGGGGCGGGCGGGCGAGCGGCAGCGGGGGCAGCACGAACTCCTCCGCGTCCGCTTCCATCCCGCCGACGTCGGCCGAGCTGGCGGGGCGGCTGGCCCGGGTGAAGGGCGAGCTTGGGCGGGTGCAGGAGGCGTGCGGTGAGTTGAAATGGGGGTGGGGGGAGAAAGCGCCCCATCCATCCCCCCCCCCCCCCTTTCATTTCGCATGTCATTCATTTCAGGCGCGCCCTCGCCCGACCAGGTCGCCCCGACCCTGGCTGCCGCCGCCGCCTCCACCCGCGCCCTGTTTGGCTATGTCGGCCACGTCTCCGCCGCCGCCGCGGCCCTGGAAGCGACGGCCCGGGCGGGCGTGGCGGGGCGGGAGGCGGCAGCGCGCGCGGCGGGGGTGGCGGCCGCGGCGGGGCGGGAAAGGGCCGCAGGCCTGGCCAAGGCCGCGGAGGCGGCGTGGGCCACAGCGGCCACAGCGAGGGGAGTCATCACTGCCCGCATCGCGTCCCTGGAGCGTGTGGGGCGGGCGGTGGAGCGGGCGCTGGCGGCGGCGGGCGGGGTGGCGGGCGTGGGTGAGGAGGGGGGAGGCGGGGGAGACAGCGCGCCGCCGCTGCCGCCTCCCTCCTCGCCCTCGCCCTCTCCTGCCACCCCTGCGGCTGCCCTGTTTTTGGCGCGGCTGGCGGCCCTGGAAGCCCGGGCGGCGGAGGTGGTGAGGGGCGGGGGCGGCGACCCCGGTGGGCACCACCGGGCGGTCGTCGTGCGCCTCGCGCCCCCACCCCTGGCGCACAGACGGTTCGAGGCGCCGCCCGCGCCGGACGGCGCGCCTGCTGCGCTCACGCCTGCCTCCTCTTCTTCAGCCCTGGAGCTGGTGGATGTGGGGGCGGCCCGGGCGGCGGCGGTGGCGGCGGTGGCGGCGAGCGCGGCGGTGGGCGGGCGTGGCGGGCGCAAGGCGAGCTCGGGCGGCGGAGGGGCCGCCCAGGCGCGGCAGCGTTGAGAGAAAAAAAAAAAAAACAGAGAGCGGGTGGGGGGTGGGGGGGGTGGGGGGA
>Ga0315288_10009498_pt1 | contig 12249 bp, 7 predicted proteins | sample YL17G11_20_MG_FD_203454 | JGI IMG/M metagenome (GOLD analysis project Ga0315288, IMG submission 203454) | Sediment microbial communities from Yellowstone Lake, YNP, Wyoming, USA - YL17G11_20 | ecosystem: Environmental > Aquatic > Freshwater > Lake > Sediment | place: USA: Wyoming | collected...
GCCAGTTGTAGTAGGTCGCGTCGCTGATGCCTAACTGCTTACAAACTGCTTCGAGCGTACCACCCGAAGCTATGACTGCATCTGCCTGTCTTAACTTGCTAACGATCTGTTCTGCTGTGTGATACTTGCGTTTCATTTGGGTATCCCTTTCACTAAATAACCGACCAATTCTTTCAGGATACCCTCTAATCCGCAATGGTACAGTTTTCGGGGGTCAGCTCAGATGAAACAGAAAATTTAGAAGAGTAAATAATAGAGAAATCATGTTCCCCCAAACTAATTTCTTCTGAAAACCGAATTCAAAAATCTGCAATCCCAAATCCCCTTTCCCCCGCGTCAACTACGTCCTGAGCCAAGTCGAAGGAATTTATTATTGAAATCCGCCCGCCTGCGGCGGATAAATCACGCCTCCCCGCCTAAAACATGCGAGGATCTCTGCTGCGCTACGATGGACCCCAGATAAAGACCAAGTTAACTGGGTCCCAGCTTGCGCTGGGATATGCGCTTTGCTCCGAGGGTCTTCGCTGCGATAGGAGGATCTCCGCTGCGCTTCGAGAATCGAGTATAATACAAAAATGCGAGAATACTATGTGTATATACTGGCGAATAAGCGCAATGGGACGTTGTATGTGGGTATGACGAAAGATTTAGCGAAACGCACCGTAAGGCACAGGGATGGGAGGGGAAGCAAGATTGTGCAAAAGTATAATCTTGATAAGTTAGTTTATTATGAAAAAGTAAGCGGCTATCGTGAGGCACGCAGCAGGGAACGACAACTGAAATGGTGGAAACGGAAATGGAAGCTGGCACTAATTGAGCAGATGAATCCGGAATGGAAAGATATGAGTAAAGGAATTCTGGACCCCAGATAACAACATTCTGGGGTCTCCGCTGCGCTACGAGGGGGCAGGGATTGTGGATTTGGGATTTCAGACCCTTCGACTCCGCTCACTTCGACAGGCTCAGTGCAAGCAGGGCAGGCCCGGATCGGGATGGGAATGACGGTGGTTTTTTTCTACAGAGCATTTTCAATTTGCAAGATAGGGGTTTGAGTTATAAAATCACTTTTTTAGCATTATCGGTTCAAGGAAAGTCGTTGGTGATTGGTGAGCAGCCCCGACAGAAACATTCTGGGCCAATTAACCATTCAACATTTAACCAGACGCAGGTGAAGGGATTGACTATGGCGGAAGTAAAAAAATATATCGCGGTTGACCTCGGGGCCGAGAGCGGCAGAGTGATGCTCGGCTCGATTTCGGCTGGCAAATCCGCCGGAAGTATGGCGGATAAACTTGTCCTTGAGCAAGTCCATCGTTTCAGCAATGGGCCGATTGAAGAAATGGTTCGACTGCGCTCACCATCTCATCCTGAGCGTAGTAGAAGGAAAGGAACTCTGCGATGGGATTTTGGCAAACTCCTTAACGAAGTCAAGGCCGGCATAAAGAAAGCAGCGGAAGAAGCACATAACCAGGTTGCCGGTATTGGATTCGACACCTGGGGGGTCGATTTCGGGCTGCTTGACGCCAAAGGGGAGCTGGTTGAAAGTCCTTATCACTACCGTGACAGCAGGACCAACGGAATGATGGAAAAGGCGTTTGAATTGATGCCCAAGCGGGAAATCTACGAGAGCACCGGCGTGCAGTTTATGCAGTTGAACAGTATTTATCAACTGCTTGCGATGCGGTTGGGCAATTCGGCTGCGCTGGCGAAAACAAAGAATCTAATCTTTATGGCTGACCTGTTTTCATACTATTTGTGCGGCAAAATGTATGGAGAATACACTCTTGCGAGCACATCACAATTGATGGATATGAGAACCGGCAAATGGTCGAAGAAGATTTTCGATAAACTTTCTTTACCGATTGATATTATGCCGAAGATTGTCGAACCGGGGACAGTTACAGACAAGCTCGACAGCAAGATAGCAAAAGAACTTGGATGTGGCCAAATTCCCGTTATCGCAACCGGTTCCCATGATACCGCCTCTGCCGTTGCTGCGGTCCCTGCCGGCGAAGGCGATTGGGCATACCTGTCGTCAGGAACGTGGAGTCTTATGGGAGTCGAAGTCCCGCACGCAATTATTAACGACAAGAGCTTCAAATATGAATTTACAAATGAGGGTGGAGTTGAGAATACGATTCGGCTCTTGAAGAACATAATGGGGCTGTGGCTGATGCAGGAATGCAAAAGGCAATGGCAGAGAGAAGGGGCCGACCTATCGTATGCTGATATAACGGAGATGGCACAGAAGGCCAAACCATTTGCCGCCTATATCGACCCTGATTATAGCGGATTCCTTGCGCCGGGTGATATGCCGAAAAGGATAAATGATTATTTGGCAAGCACAGGCCAAAAAACAACCGGCGATAAAGGGCAAATGATAAGAATAATCTTGGAGAGTCTGGCTTCGAAGTATCGCTATGTGATGGAAGCAATTGAGGACATCATAGGAAAAAAGATTGATGTGCTGCATATTGTCGGTGGCGGAATCCAAAACGAACTGCTCTGCCAGTTCACAGCCAATGCCCTCGGCAAGAAGGTAATCACCGGGCCGATAGAGGCAACGGCGAGCGGCAATATCCTGATGCAGGCCAAAGCAACGGGACAAATAAAAACACTGGCAAAGGCGAGAGAAATTGTCCGCAATTCGTTTGAGCTAAAACAGTATCAGCCGCAGGATGCATCTCTGTGGGAAAAACAATACCGGAAAGTAAGAAGTTAATCCGCCGCACGTCCGCCAAACCTCTGGCGGATAAATCTGGCGGATAAAAAGTAAAAAGGCAAAAGTAAAGGACGAATCACGAGCCGCGAGTCACAAATCACGAATATAGAAGAGCTTGAGCGCAAACTGGACAGTTTTAATCCTGCCGAAAGGAAAGAGACACTATTGGCATTGTGCGAAAGGGTCAAGGCAGGCAACATCAATCTGCCCTCGCCGGGCACGGATGTCAACCTGCACTGTCACACTTTTTTCTCATACAATACTTATGGTTATTCGCCGACCAGGTTTGCGTGGCTGGCCCGCAAGGGAGGTTTGGCCGTAGCAGGAGTGGTGGATTTCGATGTGCTTGATGCCCTGGAGGAATTTTTGGAGGCGGCACGGCTCCTCGGCCTGAAGGGATGCGCCGGCTTAGAGACACGAGTTTTTGTGCCGGAGTTTTCCGACAGAGTGATGACCTCGCCGGGCGAGCCGGGTATCACATATCACATGGGGGTAGGATTTCCGAGTGCCGATTTAGAAGGCGGGCAAAAACAGTTTCTGCTCAATTTGCGCAGGACCGCACAGCAGCGAAATCGGGATTTGATGGGCCGGGTGAACAAATATCTTCAGCCGGCTGAGCTGGATTACCAGCGGGATGTGCTTGTCCTGACGCCATCAGGAAACCCAACCGAGCGACATATCTGTCTTGCCTACGCTCGCAAGGCCAGAGAAATCTTTTGTCAGGAAAATGCACTGGCCGATTTCTGGTCGCAGAAGTTGGGTGTGGACGCCTCATCCTTCATCCTTCGTCCTTCGTCTGACGAGTCACGAGGGACGAGTGACGAGGGACGTATTCTCCTGCTTGAGGGCAGAGAATTGCTCAATATGATTCGAGCTAAGACTATGAAGCGCGGCGGCGTCGGCTATGTGCTGCCGGACAAAGGCTCGTTTCCACGTATGGCTGATACCAATCAGTTTGTGCTTGCGGCCGGCGGAATACCAACCCTGACCTGGCTGGACGGCACCAGCGAAGGTGAAAAAGCAATCGAAGAACTTTTAGAAGTGGCTATGAGCACGGGGGCGGTGGCAATTAACATCATCCCCGACCGCAACTACACGCCCGGCGCCAGGAACGAAAAAATTGACAATCTCTATCAGGTGGTGGAACTGGCTGAAAAGCTGAATTTGCCTGTTGTGGTTGGAACGGAAATGAACAGCCCCGGCCAGAAATTTGTCGATAGCTTCGATACGGAGGAGCTGTCGCTGTTAGCGCCGATATTCTTAAAAGGCGCATACATCGTCTATGCACATTCGGTGCTCCAGCAAAGATGCGGGCTGGGATATACAAGCAACTGGGCCAGGAAAAACTTCAGGAGCGTTGCAGAGAAAAACGAATTCTTCCGGGAACTGGGTAGCTTGCTCCAGCCGGAACAAGAAAATAGACTTATCAGCATAACCGCTGATGAGACACCCGGACAAATATTAGAAAAGATAGACTAAAAACTCAAAATTATGAAAGTGGGTCTGCCAAAAACGCAGTACGCTGTGCAGTTAGTTGGGCCGGATAAGCTTATTCTGAATAAGTCAAAAGAAGTTTTTCGGCCCGGTCGGCATCAGATTCTCTGTCGGGTCGAGGCCGTTGGGCTTTGCTTTTCAGACCTTAAATTATTGAAGCAATTTTCCGGGCACGTTCGCAAAAGCAGGGTAGTTTCCGGCATCGACACCGGAATACTCAAAGATATACCGAGCTATGTTCCTGGCCAGGCGGCAACGGTGCCGGGGCACGAAGCCGCAGTTAGAATTGAGGCGGTAGGCGCCGGGGTGGAAAACTTTAAGCCCGGCGAACGTTACCTTGTTCAGGCAGACTACCGATGGATATTAACCGCCAATTCCAATGCTGCTTTTGGGTACAACTTTGAAGGGGCTCTTCAGGAATACGTCCTGATGGACGAAAGGGTAATCACCTCGCCCCAGGGCGACTCAATGCTGTTGCCGGTTACCGAGAATCTGGCCAGTTCGGCTGTGGCTTTAGTAGAGCCGTGGGCGTGCGTTGAAGATGCGTATGCATCAAGGGAGCGGACAAGCATAAAAGCCGATGGGAATATGCTTATTGTCGCGGACCGAGCTGTGGCTGAAGATACTTTGCTGAATCTGTTTAACCGCTACGGTAAGCCGGATCAGATAACATACGTTTCGCAGTTTCATCCTTCGGAGTCCTACGGAGAACGGACGGCAGCACCTAACGGACTGAATGTAGAAATAAAAAGAGCAGGAAACATATCAGAGCTTCCCGACGCCGGCTACGACGATGTAATATATTTTGGATGCGAACCGAAAACTATCGAGGCACTGTTTGAAAAAGTCGCAGCAAAAGGCCTTTTGAATATCGTTCTTTGCGGCGGCAGGTTTGGCAGGAACGTTGTCACAGCGGTGGGGCGAATACATTATGGGGGCATCCGAATAATCGGGACTACGGGTTCGGACCCGGCAGAATCTATTCAAGCAATCCCCGCCACAGACGAGATTCGGCCCGGCGACAGGATTAACGTCATCGGGGCAGGCGGACCGATGGGTATGATGCACGTAATCCGTAATATCTGCCAGGGTATTGTTGGCGTGAGTGTTTTTGCAAGTGACGTGGACGACAGACGATTGGCTGCGTTGACGAAGATTGCCGAACCTTTGGCGAAGAAAAATAATGTGCGATACAAAGCATACAATCCAACCAGAGAAAAACCGGCGGAGGATTTCGACTACATTGCTTTGATGGCACCGGTGCCGGAGCTTGTGGCTGCCGCTGTGCGAAGTGCAGCTAAGCGCGGTCTTATCAATATATTCGCAGGCATCCCGGCAACAGTAACGGGAGAGATTGAATTAGATGCATACATCGAAAAACAATTGTATTTTATTGCGACCAGCGGCTCAACGTTAGAGGATATGAAACAGATGCTGGAAAAGGCAGAATCAGGCAAACTGGATACCAACGTCTCCGTTGCGGCTGTTTGCGGGCTTGAGGGTGCAACCAAAGGGATTAGAGCAGTTGAGAATCGGTCGATAGCGGGTAAGATTATTGTTTATCCGGCCTGCAAACGGCTGGGCCTGGTGACGCTGGATAACCTCAATAAGGAAATGCCGCAAGTCGTTGAGTGTCTGAATGACGGTCTATGGACAAAACGGGCCGAAAAGAAGTTGCTGGAGATGTACGGCGATAACGTGTAGCATAATAGCCAGAGAAAATGGACAGGTAATTTAGAAAATCAAGGATTCATCCTTCGGAGTCCTACGGAGAACGGACCTACGGAGAATGGAGGTCAAATTATGTGGCAAGTGACAAATCTAATCAGGCAATTCAGCAAATACTTTGCAGCAAAGAACGGTAGCGTGTTGCTTATTTGCGGTTTTCTGGCGGTTTGTTTTTTGATGGTCGGTGGCGCCGCGAACAAAGCGAGGTTCAACGGGCTGGATATGGGTATGGCGAATCTGCCCCGGCTGTCGGATGCAAAAACGCGGTCGATTAGTCCGGAAAACTTTACGGGTGAAAAAGGCAAGGGCGGAATGGCCACAAAAGGCACGGGGACCAATGCAGCTCGGGAGCTGGGGCAGGGATGGAAGATTTCACCTTCAGTTGTTATTGCGGCGGGACAAACCTTTGTCATGGCTGACATTAAGGGAAGCGGCGCTATCCAGCATATCTGGATGACGCCGACAGGCGACAACCGAATGAACATACTGCGAATTTACTGGGATGGCGAAGATAATCCATCGGTCGAATGTCCGGCGGGTGATTTCTTTGCGTGCGGCCTGGGTGAATATACGCAGATTACGTCGCTGCCGGTCTGCGTCAATCCTATGAGCGGGTTTAACTGTTACTGGATGATGCCGTTCCGCAAGGGCTGCAAAATCACAATGACCAATATAGATGAAAAGTCAATGGTGCTGTATTATCAGATTGACTATACGCTTGCGCAGGTCCCGGAAGATGCCGCCTATTTGCATGCGCAATTTCGCAGGGTAAATCCTGTTCCATTCAAGGCAGTTTATACCATTTTAGATAATGTGCAGGGAAAAGGGCAGTATGTCGGGACATATATGACCTGGGCCTCGAACAGTCCGGGATGGTGGGGCGAAGGCGAGATTAAGTTTTATATGGATGGTGACAAAGATTTTCCGACAATCTGCGGAACGGGGACGGAAGATTATTTCTGCGGCTCATACGGATTTTCCAAACCGGGGACGGACCAGTATCAGGAATTTTGCTCGTCTTACACGGGTATGCCGCAGGCGATAAAATCCGAGAAGCAGCCGAAGTTTGGGCTGTACCGCTGGCATATTATGGACCCGATAAGATTCGACAATGACCTGAAGGTAACTATACAGGCGCTGGGATGGCAAAGCGAGGGGCGGTATCTGCCGCTGCAGGATGACTTGTCTTCGGTTGCGTTCTGGTATCAAACTGAGCCACATTCAGCTTTCCCAAAATTGCCTGATAAAGAGTCTCTGAAAATCATCAAAAAATAAAAAGGACGGGAAGGGGCGGTTCGCGAACCGCCCGTACTGCCGATGAGGAGACATTAACAGTATGAGCAATTCGAGAAGAATTGAGAAGGCATACGATGCAGCGAGAGAACGTTATGCCGAACTGGGAGTTGATACTAACAGGGCGATGAAACGGCTGAGCAGGATTGCGATATCGCTGCACTGCTGGCAGGGAGATGACGTAGGAGGGTTTGAAAGGTGCGAAGGCCCGCCTTCTCGTAGGCCGCTACGGCGGGCGAAGAAAGGGGTCGGCAGCGGAGGTATATTGGCAACGGGCGCCTATCCCGGCAAAGCAAGAACACCAGACGAGCTTCGAGCAGACCTCGAAAAGGCGATGGGGCTGATACCCGGCAAACATCGGGCGAACCTACACGCAATGTATGCAGAGACTGTAGGGGCGGTTCGCGAACCGCCCCTACTAGAGCGCAACGAGTTGGCGCCGGAACATTTTGCGGGCTGGATTGACTGGGCGAAGACAAACGGTCTGGGGATGGATTTTAACGGGACGTTCTTTGCACATCCGAAGGCCGAAAGCGGTTTTACTCTGTCCAGCGCAGATGAAGGGATACGCAGGTTCTGGGTGGAGCATGGAATCGTATGCCGAAAGATAGGAGCATACATCGGAAAGAAACTCGGCACGCCCTGTGTAACAAATCTTTGGATTCCGGATGGCTTCAAGGATGTTCCTGTGGACCGCAAAGGACCACGCGAGCGGCTTAAAGAATCACTTGACGAAATATTCGCAAAAAAGGTAAATCGCAAGCACCTTCTGGATTCGGTGGAGAGCAAGCTGTTCGGCATCGGCTCGGAAAGCTATGTTGTCGGGTCGCACGAGTTTTATATGGGCTATGCCATCGAAAATAAATTGCTGCTTTGCTTAGACACAGGGCATTTTCATCCGACCGAGGTTGTTTCTGATAAAATATCATCTGTGCTAACATTTCTTGACCAGATACTGCTGCACGTCAGCAGGGGCGTGCGGTGGGACAGCGACCATGTGGTTATTCTGTCGGATGAGCTGCGAGCCATCGCCGAAGAGATAGTGCGGGGCGATTATCTCGAAAGGGTGCACATCGGCCTCGATTTTTTTGATGCGAGTATTAACCGCGTTGCAGCGTGGGTGACAGGAACACGATGTATGTTAAAGGCCCTGCTGATAGCCCTGCTGGAGCCAACGGATAAACTGCGCCGGATGGAAGATGCCGGCGACTATACATCGCGTCTGGCTATGCTGGAAGAGCTAAAAACTCTGCCTTTCGGAGCAGTGTGGGATTACTACTGTCAAAAGCAAGATGTCCCGACAGGGCTGGATTGGCTCAAAGAAGTAAGGGATTACGAGGCCAGAGTAACGAGTTTGAGAAAATAGACAATTAGCCACGAAGACACAAAGTCACAAAGTTAAAAAAACAGGTAATTACAATTAATTTTAGTGTCTTGGTGCCTTTGTGGCAGAAAATAGACAATAATGGTATGGAAAGGAATCTATTATGGGCGGCAAACACAAGTCTTTGGTAAGTTTGAAATTCCGTCTTTGGGAGGGAAAGAAATCTATTACGGACGGCGAATTCAAGAGTAAGGCCATAGAAGCGCTCGACAAACTGTATGAGTTCGAGCAGGAACCGGTATCGGAAGATAAATTGCAGCCGGGCAGATACTTTGCGGCCTCATACGGCGGCGAACATATCGCCGGAACGGAGTTTGTAATCGGCGCGCTTTTTGTGGCCTGGGGAGCAACGGCATCGAACATTTTCTGGGGACTCCTGGTCGGAAACCTGCTGGCGGTGCTGACATGGACGCTTGTCTGCGCTCCGATTGCTGTTCAGACCCGGCTTACGCTCTACTGGTATCTTCGCAGGATTGCCGGGCCTGTAACGACGACCATATACAATGTCCTGAACGCTGTGCTTTTCTGTATTCTGGCGGGATGTATGATTACGGTTTCGGCCTCTGCGGTTCGCATACCGTTCGGCATTCCCGAACAGACCAAATGGTATCCCCAGGACTTCCGGTTCATCGTGATAGCCATACTTGTGGGTGCGGTGGTGGTGACGCTGGCTATCCTGGGATTCAAACGATTGGCACAGTTTGCCGAGGTATGTGTGCCGTGGATGTTTCTTATGTTTATAGCCGGTGCGATAGCGATGCTGCCGGGTTTAGCGCAAAAAATCCTCGGGCATCCTATCGGTAGCATTTCTGATTTCTGGGCGTTGGCGAACAAGTCTATCTGGACAGGCGTCAGGCCTGACGGCAGTAAACCTATCGGATTCTGGCATGTTGCGGCGTTTGCGTGGATATGCAATCTTGCAATGCATGGCGGGCTGTCGGATATGGCTCTGTTGCGTTATGCGAAGAAGGCCTCTTATGGATTATATTCTGCCTTCGGGATGTATTTAGGCCATTATCTGGCATGGGTCTGTGCGGGCATAATGGGAGCTGCGGCGGCAATCGTTGTCGGCAGGTCGATAACCCAGATGGATGCCGGCGGTGTCGCCTGGCAGGCGCTTGGCGTGTCTGGAATTATCGCGGTGATATTGGCCGGCTGGACCACATCAAACCCGACGCTCTACAGGGCGGGCTTGGCTTTTCAGGCAGTAACCCCCGGCTGGCCACGATGGCTGGTAACACTGGTCGCAGGAATTGTTACCACAATTATGGCCTGTTTTCCTTTTGTCTTCACTTATCTGCTGAACTTTGTTGCGCTATACGGGCTTTTGCTTATGCCGGTCGGCGCCATAGTGTTCGTCGAGCACTGGATTTTCCCCAAGCTTGGGCTGACGCAGTATTGGGTTGCCCGCAAGAACCTTATATTTAGCTGGCCGGCGTTATTTAGCTGGGGCATCGCCATTGCAATTGCGATGGTGCTGAGGATGACCGGGACGATGCACGAATTTTTCGTATTCCTGCCGACCTGGTTTATAACAGCGATTCTATACACGCTATTTGCATCAATGGCGGGCGCAAGAGAAAAGCTGCCGGAACTTGTCATCCAATCCGTTAGTAAAGCAGCACGCGCACCTGCCGAACAAAAATCAGCCGAAAAGAAAATGGACACGGCAGCTCGGTTTTGGGGAATTGTGGCCCTTGCATCTCTATTTGTCTGCCTGGTGCTGCCAATCTGGGTGTATGTTAGCGGCGGCGAGAAATACCTGCAAAACTTTGCCGTCTTCAAAAACGTTCTTATCTGGCCGACCATAATTCACTTTGTCAGCGCAACGGCCTGGGCTATCAAAAGAGAAAAGGCAACATAGCTATAAGCTAAAAAGGGGTAAGCAGGAATGGATAAAGCGTTAGCGGATTTGATAAGAATATCGAATGTTACAGGCAAAGACTCCACCCTTGTTCAGGGCGGCGGCGGCAATACATCGGTAAAAACGGCGGACGGCAAATATATGTATATCAAGGCCAGTGGCACAGCCCTCAAAGATATGAACCAAAAGCAGGGCTGGCGCCGGCTGCGGCTGGCTCCGGTGCTGTCAATTATAGAAGACAAATCTTTGGCCCAGCTTGATGCCGGCAAAAGAGAACCGGAAGTTGTCAATCGGCTGCTTCTTGCGTGCGATGACAATATAAAGGCAGGCGCCAGGCCTTCCGTTGAAGCACATCTGCACGCGTCTTTAGATAAATGCGTGATTCACCTTCATCCTCTCGTTGTGGCAGCTTACGTAAATGCCAGGAACGGAAGGGCAGAGATTGAAAAGCTTTTCAAAAAAATCGAAAATCGAAAATCGAAAATTGGAAATTTCTTGCTTCCTCTCTGGGTGCCATACACAGACCCGGGTTTTATGCTCGCAAAGAAAATTGCAAAGTTAGCCAGTGATTATCAAAATCAGTTCGGCAGGAAGCCGGCAATCCTGTTTCTGGAAAAGCACGGACTTTTCGTTACGGCAGAAACCGCCGATGCTGCGTTACGGCTGGTGCGAAAAGTAATTTCGCTCTGCAGCAGCAAGCTTAAAATTTTCAATTTTCAATTTTCAATTTTCAATTCTTCTATTCCGCAAAGGCAGAAAATTAACACCACCAAATTAACAACCCGCAAAGGCGTCTTTGATGCGACCGGCCAGTATCTGCCGGTAACTTACTTCGGGAAAACCGGAGCGGTCGCTGAATTTATGACCCGCAAAGATGCAGGGAAACTGCTTGCGACACCTGCGTTAAATCCGGATGAGCTGGTCTATGCCAACGGCTCAGCAATGTGGATAGAAAAATGCGAAGCTGAAAGAATATCGAAAAAAATAAAGGCACAGGTCGGCAAAGGGCAAAAACCGCCGGCGGCCTTCGTTGTCAAGCGGTTGGGGCTTTTTGTCGCGGCTGACAAAAAAACAGCTCCCATTGTCGCTGAGATTACCACCGGCTCGCTTATAATTCGTATGAACGCAGCGAAATTCGGCGGCATACTTGCTCTGACAAAACGCCAGCAGAACTTCATCAACAACTGGGAATCGGAGGCGTTTCGCAAGAAATTAGTGTCAGGGGTCGAGGGTCAGGGGTCAGGGGTCAGCAGCGAGCTGCAAAACCGAATCGCGGTCGTTACAGGCGCAGGAAGCGGCCTGGGCAGAAGTATCGCCATCGGTCTTGCAAAAGCCGGCGCAATGGTCGCTCTTGTTGATATTGATAAAAAGGCAGCAGAGGAAACTGCGAAAAAAATCCGAAATCCGAAATACGAAATCCAAAACTTGCCTGACGGCAGTCAAGATTTTCAGACGATGGTAGTGCAGTGTGACGTTACTAATGAAGCAGACGTTAAGAGGTGCTTCAATGCCTTGCTTGACCAGTGGGGTGGCCTTGATATTCTGGTCAACGCCGCGGGCGTAGCTCCGGCATACCCTCTTGTAGATATGCCTGTGGAAAAATGGCGTTTCGCTCTCGAAGTAAATCTGACCGGATACTTTCTTATGGCCAAAGAAGCTGCGAGAATTATGATTCAGCAGGGAATGGGGGGCAATATCATTAACCTTAGCTCCAAGTCGGGCCTTGATGCAAGTAAAAATAACACCGCCTATAACGCGACAAAG
>Ga0315288_10009502_pt1 | contig 12247 bp, 5 predicted proteins | sample YL17G11_20_MG_FD_203454 | JGI IMG/M metagenome (GOLD analysis project Ga0315288, IMG submission 203454) | Sediment microbial communities from Yellowstone Lake, YNP, Wyoming, USA - YL17G11_20 | ecosystem: Environmental > Aquatic > Freshwater > Lake > Sediment | place: USA: Wyoming | collected...
CCTTCAAAGAAGTTTGCGTTCTGGGCCATTTCCTCGGCCGTGTTCGTCCTTTCACTGGCTGTGCGTTTTTGGGCGGCTTCTTCCGTCACTTTTCCCATCCCTCCGGACGCGGCCTACTACTATTCCGTGGCGGAAAACCTGCACTCCGGAAGAGGTTTTGTTATAGACTACACGTGGAACTACATCCGAGGGATGCCGCAATCGCTTCCTGTTCCGAGCAATGACTACTGGCAGCCGCTCACCTCAATAATCCTGGGCCTCTCCTTCAAGATCTTTCCTCCTTCCTGGCAGGCGGCTCAGTTGCTGACCACCCTGTTTGGCTCTTTGCTTCCTGTGCTGGGCTTCTGGTTTGCCTTCTACCTGGTGAAGGACCTTACCTTGGCTTCCCTAGGTGGTCTCTTCCTTGCCCTCCAGCCCGAAATGATCTTCGAATCGGCTACGTGCGACTCGCCGGTCTTCTTCTCCTTCTTCGGTGCGGCCGGGCTAATCTCCTTGCTACTGGGCCTGACGAAATCGGCTCGCTGGTTGGTTTTGGTGGGGATGTTGTCGGCTCTGTCGTACCTGACTCGGTCTGACGGTGCAGCCGTTCTGCTCGTCGCGACCGTGGTTTGCCTTTGGTTCTGGAAAAGGGACGAGTTTCGGGTTCGGGGGTGGCTGTTGTGTATGTGGGGGGTCTTTGCCGTAATTGTGGCTCCGTGGCTTTTGCGTAACTATCTGGCCTTTGGCTCCCCATTCCCAACGGGCCAACTCAAGACTATCTTCGCAGCGAAGTATGAATACCTCTTTAGCACTCAGCCAGAAGCCTTGACCCTATCGAATTATCTTTCGCACGGGTTCGGCGACCTCCTTGCCGGGAAGGCAAAGGCTTTGGTGTATTGTCTGCGGGACCTAAGTGCGGCCTGCACGTGGCCCATTGTGGTTCTGGCCGTGTGGGAGTTCATTTCAGCACGCCGCCTGAAGACGCACCTGCCCATCTTTTTTCACTTCATCCTTATTGTGCTCGCAGCACCTCTCATCTTCACGCTCCCCGCGCTGACCTACGTTCACATGGTGCCGCCTTTAGTGCCGCTCCTGCCTGCCTTCGCTATCCTGGGCTTCAAGCGATTGTGGCAGAAACTGCACCTCACTAATCGGTTCCACTTCGGCTGGGGGGCAGCCGTGCTGCTGCTCGGCCTCACGGCCCATTCTGGTCTCTCTTTGAGCAACGCCGCTTACTATTTCCTTACCCAGAGCGAAACAGAAGCGCAATTGCAGCGGAATATCGGGGCGTATCTGGAGGGGGCGGGGAACTCGTCTCGTCCTATCTTCACGGACGAACCCTGGGGTTACTACTACATGAACCACAAGCCGGCCTTCTTCTGTCCCCTCGACCCCTACCCGAGGATCAAGGAGGCGGCGGCCGAGCGCAACGTAGAATACGTGGTCCTCTTAAACCGCGTCCTCGCTCCTCTCCCAGACTTCAAGCAAGCGGTTGAGGAAGACCCGTACCTCGTCCTCGTGGCGTATATCTTCCCATTCGAGGAACTACCGAATACGGATGTGGCTGCAACCTTTTCGCCCGAAGACTGGGTGAAGGTTCTCCCCACGATCTGGGCCATTCCATCCTGGAAGGTCGGGAAGGTAAGGGTTTTCAGGTTTCTGGATCCCAACGTAACCGGCAAGAACCTGTCCCTGCACGACCTCGGCCGGCTCCACAACAAGAGCGGCCAGAGACTTGCCCTCACATCTCGGGTTACAGACTCACCTGCGTTGCTTGAGGCGGCTTTGACGTGCTTCAGGAAAGCAGTGAAGTGCGCGCCCGACGTTCCAGCGACCTACTACAATCTGGCCCTTGCGCTCCATGATCTCTCGCGAAACAAGGAATCGAATCTCGGAATCCGCCCAAGCGAGATACCGGAATACCAGGAAGCCCTGGAGAATGCCCGAAAAGCCCTCGAGATGGCTCCGGAGAGAGCGGATTTCGCTCAACTGGTGAACAAGTTGGAGGCCGCCCTGGGCAATCAGGCTCACTGAAGCCGGATTGATTGGATGTAGTCGGCACCCGCTTAGGGAAGGGGACGGAGCGCATGAGGTGGGGGCGTGCCGCGGCGGGGGCGGCGGAAACGTGATACAGGGGCCGGAGGATGCTAGTCGGTCATGATCGGCCCCATTTGAACGACCTCGAAGTCGCTGCCTTTGACGCGCCTGAGGGAGCTGAGGTCCTCGTCGTTCCAGCGCAGATCGGGGGAGCCGCTGATGAAGCAGTTGGAACCGTTATCGGCAACCATCATTCCGTCTTTCTTCAGCGCCTCTAGGATGACCTGCACGCAGGGCGGATAGGCGGATATGTCGTAGTTTGCCTTGAGGCGGACGCGCGTGCCCATGGGCGGCAGGTTTGGGTCTGTGACCTGCGCGTGACAGTGGCGGCGCCGAGGCCGACCGATGCTGCCAAGCCGAAGCCTCCGTCGTGGAATGGCGCGAGTTCACCCTGGTGCGCCGTCTGGCGAATCCGCTGCGCCAAAGGCCTCATGCCCCGGCGCTTCCTCCGTCCCTCCGTCGCTTATAGACGATGATGCGTGCCTGTGGCGGATTGGGCATTGCCACAGACAATCCTTGTTCCGTCAAGGCAGCGCCGGAAATGACCGCTGGTTCACCCTCATCGAGGTCCCGCACTTCATACATAGCATCCGGGTCGAGCGCTTTGAGGAGGAGGCGGGCGCACTCGTAGGGGCTTTGCGCGCGGCGAAAGACCTGCACCAAACCATCGTCCTGCTCGGGGCGGTGGAACTGCCAGGAGATCCAGGAATATCCCGCTCGTTCGTAGGGAGTGAGCGGGTAGTAGTCGCCGTAGTAATAGGCGGCCACCTGCCTCCATTGATTCGTCAGGCGGCGGAGCAAGGCGCAATCCAGATCCTCCCTCCGCATGTCGAAACCGATGACGGTGCAGGGGGCCATCGCACTTCGGAAGGCGTAGGGTTCAACCTGTTCAATCGGCAGCGCCGCTCCAACGTTTGCGTTGACGGAGGCGCCGAAATAGGGCATCCACTGAAAGAGGGTGTGATGAAAGGCCTGCTTGACGGGCAGGTCAGCATAATTGTAGTCGGTCGTGAGCAAGGGCACGGCGCGCCTCAAGGTCTCGAGGTCGTCGCGCCTCCCGCCGGAGGCGCAGGAGTCAATCAAGAGGGCGGGGTGTTTTTGCAGGAGGGCATCCCAGTAGGCCAGGTATCCCTCGACGTGACGGATTTCCGTCATGCCCTGTCGGTCAGGGGCATCGTTGGCGCGCCAATAGGGCAGCGGGTCGAAGTTGAAATCCTGGCGGTAAAGGTCAATGCCCTGCTCGCTGATGAGGTTGCCCACATGATGAATGAGCCAGGCAAGGGCTTCCGGGTTCCCGAGGAACAGGAGCCTATCCTTCTTCGGCTCCTCTGGAATGCACAAGAGCCATTCCGGATGCGTTGAGTCAAGCCAGGTGCCCGGAGCGACGCGCTCGGGTTCAAACCAGACGATGACCTTCATGCCCAGGGCGTGGGCATGATCCGCGACGGCGCGGAGGCCCCTGGGGAAACGGCGGCGGTCAACTTCCCAGGTGCCGGTTTGTGGCCAGGAAGTGCAGGCGTACCAGCCGGCGTCCATCCACCAGTAGTCGAGCACAATGCCCTCCTGACGGTAGCGGTCTATGAAGAACTTCTGGTCTTCCTCGGTGGCTTTCACCATCTCTTCGAACCAAATGGAAGAGTTGGCGGGCATGATGGGCGGGGGAAGTTTTCCTTCGGGCCGGGGCATGTTGTGAAGCATCATCCACCGGCGCCAGAGATTTTGCGCGTGGGTGGGGTCTCCCCGCCAGAAAAGCACCACGGAGAGAGGCGAGCGAACCTCTTCCCCCGGCAACAGACTGAAGTGGGTGAGTTCCTGCCCACCGGTTACCCGCAAGGAGCCTTTCTCGCCGGCAAAGCGCGCCGCCCACTGGCCAGGCCATCCAATCACCACAATAACCCCGCGCTTCTCCTTGCGGAGCTCGAGGTTGTAGTAGGGGAACGCCCTGTTCGTAGGTCTGCCTCCCACGGGCGCAAAGGACATGACCGTGCCCGGCGTCAACAGCGCCTCATGGGGCTCGTATCCGTCCTCGGCGGCGTAATCCCCCGTGAAGTGATGGAGCGAGACCGTCTCTTTCTGTCGCAAGAGCAATTGCATTGACTGGATCTGCTCGATTATCGGGGTGGGGGCGGCGCCAGTGTTCTTCAAGCGCACCCCCCATTCGACAACCGGAAAGTCAGTGTATTCTGTGACTACGAGGGAGATCCGGAGCCCGGTGGAGGGATCAGTCCAGACAAGGCTGAGTTTGACGACGCCTTCTGTGGCTGAAGCCTGATCCTCGGTCAAAGTCCAGCCAGGCAGCAGTTCAGACGATGGGCGGCCGTCGTAGACGAAACTGAAAGGGATGCCCTCAGCTTGTCCGGCCTCCTTTCCCCTTGCCGCATTCAAGGCTTCCTCCAGCCACTCCCGCGCATCGCTCATTTCTTCCGGCGTTGTTGTGCTTGCACGCATGGTTAAACCCCTTCCAGTAGTAGCAGGCGCTGGTTCACTGCCCGCGTTTTGACAACCGGACGAGACGGGGCTGGTTCTCTCGCTTCCATCTCGCCGGTTGGCCCAGTCCGTCTCCAATTGTCATTAGTCTTCTCCTGCATAATTGAACCTGGACGGCCCATTTTGGGCAAGTTGGGGTGTGCCCTGCCGAGGAAGGGGGGGCAGACGCGGCAGGAAGGAGGGCAGGGGTGTAAACGACAGTCTATGGAAGTCTTGTCAGGTGAGATGACCAGGCTGCTCACTGGCACGACACTGGCAACTCCCGTGCAAGGCACATAGGTCAGGCGCCTTTCCAGGAGACGATGGTCCCCAAGATTGCCGCGGGATAGCGCGTATTTGGCTTCAGGTGCCAAGATAGATGCGATGAGGTAGAATCACACTGGGGGAACGTATGACAAGACACATTGATCTGAACGGGACTTGGAAGTTGCGTTGGGATGATGGGCAACGCGGCGATCGAGTGGCGCGCCTGACGCGTCCGGATGCCGACTTGAGCCGCGCGATTGATGCGACGGTGCCGGGAGAAGTCCACCTGGATCTCATCAAGCACGGCGTGATTCAGGAGCCGTGCGAAGGGGCTAACGTACTGGCGGCGCGATGGGTGGAAGAAACGTTCTGGCGGTATCGGCGCACGTTCCAGGCGCCGAATCTGGCCAAGGGTGAACGCGCGTGGCTGATGTTTGAGGCACTCGATCTGGCGGCGGTGATTTATCTCAATGGCAAGGAGGTGGGACGGCACGCGAATGTGTTCTATCCGTGTTGCATGGAGGTAACCGCGCAACTGGTGCCCGGGGAGAACGTGATCGTGGTCGAGGTCGAGAGCGGACTCTTTCACGCGATGGACCGTTCCACCGAAGGCATGGGCATTGACAACGACAGCCGACTCACGAAGCGGCCCTGGCTGCGGAAACCGCAAAGCGAGCATGGCTGGGACTGGGCACCGCGCCTGCTCAATGTGGGGATCTTGGGTTCGGTCAGGCTGGAAATCGCGCGGACCGTTCGGACGGAGTCGTATGTCGTGCTGAGTGAGCTTTCCGATGACTTCGCGGCCGGCACCGTGACGGCGCGGGTATTCGCCGAGGGGCTGGAGGTGGAACCGTGTCAGGGGAAGCTGACGGTTACAGTCAAGGAGACCCGGCAGAGAGAGGAGGTTGCGGTGATCATCCAGCCCGGCATGAACCGGTTGGAGGCTTGCCTCAGGGTGGATCATCCGAACTTATGGTGGCCGATCGGTCACGGCGGACAACCGCGATACACCGTGAACATCGAACTGAACGTCGCGGGGGAGGAAGTCGGCGTGGCCAGGAAGATGGTGGGTTTCCGGCATGTCCGGGTCAATCAGGCGAGCCATCCGGAGATGGGGCGGTATTTCGTTCTTGAAATCAACGGCAAGCCGATTTTCTGCAAGGGGGGCAATTTTGTGCCTGCTGATCCGATTTGCGCACGGATTGATGGCCAGCGCTATGCGCAGCTTGTGGAGAGAGCCATCGAGGCGAATTTCAACCTGTTGCGGGTGTGGGGGGGCGGCATGTATGAGCACGACGAGTTTTATGAGCTTTGCGACGCGCACGGCATTCTGGTGTGGCAGGAGTTCATCTTTGCCTGCGCGAAATATCCGGCCACCGATGAGCAATACCTGGCGGATGTGAAACGCGAGGCGACTTACCAGATTCGCCGTCTGGCGCATCACCCGAGTCTGGTGGTGTGGTGCGGGAACAACGAGATGGAGGAGGGCAACTGGAACTGGGGATACGATAGAGGCGTGGCGCACCCGGATTATGCATTGTTCCATCTTGTGCTGCCACGTCTGCTAAACGAGGAAGACGGCACCCATTACTACCAGCCCAGTTCGCCGTTTTCGCCTGACCACGCCAACCCGAGTCGCGATGATGTGGGTGACCAGCATCCGTGGTCGGTGGGGTTTCGTGACACGGATTTCCGCAGATATCGGCAGATGATCTGTCGGTTTCCGAACGAGGGTGGGATTCTCGGACCGACAGCGCTCCCGACCGTGCGCGCTTGCCTGGAACAAGGCATTGATCGGCCGGGATCCTTCGCCTGGGAAATCCACGACAACAGCGTTGCCTACTCGGGCAAGTCCCAGCCGTACCCGGACGCCATGCTTGAGCAATGGCTGGGGAAGCCGCTCAGCGAGATGAGCATCGAGGACTACGTCTATTGGGCGGGCGTGGTTCAAGGGGAAGGACTCAGCGAGTATGTGAAGAACTTTCGCCGGCGGATGTTCAGCAGCGCGGCGGCCATATTCTGGATGTATAACGACTGCTGGCCCGCGACTCGCAGTTGGACGATCGTGGATTACTATCTTCGCCGCACGCCGGCCTTCTGGCCGGTCCGCCGTGCGTTCGCTGCAGTGACGGTGGTCGTGGTTCGCGAAGGAGATAGAGTGAAGGTGTTCGGCGTGAATGAAGGAACGGCCCGGCAAGGCCGACTTCGCCATGGCATCATGCAATTGTCCGGCGGCTATCCGTTGGATAAGACGGAATCGGTGGAACTCCTTCCGAATGCCAGCACGTTGCTGGCGGAATTCGATGCGCGGCGCTGGGATGAACTGGGCATCAACACGCACGCGGCTTTCGCGCTGCTGACGGACGAGGCTGGGCGGGAAGTGGCACGCGACCGGCTGTTCCTCCCGTTGTTCAAGGAACTGCAGTGGCCGCGGTCGCGCGTGACTGTCAACTGCAGGGATGGGATGGCGATATTCTGCAGCGAGGCCTTCGCGTGGCGCGTCTGCCTTGACCTTGATGGCGAGTGCGAATTGCCCGACAACTTCTTCGACGTCTGGCCCGGCGTTCCGACCGTGCTGCCCTGGCCGGAGCAATGGGGGCCGCCGCGAATCATCCGGATCGGTAATCCGGATGCGTGAGTTGGCGCGATACGAAGACAGGCAGTCCATTGAGGTCGCGAGGCGATGAATGCCGGCGGGCAGCCCGGGCGAATACTGACTGAAGGAAACGATACAGATTCCGGTTAGCAGTTGACGACACATGGGCCCTGTCGGTCGAGCGCCTGCGTCACGAGCGGCGGAACCGTGCGCATCCAGGGGCATGAGCCTGCGCGTCGGCGCGATTACGCACACGAAAACACGCAGAGTGGGCCGATAAGCCGAATTCTGTCGAGAGCGACCATTTATCTAGGGGGCCGGTTGCCCGGCCCCTCAAGCGGCTAACCCAAGGGGAGGTCGGGGCTCCTTAATCCCTTCTATTCAGCCTTGCTCCGGGCGGGGTTTGCCTAGCAGAGCCGTCTCCGGCTCCCTGGTGCGCTCTTACCGCACCATTTCACCCTTATCCGTCCAGCATTGGGCGGACGGTGTAGTTTCTGTGGCACTTTCCGTAGGGTCACCCCTCCTGGGAATTGCCCAGCGCCCTGCCCCGAAGGAGTTCGGACTTTCCTCATCCGCCCTTCGACAGGCTCAGGACGGACGCGGCCGCTTAGCCTACTCTGCCATTCTATCATGGAGAACGGATTCCAATACGTAGAACGCCATCTGACAGTCCCTCGCCTGGCATCATACTGCCGCTCTGCGACCCACCGGCCGTGCCACCGGCTACTCGGTCGAAGCCCTCCGACCCATGTTGAGAACGCACTTCAGCGACCCCGGAAAGGGTTCTTTCACCAACGAGCCGCTAGGACATCTCCAGGAAGGCTTCTATCCGCGTCTTGAGTTGTCCGGTATCCTCTTCCGAGTAGTCCGTCTCAATCTTGATAGTCGGAATACCCTCCCTCTTGAGGGCACTCGCGATATTGATGGCTTCTATGTTATAGCCGTGACAGTATTGAAGGACATACTGCACAACCCCGCTCACCTTATACTCTTTTGCTAGCCTCAGAACCTTGCTGATTCGTTCATCATTCGGTGAGAAGCACGAGCAGTCTATCTGCATGTAGCGATCGGCAATCGCCCTCAGTTGCACGTCAAGAGCGCCATCTTCTTCGGGCACCAGATTCTCAAAATAGCGCGTGCCCGTGCACGTCTCATCGCAGACCACTATGGCCCCGGATGACTCAATGAGATGATGAATCTTCCAGTTCCCCATCACAGAGGGGCAACCGGCAACCATGATGCGCTTGGCTTCCCCGTCAGCCACCGTAGTCCCCCGAAGCACACGTTCCTCCAACTCTTCGTTCAGCTCCCCCAGTTTCCCGCAGAACCGCTCCGCATCATCATTGAGGGCTGCTTGCATGACGACCAAAGAATCAGTCCCGCTTATTGGCGGAGCATCTGCTTTGCGAAAGGAGTAGAGGGTGGAAAGCGCGCTGCGCTTGCGGTTCATCAGTTTGATGGCCCGTGATAGGCTCCCAGTCTCCAGTTTGTTGCCGGTCAACTCCTCGAGGCGGCCCTTGAAGTTGACAACTTCTCCATACCACAGTTCCTTATCTGCGTTCCCCTTTTTCTGAGGGACTTCCATTATGTGGAAGTTCGCCTTCTTGGCCAGGACATCCCAGGCTTTCTTCTTGGCATCGCACGTGGTTTCCCCAACTGCCATGTCCTTTATCGGCGCATACGGGCAGGTTCTTGAAAACGCCAGTCCGAGGGTGGACTTGATTAAAGGGCAAATGTCCCGGGGGAAGACTCTCTCCGCATAGGGGATAGAAAAAGCAGTTCCGGCGCACAGCGCCACGAGCATCACTCCCAATGCAATAGCGATTTCCTCCGGCACATATACGCAGAATGTGCCGATGAATTTGCCACCATCTTTCTTGAAACCAATTATCTCTTGAACCCTGGAACCGTGGGCGTTGTGAATCACCTCGTCGAAGTAGGTCATCAGCTGGGGACGGTTCGCTTGAGAGAGAACTCGCTCCTGGAAGTTCCTTCCGATGGAGTTCAACACTTCCTTGTGCAGTTCAACATCTAGACCCAAAGTCTCCCACATATCTTCGTATTCTCTCATAGCCATACACTACCTCCGGACGTGTTGATTCTGAGGCGGCGAATCACGGAAGGACTGGCGGGAAGGTGTGGGAGTCGAACCCACCCGGGACTTTACTCAAGCCCCATACTGGGTTTGAAGTCCAGAAGGCCCACCGGGACCTATACCCTCCCACCCGCTCTCATCACATGTCCATCCCCTTCTCTTCTCGTCAGGCCGATCTTGTCGAAGTGCTCCAGAATCGCCAGAGCATATTTGCGCGAAACCCCAAGTTCGTCGCGCAGTTCGGCCACCGTAATGCCCTTGCCCTTTCTAATATACTCCGTGACGATTCCCTGCGCCCTCTGCAGGCAGTCTCGGTGATACGTGACCTTCTCGTTGAGTCTAACCAGACTTCCCTGGTCAATCAAACCGTTGACTATGTTCTCGAATGTCTGCGGGGCAACGCGGGCCTCTTCGCGAACGTCTTCCTCGAGGGGCGCGGCAAAACCAGCCTCTCTGAAGGTCTCTTCAATCCGATCCGCAAGTTCTTGCTCGCCCGGCTTCAGCCTTATCTGGCGCCCTGCGAGCCCAAGCTTGGCATCCTTCTCGCAGATGGTTCCCTTCCCGCAGAGATCGCGAACTATTGCCTCGAATACCTGCCTGTCGGCCAGGCTGACAAACTGTGATTGCAGATCAGCAAGCGGCATCAAAAGCCGGTAGGGGTGTTCCCCGAAATAGGCTTCGACAGCGTTCAGGAACTTTTGAGCCAAATCCTGGTAAAACTTGTCGTGCATGTATCTTCCTGCGTCGGGGGTCCGAGTGCTACGTTCCGCAACTCCTGAGGCAATCCTTACCAACTTGCCGGTCTCGTGCAGGGCCTTTACTGCCTTTGCCACCTCACATTCACTCTCGCCGATGCTCAGCGCCACCTCCGTCGGGCTTTGCGGAATGAAGCGCGATTTCGCGAACATCTGCTCAACGACTTCGTTAATACTACTCCCTTCGAGGCTCTTGAGCGCCTGCACCGTTTCAGCATCAAAACGCTTGTGTGGTTCTGGCTTCGCATCGAGAATGACGCCACCGCCGATTGTCTTCGGTGGGGAGAAGTTACGAACGACAAAACGATCTTTGGGAAGGGCAACGATCGGCGATTCCATGACAAACTGGACCAGCGCCGTCTCACCAGGCAGCAGTCTATCGCGCTCCAGCAAGGCCAGCCGGCTGATTACCTCATCGGTCCCTATGTGTAGTCTTAACCTGGCTCGATTCTTCAACTCCTTGCCATAACTTGCCAATAGATGCAGCCGGGCATCCAAACGATTAGTCGGGGCCAGAGATCCCGCCGCCGCCGCACATTGTCCTCGCCGAAGTGCATCCTTCTTGATATCCGGCAGGTTTATGGCCGTGCGCCTGCCAATGTGAGACTCCTGCGTGTCCTGGTTATGAACCTGTATTGTTCGCACTCTGCCCATAATTCCATCCGGGAATATCTCTACCCTGTCGCCGACGCCAACCCGGCCCGAAAGTATGGTCCCCGCAATAACCGTGCCGAAACCGGGCATGGTGAAGACCCTATCTATGGGCATACGGAAAACACCGCTATCCCGGCGCGCCCCTGCATTGCGGGCCACCGACAAGAGAGCGGATCTGATCTCGTTCACCCCGGCCCCGGTGACCGAAGATACGCAAATAACCGGGGCATCCTGAAGAAACGTCCCTGTGACGAACTGCCTAATCTCGCCGGAGACTACGTGAACCTGCTCGGCGTCAACCAGGTCAGTTTTCGTCAGGGCGATGATGCCGCTCTCGATTCCCAGAAGTTGCAGGATGTCAAGATGCTCCAGGGTCTGGGCGTTGATCCCTTCGTTAGCTGCGATCACAAGAAGCGCGGCATCAATGTTGCTGGCGCCAGCCACCATTGTCTTGATGAGTCTCTCGTGGCCGGGGACATCTATGAATACGATCTGCTTATCGAAACCCGGCGCGTCCATGAAGACGAAACCGAGTTCGATGGTGATACCGCGCCTCTTTTCCTCTGCCAAGGTGTCGGCGTCTATGCCGGTCAGCGCCTTCACCAACGCGGTCTTTCCGTGGTCAATATGCCCCGCCGTGCCGATGATTACCTGTTCCGTCTGCTGGGACGAGGCGATCATTCCTTTCCCTTGATTGAATTGTAAAACATGAGAATGGGTGCTCCACCAAATGATACGGCCAGCCATGTGGCTTCGCCTATTTCGTCCTCGCTGACGCCGAGGGCCCTAGCCTTGTCAATGTGTATGTTGACGCATGGCTCGCATTTGGAGAGGAGGGAAAGGGCGATGGCTATGAGTTCCTTGTTCCTCAGAGGGATGGCCCCTTCGGAGTTGACCACGCCGATGAAATCAGAGAATTTCTCTCTCACATTCGCCGCAGTTCCCTTGATACCGACATCGGGCAGAGAAGCGCAGCACTTCATGTGGGCGTCCGGTTCGCAGCAGGAAATAGCCGGAACTTGGGCCTCCACCTTCTCCTTTGGCGCATCTATCTTCGGCGTCTTGCTCCCTCGGTTCATTTTCAGCAGTATGCGACCCTCCGAATTTGAAACAACCTTGCCGATGACCGAGGCATGCTCGATGCCGCTCTCTTTCAGGCGTTCCACCAAGGATCCCGCTTTCTCCTCCGGCACAGCTATCAAGAGCCCGCCGGAGGTCTGCGGATCATTGAGAACATACTCCGTTTCTTCGCTGACATCTTCCGCCAGGCTGACGTAGCGAGACGCGTACTCCTTGTTTCGCTCAACGGCGCCGGGGATGATTCCCTGTGCAATCCAA
>Ga0315288_10009506_pt1 | contig 12245 bp, 5 predicted proteins | sample YL17G11_20_MG_FD_203454 | JGI IMG/M metagenome (GOLD analysis project Ga0315288, IMG submission 203454) | Sediment microbial communities from Yellowstone Lake, YNP, Wyoming, USA - YL17G11_20 | ecosystem: Environmental > Aquatic > Freshwater > Lake > Sediment | place: USA: Wyoming | collected...
GGCAGGAGAAAGATGGCTGCTGCCAGAAGATATGCCGTGGCTATCCAGGTCAGAGAGACAGCGCTCATCCTGAATTCGCTGCCGATCACGGGAAGGGCGACGTTCACGGCAGAGCTCATGTAAGGGGTGAGGAAGGCGCCCAGGGTGACTACCAGCAATGTAACGTTCTTGGAGGTGCCGCTCATATCCTCGCCCTGTGAGCCGTCTTTGCTTTTCAGTGAGAGCATCCTCTTTTCCCGTCCTTTCAATTATCCCTTGCGGCCACCCGTTGTTCCACTGCCCCTATTTCTCCTTCTCTTTCTATCCCAACTCTTCTTTAGCCAGAATCTCCTGGTAAAAGATGGCTGCAGTTGTAGTATCTCCCAGGCCCACTGTGAAATTGGGCCGGCTGACGAGCAGAGCCGGGACTAGGCAGCGGCTCACATCGCCGGTCTGAAAGGCACCCCTCCCCCAAGGCCTAGCCCCTTCCCGGCAGAAATCCTCTGCCGCCGCCTGCCCTGCCGGGTTCACCTGGTTGACAGCAGTGCCGCTTACATTACCCGTGGCCGCCACCATAGCAGCCGCTTCGGCCCCCTTTGCGAGAGCCTCGACTTCTTTCTCTGCCGGGATGAAGTCCTTGGTGACGCTGAGGATGTAATCCCTGGTGTGTACCGCCACCCGGGAGATCCCCAGCCGCTCTCTGAGCCCCGCTGCGGCGTCCATGCTGGAGCGCCATCCCGGCTCAAGCTGAGAGACCATAGCCAGCTCGTCCTCGTTAAAGCCCAGGCTGTCTGCAGGGAGCAGCTTCATGAGGCGCTCCATCATCACAGCCTTCTGAAAGCGTCCCATCTCGGCATGCACATAAAGCTCTGGGTGGAGATCTTTCCAGGACTGGATCTGCTCTATCTTCTGATCGAATATCTCCTCAAACCCCGAATAGGGAACCAGATGAAAACCCGAGATCAATGCTCCTACGAAATCTCTTATGTTCCGGCGGCAGTAGCTCTCGAAGTCCCGGGCAACGGCCAGCCGGGAGTTGAGGGGATCATAGGTGGCGATGAGCCGGTTGTCTCTGGAAGTGACAAATCTGGAGCGCGGCGTGACCACAGTCACTCCGGCCGAGAACTGCAGAACGAAGTGCAGCATCTCCTGGTCATCTGCAGCCGGCAGGGGCTCTGTGAGACTTTTGCTCAGGGGCACTCTCACCCCCGGGTGCAGCAGGGCTGCCATCCTCCGGCTGAGAGCAGGAGCGTTCAGCACAGGCTGGGCGCCCAGATGGGCCAGGACATCGGCCATGATGGCGGCGTTTCCTCCCAGGCGGTAGCGCCAGGAGAAGGTCTTTTCGATCTGCCTGGCCATATCTTCCTTCTCGATGAGCAGCTCCTCTCCCGATCCCGTTATCATGCACAGCAGCAGCGCCGAGAAGAGATCCTGCAGGCTGGAGATGCTCTCCCTTGATCCTGGCTCTGCTTCGAGACAATAGAGAGAGATCTCCTCTCCCGAAACGTTATGAACTGCATCCAGATTTGCGGGATAGGCGCAGATGACCTTCATGGATGGCCAAGAGGTAGAACGAGGAAGTATATCAATCTGGAATCTGACGCGGTCATTGAGGATTGCAGGTTTTTCTCGGGCAGGAGGACGCTAAAGAAGAGCGCAAGTGAGACGCAGCATGCATGACGATGAACTGTTCATGCTGTTTTGCTTTTTGCCCCTCTCAAGGCTCGGCTGTGATCGGCACTTCTCGCCGAAAAATACTACTGTGCCTATTCTTTGTGCGTCGCTCCGATGCCTTTAAGCTCTCGCTCAAGGCCGCGAGGGGCCCCCCTAACCCCGCGTCCGCGGGGAACACTTCACGAGGGAGCAGGCCGAAACGGTTGAGAGATCGATTTGCTCTTCACCCTCACGGTGATATTGGCAGTGAACATTTTTATCTTTTCAGTGAGGAGGCGTGAAGAGGCTCATCTTGACGTTGAACTCAGGTGAATGGAAGGTGAATAGGGCAGACCTTAAGCGAATCTAGGAGGCCGCAAAAAAGCGTGCGGTCTAGCACCTCAGTTTTTAGTGTAGTCAATAGATGGAATAATAGCCCCGAATAAGACCATTAGCCTGGGATACAGGGCCAACTCTTACTACATGCGACTTAGTAACTTGATGCTAGATGGGCGGTATCAAGTTGATTCATGTCACATGTTACTACTACTAATTTACATCAAAATTGGCACGCTACCGTGGGCCTCGAGCCATTACTGCAAAATTGGATGTGAAAAAGTTCAGAAGTCTAATTCTATGCATGCCGGCCTTAACCGATGACGCATGAGTTTGCATTGGTCTTGACTCAGCCTCTCTATTCTATGTGGCTTAATTTTAGGGAGTAACTACGATTCCTACGGGATCGCTCAATTCACTCTCATTTCCTGCGTTGTCGATGGCAGAGATCCTGAACGTGTGGCTCTCCCAGAGCTCCCCTTTCATTGAATATTCTGGATTCTTGACATCGGCGAGCTTGTCATAAGTGCATGCTGGAGAGGAATTTAGGCGGTATACGCTGTAATATTCGGCACCCATGCAGGATTGCCAGATGAGATTGATGTTGCCATTTTTCGTGAATATCGATATCGATTCGACCTTCCCATGTGCATTTCCTGCTATTGCCAAGGATGCATTCTCTTCCGCCTTGGGAACTTCAAAGGCATCTTTTGCCATCATTGAATCAGTAGCATCTATATCAATTTCTTCACTTGCAGTGCCCATTGTATCATTGGTCGTTATTGGAGCAATCTGAATATCTCTATCCGTTAAACCATATTTGCTCTCGGCTTTTATATCATATATCCCTTCTTTGTTTGGTGCTGTTAAGCTAATCGATGCTTTTCCGTTTATGAGCTCCACAGTCTTTGTTGCATTATGGAACTCCACTGTAGCCGTAATATTTTCTTCAACTGGATTTTGAAATTTATCTTGCACTTCAAGCACTGCATCAAAGGGCATCCTAGGACTAGTGCGATTTGGAGCGGACAATAGGAGATATGCCGGTTCCCCCGGCTCAACAACGAGTTCAACAGGAGTTGAAATAAAGCATTCCTCCATTTCTACAATCCCCAAATATTTTCCTGCTTGCTCAGGTACTCGAATCTTCATCGGCTCGATGGGACTTATATTATATTTATTTTTAAAATGATAGAACTCTAAATGCTCCTCCAAGTTCATGGACATTAGGAAATAGGTCCCTTTTTTAGGGATGGGAATTACATCTCTATAAGACGGATTTATTTCGTAATATCTATCTTCGCCAAATATCAGCTCATCTGTGTCCAAATCCATCATTCCATTTTTGTTTGAATCGAAGAATATCTGTGGCTGATAGGGGGTGCAGTTGGAGCCGATCAGCAAAATATCTCCTTCCTCTGCCTGGAAGCTCTCTGGGCTCTCTCCAACTCTGAGATTTCTGCACTTTGAAAAGCCCCTTATGCCATCCACTCCGGAAGGCATGATGATTATTGTCTCTCCAGCTTTGGCTCTGAGATTTATGAGGTCAAAGGGCATAATATTGACCTTTATAGATACATTTTCTCCGTATTCATTGCCTCCTGGGACCACTTGACGAAGGGCAATAAGGTTTAGCCCATCCATCAGTTCGCCGGTTATCACCTCTTTATTCTCTCCTGTAGAGGTGAAAAACTTGCTGTAGGGGGGGCCGCCTCCGATCCAATCACCATAAACAATGAAAGTGATTCCAGAGATCCTGAGGCTATGACCATTTTCTCTCAAAATATTCAGCTCGGGCAACTTAACGGGAGGCTTTGTGGGATATTTCCAGAGCTTCGAAGAGTCCATTTTATCTTCTCCATAAAGATAAATATCGATATCCGTATTTGGGTCCTCCCAAGTAGCTTCAATTCTTGCCAAGCCGTGACCGCGGTGGTATAACGGATAGAACCTCGAATCCCAGCCGCCTTTGCCATCTCCTTCAAACCTGCCGTAGATCCTGGCATTTTCGTAGATCTCGCTGGTGTTGTTTAAGGAAACCTCATCGTATCTGTAGGTTGCGAAAGATATCGGGATACACTGTCTCCCTCCATATTCCTCTAGGAGTATTTTTCCCTGAAATATGCCTGTGGTATTGGGTACAGTTATTGAAACATATACCTTATCGCCATCTGCATTTATTCCGATGTCCCATGGTCTCCAATTATAGGTTTCGATCACTACCTTTGTCTCGTTGCTCTTTATTTCGCCTCTCCTCTTCAAACCTACCGCGAGTCCGTCATCCACTCGCTCTGCAGGATCGTGCATTCTTGCTTCAGAGGTAAATCCATAACCCCAATCACCGATATCTAATGCTACGGATTCGAGTTCCTCTTGCTGTATTTCCCCGTCACCGGACTTATCTTTCCAGTTGTAGAGGTAGATGTTGTACCCCTCACTTGTCTCCAGCTCCGTGTTCCTGGCATCTCTGGGATAGTATGAGGAGACCTTCAAGAGGTCGCAGTTGAGCATTTCCCTAGGGATAATGAAGATGCTCGGGTTCTCAGAGATCGGAGTCAGGTCTCTTATTTTATCTTTTACCAGTTTTTGGGGTGTTAGATTGACCGGCCTGCCAGAATAATTTATCATGGTGAAGTTGAACTTCAAAGTGGATCCAGCCTCAATAGGCGGGGTGACTAGAAAGGCAGGCTCAACCAGAACTCCATTCTTTCCGGATGCTATCTCTGTGGCCTTTGTGGCGTTTATAATGCCAGATCCCTGAGCAAAGATCTCCTCATTGATATCTGTGGCTGAGGACATGAGAATGTCCCTGGCCTCCCTGGACGTCGGAAACCTCTCATATTTCTCTTTGTAGGCCTGGTAGATCAGAGCAACAACTGCTGCCACATGGGGTGTTGCACCGCTAGTTCCAGCACCCCAACTGTCCCATGCTGCTTTGCCACTGTGAGCTATCCACAAAGGCAATGATTCAGGCGTACGGTAGCCCGGGGCCAGCACGTTCGGCTTGACATTTCCGAAAGCGTTCGGGCCGCGAGAAGAAAAACAGGTCACATCTCCACTATAGGACGAGTCGTTCCACCATAAATTATAGGTTGCGCCCACATTGATTACATGCTCGCTTGAAGGGGGATTGCATGTACCGTACCCGGAACCGTCGTTTCCATTTGCATATACTATGGTTGTAGATGGCGAAACGTTAGTGGAGAGATGCTCTAGGAATGCAGAGCTCACATCGCCACCTTTGTTCAGGAGGCACATTAAACCCCCACTTCGGCTTATGACGTCTCCCTCATCTCCAGTATTCGGAACTCCATCGTAGCCGAGTATGGCCAGCAAACATAATAGCTCATCTTTTTCTCCAGATCGAACTGATATTATTCTGGCATCAGGAGCGACGCCCATAACATTTTTTCCTTGGGCAGCTATTATTGATGCGCACATAGTTCCATGGCTTGCACCATCGTACTCAAATGCAATCAGCTCCCCATTCCTCGGTATTTTTGCTTTCTCACCATAGCACATCTTTGAGAGAGGCAAAGGGGTTTGGCCATCCGCTATAAAGTAAATCATGCCACCGGATTCATCCGCATAACCATCACTATCTCTATCCCAGTAGGAGATCTCATCGCCCTTTCGGCAAGGCTTATCGTCCCTGAAATCATGGTTATTGTTCAAATCGACGTATATCGTATCGTAAACGCCAGATACTCTCTCATCAACCACGAGAACCTTCACAGGCTGGCCATAAAACTGAGCAAGGTGCTGGTCGGGATGGTCTCCGATATGATAAATTCCACTCTTACTGGTTCCTGTTACCTGGCTATTCCTTACATCCGTAGAGGTGGTATTTGCATACCAAGAATCATAGCCGGGGATTCCTTGCTGATAGGAGGAGAGAGATTCCAGGTCTATTGCGATTGGCCAGCCATAGTATGGAGAGCTGGCATTTGAAACGCGGGCCTGAGTCCCCATGAGGTCTGGAGTGGCAAAATCTATGCCGGTGTCTATTATCGCCACATTCACACCATTGCCTGTAAATCCCATATCCCATGCTCCTTTTATTCCAAGATCATCCAATCCTTTGTAAGCATTGTAGAGCATGGAATTGCCACTATATGCTTTCTTAAAGGAACCATTATCCGCTATGCTCAAAGTGGATAGGACCAATAGTCCTGCCAACAGTGAATTAAATTTGATGCGATTCATAAGATTTCACCTCTCGGCCTTATGCACAATTCCTGTATCCCAATAGCCCTCTGCTGCTTATGCTCATGGCCTTCTATCATGAAAATATCGCTTTTGACATAGATATATCCACAGATCTAAATCTGCGATCATCATGTTGATTCTTTTGACTTACATAGACCTTATTGCTGCCTACTTCGATCTCATTTATATAATGGGTGACGATAATTATCGTCTTATCGTCCTTCATTACATTAACGACCTCGTTGATCGATCTTCTTGAATCTACGTCTATGGATTTTGTCACCTCATCAAGAAGAACAATAGGCGAATCCCTTAAAATCGCCCTGGCTAATGCGATCTTTTGTCTTTCCCCACTAGATAACTTTAGTCCACCTTCTCCAACCAGCGTGTCATACCTATTTGGCAAAGCCATTATGAACTCATGCGCCCTGACCTGCTTTGCAGCGTGGATGATCTCTTCTTTTGACGCCGAGAGATTGCCTAATCGAATATTCTCATAAATAGGACCATCAAACAAATAGGGATCGGAAAATATTATAGAGATATTTTTTCTCAGGTCCGATCTCCTTAAATTATTGATATCCTGCCCATCTATTTTTATATTCCCTTTCTCCAAAGTGTAGAGAGAGCAGAGCAATTTAAGGATTGTAGACTTCCCTGCCCCGTTATCTCCTATTACATAGTTTAATCCTTTCTCAAAGGTAGCATTGAATCCCTGAAGAATCGGCCTATTATCATAGGAAAACCAGACGTCATCAAACGTTACTTTGGCTTCTTTTATTATTAGATCTGCTTCCCCCCCCGCATCCCGTTCCATCTGAAATATTTCATGAATTCTGTCAAATGCGGGAGAGTTGCTTTTGTAATACGACCATAGGGAGGCGAACTGCGTGATGGGGGCGAATAAAAGCGCAACATAACTCATAAACGCTGCAAACGTGCCTATTGTCAAGGAACCCTGAACCACCATTGAACCTCCAAAGAGAACAAGAAGGACCATAGGTACTCCGTACATCAGAGAATCTATAGAATAACTCAAGGATGCGTTCTTTGTGTAATCCATGGAAGCATCATAGTAATCGTTCATCTGCTCACTAAACTTGTCCTGGGACCATATTTCAAGTCCAAAAACCTTTATCAATGGTATCATAGAGAGATTTTCTTTTAAAAATGAATATATTGAAGCGTTCCTAAGCAGAGATACACGTTGCGTATCCTCCAACCTTTTTCCAAAAAATGCCATTGGCATGAGAAAAAGCAGTGCAGGTATAACCACAATGAGGGTGAGATAGAGGTTAAGAAATAGCATTATGGAGAACGGTGTGATTACCCGTATCGAACTAATTATAAATTCAGGAAGGATAAATGTGAATATAGATATGGCTGATCTCGTATTGGCCAGGATGCGACTCTGCAGATCGCCTACTTTTTTTTCTTGGATCTTTTCAATAGACGCAAATTGGAGAGAGCCAAATATATCTTTGGCGACATCATTGAACAGTGCCAAGTCCAATTTTCCTTTTTTATAGCTAGAGATATATGTTGAAATGGATGAAATGATATATGTTCCAGCTGTGCCTAATAGTATGTAACCGAACAACTCAGTTCTGCCACCAATAAAAACATCGTCTACCAAAGACTTTTCCAGCAATGGGGTGACAAAGGCAAATAGTGTGCTCACAAAGCTAAAGGCGATGAGAATCGCCATGGTAGAAGCGTATGGTCTAATAAATTTCATCATAAAATTCTTGTAGCTATCATACATTACATCCAATCTCCTTCAGTTGGATTATAACTGCACAGCATTTTACCCGTTAACCGCCCCGTTAAGCTATCCTCTAGGGCTCTGCAGTCGTCACAGGAGTATCTAAATTCACAGCCTGTGCATTTTTCTATTTCATTTAAATTTAATTTCCAGAATTTATTTATTGTTTCCCATTGCGCTTGGAAAACGGTGTACAGCTCTTTATCACCTACAACTCCAAAGCTATATTTTCTCATCATAGGACATGGAGTAACCTTCCCATTATAATTAATTGCTAATGTATGCCCGAGGCAAGGATGATATTCCAAATTGTTTTGAAATTGAAACAGATTTACCGGTAAAATCTTCTTTTTAGAGATTATTGGTATGTCATTTGATAATATGCTCTTATCCTTGATAACAAAATCCAATCTCATATTTTTACCTCTTATATCGTCTACAGCCTTCCAGCTTTCGGGGGTCACTATCAGAAGAATGGCGAAATCTGTAACTTGTACCGCACTGGGATCATCAGTTTGGATGATTAGATTGGCCTTCTTATTTAAATAATTTATCTTGCCTGGAGATAGGCTTCGCTGATGAAGCGTCATATATATATTTTTAAACTTGCCCTTGGCATAATCTAGGATCTCAATCGCCCTATCCCAAACTAAGGTTAAATCTCCCCCTGTGATATAAATATCCCTACAATCCAGGTCCTTTAGCTCATCTATTATCTCTTTCCACCTCTCTTGCCCCAAGGTCTCTCCGCTCTCATCCCACTTATTGCAGCCTATGCACCCCAGACTTCTCTTTATCCCATGATATCCACAAAACCAACAATCCCTATTGCATTCGTTATTTATTTCTAGGAATGCTCTGTAAAGCGCAGGCGGATCGCCCTCATTTTCAAGGTATGGAGAGCCGGCCCTCAATTTTTGAATATATGGTATATTCGAGTAGAAATTTCCCAAACGACGCTGCTTGAGATCGCATAAGAGTTCTTCATCTCCACGGACAGGCTTATTTTTTTCGCAATGTATTACTAACTTTGTCTCATGCTGATTTAGATCGTATATCTTTTCATCAATTAAATCATAAATTGCTCCTCGCGCCCCTCCTACTATCAAGTAGCATTCTGGGTTTAGCCTGAAATGCATTAATGATCACCATAATTTTTCCTAATATTTTTGTATTTGAAATCGGATCCCTCTACGAATTCAGGGTATTTCTCAGCATAGATGAATGTTTCAACAAAAGACTTTTTCATATTAGACTCAGTATCCCTGCATACTTTTGAAGAGCATAAAAAGGCATTATCGGTCGCAAATGATTTATAACAACATAGGCATCTTCGTGTTACTTTGCACTTCTGACATTTATCAAGAGAACCTTTATATTCACAAATTATCTCAAGAATTCTTTCAAAATTCAATCCTCCATCAACAGTTCCTATTGGAAAACCGCTATTTATTCTTTCGCAAATATGATAATTCCCGATTGCATCTACAAATATCTTCCTTCCGGGCACGCATGCGGCAGTAAAAGGCATTATTGGATATTGAATATAAATCGAGTTACTCATGAATAGATCCCTTATTGGAGCTTGGCCGATCAGGTCATCGAAAAGAGATGATTTTTTCCTGTGTTTTTGAAGATCCAGGTCTGCAAAGTAATATTCCCTAGCCCTTTCTAATTGTTTCATGAATGCAAATTGGTCTTCCTCTTTGAATTGTTGATAATACGAGCACCCTTCATCGTCATCAACCGGAAACGCTCTCTGTATTGATGGAATATCATCTCTATTGAAGAACTCTTCTTTCTTAAATAAATCGCTTTTCCAATCAAAAACCGGAAGACAGAAGATATCTTTGTATCCTGCTTCCATGATTGGACCTATGTTTTCCATAATATCCTTGAAGGTTCCTTTTCCATTCTTATATACCCTAAGCCTGTCATGTTCCTCTTCCGGCCCATCCAGACTGACAGATATTATAAAACCATTGTCCATAAGCCATTCTGCTTTTTCTTTTTGCAGCAAACTTCCATTTGTTGTAATATTATAAACGGTTCCCTGATTGCCATATACCTCTTTTATGTATCCAACGCATTTTTCAATCAGCTTGAAATTTAATAAAGGCTCACCACCATAAAATCCAATAGAAGGTTTTCTCAAGGGATTATGTTTCCTCCCCTCCTTCAAGAGCGAGAAGTAGTAATCCAGCGCCTTCTTTGCAGTAGTGAAGTCCATATATCTATTTGAATGATTGCGAGTATATTTATAGTAGTCAGAATAAGCGCAATATTTGCATCTGAAGTTGCAATCCTCTGTAACACATAACGTGAGATGCATAAGGCCATATCTCAGCACAAGACGTCTTATCTCAGATACGCTAAACTCCTGAGGGCCTGAGAGGCAATAATTATTATTGGGCCTTATTTTTCCCCATTTCTGGATCCAATCGTAGAAAAATGCTGCATCCTCCTCATTAAAGTCTTCTCTTAGCTCTTCGATAATCTCCTCCCGAGAAAGTGATTTGCTGCTAATAATCTCCCTCATAGCAGGAGAAAACGGAATAAATAGACCAATTTCATCGTCCCATGCATACATATTTCCTGCTGGAGTTTCAAATTCTAACACTTCATCACCAATTCCTCTTTGGATCGACTGGTAACCATTATCACAAGTTTTTTTAAAAATAGAAATGGCAGCACCTGCAACTATGATTTGAGATGCTGCTGTCCTTACTCCTTTTTAGGCAATGCTACCTGCGGCCGATAATCCTGAAATCCCCGGCGTAAAATGCGGTCCTTGTTCTGCACCAATTGCAGAAACATGCTCCTACCGGATCTGGTTCATCATTCCGCTTTTCTGCAAAGACTTCCATGTTCTTTCGGCCTCCATTCTGTGGTAGAGGTTTTGGCCTCTCTTAGTACCTTAAAGTTAGAATGATATATAAGGTTTTCGATTTAGAATCTGTGAATCTGTATTATGCAGCCCACATCCCGCAGGTGCACCATCAAGACTCAGCATTTTTCCTGACAACGATTTATTGGTTAATCAAGTAGATGCGACCTCTAAGTTTCGGGCCAGAAATTAGATTCTCTAATAATTATAACATTAATCTCTCTTAGGCTTAGTTTCGTTCTGAGATCGTATTAAATTTACAGCTATTTATTTTTACCATATATATGTGCATAATTAAACTCTAAACATCTATTTGTCAAATAAAAAAATCTGAATTCTTATAGACCGACGTGCGGGATGTGGGATGCCGCCCACATTCCGCATGTTGGCTCTCTAAATTCAATATTTTTACAGCTATAGATATTGATCATTTTATGAAATTATTTAAAATTAATAAAAATTTCCAATTCGGCAATCTTGCAATAAGTGGATTATTTTAGAGGGCAGAGATGCCCCGAGTTCCGCCAATCCAAGGCATGAAGCTGACAGGATAAAATTATTGAGATCAATTGATAATAATGAATTATAATCATTTTCCAAAATCGCTAGCAGGAAAAATACCTGATTTTGGGAGCAAAAGTGCGGAAAGTTGGATGCAGCATTGCAAGTTTCTTGTGTAATATTTCCAGGTGGCTGTGCGGAAAGCAAGACTCAGGGTTAGCCCGTTGAACAAGGCAACATATGTACATCTGCAGCACGTTTCCTCGATTCCATCAATGTCTCCCTCCATCCGTTGGCGTCGAGAGGGAAGAGCAAGTCGATCGATCAACCGTTTTCGACGGGCCATTCCCTCACGTGAAGTGTCCCCCGCGGCCGCTTTGTGGAACCGCGCCCGCGTTCTCACGCGGGAGCTAAAGTCATCGGGACGACACAGGAAGATGCATAATGGTGGTCTTTAGAGGAGGAGCATCGAGAATAGCCAGACAGAAGAGAGGAGAGCCGAGACGAAACTGGGGCCTCTCGTGATGCATACCCCACTGCCACTTGAGCACATCAAGCATGCGGGCAGCGAGTAGCGGGACGAAGGCATCATGAAAGTCGGACTGACTTCACGACCTGCCCTCCCGAGCCTGCCAGATTACATAGTGAGTCCGGCTTCTTCGGGCAAGCATTCCAAAGAAAGGGCAGCTTTGAACGACGTTTCCTCGAACTACATTTATATCCGTGCTATCTCCTCTCAATATCACTTTTTATATCTCCCCAGCAGAAGGAAGGATGTGGTGATGCATCATTATAGTCTTTTGCAAAACTTAATATAATGGGTCATTTATTATCCTACTATGAAGGGGGAGAGGATCGAACTGGCGAAGCCAAAAGAGATAAGATCTAGGCTTCGACACGAAAAAGACGACAGAG
>Ga0315288_10009509_pt1 | contig 12242 bp, 7 predicted proteins | sample YL17G11_20_MG_FD_203454 | JGI IMG/M metagenome (GOLD analysis project Ga0315288, IMG submission 203454) | Sediment microbial communities from Yellowstone Lake, YNP, Wyoming, USA - YL17G11_20 | ecosystem: Environmental > Aquatic > Freshwater > Lake > Sediment | place: USA: Wyoming | collected...
AGCGTTTCGATATTGAAGAGCATGGTCCGCGAAGCGTTGGTCGGATCGGTGGCGTGGGTCGCGCCGCCGGTCAATTTCCACAAGAGCCAGGCATCGGGATTGCCGAAGCTCAACCGGCCGCCCTTCATCGCCCGGCCGCGCGCCGCGTGTTTTAGGATCCACTCCGCTTTGGTCGCCGAAAAATAGGCGTCGATCGGCAGTCCCGTCCGCTTCCGGATAAAGTCGCGCAATCCCTCCTCTTGGTTGAGCCCGCGGCAGCGTTCCGCCGTCCGGCGGCATTGCCAGACGATCGCGGGATGGACGGGCCGGCCCGTCGTTCTGTCCCAGATGATCGTCGTCTCCCGCTGATTGGCGATGCCGACCGCGGCGATCGAAGAGCCCGGAACCCCGGCCAACGCTTCCTGAATGGTCTCGTGGACGCTTTGCCAGATCTCCTCGGGATCGTGCTCGACCCAGCCGGGCCGGGGAAAATATTGTTTAAACTCCCGGTAGGCGGAGGCCACCGCCCGGCCGCGCCGGTCGTAGACGATCGTCCGGCTCCCGGTCGTCCCCTGGTCGATCGCCAGAACGTATTTCACGCCAGGAAATCCCAGCGGGCGGAATGGGCGCCGAGGCCGTGGACCAGGAGAAGAACGGCCTTGGGGGAAGGGGCCTTCCACCGCCGGACCATCATGTCGTTTTCGATGAACTCGGTCATGATGCGGGCCTACTTCACGATGATCTCATCGAAATACATGAGCGCCGTCGGATTTTGACCGGCGGCGTTCTTGTGCCACTTCGGCAGCGTCCCGATGTTCTTAGCCTTGACCTGGATGTACCGGGCCTGCGCTTTTTTCAGGTCGAAGGTCAAAGTCCTGAGGGCGGCGGGACGGGCCGTCTCCGGCACTTGATAAGCTTCCATCGCCACGGACTGGAAAACCTTGTTATCCGTCGAGACCGCTATCTCCACGGAGGCCGGCAAGAAGATCCGGGCGTTGTTGTTCTCCAAACAGCCGAGGGATATCTCTTCAAGGGTCCTCGCCTGTCCCAGATCCAGAACGACGTCCAGGTCGATCCTTTCGATCGCCAGCCAATTGCGGTCATAGCTTTCGACCGCGGCCCGGGCAAGATCGATGAGCGCTCGGCCGCTCACGGCGGCGGCGCCGCGCCTCGGAGGAAGCGGCACCGCGAATTGGATGTTTTGGATCGGCAGAGACCGGCTGAAATAGGCGGTTGAAACGACGCTCGGAAGTTTGACTTTATCGAACGTCGCCGCTTTCAGGACAGCGCTCTGGCTGAGGCCGAGAGGCGCCGCGTATTTGGGCGAATCCAAGGTCGGATCGGCGCCGTCCAGGGTGTAATGGATCTCGGCGTTCTCGTCCTTGGAGACCAGGGCCACGGTCAGCGGCCTGCCGTAGTCGATATACGACCGTTCCGGCGAGATGATCGGTTTTGAGCAGGCCGCGAACCGGGCAAGATCATTGGGGTCCCTGACCAGCGTGTCGTAGAGAGGCTGGGCCGGCACCGTTGTGTCGTTCTCGTTGACCGCGGCAGTCATCGCCAGGATTTTGTATCGCTCGTTCGTGGGCAGGGTGATCTCTTTAGCTCCCGGAGGCAGATCGATCTTGTATTTATATATGTACGCATAGGCGTAGGCTTCGTTATCGCCGGACCGCAGATGACGATGGGTGGTGAAAAAGGCGATGTTGTCTTTGCGGACGAAGGCCGGCGCCAGGCCCGAGTAATCGACATTGTTCAGGTCAAAATTGATTTCCGTGGGCCGGACGCCTTCCCACAGCCGGCGGTCCCATTGGCCGTAATATCCGGACCAGATCTCGATCGGAATCGCGACGGACATGCCGCCGATCTTGAACGCGTTCCGGCTCGCCGCATCCGCTCCGGCCTGGCCGCCGCGGAAACCGCCGCCGCCCGCGGCGTCCGTCGCGGCGGCAAGGACGTAAAGCCGGTTGAAATCCCCGGCGGGCAGTTTGATCGTCTGGCCCTGGCAGGAGACGGCGTTGTTCGCGCCGTCAGCCTTGGGGCCGACTTTGAAAGCGATATTCTCGCCGGCGATGACGTCCGGCAGCATCTCGGCCGGGAACGAGCGGCCCCGGCCGTCAAAATCGCCGTCGGCCTTATGGGGATCGTAGCTGATGACATCGACATTGTACGGCAGGTCCACCGCCGCGCTCCGGGGCAGGGTCAGCTTGGGCTCGGCGGGTTTCAATTGGATGGCGAACGTCCGCAAATGAAAGGGCGTGATGTCGAAGACGAGCTTGCCGTCCCGGACGACGGCGGGAGCGGGGTCCTGCTCCTGGCCGGTGACTTCCTTTGCCGAAAGCACCGGGGCGGCGAACGACAATTGAACGTTTTTGGCCGCTTTGCCCTTGGCTTCGACGACGCGGACGATCAGATCGTCGCCGGCCTCCGCTTTCTTGACGGCCGAGACGACCACATCACGGTTGTTGACGGACAAAAAGGAGAACGCCCGGCCCAAGGCTCCGGGATGCGGGACCGCCTGAAAGGCGACCAGCGGCTGATTGAGCCGAGCGCCCTGCAGATGGGAATCGCCGGCGCGCCAGTCGCCCTTGTGCCCATAGAGGGCGTAGAGGATCTCGTGCTTCCCGAAATCCTGGACGCGCTGCTCCCGATACGATGTTCTCACTCCCGGCGTGAACATCAGGGTCAGCCGGACGATGTTGTCGGCCGGCTTGTCGGAGCCGTATTTGCAGTCCTCGAGGACGGAAACGCCGTAGCTCCCGTCCTTGTGGGTCAGATCGAACCATTGATGGGACGGCACTTCGAACCGGACAGGTTCATTGTTGCCCCGCTGGACGGTGCCGACGCCGAACGAATAGGTCGCCTGGGGATTGGAGACGGTCAGGGGAAAGGCGGCCTTCAAGGACGATTCAAGCGTCGCCCAATCGATGGCCGTGGCGAACTCGACCCGCTCGGCGCCGCCGTTCGCGGCCAGCCGGATGCTCTGGACGACTTTGGAGTGGCGCGCTTCCCTCTCGACTTCCAAGGCGACGCGGGCCGGGCCGTTCTCGACGATCCTGATCTTGGCCGGCCCGTCGACGAATCCGAGCGGCGGCTTGATCCGGTCTTCCCAGTCCTGGTTCCACGCCGGCCACTGTTCCGGTTTTTCATAATGAAATTCGAGTTTGATCGGCGCGGCCAGCAATTCCTTTTTGGCGGTCTTGTCGAAAATGCCGACCACGTCTCCCCCGGCATTGAGCTTCACGAGGTATTTCGAATTTTCAAGCGATGACGGCGTCACTTTTAATCCCGTCGCCAACGAACAGGGCGCTTCCGAAGGCCTAACGTCGAACGCGGCGTAGCCCATGGACGGCACCTTGGCTAGAAAGAGGAGCGAAATCTTGTTCCCCTCGATCTTCGTGATCTGCGCCGGGACTTCCCTGCCGTCACGGCCGAAGACCTTGACCGCTTTCGGCGCGGCCCCCGGGAACGTCACCTCGGCTTCGACGATATCCTCTCTCTCGATGCCCAGAGGATTGAACACGACGAGGGGAACGCCTTGGGCTCGCGTATCCATGGCCCGGGCGACGGCGCCCGAGGCGTCGGTGAGGATGTTGGCGAACTGGTTGGCCGCCACCAAGCCGTCGTTCCAAGCGAACTCATAGGCGCGGGGGATGCTGGTGCCGGGCAGGATGTCGTGGAATTGGCCGCCCATGACCAGCCGCCAGGCTTCGTTCATTTTGTCCTTGTTATAAGTGAGGCCGCCCAGCCACTCACCCATGCTCGCGGCGGCTTCGGCCTTGAGTCCGAGAAGTTCGTTCTTGCGGTTCAGTCTTTTCATGAAGGCCGCCGAGGTGATCGATCCGGCGGAGTGGTTGGTCAATAGGAATTCGCCTTTATAGGTCGGCAGCTTAGCTTTTTGAGCGGGAGTGAGGTCGTTGAAGAGCTGATCGCCCTTGGCCGAAACGACCCGGACGTCCTTGCTGTCGGCGATGCTCTTCTCGATCCACTGGACGGATCCTTCGGTCGGCGCGCCGCCGACATCGCCTGTACCATAATACATATAGTCGGCGAAAACCCCCGCTTTGGCCCCCAGGTCGAGAATCCGTTTCCGCCAGTTCTCGTTGACGCTCAGGTCCTCGCCGACCCGCGAGCCATAGCTCCCCGGATTCAGGGCGGCCACGACCGATTCGCCGTCGGGGCCGATCCAGGCGCCGACATTGAACGGAATGCCGACGTTCGACCCCCAGGACAGCTTTTGGGTCGAAAATCCCTTGATGCCGCAGTGGGCCAGGATCGAGGGCAGAGAAGCGGGGAAACCGAAGCAATCCGGAAGGATGTAGTCCTTGGGCGAAAGGCCGAACTCCCCGCGGAAATACCCGCCGCCCAACAGGATCTGGCGGATGATGGACTCGTGCGACACGGCCAGCGCGTCGTTCTCCTCCATGGAGGACCCGGAGGGGAACCAGCGGCCGGCGGCAACCCACTTTTTGACCGTTTCGTATTCCTTCGGATAGTATTCCTTCATCATTTTATAGCGGTTGGCCCCGCTGAAATTGAAGACGTAGTTCGGGTATTTCTCGAGCAGGCGGAAATTCAGGACCATCGTGTTCCAGATGTATTCGTTGATGGTCGTCTGGTAGTCCCAGCGCCATTCGGTATCCAAATGGGCGTACCCGATCGTGTACAGCACCTTCTCCTTCGACAGGTCGCGCTGCTGCGGAAAGACGGCGACCGAAGCGAAGGCCAGGAAAGCCAGACAGAAACGAAAGAATGATTTCATGGGATCACCTCGTCCACGAATGTTACGGAGGAAATATATGTCAGCGTCTCCAGTCTGTCAAATGATTGTAAACCCCATCGGATTTTATTAGAATGGCCAAGGACAGCGCATGAAAGTCAGCCGGTTTAAACAATATCTTCTCTCCGGCGTTTCCTACGCCATCCCCTTCGTCGCCAGCGGCGGCATCCTCATCGCCGCGTCCATCGCCTTCGCCCCGATGACGGCCAGCGGCCCCGATTTTTCGCGCGCCCCGTTCCTCAAACTGATCAACGACATCGGCTCGGCGGCCTTCGCCTTCCTCATCCCGGTCCTCTCCGGCTACATCGCCTTCGGCATCGCCGACCGGCCGGGCCTGGTCCCCGGATTCGTCGGCGGCTATATCGCTTCCCAGGCCGGGGCCGGGTTCCTGGGCGGGATCGTCTCCGGATTGCTGGCCGGATTCCTGGTCTTCTGGATCAAGAAGCTCAAGCCCCCCCGCTATCTCCGGCCGATCATGCCCATCCTGGTCATCCCGGTTCTTTCCTCGCTCGTGGTCGGATTCGTCATGTTCAAGATCATCGGGGCGCCCATCCGCGAGATCATGACCACCATCCAGCACTGGCTCGAAATGATGAACACCGGCAACCAGGTCCTCCTGGGGATCGTCCTCGGCTCGATGATCGCCTTCGACATGGGCGGCCCGGTCAACAAGGTCGCCTTTTTCTTCGGCGCGGCCATGATCCAGAAAGGCAATTTCGCGGTCATGGGCGCCTGCGCCGCGGCCATCTGCGTCCCCCCTCTCGGTCTCGGGCTGGCCACGCTTCTCGATCGGAAGCTGTGGACCGACCAGGAGAAAGAAGCGGGGCTGGCCGCGCTGGCCATGGGGGCCATCGGCATCACCGAAGGGGCCATCCCCTTCGCCGCCGCCGATCCCCTCCGGGTGATCCCGGTGATCATGCTCGGCTCGAGCGTCGGGTCGGTCATCGCCATGCTGGGCCGGGTCGGCGACCACGCCCCGCACGGCGGACCCATCGTCCTGCCGGTCGTGGACAACCGCCTGGTCTACGTCATCGCCATTCTGGCCGGGACGTTCACCGTCGCCCTGCTCATGAACGCCATAAAAAAGAGAATGGCCCGGAAAGAGCAAGTCAAGGAGGCCTCATGACCATCGTCGGAATCACCGCCTGTCCGACCGGCATCGCCCACACCTACATGGCCGCCGAGCGGCTGGAAAAGGCCGGCAAAAAAATGGGCCTCCGGGTCAAAGTCGAAACCCAGGGGGCCATGGGCATCGAGAACGAGTTGACGGCGGAGGATATCCGCGAGGCGGCCGCGGTCATCTTCGCCGCCGGCATCCCCGTCCAGGGAAAAGAACGCTTCGAAGGGAAAACGATCTATGAGATCGGCGTTCAGGAGGCCATCAAGAACGCCGAGGCGATCCTGTTGAAGATCCAAAACGAAATTGGCCGTTGAATATAGCTTTGCCTTCCCCCTGCCCCAGGGGCTTCATGCCCGGCCGGCGAGTCTCATCCAGGAGACGGCCGCGCGGTTTCCGGCGAAGGTCGCCTGGGACAACCTGGGCAACGGGAACTCGGCCGACGCCAAGAGCGTCCTGTCGCTGATCGGAACGGACACGCAGCGCGGCGATCCCTGCCGGATCCGGGCCGAAGGCGCGGACGAACGGGCTGTCCTCCGGGCTCTCCGGCATCTGATCGAAGCCGAACTGCCCGAACGCGAAAAGGAGGCCGATGCCGGCCTGGCGGCCATGGCCGGAAAGGCCGGGATCCCCCGAATTCTCATCCTGGAAAAGGCCATATTTTTTCAAGGGCTCCCGGCCGGCCGGGGGATCATCCGCGGCCGGGTCACGGTCCATGATCCGGCGCTGGAAATAAGCGCGGAAGAAACGCCGCTGAGCCGCTCGTCCGCGGAAGAAAAGATCGCTTATCTCGCGGCGGCCACTTCCGTGGAAAACGAGATGCGCCGCCGCCGGGAAGAGACTCAGGAAAAAACGGAACGGGCCGTCCTCGACGCCCACCTGGCCATTCTCCGCGACCCCGCCTTCTCGGCCAAGGTGACCGCGCTCATGGACGTTGAAGGAGTCAGCGCCGCCTCCGCGGTGTCCCGCGCTTCCCGCCTCTTCTGCGACACGCTCCAAGCCGGCCGGAGCCGGTACCTCCGCGAACGGATGGCCGATATCCGGGACGTCTCCCGTCAACTCCTCGTTCGCCTCTCGGGCGCGTCCGCCCCGGATACGCGGATCCGCCTGGGCGCGCCGGCGATCCTGATCGCCGAGGATCTCTCTCCTTCCCAATTCCTGGCCTTGGACAAGTCTCTATTGCTGGGACTCGGTCTCGAGACCGCCGGAGTCACCTCCCATGCCCTGATCATGAGCCGGGCCCGGGGCATCCCCGCCATCACCGGCTGCCCCGGCCTCCGCGAGAAGCTGCGTGCGGGAGAGGAGGTCATCCTCGACGGGAGCCGCGGCCTGATCATTCCCGCCCCGGCCGCGGCCGTCGGCCGCTACTACGAACGCGAAATGGAGGCGGAGAGAAAGCGGACCGCGGCTCGCCGCAAAAGCTCGATCCTGCCCGGGCGCACGGCGGACGGCCGGGCCGTCGAGATCGCGGCCAACATCGGCCACCCGGAAGAACTGCAGGCCGCCTGGAATGACGGCGCCGAAGGCGTCGGGCTGTTCCGGACCGAATGGCTTTTGATGGACCGCTCATCACCTCCCGGCGAAGAAGAACAATACGCTCTTTATGCCCGGCTGGCCGCCGAGGCGAAGGGCCGGCCGATCATCGTCCGCACCTTCGATATCGGCGGGGACAAGCCCATCTCCTTCCTTCCGCTCCCGCCGGAGTCCAATCCGTTCCTCGGCTTCCGGGGCATCCGCGTTTACGAACGATTCGCCGGCCTCATCCGGGCCCAACTGAGGGCCATTATGAGGGCGGCGGCGGAGGGCCCGTTGAAGATCATGTTCCCGATGGTCAGCCTGCCCGAGGAGATCCTGGGGATGAAGGAGCTTCTGGGTCAGGTCCGTGAGGAGCTCGCGGCCGCGGCCGTTCCTCATCGCCCGGACGTTCCGGTCGGGATGATGGTCGAGGTGCCCTCCGCCGCCATGCAGATCGACCGGTTCAGCGAGCACGTCGATTTTTTCAGCGTGGGCAGCAACGACCTGCTCCAGTATCTTTTCGCCGCCGACCGCGGCCATCCCTCCCTGCCCGGTTTCGGCCGGCCGCATCATCCCGCCTTCCTCCGCCTGCTCAAAACGATCGTCGAAGCGGCCCACGGCCAAGGCAAGTGGATCGGGCTGTGTGGAGAGGCCGCCGCCTCGCCACGGATGCTGCCGCTTCTTGTCGGGTTGGGTTTCGACGAGCTGAGCCTGACCTCCTCCGCCATCCCGGAGATCAAGTCGCGGCTCCGCGGGCTGGAAAGCGCCGCCTGCCGGGAGCTGGTCGAAGCGGCCGTCGGGCTCCCGGTCGGCCGGGACGTGGACGCTCTCCTGGATTCATTCGAACGAAGAGGCGAAAGCGGAGCTTTGATCACGCCCGAGCTGGTCCGGATCGGTTCCGACAGCCGCTCGAAGGCCGAGGTCCTTCAGGAGCTGGCCGTGATGATGGAAGCCGCGGGAAGGGTCGGATCGAGAGACGAGATCGAAGCGGCCCTGTGGCAGCGGGAAGACACCTTTTCGACGGGCATCGGTTTCGGCATGGCCATCCCCCACGGCCAGACGGCGGCGGTCCGCTCGGCCAGCGTGGGCTTCCTGCGGTTCGCCGTTCCGTTCGCTTGGGACGCGGCCGGCGGCGAAGCCGTGGAGATGGCCGTTATGCTCGTCCTGCCGGCCGCTGATTCGAACCGCGATCATTTGAAAATTCTCGCCCGCCTCTCCCGGCGCCTGGTCGACGAGGAGTTCCGGGCGGAGCTGCGGGCCGCCGCGGACGAGACCGCCGCGGCCGAGATCATTTCCGGCGCTTTGGCCGAATAATACGAGATCCTTCGCTTCGCTCAGGATGACAGGGATAATACAGGATTGAAATCGGGGGACATGAACGCAATTTCCGAATTGCGTATCGTGTCCTTCGATTTTGGAGCGTCAAGGGACGAGCCTTCGGCTCGCCACTCGCCCGTGGCTTATATCCACGGGCGAGTACGGCGGAAGTGGACCCCCGGGTAAAGCCCGGGGCCCCGGCCGCCATCGACGGACGTCTCCCTCCCCTGGAAAAAGCGAATATCGCGATGAGAAAGGGCCGGGTCAGACCTGCGTGGTCAGGAACAGGGGCAGGCCGATCTGCCGGATCTGGTCCAGGACCATCTCGATCCCGTCGATGTGGCCGTCTTCGTCCTTGAGGATGGACTCGAGCAGCTCCCGGGTGGCGTAATCTTTGACGTCGCCGGCGAGCTTGATGGCCGCATTATAGGACTTGACCGCGCCGGATTCGGATTCGTGGTCGTTGGCGAACATCTTCGGGATCTCGGCGCCGATGTGCATTTTCTTCAGGTCGCTGACGATCGGCAGGCCCTCGAGGAAGAGGATCCGGCCGATGAGCTTCTCGGCATGCTTCATTTCATCGACGGCCCGTTTCTCGATCGTTTTGTGAAGCTTCTCGTATCCCCAGTTGTCGCACATCTCGGAATGGACCATATACTGGCTGATGGCGGTCAGCTCGTCCGCCAATAGGGAATTCAGGACATCGATCAGTTTTTTGTCGCCTTTCATCGTGACCTCCTGCGGTTCATGGTTTTTTGATTTTTCAGGTCTTTATTCTATCGGCAAGGACGGACGTTGTAAAGAGCCATTCTCCGCTCCGTCGGCCGGACAGCGGAACCCACTAAAATCCCGGGGTCAATGCATCCCAAAATTGCCGATAGCGCCAGTCATCGCGAGGAGCGGAGCGACGCGGCCGGCTCGCTTGAAAGTCAAGCCCGGCAGGCGAAGATCAGGCCGATCGCCACGAATTTCCAGGCGGGATGTTTCACGTACAGGCTGTGGTTGCGGCCCCGGTTGATTTCACCGAAAAGCTCGACGCTCAAAAATCCCGCGGCGAGAAACGCCTCTTTCCATCGGCCCGGCGTCCAGGTCGAGCAATGACTCCGGTCCAGGACGCTGCCGATGAGCGTCGCCACCCGGCCGACCGGCCCGCCATTGTTGGGAACGGAGCCGAGAAAAAGGCCGCCCGGTCTGAGGCCGGACTTGATCCGCGCCAGAGCCGCCGGCGGATTCCTCAAGTGCTCCAAAACGTTAAAGGCGACGATCACGTCATAGGCACCGGCCCGAAGGCCGTCTTTTTCGATGTCGAAAGGAAAGACCCGTGAGCCGAAACGGGCTTGGAGGGAACGAACGGCGTATTCGGAAATATCGCCCCCCTCGACATCGAAATATCGTCCCGCCTGTTCGAGAAAGCCGCCTTGGGCGCAGCCGATTTCGAGCAGCCGGCCGGAGGACTCGTGACGGAGGACTTCCCGGATCCGTCTTTGGTTTCTCGGAGAATTCGGGATCTCGCGATAGAGGCGCTTCTGGAAGTACTTTTCGTCGTAGGATCGCGGCATCGTCATCCGCCGGTTCGTGGAAAGAATAGAACGCCCGGCTCCTTTTATTTCGCCGGTTCGAGCAATTTCTTGAAGGCCTCGTCGTCCGTCTTGAAATCGCGCGCCGCCTGGCCCACCCGGACGATCCGGATGCTCCGGATCGCGTCTCCCTTTTTCACCTTCGCTAGCAGGTCGAGCCCGGCGATCGTCCTTCCGATCGCGGTGGATTTCGCGTCGAGCGCCGGATTTTTTTGAAGGGTGAGGTAGAACGCGTTCGGTCCCGAAACGCCCAGAATACCGACGGCATCGTGCTTGAGCACGGGATTGGGCGTGAGGGGCAGGCCGGCGACCGCCACCGACTTCTGGATCTCGGACACGACCACGGCCTTGATCATCTTGTCCCCGATATCGATCGCGCCGATCGGCGGGACCTCCGGCCGCGGTTGGCCCGGCGCGCCCGCTCCCCGGCCGCCGGCGGGAGGACCGGCCGGCCCGGGGCCCATGCCCCGCTGTCCGGCGGCGGCGGCTTTCCCTTCGACGATGCGGATGAAGTTCGCCGTCTGCAGGGGAGCGCTGAGATAGTCGAGGGTCGTCATGATCTGCATCGGCGCGTCGGCCGGCCCGATGGCGATAGCGGCGTATAAGCCGTCGGCGAGGTAGACGCCCTCGCGCGGGAGCCGTCTCTCGAGGTTGGCCGCGCCGTAGGCGACGACCGCGGTGACCAGCGCCGAATGCTGTTGGTGTTCGGCGTAGGGCACAAGCTCGCCATAGGTGTCATAGAGGGTGTGCCAGGCATGATTGTAAACGTAATTTGTCTGCGTTCTGAAGCTCAGCGTAGGCACGCTCATCATTTCAAATGAGGACGAGTCCGTGCCGCCCGCGCTCGTCGCGTGCGCCCTGGGAAGGCCTCTTTCGAGCTTGAACGGCCACTTCGCGTTCAACGTGGCCAGCGGAGCGGTGATCTTCTGAAAATCCGCATGCCAGGTTTCGGGGACGGACGCGCCGGTGATGGCGCTCGGGCTGCCGTCGCGGTTGATCATCATGAAGATCTTCGACTGCATGTCGGGATGGTTCTTCAGCCACATCTGCGAACCGATCAGGCCGGACTCCTCGGCCGCGAAGAGCATGACGATGATGGAGCGCTTGGGCTGGCCGCCGGCGGCCCGGATGAGGCGAATGGCCTCCATGGCGGGAGCGAAGCCCGAGCCGTCGTCGACGGCGCCGGTCGCGGAGCTGAAGCAGTCGTAATGGCCGCCCATCAGGATATATTCGTCGGGGTAGGTCGTCCCGCGGAGCATCGCCACGACGTTGTGGTATTTGATCGGGCCCATCTTGAACCAGTTCCTGATGTCGAACTCGAGCTCGACCTTCTCCCCTTTCTCGACCAATCCCTTGATCTCGTTATACTGGCTCTCGGCCAGCTTGATGTCGGGCAGGATGGGAAGCTTGTCCCAGGACTCGGCATATCCGTCCAGCATCCGGAACGGTTCCGTTTTGGAGAGCTGAATGGTGCCCAGGGCGCCGGCCTCGACCATCATCCGGGTGAGCGGAGGGATGAGCTTGGCGTCGGCATATTCCGACGTGCCGCGGCGGCCGTCGCGGGCGAAACCCGTGCTTTCGCCCGGGATCAGAACCCAGGCGCCTTTATAAGCGGCCTTGTTGGCTGTGACCTCGGCGATGGCCGCTTCGACGGCGAGGCGCTTTTTCTCGACGTTCTCCGGGTTCGCGCCGCGGCCCGGGATGGAGAAGGGATCGGCCTTCAGGATGACGACCGGCCCGCGCTGAACGCCTTTCGTCCCCGCGGTGAAGCTGGGCGTGCCGAATTGGAGCGCTTTCTCGGCCGGCTTGAGCATCTTCCCGAACCAGGGACCGCGGTTGAACCCGACCGGCACCTCGCCGGCCTCGTCGAGCTCGGCTTCGAGCCCCCACTGCTTGAACTGCCAGACCGCCCATTCGGCCGCGTCGTTATAGGCGTTCGTGCCCGTCTCCCGGCCGC
>Ga0315288_10009510_pt1 | contig 12242 bp, 10 predicted proteins | sample YL17G11_20_MG_FD_203454 | JGI IMG/M metagenome (GOLD analysis project Ga0315288, IMG submission 203454) | Sediment microbial communities from Yellowstone Lake, YNP, Wyoming, USA - YL17G11_20 | ecosystem: Environmental > Aquatic > Freshwater > Lake > Sediment | place: USA: Wyoming | collected...
TGCAAATTACAGTGTGTAAATTTCAGCTATGCACGTAATCTCTTACACAGCAAGAAATTAAGACGCATTTCTGCAAAACGCGTGAAATATGCGGGCTAATCCCCAGGGGACGATTTTCCTCTACGGACAACTCCAAGGTCCTGACCTGCAACGGCTACCTACTCATTGACCGGATGAAGCGATTTCTCCGCTCCGCCCCCGGGGGGCTTGGGTCGAAATGACAAGGGCTCTCAACTTGACCGATTTGCTTTCTTGAGCACTGGTCAACACAGCGCAGGGTGAAGACCGCAACCAAAGCGGCGTAGGCTTGGGCACAAGTGAGGTATGGTAGCAGCCTCGCAAATGCTGTACGCCACCATCAGGGCGCTTCCGCCTATGGCGGACTTCCCAGCGTCGGCTTATCCTCCCTGATGGCGGCGGCATTATACCCGTTCAATGCTGTTGCCTTGAAGTGGCCCCGCCACGGCAGGGCCGCGTTGAATCCAGAAGGGTTAGTGTCTTTATTCATTGCCGGTTCACCAACCGTATTGGATGAGAACCAAGTGTTTTGCAGCGAAGGAATAGGACGAGCGGAGGTTTGGGTGGAGTGCATCTGAGTTATCCAGGCTCTTGCAATGGGGGGCGAAGGGGCGTATAAATTCGTTATGGCGCAGGATGCAAAGAAACGAATTGAGCAGTTGCGGGCTGAGATTCGCAGGAACGACTACCTGTACTACGTGCTCAGCCAGCCGGCAATCAGCGACCGGGAGTATGACAAGCTCTTTGCGGAGATGAAGGCATTAGAGCAGGGGCATCCCGAATTAGCGACGGCTGATTCGCCCACTCAGCGTGTCTCGGGCCGACCGTTGGAGGGTTTTGCGACGGTCAGACACGCCGTAGCGATGCTGAGTATGGATAATACGTACAACGCCGACGAGCTTAGGGCGTTCGACGAGCGGGTTCGCAAGCAATTGGAGGGGCAGGGATACGATTACGTGGTCGAGCTGAAGATAGACGGGCTGGCGATCAGCCTGCGATACGAGGACGGCAGGCTCGTTACGGCGGCGACACGCGGGGATGGGCGGGTCGGCGACGATGTTACTGCGAACGTGCGGACGATAAAGGCTGTGCCGCTTGTGTTATTGGGCGGCAGAGTCCCCGCCGTGCTTGAGGTCCGCGGGGAGGTCTATATGCCGACGAGGTCCTTTGTTGAATTGAACCGGCTTAGGACGCAGGCGGGTGAGGTGACGTTTGCGAATCCGCGAAACGCGGCGGCGGGTTCTCTGAAATTGCTCGATCCGCGAATAACCGCTACGAGGAACCTTTCATTCTTTGCGTACGCTACGGGCGAGATGTCCGAGCCGTTGGGGAAAGACCACTATGAGGCCTTGGAGAGGTTCAAGTATCTCGGCTTGCCGGTCAACCCGCATATCCGGAGGGCACGGGACATCGACGAGGTGATAGAAATTTGCTCGCAGTGGGATAACAAGCGGCTGAAGCTGGATTATCAGATTGACGGGATGGTGATAAAGGTCAACAGTTTTGAGCAGCGTGACATATTGGGCGCGACGGGCCGGGCGCCTCGGTGGTGCATTTCGTATAAGTTTGCGGCTGAGCAGGCCGAGACCATCGTTGAGTCGATTGACGTTCAGGTCGGCAAGAGCGGTATCCTTACGCCGGTGGCGAATTTGCGGCCGGTCCTGCTGGCCGGGACGACAGTCAAGCGCGCAAGCCTCCATAATTTCGACGAGTTGAATCGGCTGGACATCCGCGAGGGCGATACGGTGGTGATAGAGAAGGCGGGCGAGATAATACCGCAGGTGGTGGAAGTGAAGAAGGAGCGAAGGCCGGCGGGGGCGGCGGTTTTCAAGCCGCCGAAAAAATGCCCTAACTGCGGCTCTGCGGTGGCCAAAGACGAGGACGGGGTCTATATCCGGTGTAAGAATCCGCTCTGCCTGGGCCAGTTAAAGGAGCGGCTGAAGTATTTCGCCGGGCGGGGGCAGATGGATATCGAGCACTTGGGCCCGGCTCTGATCGACCAGTTGATTGAGAATGGTCTTGTTGGCAATTTCGCGGACCTCTATAAGTTGGAGGAAGGTCAAATGGCCGAGCTGGAGCGGATGGCCGAGAAAAGCGCCGCCAACGTGATAAAGGCGATTGAGGCGAGCAAGACTCGGCCCTTGTGGCGGCTGGTTGCGGGATTGGGCATTCGACATATTGGCGGGCAGTCGGCTCAGATATTGACTGAGCACTTCGGCTCGCTCGATGCCCTTATGTCCGCCGCGCAGGAGGAGCTGGCGGAGATTGACCAGACCGGGCCGACTATGGCTAAAAGTGTCTATGAGTATTTTCGGGATGCCCAAAATCGGGCGGTAATCGAGGAGCTTTTGGCTGCGGGCGTCAAGCCGGAATCGCCTAAAGCCCGGCGGCTGGGCAACCTGGCGGGAAAGACGATTGTTGTGACGGGGACATTGGAGAGTATGACGCGCCAGCAGGCCGAGCAGGCAATCAGGCAGGCGGGGGCGAAGGCGTCTTCGAGCGTGAGCAAGAAGACGGATTTTGTGCTGGCGGGCGAGAACGCCGGCAGCAAGCTGGATAAGGCGATGAAATTGGGGGTGAGGGTGATAGACGAGAAGGAGTTTACCAAGATGATTAAGAGCGTCTAATGCTCTGTTGAAAAGTTCAAGGTTAGGTCATTCCGAGCGGAGGCCCACAGGGCCGAATTCGAGGAATCTATTAAAAAACAGGTTTCTCGGCTCGCCTTCGGCTCGCTCGAAATGACAGTTTACAAGGTTTTCAACAGAGCATTAGAGTCTTTAAGGATTGACTGGGCGATAGAGTAAGGGATTAGGACGCAATAAGATGGACAATGTTGACACTAAATATATGCAAATGGCGTTGAAGCTGGCTCGGCGGGGTCTTGACAGCGTTGAGCCGAATCCGGCGGTTGGCTGCGTCATTGTAAAGGCCAATCAGATCATCGGGAAGGGCTGGCACAAGAAGTTCGGCGGCCCGCACGCCGAGATAAACGCGCTGGAGGACTGCAAGAACATCGCCGTCAACCCGCGGGGTGCGACGATGTACGTTACGCTTGAGCCTTGCTCTCACCAGGGCAAGACCGGCCCGTGCGTGCCGGCGATAATCTCGGCCGGTCTTAAAAACGTGGTGGTTGCGACGGTCGATCCATCGGGACATTCCAACGGCAAGGGGATCGAGCAGCTCCGGGGCGCGGGAATCAAGGTCGAGACGGGGCCGTGCCAGACCGAAGCGCGCCTGCTCAATGCTCCTTTTATGAAATTTGCGGCTACCGGGCGGTGCTGGGTGACGTTGAAGTGGGCTCAGAGCATCGACGGCAAAGTCGCCTGGGCACAGGGCGGCGAAGGCGCCAAATGGATTTCGAATGAGCTGAGCCGAAACGATGTGCAGCGGCTGCGTCGTCGTGCGGGGGCGGTGCTTGTGGGGGTCAATACGGTCCTTGCGGACAACCCTTACCTGGTTCCGCAGCCGATGAAGGGCAGAAAACCGCTCAGGATTGTTCTGGATAGCTACCTGCGGATCAAGCTGACGAGCCGGCTGCTTAGGACTACAAAGACATGTCCCGTGCTGATTTTTACGAAGCAGGAGACGATTCTGGAGAAGTCCGGGATCGCGGACAGGATTATCAAGAAGGGTGCGGAATTGGTTGGCTATCCGGATACGCACGGGGCTTCAAACTTGCACCATTTGCTGGACGAATTGCGGCATCGTGAAATTAGTGAGGTGCTTGTTGAAGGCGGGCCGACGGTGATAGCGTCGTTTTTGAAAGAGCGGCTTGCGGACGAGATATGCGTCTATATTGCTCCTAAGATACTCGCGCAGCACGGCGGCGCGGATATCGCCGGTCGGCTCGGCGAATTGTCGGAGGCGGTTGGCCTGCACCATGTTCGGACGCAGTGCTTTGGCGACGATGTTTTCGTCAGCGGGTTCACCGACACGGCGCTTAAAGACATCTGCGTTGGGACAGAGAGCGTGGTCTAAGATTGCGGGCGCCGTATGCTGCATCGTTTGCATTTTTTCGCAGAGGCCAGAGTGAATAAGAGAGACGTCGTGAGGCTAGCGATTGAGGGGCGGGAGGTTCCGTATGTACCCTGGCATTGCGGCTTTACGATAGAGGCGGCGGAGAAATTGCGGGCGCATTTCGGGCAGGAGGACTTAGACGCGGTTTTAGATAATCACTTTGTCAAGTTAGGCAGTGACATAGGTTTCTTTGAGACTGTTGGGCGGGATCGGTTCCGCGATGTGTTCGGAGTCATCTGGGACCGCAGCGTGGATAAGGATATAGGGATTGTCGAGGGGCGCATCTTGCCGGAGCCGACGCTAAGAGGGTATGAGTTTCCGAATCCGCTGGACAGGCGTTTCTTTGAGGATATTCCCGATAGACTGGCGAGATACGCTGATTGTCTGCGGGTATTCAAGATTGGGTTTTCGCTCTACGAGCGGGCCTGGACGCTACGAGGGATGGAGAACCTGCTGATGGATTTCTTGGAGCACCCGGATTTTGTGCGGGGGCTTCTGCGGTCGATAGCCGACTACAATATCGCGCAGCTCAGGGAGGCTCTGAAGTATGATATCGATGCGGTGTATTTCGGCGACGACTGGGGCCAGCAGCGAGGTCTGCAGATGGGGCCTGGCCTGTGGCGGGAGTTTATCAAGCCGGAGCTGCAAAGGATGTACTCGGTAGTTCGCCAGGCGGGCAAGTACGTGATGATCCATTCGTGCGGGAAGGTGGATGAGCTTTTTGATGAGTTGATTGAGATCGGGCTGGACTGCTTTAATCCGTTTCAGCCGGAGGTTATGGACATTTTCGGCATAATGAAGAAATACAAGGGCCGCCTTGCCTTTCACGGCGGGTTATCGACACAGCGGACGCTGCCTTATGGCTCGGTCGAGGATGTTAAGAAGGCGACTATGAAATTGCTCGAGGCCGGCAAAAACGGCGGGTACATCTTCTCCCCCGCCCACGCGGTTGAGGGCGATGTCCCGTTGGAGAATATGTTGGCATTCATAGAGGTTCTGCACACACAGAGTGGGTATCAAGTGCGATAGCTGCGCGGGATTAGAAACGATATATCTCTCTTCTGTGGCCAATCTTGACGATGTCGATCAGGGCGGTTTCGTCGTTGATTGAATAGACGATCCTGTAATCACCCTGGCGGACGCGATGTGCATGGTGTGCCGAGAGTTTCTGCGAGCCGGGCGGACGCGGATTGTCGGCGAGTGAGCCGATGCGCTTGACGATTCTTCGCAGGTCTCTCGTTGGGATGGCTTCGAGCTCTTTGGCGGCGGATTTCTTGATGGTTATCCTATATTTTGCCATTTTTCCTGAGCTTCTTTAGAACATCCTCAAACGCAAGGCTTGGCTCTTTCCTGCGATCTTCCAAGGCTGTCAGGTCAATAGAATCTTCTGTGAGAGAGACTCTAATGGCCTCTTCAACGAGCTGCGACATAGAATGTTCTGTTTCCGCCGCCTTAACACGCAATGCTTTGTGCAGTTGCGAATCTAAGTACACAGTTGTTCTTTTCGTATGAGTCTTCATATTATCACCTCACTACCGGCATTTTAGCATTATGACATTATGATGTCAACAGAATATCGTAGTATTCTTCGCCGACCTTTGCGAGATGTAACGATCCTGAAATTGCTCGAAGCCGGCAAAAAAGGCGGCTACATCTTCTCCCCGGCCCACGCCGTCGAGGGCGACGTCCCGCTGGAGAATATGTTGGCCTTCATAGATGTCCTGCACACACAGAGGGGATACAAGCGACGATGATCTCGTAGTTCGTATTGCGTATTGTGTCGCGCGCGTTGGTTGAAGAATTCCGTCCGCAATAAAAGGCGTTTCACTTGAGGAAGAACCTCTCGAAGACGGCTTCCCAGAAACTCCTGGTGAATATTTGCCAGGCCTTTGCGGCTACTGTCTTCAGTGAAGCTCCTATCCTCTGGCGTTTAGCGGAGGTAGTATTCTGCTCTGCCTCACCGCCAACCGTCGCTCGACAAACTTCATGCCTTTCGTTTCTTCAGCCCTAACTCGAATATCTTGGACCTCGTTGCTTGTACCGGCCTTCCCATCTCCTGAGCAATTTGCACTGCCGTCCTGAAAGGGTACAGTCTTCTCAGCAGGCTCAGTTCTTTCTTCGACCATAAGGGGGCGGTTCTTCTCAGTCCCAACTCGGATGCTCTCGTCCCTATCGCCTTGACAGACCTGCCGATTTGCTCTGCTATTTCACGACAATCCTTGTGAAGGTAGAGTTTTTTAACCAGGGCTTCTTCCTGCTTTGACCACCGGGCAGGTACGTTCTGCTTTCTAAGGCCGAGCCTGTGTGCTCTCCCCACAACTGCATGAGCACTCCGTCCAAGTTTCTTCGCTATCACCTGCGACTCTTCAGTGGGATATAGCTTCGTGAGAATATCGAGGTCCTTGTCTGACCACCAACGAAACGCCTTTTTTTGTAGCCCCAATTGCCGGGCCTTTTCTCTCAATGCGTGTATCGTCCTTCCGGTTTGCTCTGCAATTTCGCGTGCCTTTACTTTCCGGTAGAGCCTCTTGAGCAGCTTGATCTCGTCTTGCGACCATGCTACCCAACCGGTTTTCTTCTGTATTTCGGCCTTGTCCATACCCCCAATTCTACGCCTTTTGAGCCTTTTGACAACATTTCTTTCCGATTTTCCCTTGACTTCCGGCCCGGATACCCGTACAGTCACGCCAGTTGTGAGAGGCTCTTGGCCCGTTTGGAGGAGCCAGTCGTTTCATCTTTGAGCAGCACCTTTGCCCATTCGGTTCTAAATGTGTTGATACTTCTTTTGAAGGGAGCACGAAAAATGAGAAGGCAATCAATTCTTGTGTTGTCAGTTTTAGTCCTGTTGACTGTTCTTGTTATCGCCGCTATATGGACCCAGGTCATTCCTCAATACCAGGCCAGGGCGGAAGTGAGAGTTCGGCCTATTATCCCGAGTCTGGTCTTCCGGACAGAGGATAACGGGATGATTCCCTTATATCAATCATTCTTGAACACCCAAGTCTCCATTATGAGGAATTTGGCAGTCCTTCAACGTGCGTTGGACAAGCAGGAAGTTCAGGAGACACAGTGGTACAAGAAGCCTCCGGAACCGCTTCTGCAGCGGCTCCGTGGAAACCCACCTGATCCCCCCATGGAAAGGCTCAGGGATGCTCTTTCAGTCCAGCCTCGAAGCCAAACCGAGATAATTGACGTCGCCTTTGTGGACTCCAGCGCCAAAGATGCCAAGCTTATTGTGAATACTGTCTTAGAGCAGTATATAAAATACATTGGGGAGATGTCGGATGCGACCAGTGACAAGCTCTACCGCCAACTGGTAGAGCAGCACAGGACATTGGAAACCGAGATTCTGGGGCGGGAGAAGATCTGTGCTGACCTTCGCAAATCGCTCGGCACTGATACTCCACAGGAGCTTATCTCCGGCAGGAGAGTTCGTCTGGATGAAACGCAAGCCCGCCTTAGCGAACTTCGACAGAACATCGCTATACTTGAATGGGAGATGAAGAATCCCAATACTCCTGATAGCAATGAGGCGGCGGTTGCCCGCACCGGCGGGATGGAGCATCAACTGGCCCGGGCAAAGCACGAGGAGCAGCTTTTGCGTGCGGAGTTCGACAAACAGCAGACAGAATTTGAAGGGCTTTTCGACAGCGCCCAGTTGCTCGAGAAAGAGAATAGCGTACTGGCGCAGAAGCGTGAATTGTTCGATGCGGTTCGGCAGCGTCTGGACCAGAAGAATATGGAGCGCAATGTCCCTGGTCCAATTGACGTGTTGATTTGGGCCGTCTCATCCTCCGAGCCTTACAGTGACCGTCGAGTCTTGTTCACCGTTATAGCGTTTGTTCTATGCTTAGGTGTGGGCAGTAGCATGGTATTCCTGCTGAGGAGACGCATAGCCGAAGGTGACAAAAGCCAGCAAACATAACTCTCCGGACTGGCGACATTGTTGTCTGGCGTTCAGTCCTCGCGCATCGGCGTAGGTTTTTTCCGGCTGGCTCCTGCGAAGGCGCAGAGGGTCGCATTAGCCTCTTGCCTTTGTTTGGCTCTTTGCTATAATGAATATCCGGTGGGCTGCGAGCATTTCCCTCCCCTCTCTCGCAAAGGTGTTCTCATCGCAGCCCACCATTATTCTCAACCACCCCCCACAACCTCCCACAACCCCTCTCGCGGCCAGTTTGCGCTCGTAGAATAAACGGTCTGGGAGCGATGGTGGGTGTGCGGAATGGAAGAGGCCCCGCCCACAGGTGGCGGGGCTAACCATGCGTCGCCGCCACGGCGACGGATAGACGGGGGAGCGATGGGCGGCGAACATAGGGGGGACGCCTATGCCACGTACAGAGGGGCGGACAAATCGGACAGGTTGGACGAGTTGGACAGGTCAGACAAAGGGAGCGGGGAGGTGGGGGGAGTGAGAAGTGAGAATTCAGAAGACAGAATACAGAATGTCGAATGATGAAGGGAGATTGCCACCCATTCGACCCTTCGACTGGGCTCAAGGCAAGCTGTGGTCAGGACGGGGCTGAGCCGAAGGCGAAGCATCTGGGTTGCGAATGAGAAGCCCGGCCACGGACCGGCGGGCTTGTTTATGACCGGGTACGGGGGCGATTCTTGCTCAGTTGTCACTTCCGGGGGGAGATACGAGGAGCCGGGTTTGAGCGGCTGGGGTATTGAGCAGCGAGTAGAAGTAGTCCCAGATCCAGGCTTTTGAGCCGTCGGGCTTTATCAGCCAGAATCCGCGGACGTCATCGTTGTTCTTGACCGGCGGGGGACCTTTGCCAGGCCGCAGCTCATTGCAGTAGAGCTGCCAATAGACGATGTATGGGCAGCCCCAGTCCAGAGCCGTGTTGACGGCGTTGGGAATTGCCTTTTGAATTTGCCCGGCGGAGAACTCGTTTTCCGGCATTCCGAATTCGCCGACATAGACGTTTCGGTCGCCGAAGTCGGGGCTGTCGGGCGCGTTAGCGGCGATGAAGTCGAGCGCCCGGCGCAAGACATTTGGGTCCTGGAAGTGTTCGGTGGCGGAATCCCACGCCGAGTATGAGACGAGATCCAGTTTTGTATGCGGCAGGACGGCGTTAACCAAGCCGGGCCTGCCCTGCTCCATCGAGGCGACGACGCGGTTGACCTCGGCGGCGTGATAGACACGGACGCCGGCTTGCCCGCCCAAGCGCCGGCGGGCTTGCCCGAGTTCCTGCCTGGCCTGGTCAACGCCGGCCTGCCGGGCATTGAGCCAGTCTATCATCCCCCCAATCGCTTTCGGCTCAGGGTCAACGTCTTTGTTGAAATTGCCGCGGATGAGCCAGTCGCCTTCCCAGTGCTGCAGGACAAACGTCTTGCCGGAGCCTTTGTACGTTGTGAGGAGGTATTTGGCCAAGTCATAAAACTGCTTTTGTTCATCCGCTTTCTGCTCGTCGGTCAGGCCGTTTCTAAAATAGCCACTGGGTCGGCCCACCGAAAAGCACATCAGGATATAGGCGGTGAACGGCTTGTCGAAGAGCTTGCGGAAATACGGCGATTGGGCGATCTCGACCATAGACCCGGCCTGGGGCCATTGGGAATTGAAGCGGTACGAGTCCGAGGGCTTATCAAACCAGACCTTGATAACCCGCGAGCCGAGCGAGAGTATCTGGTCGGCGCCTTCGCCGAGGAAATCTTTGTCGGTCAGATAGTATTGGCCGTTGACGTGCGTAACGCCGATGATGTCGCGGAGCTGTTCCGGCGTATGCTTTGCCGGGGTCCGGGCGTAGGCAAAGCCGGCGCAGATTACGGCCAGCAAAATTGTACCGCGTTTCACAAATGGGACGACTATAAGGGAAATGGAATTTGGCTGTCTGAATAGATTTCCGTTCCGGGCTCTCCGCTTCGCTACGTGTCTCCGCTCGCTTTGCTCGGTCGAAATGACGGTATCGCCGCGAAACTTGCGAAACGCGATAATAGTATGGAGGTGCTTTTTCATCTTCTTGCCGTTTTGGATAAATTATTCGTACTCATCGTTCGTCGGCCAGATTCTTCACTGCGCTTCGCTCCGCTCAGAATGACAAGGGGGGCGCTCAGAATGACAGACCTCATTTGATTTGGGCGAAGCTGTTTCTTGCGGCAGCGATGGTCTTTTCTATATCCTCGTTGCTGTGGGCGAGGGAGACGAACATCGCCTCGTAGGCGCTTGGGGCGAGGTAGATTCCCCGGTTGAGCATAGCGGCGAAGAACTTTTTGAATCGTTCTATATCGGTCGATTGCACGTCGGCGAAATTCCGCACGGGCTTATCGGTAAAGAAGCAGCTCATAATCGAGCCGACGCGGTTTATGGTTAGGGGGACGCCGGCGTTTCTTGCGGCGTCGGCCAGGCCGGCTTCGAGCGTTGCCGCCGAGGATTCGAGTTCCTCGTAGCAGCCGCCTTTTGTGAGGATGTCGAGAGTTGCATTGGCAGCGGCGGTCGCGATTGGGTTGCCGCTGAGGGTCCCGGCCTGATAGACCGGGCCGAGCGGCGCGAGCATATCCATAATATCGGCGCGTCCTCCGACTGCGGCGGCGGGCAGGCCTCCGCCTATGATTTTGCCGAGGCAGGTAAGGTCGCTCTCTATCCCGAAAAGCTCCTGTGCGCCGCCTGCGGCGAGACGGAATCCGGTTATGACCTCGTCGAATATCAGCAGCGCGTCTTGGCCGTTGCATAGCTCGCGAAGCCCCCGAAGATAGCCTTTGACCGGCGGGACGACGCCCATATTCGCAGCGACAGGCTCGACGAGCACCGCGGCGATGCCGCCTTTGTGCTTCTCGAAGGCGGCCTTTACCGCGTCGATGTCGTTGTATGGGACTACGATGGTTAGCTTTGCGACCGAATCGGGGACGCCGGCGCTGGAGGCGATGGCGGTTTCGGCCAGGCCGGAGCCGGCGGCGACCAGCAGCGAGTCGCTGTGGCCGTGATAGCAGCCGACCATTTTGATAATCAGGTCCTTTTTGGTGTAGGCGCGGGCCAGCCTGATAGCGGTCATAACGGCTTCGGTGCCGCTGCTGACGAAGCGGACCTTCTCGATGGAGTTATAAGCAGCGATTACTTTCTTGGCGAGCTGGGTCTCGGCGAGGGTCGGCGCGCCGAATGAACTGCCTTTTTTGGCCGCTGTGAGAATGGCCTCAAGGACGGCCGGGTGCGCGTGGCCGAGTATCATCGGGCCCCAGGAGCAGACATAGTCGATGTATTCATTGCCGTCGATATCGTAGATTTTCGGGCCTCTGGCGGAGGCAATAAAAACCGGCCCGATATCAACGCCGCCGAAGGCCCGCACGGGCGAATCCACGCCGCCAGGCAGGTACTTGCAGGCCTGTGCAAAAGCGCCGGCCGATTTTGCGTATTTGCGTTGTTTATCCGTCATAGGGGCATATCGTAAGGCTATCGGCGCCAAAGCTCAAACTTTTTTATCTCTGCCGCTGCACAACTTCCTAAACGGGTATAAAAGTCGTTCCGGCAGCAAGGCGGCTGTATTTGCCCATATCGGGCAAGAAGATTTCAGTGCAAGGGGGTGGTTGGCGGGGCTGTGGCAACTCCCGCTGACGGATAGGCGAAGAGGCTATGGTTTTGGGCATGGTTCAAATAAGTCAAATTCCGGGCAACATTATTTGTGGTTTCATAGGGTGTGGCAGCCTCAAATCCGAAGGATTTGGGGATGGTTGCACCGGTCTTGGAGCTTTGCCATCCCCAAGCCTTCGGCAGGCTCAGGCGGGGCGCTGCGCTTGAGGCTGCCACACAGAACTGAACCATGCCTGGTTTTTTCGGGAAAAATGTTGTGGATTCGGCGGTTGGGGTGTACACTACGCAGTTATGTTCGGGGGGTGAAGGTGTGGTGTTTTTTGCTGTTTTGAATTTAGAACACAGAGGTAGATTATGAAGGCGAATTTTAACAGGGCGGCCCTTGCCGATGCCTTGGGCCTGCTGACGTCGGTAGTGCCGAGTCGAACGCCCAAGCCGATATTGCGGTGTGTTCAGATGACGGCTGGAGAAAAGGAAGTCAGGATATGCGCAACGGACCTGGAGGTGGGCATCAGCTATACGGCCTGCGAGGTGCAGGTTGAGGAACCGGGCGAGGTCATAGTCCCAGCGGACCGGCTGACGGCGATTGTCCGCGAGAGCGTCGATGAGGTCTTGCTGGTGGAGGCTGCGGAGGGGACGTGCGAGATACGAGGCGCCGACAGCCACTTTACGATTTACGGTCAAG
>Ga0315288_10009511_pt1 | contig 12242 bp, 8 predicted proteins | sample YL17G11_20_MG_FD_203454 | JGI IMG/M metagenome (GOLD analysis project Ga0315288, IMG submission 203454) | Sediment microbial communities from Yellowstone Lake, YNP, Wyoming, USA - YL17G11_20 | ecosystem: Environmental > Aquatic > Freshwater > Lake > Sediment | place: USA: Wyoming | collected...
CCACCAGTGTAATAACAGGTATCAGGCTGTTCTTTAAAGCGTGTTTCAGTACGACAACACGTTCGCTCAACCCTTTGGCCCTGGCAGTGCGGATATAGTCCTGACCGATTGTCTCCAGCATGCTGGAACGCATTTGCCGCGCATTAGCGGCAATGGCAAAGAGCGAGGAACAGATAACCGGCATAACGAGCTGGCGGGTACTTAACCAGAAATCCGTGAACGGTGAAGTATATCCATTTGTTGGCAGCCAGTGTAATATCAGCCCGAAGAAGTATATCATCAAGATACCCAGCCAGAATACCGGGATGGTGATACCGATATAGGTAAGCGGAGTAATTATCTTATCCGGCCATTTACCTCTTTTTACGCCGGCCCAGATACCAATTAAAATACCTGCTGATGCTCCGAAAACAAGAGAAAGAAACCCGATATATGCAGTTATTGGCAGGCGTTCCGCTAAAAGTTTACCTACTTTTTCATGGTAATAAATAGAGGACCCGAAATTACCCCGCACGATACCGCCAACCCAGCTAATATACTGAGACACAAGATTTTTATCCAGGCCGAACTCATGCCGGAGTGCTTCAACCTGTTCCGGCGGCATAGCCTGAACCGAAGATTGCTGGCCTATATAAATCAATAAAGGGTCTCCGGGTAATAGCCGCATCAGAAAGAAGACAATTAGGGTAACTATGATAAGTACTATCAGTGCCAGAAATATTCTCCGTATAATGTATGTTGTCACTTATTATACCTCGGTGTCAGGCTGATAAAGTATATTCCTTATCCTGTTGTAATGCCGCGGTAGACAGTTATTAATCTGTCTGGCCGACTGGCCCTCCGGCGGCTTGCCATTCCAGCAGGCCAATCGGCCAAGGTTAACAGGGTATTCAGTTACTAGTGTGCATCCATCCAATCATTTTCGGGATGCCAGATGATGCCGTGTATCTTAGGATATTCGGTATGAACATAAGGCCATATAACGGAGGCTTCATAGCTCCTCCACAGCGGGATGAACAGCGCATCTTCACCGGCCTGTTTGACGGCTGCCTGTATCTTGGGCATGGCCTCGGCAGCGCTATTGTACTTGGGGTCTATCGCTTGATTGCATAAGTCTATGAATGCTTGAGATTTAAAGATATTGGGGGTGGCGAACGTCATCGGGTTCGGGCCAAAATGAACGAACAGGTCCGAAGCGTCCGGGTTGATGCCGGAAGCGGTAAAACAAAGACCGTCCCAGCCACCCTTAGCGCGACCGAATATCGCGCCAAAATAACGGCCCAGGTCGGCGATGTCAGGCTCTACGGTAATGCCTGCCAGGCCCAGGTCGTATTTAAACAAAGCCATTACATCGTTAGTATTTCCACCGGATGCTCCCAGAATCTTAATCTTGACGCCATTGGGATAACCGGCTTCTGTAAGGAGCTGTTTAGCTTTGGCGGTATTGAAAGGCCGCGGGTCATAACCCGGAACGTAGCCCGGCCAGATCTTGGAAGCCATCTGGGTGAACGGCTCAAAAAGACCCTGCCCCAGTGTCTGGGCTATCGTCGGCCTATCCAGCGCATACTCAATTGCCTGGCGTACTTTTATATTGCTAAGCGGGCTGGCTGGATCGACATCGCTGAAAAGTATTAGCATGAACATGCCGGGGCCCTGTACAAGTTTGAAGTTCTTTGCCTTAAGTGCCAGGATATCATTCACAGAAGAGGTATCCGCCCACATGTCTGCTTCGCCGGCCTGTAATGCAGCGGAGGCAACCATCGGGTCGGGAATAGCGCGCAGGATGATTTTATCCAGGTACGGCTTGCCCGGCTGCCAGTAGTTGGGGTTCTTTACAAAGGTGATATGGTCGTCCCTTACCCATTCACTTACGGTGAAAGGACCGGTCCCGATAGCGTTAGCGCGAGCCCAGGTTTTGCTGGCTTCATCATTGCTGCCTGACGGAATCGTGCCGCCGGCAGTAAGATAAGATTTCGGGGAAATGGGCTGCGTTAATCCTAAGTTTTGTACCGTCTGCCAGTCAAATGACTTCATATGCATAACGAGCGTTAAATCATCTTTGACTTCGAGCGAATCAATAAGATTGGTGCTGGTCCCGCTCATGTGATCTATATTGAACTGGACGTTCCAGCGGAGGGCTTCAGCATTGAACAGTTCGCCATCGGTGAATTTTACACCCGAGCGTAAGTGCCAGGTGATAGTTTTAGCAGTCTGGGAAGTTTCCCATGATGTGGCCAGAACGGGAACCAGGGTCCCGCCACTAGGTCCCCATTCGCAAAGGTGTTCAAGAACCGGAAGCATGAGGAAGGAATCGGAAGGGGCTTTTTCCGGCCCGTAGCCGAGGTCTTTAGGGATAGTCCCCCCAATCATCCTTAATGTACCGCCCTTTACAACGGCAGGCCCGGTGGGCGTTGCCGGTGCAGTTGTTGGGGCAGTGGTTGTTTTAGCCGGCTGGGATGCAGTGGTAGTCACCGCGGATTTACTGCATCCGCTAAACACTAATACGCTAATTAACATAACTGCAATTAAAACGAATAAGAGCTTCTTCATTTAGTGTTATCCTCCTTCATAGTGTTGGATATGACCAGGACTTATAACTACCTAAGTCATTCATCACCTCCTTTGTTGTCAAACGCTCCTGCTATAGCGAAGTCGATTCGGTTGTAGAACCACCCAAAAATGTGTTATATTTCCGTTGGTTGGGATTCTTTCTTGTTTTGGCACAGAGACATTATAACACGGCCTGCCAATAAGATTGCAAGTTGAATTTTAAATAGTCTGATTAGGGATGGAGAAAATAGTTTATGGTCAAAAATTGGAACGAAATGACACCCGATGAAAAACGCGCTGTAAGATTTTCCTGGTGGTTATCCCCGCAAAATGTGAAGTTTTCCAATAAACAGGCTGAAACCGATTATAAAAAAAGGGTTACCAGGCTGATTAAAGCCATCAGCTGTGAGCAGCCGGACCGGGTGCCGTTATTACTGCCGTCTTTTCCGCTTTATTATTCCGGCATAACGCTTAAGGAAGCAATGCATGATAATAAAAAAGCGGTTGCCGCTGCCCGCAGATGGTTTAAAGATTTTCCTGAGAGCGATACTTTTTCCAGCGGCGGCGCTATGTCCGCCAGGGGGTCCGAGATTCTTGACAGCCAGTCCATGCGCTGGCCGGGCCACGGAATGCCAGATGATGCCAGCTTTCCCAACTTTGTCGAAGGCGAATACATGAAAGCCGATGAGTATGATTTGCTCATCAAAGACCCCGGCGACTGGTGTTTCCGCTATTATTTGCCGCGCCACTTGGGAGCATTAAAGCCCTTCGCCAGCTTTTCTCCGCTTTCCGATATGCTGGGAATGGCTAACCGGTTCGTGGCTCCTGCCATCAGGCCGGATGTGCGCGCCGCTTTCCAGGCGATAATAGATTACGGTATCGAGGAAGAAAACTGGAATAAACCTTTTATAGAATTCGCCCGGGAAGGCCTGGAGGCCGGCTATCCGTCAATGATGGGTGGGCAGTCCCATGCCCCGTTTGATATTTTGGCCGATACTCTAAGGGGAACGAGGGGTATTGTCCGGGATATGTACCGGCAACCGGAAAAAATTTTAAAGGCTATCGAAATACTGACCCCGATGAATATCGATATAGGGGTACGCATGGCAAATATGTCCCGTAACCCGGTTGTTTTCTTCGCCCTGCATAAAGGGGATGATGTTTTCATGTCCGATGCGCAATTCCAGAAATTCTACTGGCCGTCTTTAAAAAAAGTCGTCCTCGGCCTAATAAACGAAGGTATTGTACCCTGCCTCTTCGCGGAGGGTAAATACACTAACCGCCTCGACCTGATCACTGACCTGCCGAAAGGAAAAGTATACTGGCATTTCGACCAGACTGATATGGATAAAGCTAAGAAACTGCTCGGCGGCAAGGCCTGCATTACCGGGAACGTTCCTTCATCGTTATTAATTACCGGTACGCCGGAAGCAGTGAAGGAATATTGCCGCCACCTGATCGAAGTTTGCGGTAAAGGCGGCGGCTTTATATTGACTGGAGGAGCTTCTATTGATAAGGGAAACCCGGATAATCTGCGTGCAATGATGAAAGCTGTCGAGGAATATGGCGTGTATAAATAAAATGCGATAAATTCGTTTGGAAACGCCCGGCGTGACATGGCAAAGGCCTGACACTGGGAAAGATGAATACCGCGGTCTCTCCGCGGTCTGACGGCGTCTGCGGGGATTTCTTCTTCCTTCGCCAGCGCCTTTACAGCCAGGGGAGATGCCCTTAATAGCAGCCGCCTCTCAAGCTCATCTCCATATCGATTGTAATCCTCCATCGTTCTCATATCACTCACCTCCACCATTTCGTTCGCGATATAGACCGACATTATTTTGGAGGAGAAGGTGACATTTTGCAAGATTCAGATGTAAGAGCAACGGTATAGTTGCCGGGGTTGAACGTCTTTGAAAAATCATGCCGTATATGATATAAATAAATATCCGGAAAGACAGCCCCCGTTTTCCTGATTTAAGGGTGTATTCGAGTTGGGAAATCAGAGTCTTAAGGCTGATAGCTGGAGGTGAAGGAATTGGAAAGGTTTAAAGAAATCCTAGAGAACCGTCATGAATATGCCCGTACCTGGAAAAAGCGGACCGGCGGGAAGGTCCTGGGCTATTACGAACCTTACATGCCGGAGGAAATCGTCTACGCGGCCGGCATTCTGCCGGTACGCCTTTTGAGCCAACATGAGCCGGATGATGCTACCGACAGGCAGATGTACGGCAACTGCGCCTGTTCACGGGACTTGCTCAACCAGTTCATCAAGGGCAGATACGACTATATCGACGGCCTAGTGAATGCCGAAGGCTGCCAGTGGATGCTCAACGCCTTCCAGACTACTCTGAATTACAAACCGGAGCTATTCAATCATTACGTGTTCGTGCCGGACTACGTGGACGGAAAAACATCCAAGGACGTCATGCATTCGGAGCTGAAAGTCTTCCGGAAGGCGCTGGAAAAATGGACAGGTAAACCCATCACGGACAACGCCCTCGACCATGCCATAGAAGTCTATAATACCAACCGCCGCCTGATGCGCCAGGTCTATGAACTGAGAAGAGCGGATAATCCTGTCGTGCTAGGGTCGGAAGCCATGGAGATGGTCCTGGTCAGCCAGATAATGGACAAGGAAAAGATGAATACACTCCTCCGGGATGCCATCGCCAAACTGGCGGAGCGGAGGCCCCGAAGCGATACGGGCGTGCGCCTGATGCTCGTCGGCAGCCCGACATCCGACGCGGAACTGGAAAAGCTCGTCGAATCCCTCGGCGCCAACGTGGTCATCGATGAGATTTGCACCGGGAGCTGCTATTTCTGGAACGAGGTAATTCCTCAACCCGACCTCCTGATGGCTATTTCTCTGCGCTACCTGAGCAGGCCGCACTGCGCCCTGAAAGATAATAACTGGCGGCGCCGCCCAGCCCACATTTACCAGCTATATGAAGATTACCAGGCGCACGGCGTCATCATCGCCAAGCAGATTTACTGCCATCCCCACGGGACGGATAACCCTCTTGTCTGGAAAGTCCTCCGGGAGCGGAACATACCTTTCCACTACTTTGAACGCGATACCACCCTTCCCTACGAGGAGACCCGGCTGCGCATGGAGGCTTTTATAAATATGCTCAAGCCTGTGCTGATAATGAGATAAATATTTTTATTCCCTCTCCCTCGATGGGAGAGGGCTAGGGTGAGGGTGAAGCCCAATGATTACCCTTAACTCTAATCTATCCCACAAGGGGAGAGAAGAAAATAATATGGGCCTTTTTCGGAGGCAGAGAGATGAGCAAGCAAAGGTGGGAGACCAGGCCGCTGGAGGTCTGGAACAAAGCCAAGGAAATGAGGGCTAAGTGGCAGCAATCGATAGATACTGCCTCATCGGAACGCGTGCTGCTGGCCCAGGGCAATGTCCAGTGGAGCATCGGCTTTCCGGCCCTGCGCGTTATCGAAGATAATCCCGTCGGGGCAATGATGGCCAATAAAAGCGATGAGTTCGCCCGAATCTGCCGTCTCGCCGGGGAGGTGTTGGGGTGGGGACGTGAAATCTGCGGCTACCAGCTTAATTGCTGGGGCGCTATGTACCTCGGGCACCAGATGGACGGCAGCCCCTTCCCTTTCCGCGATTTAGTCATTCCATTCTCTGACCCTTGCGACCAGCACACCAAGCGCGGCCAGGCGCCCATGGACTATTCACCCATCCCCCGTTTCCAGGAGAACTACCCTCTTTATACCGGCCCGCGAGACACCGACCGTGAAAAAGCGATGGTCGAGGACAAAGTCTACAGCACCCTCTACATCATCGAGGAAATAGAGAGGATTTTCGGGCAAAAGTTCGATGATGAAAGGTTCATTGAAAGCGTCAAGTTAAGCGGGGGCATTCGTCCGTATGCGCAGGACGTCTCCCGTTTCATGCAGCATATCCCCTCCCCGTTGAGCCAGAAGGACCTCTATTCCTTTTACACCCTCGGCGGCTTAACCAAGGGCGACCCTGCCGAGACAGTCGCTATCTGGAAGGCTTTAAGGGATGAAGTGAAATGGCGGGTGCAGAACAACATCGCCGCCGTGGGCAATGAAAGGTACCGCTGGATGGAGACCCACCCGCCGCCCTGGCACTTCCTGAAATACTACCGCTACATGGAAAAATACGGCGCGGTCTGTATCGGCTCGCAGTACAGCCACATGATGGCCGGCCCCTTCGAGCTTAAAGAGGATGGCGCCTGGGCGCCAAGAATGGGGAATGCAGGGTTCGTCCAGTCCTTTGATAAGCCCATCAAAACGAGGGAAGACGCCATCCGGGCGATGATAGGAACTGAAGCACGAGGCCATCGCTTCAAGGATGATGAGGTCATCCGCCCCTACGCGCTTAATGACTTTGCAAAAGCATATAAAGTGAACGGTGCCATCCTGCCTTTGTGGCGCTGCGGCGTCGGCTGCACGGTGACCAGAAAAGAACAGGGCTTGCGCTTGAGCGAGATAGGCGTGCGCGTCCTGCATTACGAAGGCTCCCAACCCGGCGACCGTACCGACCTGGATGAAAACCGCCTGCTGGACCAGCTCGATGTCTGGATGGAGAGCCAGGGGCTGCGGAAATTAGAGGACTAGGAGGCTGATATGATAACTGCCGGAATCGATGTGGGCATCGAGAGCCTGAAAGCGGTGATATTAAAAGACGGTAAAGTCTTAGCCAGAGGGATAGGCTTATCGGGAGGCGCGCATCGAGCCAAGATAGTAGAACAAGTATGGAGCGAGGCTCTGGCCGCCGCGAGGCTTAAGCCTGCCGATATCGGTAAAGTCATCGCCACCGGGCAGGGGAAAAATGACGTACGTTTTGCCGATGACCGCGTCGTGGAACCGGTGGCGGATGCGTGGGCAGCCCGTTTTCTCTATCCTAAAGCTACCTGCGTGGTGGATATCGGGGCCGACCAGGTACGCCTCGTAACCCTGGGTAAAGGGGACAGCATCCTGGAGGTCGTCATGAACCAGAAATGCGCCGCCGGCCTCGGTATTTTTCTCAAGTCCATGGCCAGGACGCTGGGGATGGCCCTCGATGAGATGAGCGGCCTATCGGGCAACCCGGCCGGCGGCGTAACCGTTAATGACGGATGCGCCGTCTTTGCGGAGATGGACGCCCTGGGTCTCCTGAACCGCAATGTTCCGCGGCAAGATGTCGCCCGGGCGGTAATGGAGGCCGTTGCCATCAGGATTAACTCCATCCTCAACGACAAGATAATGCCCGCCAGAGACACGACCATCCTGGTGGGGGGCGTGAGTAAAAATACGGCCGTCGTTAACGCGTTGCAAAGACGGTCAGAGATTGGTTTCATGATTCCAGAACACGCCGAATATGCCGGGGCGCTCGGCGCCGCCCTGATGGCAGCAAGTTAGCGTTCTTGAAACTGCTCGTGGAGGCAAACAAAATGACGCAAGAGTATTGGAGATGGCCGGAGTCCGCCTGGACTTCAAAAGATATCGACTGGAAAAAGTCTAAAACTGTAACCGCGGGTGTTGATATCGGCAGCAACAGCACCCAGTCGGCAATCATGTGCGATAACCTGCTGTTCGGCTACGCGAACCTGCGCACCGGTCCGGACTACCGCGAAAGCGCCGGAGCCGCGATGAGACAGGCGCTGGGAAAGTCCGCGATGACGCTCAAAGATATCAGGTATACCGTGGGCACCGGCTGGGGCAGCCGCAATGTATCTTTTGCGCAAAAAACGGTAGATGAAATCAACTGTCATGCCAGGGGCGCCCGTTTTATGCACGGGCCGGCCGTGAAAATAATCGTAGATTTAGGCGCGCAGACCTGCAAGGCTATCCGGCTGTACGACTGGGACAGGATACGCGATTTCGTGATGAACGATAAATGCGCCGCCGGTATGGGGCGGAGTATCGAGGTGATGGCCGACCTTTTACAGGTGCCGATACAGGAGATGGGCGAAAGGTCCCTCGCCGTTGACAAGGACCCGGAACCGGTCAGCACCACCTGCTATGCTTTTGCCAATACCGAAGCCATCGGCCTGTTCCGTGAAGGCTATAAAGAGAGCGAAGTGCTGGCCGCCTACCTTTTCGCGATTGCCTGGAGGATTCACGGCACTATCGGCAGGGTGCAGCCGGAAAAAGAACTCGCTTTCACCGGCGGTCTGGCGAAGAACACGGGCATCGTCAAGCGGCTGGAAAGAGAGATGAAGATGACGGCGCTTACCAGCGAATACGACCCTCAACTGGCCGGGGCTATCGGTGCCGCTCTGATTGCTAGAGACATAGTCGAGAAGGCCTGAACGGTCAGTAAATTACCTTTTCTTCTTTCAACCTGTCTATTTCTTCGTTGGTCAGTCCCAGCAACTCACCGAAGATATAGTCATTATGCTCTCCAAGTAGCGGCGGAGAGCTATAATTGCCTTTTTGTCTGCCCTCAGACCTCCAGGGCAGTCCCGGCAGGGTCATCTTGCCCAGGACAGGGTGTTCCATTTCGACAAAGAACCGCCGCGCCTTTAACTGAGGGTCGCTGACGAGGTCTTTTACGTTAAGAGAAACCCCCGCCGCCACCCCCGCTTTTTGCAGCAGCTCCATGACCTCGTATTGATGGTAATTCCCAGTCCACTCTTCCACCAGCCTATCCAGCTCATCCTGGTTTTGCCAGCGGCCCAGCTCATCTTTGAACCCCGCTTTTTCTGCCCAATCGGGATTGCCGATGGCTTTGACGAAAGCTTCCCATTCCGCCTGACTGCCCACGGCAATAGCCACCCACTCGTCATATCCCTGGCAGCGGTAACAGCCGTGCGGGGCCATAATTTTATCCCGGTTGCCCATACGCTCACCCAGAACACCGTTCATGGTATACCCCATGACCATCTCGCCGAGGAAATTGGCGCTTCCTTCTAACATGGCCGCGTCGATATATTGTCCCCCCCCTGTCCGGTCGCGGTGATACAGCGCCGCCATGATGGCGAAGGCGCCGTGCATCGCCTGGGTAGCGTCCGTCCAGGGCGATACGCCTACCGTCGCCGGTTCGCCGCCGGGGTAGCCGTTCAGATATGTCGAGCCATCGTAGGCCTCGATTATCTCTGCGTAAGAAGGCCGCGACCGGTGCGGTCCGCTCCGGCCGTACCCCGAGCCGGCATAATAGATAATATCCGGTTTAATCTTTTTCAATTCCTCGTACCCCAGCCCCCAGCGTTCGAGAACCGGCCCGCCGAAATTCTCCGTGACCACGTCGCACATTTTTACCAGTTTTTTGGCAAGTTCCACCGCTCTGGGCTCGTTCATATTCAAAGTAATACTTTTTTTACCGTAGTTCAGCGAAGCGAAGGCGGTCCCCGCGTTGTAATCGTCCCTTTCGAACCCCGGCGGGATGCCGATTTGCCTCATAAAATCTACTCTCAAATGGGTCTCCACCTTAATCACCTCCGCCCCTATCACCGCCAGCCACTGGGTAAGATGGGGGCCCGCCCACATCTGGCCGAAATCCATTATCCTGATACCCGTGAGAGGCAAATTCTGCATTTTGTAGCTCCCTCTAAAGAAATCCTTATATAATCCCCGCCTCCCTCATCCTCACCAGGTCCTGCGGGCTGTAGCCCAGCAACCGTCCGTAAATCTCTTCATTGTGCTCACCCAGCAGGGGGGCGCGGCGCCTTATCTCCCAGGGCGTCGCCGCTAGCTTATAAGGCGCCCCGGGGTATTTGAATTTACCGGCTACCGGGTGGTCAATATCTACAAAAAAGTCACGGTAAGCGAGTTGCTCATCGGCGACAAGCTCTTTCACCGTGCGCACCGGCGCTAAAGGCACGTCGTATTCGATGCCCAGCCGGTCGATTTCCGCGGTCGTGTGTTCCCGGGTCCACAGCTCGACCAATCTATTAAAGTCCTCCATGTGCTCGGCGCGGGAGGCCGGGTTCTGGAATATCTCCGCCTGTGCCCAGTCCGGGTTGCCCATCATCGCCACGAGCTTTTGCCAGTGCGGACCAATCCAGATACAGACGTAGCCGTCTTTGCAGGAGTACAGTATGCCGCCGCGCCGCTTCCTCCCTATTTGCCGGGTGGGGCAGAGACCTTCACAAAGGCAAAAGGCGAGTTCCTGGCGTGTCACCGAGGCCAGCGACTCCTGGGCAGAGACGTCGACGTGCCTGCCTGGTTCGCCTCTCCGCCTCGATACTACGGCCGACACGGTACACACCGCGGCGGTCAGGCCGGTCATAAAATCGGCGGCATGCGCCGGCCCTTTCAGCGGGCTATAGCGCTCCATGTCATGCACACCTTCCGCCGGGTTACCGAAGGCCTCGCTGCTGGTGTGGGAGGCGATGAGGTCGCAGCCTTGATAGTCTTTAAAGGGACCGGCCTGCCCGAAGGGAGTAATGGAGGTCATAATCAACGAAGAATTCAGCTCCTTCAAGCCCAGGTAATCGAATCCCAGCCTCGCCATTTCCCGGCGCGGATAACTTTCAACGAGGACATCGGCCCGCGCCACAAGCCGCCGGAATATCTGCCGCCCCTGCTCGCTTTCGACATTCAAAGTAATCCCCGATTTATTGGTGTTCAGGAAAAGAAAAAGGCCGCTTTTTTCCGTATGCGGTATATCTCCCGGGAAAGGTCCCCAGCCCCTGGCCAGGTCGCCGGAACCGGGCTTTTCTATCTTGATAACATCGGCGCCCAGGTCAGCCATCATTTTGACGCAGTAAGGTCCGGAAATAAACTCACTGAACTCTAGGATTTTCAAGCCGTCAAGCGCCCCTATATTCATGCAAACGACCCCTTCCTGCCTGCTCTCTTACCAAACCTGCTTAATGATACGCACCGTAACAATAATAAGATTTCACGAGCCTGTTACGCAAGTAGGAAGACCGACCTGAAGCAATTTTAATGCCTGTTTAAGAGATCGCGCGGTTATATTCTCTTGACCGACTTACCCGTGACCCGGGGCACGGCGTCATAATCACACAGGAGCTTGAAAAACATGGTGTTAAGCTGGAAGCCGTAACTGAGGACGTGGACAATACCGAACTTGGCAAGCTGATAACCTATATCAAGGGCTTTGCCGCCAAGCTGGACGCGGAACGGCGGCGGGAAGCTACCCTGCGCGGTAGAAAAGCCTGCTCACGTGATGGGCGAATGGCCGGGGGCTTTCATATCACCTACGGCTATAATTACGTCAGAGTTATCAAAGGTGAGCGTGGAGCAAGACGCGTCATAAACGAAACTGAAGCCAATTGGGTACGCGATATGTATTTCTGGCTAGTTAATGAAGGGCTGAGCACTAACCAGATACTATTCCGATTGAGGGCACATAACGCCCCTACAAAGAGCGGTAAAATCTGGAATAGGCGTAGCGTACAGTCGATATTAACTAACCCTGCCTATGCCGGCAAGACCTATGCTTTTACCGCGGCACCGGGCCGTAAGCAATTTACCCGGCCAAGAGAGGAATGGATTGAGATACCGGGCGTTACGCCGGCTATTATCAGCCAGGAGATGTTTGACGCGGCACAAAAGCAGCTACAGCTAAACCGAGAAAGGTCACCGCGCAATTGTAAGCATGAGTACCTGTTACGAGGGCATTTACGCTGCTGTCAATGCGGGCAAGTTTATACGGGCGAGATGACCAACAGCCGTACTTACAGATGTGCTGGCAGAAAAAAGGCGCATGTGCCGGTTGTACGCTGCCGGAATAAAGGCTGGAAAGCCGATAA
>Ga0315288_10009512_pt1 | contig 12242 bp, 18 predicted proteins | sample YL17G11_20_MG_FD_203454 | JGI IMG/M metagenome (GOLD analysis project Ga0315288, IMG submission 203454) | Sediment microbial communities from Yellowstone Lake, YNP, Wyoming, USA - YL17G11_20 | ecosystem: Environmental > Aquatic > Freshwater > Lake > Sediment | place: USA: Wyoming | collected...
TTATTCCTAAGGCAGGTTTTGTTTTGTCAGCTTTGGTTTTGTCTGTGACTCTTATTTTGGCTGTTAGTGTTAAGATTAAGTCTGTCATGGAGCTTTTTGAGGTTGATCTGGTCACTTCTGTTTTTGCTTGTGGGCTTGTCTTGTCTGCGGTTTTTATCATGGTTTATGTTGTTCTTGTTTTGGTCATGGTAAATTCTGGTTTGGGCTTGATGGGTCCTGCTATGATGGGTGCGTATTAAAGCGACATTTTTTATACTAATTCTTTTTTTTTGTTTTCATGATTACTGCTACTGAGTTTTACAATTTTGTGCAGTGTCCTGCTAGGGTGTATCTTAATTTGTTTGGTGACCAGTCTAGTAAGCTTCCTGTTTCTGATTTTTTGCAGCAGCAGTTTGTTAAGGGTTTGCAGCACGAGCAGGTTGTTGTTTCAAAGCTTAAGTTTGTCAAGCCAGAGTATAAAGAGCGTGATTTCGGGGATGGTTTTAGGAAGACTTTGGCTTTGATGAAAGAGGGTGCTGACTTGATTTATCATGGTGTTTTGTTGTCTGGTGATCTTGTTGGTGAGCCTGACTTGTTGGAAAAGAGGAAGGGTAAGTCTAAGTTGGGTGGTCATTATTATGTTGTTAAGGATGTTAAGCTTGGTTTGTCTTTGAAGGATGAATACGTTGCTCAGTTGATGTTTTATTCTTTGTTGTTGAAGAAGGTTCAGGGTGTGATGCCTGGTGAGGCTTTTGTTGTTCTTGGTGATTCTTCTGAGATATCTTTTGATACTGGGGAGCGTGTTGGGGATTTTAAGGAGATTTTTGGCAGTTTGAAAAAGGTTGTTAAGGGTAAGTTGGTTAAGCCTAGTCTTTGTTCTGCTTGTGATAATTGTGTTTGGTGGAATTATTGTCATTCTTGGTGTGTTGAGCATGATGATTTGTCTTTGATTCATAGGATGACTAAAAGGGTTAAGCAGTTGCTTGTTGAGAATGGTGTGAAGACTATTTTTCAGGCTTCTAGGATGGATGTTAAGGTTCTTTCAGAGGTTAAGGGTCTTGGTTTGTCTTCTTTGGAGAGGATTAAGAATCAGGCTTTGTCTTTGAAGAAAAAGTCTGTTATTGTTTTGGAAAAGCCAGAATTTGTTAATGTTAAGACTGAGTTTTTCTTTGATATTGAGGGTGAGACTTCTCTTGGTGTTGATTACTTGTTTGGTTTGCTTATTCGGGAGAATGGTAAGGAGAAGTATCGTGCTTTCTTGGCTAACACTCCTGCTGAGGAGGGTAGGGCTTGGAAAGAATTCTTGGATTTTTTTAAGGATAAGAAGAATTTTGTTATCTATCACTATCATAATTATGAGAGGAATTCTTTGAAGAGGTTGCTTGATAAGTATAGTGGTAATAATAAGATTTATGGGAAGATTACTGAGAACATGGTTGATTTGTTTAAGGTTTTGACTAAGAGTGTTATTTTGCCTGTTGAGTCTTATTCTGTTAAGGATGTTGCTAAGTTTTTGGGTTTTAGGTGGAGTAGTGTTAAGGCTGGGGGTGCTCAGTCTATGGTTTGGTATGGTGAGTTCATGAAGGATCCGCTTGGTAATCTTTCAAAGCTTGATCTAATCCTTCAATATAATGAGGATGATTGCAGGGCTACTCTAGTTGTTAAGGATTTTTTGTGGGGTCTTAAAAAATGAGGAAGTTATTTCTTATTTTGGTGTTGTTAATTTTTGTTTCTGGCTGTAATCATGTTTTTGTGGACAAGAGGGGTGGGGTGTACAATTTCAGTTTTGATAAGGAGAAGGAGTTGAAGGATCCGATTATTATTGATAAGTGTTCTGTTCCTCTTGGTTTTTCTTGTGTTGGTTATTCTGCTAACACTTCTGGTGTGTTTGTTAGGTTGAAGAATTCTGGTGGTAAGGATTTTGAGAATTTCAGTGTTTTTTTTGATTGTGGCAGGAGTGATTCTGTGACTATGCCTAATGGGGATATTAAGGATTTTTTTGTTTCTTGTGCTTTGGAAGAAGATTCTCAGTTCAGTTCTGTGATGGTTTTTGATTATGTTGATTCGTTTAGTGGCTTGGCTCATTCTGTTAAGGGTGAGTTGTTGGCTAGGGTGAGGTGAAATGATGATTAGGAAGTATAAGATGAGTTTTAATGCTTCAGCTTTTCTTTGGGCTTTGCTTTCTTTGTTGTTGTTGGTTATTGGTTTTAGGGAATTGTTTTCTTCTTTTTTTATTGGGATTTTTACAATGCTTGTTGGTGTTTTAGTGTCTCCTTTCTCTGATGATGTCATAGTTAGGTGGACTAAGTATGTTGTTGAGTTGAAGTTTTTGTTGTTGTTTGTTTTGGTTATTATTTTTGTTTTTGTTGTTTCAGAGAATGTTTCTCTTCATGCGATTATTCGAGGTATCTTAGGTAGGTAGTTTTAAATAATAGTTTTGTTTTTATTGGTTTAAAAGAGGTGGTTATTTTGGTTAAGGTTCATGTTGATGTTAGGTCTGAGAAGTTTAGGTTGAGGAAGCCTTTGTTTGATAAGCTTGATGATAAAAGGTTTTTTGAGGAGTATTCTAAGAAGATGGGTAAGTTGAAGGCTGAGTATGATTTTAATAAGGAGATAAGGGTTGAGGAGTTTCCTTTTAAGGTTTTGAGGACTTTTGTTGTTGGTGTCTTGTTTAGCTTGTTTGTTTTGTTTACTGTTTATGTTGTTAAGCTTTTGTTGGTTAACATGTTTTAGGTGTGTTTATGTTTAAGAAGAATCTTATACTGTTTTTTTCTTATACTGGTACTTGTAGTAGGGTTGCTTTTTTGTTGGGTAGAGAGTGTGGCGCTGATGTTGTTGGTGTGAAGTCTAGGGGTTTTGGTTTTTTCAAGCCTTTGGTTCACAAGTGGTTGTTTAAGAGGGGTAAGCCTATTGTTTTGCTTCCTTCAGGTTTGGATTTGGGTAAGTATGATAATGTCTTTATTGGTGGTCCGGTTTGGGATGGTTTGCCTGCTCCTGCTTTGTTGGATTTGGTTTCTCAGCTTGACTTGAAGGCTAAGAAGGTTTTGTTGTTTCTTGTTTCTTCTGGTGATTTTGGTATTTCTGTATTCAAGCTTAAGGATCTTGTTAAGGAGCGTGGTGCTAAGATTCTTGGTTTGATGTCTTTTTTTTCTTCAGACACTAATTTTATGGTTTTGGAGAAGGCTAGAAATCATCTTTTTGTGCTTGAATAGTTTTTACTTTGATTGTGTTGTTGTCATATATTGTTATTAGGTAGTATTGTCCGAATTGTTTTATTATCTTGTTTTTTGTTCCTGAGCTGTCTGTGTAGTTGTATTCTGTTATTGTTTTGGTTATTTCTTCCGGGATATGTTTTGGTAGTAGTTCTTTTATTGGGTTGTATTCTATTGCTGGTTTTGTTGTTGCGCATCCTACTAATGTTGTTAGTGATGCTACGACTAGTAGTTCTTTTATTTTTTGTTCTAAAAACATTGTTTCCCCCGAGAATTGGTAAGTTTTTTGGGTGTATAAATCTTTCTAAAATTCTATTTGTCCTTCGTGCATTATTCCTTTTCTTAGTTCTACTGGTCTCCAGTCGTCTTTGATTAGTTTTGCGTTTAGCCATTCTGCGAGTTCTTCTGGGTTGCCTATTGTTGCGCTTAGTGCTATGAGTTGTATTCTGGGCAGTAGTTGTTTTAGTATTGTTATTAGTACTTCTAGTGTTGGTCCTCTTCCTGGGTCGTTTAGTAGGTGTATTTCATCCACGATCACCGTTTTTACTTGTTTTAGCCATGGGCTGTGGTGTCTTATTAGGGAGTCTAGTTTTTCTGCTGTTGCTATGATGAAATCGTTTTTTTCTAGGTATCTGTCTTCTTTGTCTAGGTCTCCTATTGATAGGTTTATCTTGCAGTGGTTTCCGTATTTTTTTGTGAATTCTTTGTATTTTTCTGTTGCTAGTGCTTTTAGTGGTACTATATAGATTGCTTTTCCCTCGCCTTCAAGGATGTTTTTCATTGCTGCTAGTTCTGCTATGAGTGTTTTTCCTGATGCTGTTGGCGTGCATACTAGTAGTGATTGTCCTTTTAGTAGGCCTTGCTTTATTGCTTTTTCTTGGCATGGTCTTAGTTCTGTTATTTCTTTTGATAGGATGTCAAATAGTTTGTCTGGTATTTTTTTTTGTAGTTCTGAGAAATTCATTTTTGTATCAGGCTTTGTCCTGTCATCTCTTCTGGTTTTTTTATTTCTAGGATTTCCAGGATTGTTGGTGCTATGTCTGCTAGTGTTCCTTGTTTTAGTTTTGTTTTTTTGAGTTTTTCATCTGCTGATACTAGTATTAGTGGGACGTCGTTTGTTGTGTGTGCTGTCATTGGTTTGTTTGTTATGTAGTCTATCATTTGTTCGCAGTTTCCGTGGTCTGCTGTTATTATTGCTGTTCCTTTTTTTTCCAGGATTAGTTCTACTATTTTTCCTATGCATTCGTCTACTGTTTCTACTGCTTTTATTGCTGCGTCTAGTATTCCTGTGTGTCCTACCATGTCTCCGTTTGCAAAGTTGAGTATTATCACTTCATATTTGTCTTCGTTTAGTTTTTCTATGACTTTTTCTGTGACTTCGTATGCGCTCATTTCTGGTTGTAGATCATATGTTGCTACTTTTGGGCTGTTGATTAATACTCTTGTTTCGTTCTTGTTTGGTGTCTCGTTTTGTCCGTTGAAGAAGAATGTTACGTGCGCGTATTTTTCTGTTTCTGCGATTCTTAACTGGTATAGGTTGTTGTTGCTTAATACTTCTCCTAATAGGTTTTTGTTTGATATTGGTGTGAATGCTATTTCTGCGTTCATGTTGTCGTAATAGTTTGTGAATGCTACAAATGTCACTTCTTTTTTTTGTCTTTTGAACTTGTCAAATTCTGTGTTTATTAGTGCGTGCGTTAACTGTCTTGTTCTGTCTAGTCTGTAGTTGAAGAATATTATGCTGTCTTTGTCTTGTATTCCTTCGTAGTCTATTGTTCTTGGTTTTATGAACTCGTCTGTTTCATTATTTTTGTATGCGTCTTCTATTGCTTCTTTCCAGTTCTTTACTTTCACACCTTCTCCTTTTACTAGTGCGTTGTATGCTAGTTCTGTTCTTTCCCACCTGTTGTCTCTGTCCATCGCGTAATATCTGCCCATTACTGTTGCTACTCTTCCTGTTCCTAAGTTTTTCATTGCTTCTTGTAGTTGTTCTAGGTATGTTTGTGCTGATTTTGGTGGTGTGTCTCTTCCGTCTGTGAATGCGTGTACATAGACTGTTTCTAGGCCTTGTTTTTTTGCCAGTTCTAGTAGTGCTATGCAGTGTCTTGTTACTGCATGTACTCCTTGGTCTTGTATCAGGCCCATCAGGTGTAGTGTTGAACTGTTTTTTTTGCAGTTCTGTATTGCTTTGATGAATGCTGGGTTTGTGTAGAAATCTCCGTCTTCTATTGACTTGTCTATTCTTGTTAGGCTTTGGTAGACTATTCTTCCTGCTCCTATGTTTAGGTGTCCTACTTCGCTGTTTCCTTGGTTTCCTGCTGGTAGTCCTACGTACAGGCCGTGGCATTTAATTGTTGTTTTTGGATAATTTTTTTCGTAGTTGTCGTTGTTTGGTATTTTCGCTAATAGGATGGCGTTTCCTTCTTTTTTGGGATTTATTCCCCAGCCATCCCTAATGATTAATATTAGCGGTTTCTTCATTGTTCACTTGGTGTTTGTGTTTTTACTTGGCTGCACATTTGTGGTGTTATCAGTTGTACTTGTACTGTTTGGTTGTTTTGGTCTAGTGTTGTGAAGGTGAATGCTCCTTTAGTGTTTAGTTGGTTTACTATTGTGCTGATAAATGTTTTTTCCATTACTAATGGTATTGTTATTGTTTTGTTATCTGAGGTTGGTATTATTACTGCTGTTGCTCCGTTCGTGTTTAGATCTGTTATTATTTGGTTTATTATTAGTTGTTGTGCTCTTTCTGCTCCTGCTTGCATTCCTTGTTGGTATACAGTGTTTAGTTTTGTTTGTTGTCCTTCGTTGTATTTGCTTATGCAGATGTATCCTAATGCTAGTATCAGCAATAATACTAGTGCTGCTATTAAATATGTTTTTTTGTCTTTAACCATTTTTTTACCCCCTATTTCTTATTTAGATAATAATTCTATTATTTTGTTTGCGAACTTTTTCGCCGCTTTTGGTCCATTTGCTGTTACTATGTTTCCGTCCACTGTGACATCTTCGCCAGTGCATTTTGCTCCTTGGCTTTCAATGTCTTGTTTTCCGCTTGGGAATACTGTTGCTTTCTTTGCTTTTAGTATTCCTGAGTTTGCGAGTATTACTGGTGCTATGCATATTGCTGCAACAATTTTTTCTTCTTCTAATGCTTCTCTTGCTATGGAGTGTGCTGTTTCGTCGTCAAAATACGTTTCTGCTCCTGGTCCTCCCACAAAGATTATTGCGTCGTAGTCTTGCACTAATACTTCATCAATGTCATAATCTACTTTTATTTTTGTTCCTAGTTTTCCTTTTGCTTCTTTGACTTTTTTTGATGCTATTTTTATTTCTATTTTGTTTTTTTTGAATACTTCTATTGGTTCTAGGAGTTCTTTGTCTTGGAATCCTTCTGGTGCTATGATAAATAATGCTTTTTTTCCTTCTATCATTTTATGGTTTCCTGAAGTTTTTTCCTGCGTATGTGCTTTTCTTTCCTAGTTCTTCTTCTATTCTCAATAACTGGTTGTATTTTGCTAGTCTTTCGCTTCTGCATGGTGCTCCTGTCTTGATCTGTCCTGCTTTTAATCCTACTACTAAGTCTGCTATGAAGCTGTCTTCTGTTTCTCCGCTTCTGTGTGATACCATCACTCCCCATCCTGCTTTTTGTGATAGCTGGCATGCTTCTATGCTTTCTGTTACTGTTCCTATCTGGTTTACTTTTAATAGTAGTGCGCTTACTGATTTTTCTTTTATTGCTTTCTTTATTCTTTCTGGGTTTGTGACTAGTAGATCATCTCCCACTATCTGTGTTGTCTTTAGTACTTTTGCTGTTAGTTTTGGGTATGTTTTCCAGTCGTCTTGCTCGAATGGGTCTTCTATTGATACTAGTCCATATTCTTTTACAAATTCTTCGTATAATTTTATCATTTCATCTCCTGTTTTTCTCTGGCTTCCGTCATTGTCTGGGTTTTTGAAGTCCAGATCATATTTTCCGTCTTTGTAGAATTCTGATGCTGCGCAGTCCATTCCTATTCTTACTTTTCCTGTGTATCCTGCTCGTTCTATTGCTTCTTTTAGTAGTTCTAGTCCTTCTTTGTTGTCTTGTATGTTTGGCGCGAATCCTCCTTCATCTCCTACGTTTACTGCGTCTTGTCCGTATCTTTCTTTTATGACTTTTTTCAGTTGATGATATGTTTCTGATGCCATCCTTAGTGCTTCTGTGAAGTTTGGTGCCCCTATTGGCAGTATCATGAATTCTTGCATTGCTAGCTTGTTTCCTGCGTGCATTCCTCCATTTAGGACGTTAAAGCTTGGTACTGGCATCACGAATTCTTTTATTCCTGCAATGTCTGCTATGTGTTTGTATAATGGTACTCCTTTGCTTAGTGCTGCTGCTTTGCATGCTGCCATTGACACGCCCAGTATTGCGTTTGCTCCTAGTTTGCTTTTGTTTTTTGTTCCGTCTAGTTTTAGCATTAGTTCGTCTATCTCTTTTTGTTTTGTGCAGTCTTTTCCTACTAATTGTTTTGCTATGATCTTGTTAACATTATTTACTGCTTTCAGTACTCCTTTTCCCATATATCTTTTGTTGTCTCCGTCTCGCAACTCTAGTGCTTCGTGCACTCCTGTTGATGCTCCGCTTGGCACCATTGCTCTTACCATTCCTTTGTCAACATAAAGATCTACTTCTACTGTTGGGTTTCCTCTAGAATCTAGAATTTCTCTTGCGACTATTTTTCTTATTTCGTTTGCCATCAAAACATCACCTTTTTTCCCTGTTTTTATATTTTGTGAAGGATTATCCTATATACGCCACGTCTTTTCCGAATTTGTCTTTTATTTTGTTGAGTGCTGTTTGTTTTGATACGTTTGTGAACTCTCCTGTTTTTTTCATGACTTCTGTTTCTATCGTTTTTATTTCTTTGTCTAGTCTTTGGATGTTCAGTTTTAGGTTTAGTTTTTTGTTTAGTATTGTTAGTATTTCTCTTGCTCCTTTTATTCCTAGATACATTGGGTGGCCGTATGTTTCTGCAAGTAATGCTAGTGCTTCGATTTTTCTTTTTTCTGCCAGTCCTAGTAATAGTCCGCTTACTCCTACTATTGGTCCTACTATTCCGTATAGTTCTGTGTTTAGTTTGGTTTCTTTTTTGAAGTTTTGTATGTATTTTTTGTTGTTTCCTGTGCAGTACACTTTTGGTTTTTTTGGTATCTGGCTTAGGCCTATTCCTCCTAGTGTTATGACTTGTTTTCCTTTGTATTGTTCTAATAGGTCTAGCATCTTGTCTGAGAATTTGTAGCTGCTTATTTCGTCTATTGGTTGCACGTCTCCACTTACTATTATCAGGTCGTTTCCTTTTGGCATTTTTTTGTAGTGCACTTCTATTGTTGGCAGCTCGACTAGGTTGTTTTCGTTTACGAATACTGAGTGTGGGAATGTGTATGAGAATACGTCGTATAATTTTTCTGCTTTTAGTTCTTCTATCATGAAGTCGACTGCTACTTTTCCTACGTTTCCTATTCCTGGCAGCCCTTCTATCATTATTGGGTTTTTTAGTTTTGGCAGCTTTTTTGGTGTTTGGGTTATTTTCCAGGTGTCCATTTATAGCATTCCTCTTTTTTGCAGTTCTTCTTTTTTTGCTTCTCGCCTGTATTTTCCGTATGCGTCTTCTGGGCTGTATTTTGCTGGTTTTGGATTGGTTGCTTCAGTGCCGCATTTTGGGCATTTTTCTTGCATTGTGTATTGTCCGCACTTTGCGCATTTTAGTAAGTGTTTCATTTTTTCTTCTTTTTTTCTTCTCTTATGAATTCTGCGTTTCCGCCTGCTTTTTTCATGTGTTTTGTGGCTTCGTCTATTCCTTCTTTTAGTGTTTTTTCTGCTTGCTTGTATTCTTGTGCTTTGACTTTGGCTTTGTATTTTCCGCCGCCTGCATAATTTATTTCTATTCCTGCATCTTGTGCTTTTTTGAGTGATTCTTTTACTGTCTCTACTCCTCCTTCTGCATATGTTGACATTAACAGGTCTCCTTTTATCTCTACTTCTGGCAGTTTTATTCTTTGTCTTATTGCTTCGTCTAGTTCTTTTGCTATTTTCTTGTCTATTCCTAGTTTTTCTAGGCTCATATTTTCTGATACTACTTCTTGGAAGCATGAGTTTAGTGAATCGTATTTTTTGAATGCTTGCTCGCTGATTTGGTCGTATACTTCTTCTGTTTTCACTGCTAGTTTTCTTGCGACCATCTCCACAATTTTTTCTGCTTTCTGTTCTTGTTTGACCCAGTCTATTTTTTCTCTTTTCTGCATGTCATTGACTCTTCTTAGTGAGAGGTCTATGTGTCCTTGTTCTTCATTGACGCTTAATACTTTGCAGACTATTTTTCTTCCTTCTGATACGAAGTCTCTTATGTTTCTTATTCTTCCTGGGCTTATTTCTGAGATGTGTATCATTCCGCTCTTGTCGTACTCGTCTAGGTTTGTGAATACTGAGTGGAACATTACTTTTGTGACTGTGCACAGAACTAGTTCTCCTTCTTCTGGTAGCCCGGTTTTTTTGAACAGCATTTTTTTATTCTAGTACTTCTAGTATTCTTGCTTTGACTTTTGCTTTGCCTCCTGTTGGCTCTGCAAGTATCTTATCGCATACTAAGCACTTTACTGTTGAGCTTGCTTTTCCGAACATTATTTGTTCGTTCTTGCATTTTGGGCACCTTACTTTTACGAATTTGCTTACTGGTTCTTTTATTCCTTCCATGAAAATTCCCCCTCTAAAAGACTGTTTTAGTTGTATTGTCAAGAATTTGTCGGGCTTTTTAAATCTTTCCAAGTTTTTCGAGGCTGACAACAAGTTTTTTATAGGTTAATCTATTAGCTTTTGGGTTATGAGGGTTTCAGTTGTTATTCCGACGTATAATGAGGCTAATAATGTTATTGTTCTTGTTGACAGGCTGGATAAGGTTTTTAGGAAGTTAAGATTGGGTTTTGAGCTTGTTTTTGTTGATGATAATAGTCCTGATTGTACTGGTTTGGTTTTGGAGGAGTTGAAGAAGAAGTATCCTATCTCCATAATTCATAGGAAGGGTCGTTTTGGTTTGAGTTCTGCTGTTATTGCTGGTTTTGGTGTTGTTAAAGGTGATGTTGTTGGTGTCATGGATGCTGACTTGTCGCATTCCCCTGAATTGATTCCTGAGCTTTTAAGACCTTTTAAGGGGGGTAAGGTTGATTTTGTTGTTGCTAGTAGATACATTAGGGGTGGTGGTGTTGAGGTTTGGCCTTTTTATAGGAGATTGATTAGTTTGGTTGCTACTTTGCTTGCTCGTCCTTTGACTAGGGTTAAGGATCCAATGTCTGGTTTTTTCTTTTTTAAGAAGGAATTATTGGCTGGTTTAAGGCTTAACTCGGGGGGTTATAAGATTTGTTTGGAATTGCTTGTTAAGGCAAAGCCTTCTTGTGTTGTTGAGGTTCCTTATTTGTTCAGGAACAGGGTTGTTGGTAAGAGTAAGTTGTCTGTTAGGGAATATTATAGGTATGTTAAGGATGTTTTTAGCTTGTTTTGTTTTAAGTTAAGAAAAAATTGATTTATACGAATTCTACTCTTTTTGCTCTTATTCCTTTTCTTTGCATGTTTTGTTTCTTGCATTCTTTGCATTCAAAGCGTAGGTCTGTTTTCTTGGTTGCTTTTTTTCCTGTCATCTTGAACTTTGTTACTGCTGGTTTTGAGTATCTTCCTAGGTTACCAAATCCTCTTGCTTTTCCTCTTCTTCTTGCCCTTATCTTGCTTCCGTAGGTTAGGCTGCTAGCATTTTTTTTCTTGTTCTGCGTTATTTTTTGTTCTGTATGCTTCTTGCAGTGTGGGCAGTATCTTTTCTTTTGTTTTGGTAATTTCATATTCATCTTGGGAAGAAAAGGGGGGTTTATAAGTTTTTCGTAGTTTATTGGGTGTTTCCTGCTTGTTCTACTCTTCCTTTGTTTATTAGGATGTCTGCTATCTCATGTGGTAGTTCTACTTGGTCTCCTTCTTCGTATGGGCCGTATCTTTCCAGTTCTTTTCCTAAGAATTGTGGTACTGAGTGCTTGAATTTTACGCATAGCATTCCGTTGTTTTGTTCGTTTCCTTCACATTCAGTCTTTGTTTCTGGGTTGTTTGTTTTTATCTCTTCTTTTTGTAGTGTTGCTTGTTTTCCTTCTAATAGGTTTATCAGTATTCCTTCTCTGAACCTGTCTAGTGTGCTTATCAGGAATTCGTAGAGGAGTTTTTCTTCTTTCATCATTGTTGCTGTGTTTATTATGTTGGTTTTTGTTTTGCTCTTGTTTAGTGCCATGTCTATGATCTTTTTCTCTCTTCTTTCGTATAATTCTTTTATTATGCGTTTTATGTTGTGGATCTGTTTTTCTTCTTTGTCTTTTTCGTTGTCCATGAATGCGTTCAGGCTGCCTTCTTGTCTTTTGAACATCTCTGCTTTTTCGTTGAGGTATTTTATGACGTCGTCAAAGAAATTAGTGTCTAGTTCTTGTAGTTCTTCTCTGCTCTTTTCTGTTCTTAAGAGTGCAAAGAGTGTTTCGTATGTTATTTTTACTTCTGACAAAGATTTAACCCCCTATTGTTTTGGTAGAAACGGTTGTTATTTATAAATTTTTATTTGTTCTAATGCTACTTTATCATTTCTGCTATATAAAGATTGTTTTTGTTCTCTACTATCTTGATTAGGCTGCTTTTGCCTATTTCTTTGTTGCAGTTGTTTATTGTGATTGCTCTGTTTTTTGCTGTTCCTATCATTTGTCCTTGCATCCATCCTTTGCATTTGATTTCTGCCATTATTTTGTCTCCTACTTCTAGGACTTCTGGTATTCTTTTGCATTTTTTTATTTGAAAGTCTTCTTTTGATAGTTTTAGTTTGATATCGTATTTTTTCTCCCATTCTTCTAGTTTTTTGTAGAATTTCCAGTAGTTTACTGTTTTTGCTCCTTTTACTTTTCTGCTGTACTTGTATGTTTCATATTTTTGTATTCCTAGTTTTGCCCCTATTTCTTTTGCGAATTTTATTATGTCTTCTATGTCTGAGTCGTTTTCTT
>Ga0315288_10009515_pt1 | contig 12239 bp, 14 predicted proteins | sample YL17G11_20_MG_FD_203454 | JGI IMG/M metagenome (GOLD analysis project Ga0315288, IMG submission 203454) | Sediment microbial communities from Yellowstone Lake, YNP, Wyoming, USA - YL17G11_20 | ecosystem: Environmental > Aquatic > Freshwater > Lake > Sediment | place: USA: Wyoming | collected...
GCTACCGGAAGATACCGCCATCGGCATCCTTTGGGCGATGGGGATGGCTATCGGCATTATCTTCATCGGCTTGACGCCGGGCTACGCGCCTGATTTGTTCAGCTATCTTTTCGGGAATATCCTGGCGGTGCCCTTCTCCGACATTATCCTGATGCTGATTCTAGATGCTGTCATCGTCGCCATAGTAGCAGCCCTTTACAAGGAGTTCCTGGCTGTTTCCTTTGACGAGGAGTTCGGCACGGTAACGGGGGTGCCAGTGGAGGCGCTGTATCTGCTCATGCTGTGCATGGTGGCGCTAACGGTTGTCGTGCTGATAAGGGTGGTGGGCATCATCCTCGTTATCGCGCTGCTCACCATACCTGCGGCGCTGGCAAGGCAATTCACTAACGACCTGAAGAAGATGATGCTCCTCTCCATAGTTTTCGGCGTAGTTCTCACCTTCGCTGGCTTATGGCTATCCTACGAACTCGACCTCGCCTCTGGAGCCACCATTATCCTGCTCAGCGGGACTGTGCTGCTGGTCAAGCTTGCGCTCTCCCGTCTGCGCGGCAGAGCCAAGATAAAGGAAACAGCCTCTCCAGAAGCAGAGTGATGAGCGTACCCCAAGCTAAAAGCCCGCTTGTATAGCATCCATAGACGCACTGGAGAATAACAAAAGTAGTAGGGGTTTTCCCTCATAAGTACGTCAGAAAAGGTACATAAGCGGGATTGTGATACTCCCCTCCCCACAGGCACAATGGATTATGGGAATTCCAGGCGGGAGAGGGGAGCAACATGGACAATCTGGCTAAAGCTATCATTGATAGCGTTCAACTGTTCGGACAACTGGTAGACAGGTGGGCAAACGAGCAAGCCAACGTGGCAACCACAACCCCGATACCTGTGACAGACACCATAACCTCCATATTCACCAACATGATTAGTTTCCTCGCCAAACTGAGCAGTGAGATACAAGAGCTGATTTAACAAAGATGTCTGTTCTAAAAAAAACTCATCGCACAAACGGCGAAGCTGTCTGGTCGAAGGGATTGGTCCTCATGACCAGGGAAAAGAAATAGGGATAGTTGTCCTTTAGGTATTTCACATAGCTCAGCCACCGCTGCACCAGCAAGGTGTAAGCCCTCTTTATATCGTTGGAGATATGTTCGTAGTCTTTGTCGGACAACTGCGTAACCTGCTCCCTCATTTCCAATTCCTCGGTCAGGTGGAAAACTGACCTGAGGAGCTCGGTAAATGGCTCGTGCTCCAGCAAAGTAGGGTTCTCCAGCAGCCTCAGCAGGAAATCTCTCTCACTAATAAGAGAAGTGCGCAACCCTTCAAGGTCAACCCTTTTAATCTCAACATTATAGTCGTAATTCCTCAGAAGCTTGCTCACGCTGGTGAACTCCTCATCAGACCAGTTGTTAGTGACTATCAGATATTTCCTGATGTTCTCCAACTCGGGGTCGAGGTCAGAGAAATAGGTCAGCAGCCTAGTGCCAACCGCGCTGAAGAAGCTGCCTATGACCATGTTCATCTTCTCCAGCGTAGCCTTTTTCTCCCTGTAGGTCATCAACTGATGGATGATGATAGTGACCAGCAAGACCTCGACGGGGAGGAAGGCTATGTCGCCCAGCAGATAGATATAGATGTGGTGGGCATCCTCGAAAATAGCGTAGTGCATAAGATAAAGGAGAGCCGATAACAAGAGCAGAGCCAGCCCCAGTAGAATCTGCCATCTCAACAGTTTCATCTTTAATCACCCCCTGAATTCTTCATGCCTCCTGGGGATAGGATAACAAATTTCAGCCTGTGACGAAAGTCACATACAGGCAGCACTTTCGGGGGTAGACTGTCTCTGAAGTGGTGAGGGGTAGGGGCGATGGGGAAGAAAAAGGGGTTCAAGAGGGGAGGTGATGCCGCCATGTGGAGATTCAAGGCGTGTCCCAAATGCGGTGGCGATATTTTCGTAGACGACGATATGAATGGCTGGTACGAGCAGTGCCTCCAGTGCGGCTACACCCATGACCTCAAATCAAGAATAGAAATCAATGAATTACCGCCGGTGAGAGCAAGGGAGCTTGTTCTGACCGGTCATAATAGAAGGAAACTGCCTAATTGAGTTAACTCGGGTGGGGGTGGCTTGCTGGGTGGTAGGGGGCAGCCGCGGCTAACGCCTCGGCTGCCCCATTTTACCTAGTCCTCAACGCGCTCGCCAGGGCTGAGATACAGAGGAGGCGTCTTATAGGGCTTCACCTGCCCAGCCACCTCATCGTTCATGATATAGCCGCTGGCGTGCATCAGGGTATCGTAAAGCCTGTCGTCGAGCCACTCCTGGTTCATGGAGCAGAGACAGGGGTAGTGGTGCAGGATAAGCCCCGCTTTGACATCCGCCTCATCTGCGTGAAGTCCGACCATCCCCTTCGCAGCATGAGCCACTGCGCCGCAGGCTGAGTTCCTCAACACCTCGACACGCTCTATCAGCATGGTCTCGGGATTCACCTTTATCTTCAGCTTGGGTCCTCCGAAGTGTTGTGCAAATTTAGATATGATTTCGTCCTTATAGGGCTGGGCAGCACGGCGGAAGCCGTAGGAGCTTTCGGTGAGGCTGCAGAAGGGCTTGGGGAAGGCTACAGCGACGCCCATCTCAGCAAGCTCGGTCTTCAGTTGATTTGCCAGCCCGGGAGGCAGCCAGGCGCTGTTGTCTATAGGGGCGATAACAGAGCGCGCCCCGGAGCGCTTGACGAACTCTGAGATGAGCTGGGCAGCGCCGGGGGACTCGCTGGCAGCGATTATGAGGTCAGCCTGAGGCACGCCTGCGGGCATGAACTCCTCGGGCTCTTCGATGAGTACAGGCAACCTCTTGGGGAGGGCAAGCTCTTTAACAATCCAGTCGGAAGGCGCAGTCTCGCGCAGGTTGCGCGCAATACGCTCGCCATAGGGTCCCTGGGTGAGAACAAGGATACGCATTGGTAATTGTTATTATATATGTTTCTATCTCAGATGTCTTGCTCTTGCGCTGTGCCCCCTGCAACCCTGGATATGATATACTTTCGATGAACGTTAATTCCGAAGTTGTCGACGATGGACAATAAAAGCCTGGAGATGCTGGAGTTCCCCAAGGTCAGAGAGATACTGGCTGGCTATACCTCCTTCTCGGCGAGCAAGCAGCTAGCCCTCAGCTTGCAGCCATCTGCAAGTCCCACCTTCATCTCTCAACTATTAAAGCAATCGGCAGAAGCGAGGCAACTGCTATCCGCACAGTCTGAGTTCTCTATCAGGGGCGCGCTAGATGTCCGAGAGGCTGCCAAAGCAGCAGCGAGGGGCAAAATACTTGAGCCGCAGAGCCTCGTTGAGATTCAAATCACGCTGGCTGCAGCAAGATACATGCGCAACAGCTTGAAGAAGCAAGCAAAGGAGCTTCCTGAACTCTGGAGTATCGCAGAACACATCGTGGAACTGCCCCATCTGGAGAGCGAGATAAACAGGTGCATCACGCCCACCGCAGAGATAATAGACTCAGCCTCGGCGAGGCTTTCCGAGCTGAGGCGGCAGTTGAAGGAGTCCAAGCAGCAACTCACAGACCGCCTCGAGGCGATAATGAGGTCTCCCCGAGGACGCAGGTTCATCCAAGAGGCGTTCATCTCAGAAAGGGAGGGCAGGTACGTCATACCTGTCAAGGCTGATTCTCGAAAGGAAATCAGGGGCATAGTCCACGACATATCGAACACCGGCGCTACGGTGTTCGTCGAGCCCTGGACCACAGTAGAGTTGGGGAATACGCTGCGAGAGTACACCATCGAGGAGAAACGGGAGGTGGAGAAAATCCTGCTCGTGCTCAGCGATGAGGTGGGCGCTATGGAGGACGAGATAGTGCGCGATGTGGAGCTTCTCGCTGAGCTGGACTTGATACTGGCGAAGGCGAGATACGCAGGTAGGGTGAAAGCAACCGAGCCTGTGATTGCCACGAACGGCATGCTTAAACTGGTTAACGCGAGGCACCCGCTGCTCAAGGGCAAGGCTGTGCCTCTCTCGGTGGAGATAGGGCAGGACTACATCATACTGGTAATCACGGGACCGAACACGGGAGGCAAGACAGTTGCGCTCAAAACGATCGGGCTATTAACGCTGATGGCTCAAGCAGGGATACCCATCCCGTCTTCGAGTGAAAGCTACATACCCGTCTATGATAGTGTGTTCGCCGATATCGGCGACGAGCAGAGCATAGAGCAGACGCTCTCCACATTCGGCTCGCACATGGGTCATATCGTTCGCATCATCGGCGAGTCCACAGAGAAGAGCCTGGTGCTCCTGGATGAGCTGGGCACCAGCACCGACCCCAACGAGGGGGCTGCGCTGGCGCGAGCCATAATGCTGCATTTTCTGTCCAAGAAAACGATGACTGTAGCTACCACGCACTACAGCGACCTCAAGATTTTCGCCCATACTACGCCGGGTTTGAGAAACGCCTCGCTGGACTTCGACCCGGTGACGCTGGCTCCTACATATCATTTAACGATGGGCATACCAGGGGGCAGCAACGCGCTCGCCATAGCCTCGCAGTTGGGGCTGCCCGCCGAGATAATCTCCACCGCCAGAGGGATGCTATCAAAGGGCACGCAGGAGATAGAGTCGCTGCTGCAGGACATAATGAGCGAGAAGCAGAGGATAGAGTCACTGCGCAGCACGCTGGAGAAGGAGACCGCCGATGCTGAGAAGCTGAGGAAACGACTGGAGCGCGAGCTTAGAGAGGTGAAGGAGAGAGAGCAAAGCCTGATTCGAGAAACAAGGGAGAGGCTTGCCGATGAGGCTGCTGAGCTGCAGATACAGATTCGCGATGCAGCAGCGGAGCTGAAGAAGGCGCTATCTCAGGAAAAAATAGAGCAGGCTAAGAAGGCGCTGTCCTCGGTGCGCGAGCAACTCAAGAGCGAACGATGGCAGACCAAGCCCGTCCGAGAGAAGGAGACGCCCGAGGAAGAGGTAATCGAAGCCGAGAAGATAGCAGTGGGCGACAGGGTATGGATGAAGGACATAGAAGCCTGGGGCGATGTCCTGTCGCCCCCTGATAGCGAGGGGCAGTTCGAGGTGCAGGTAGGACAAACGAGGTTGAGGATAAGTTTGGATAAAGTGGAGAAGGTGATGCCGCCTGCGGGGAACGCATTGCCTGTATCGCGTGCGGTGAAGAAAGAGCTCAGCGGCAGAATGAGGTCGTACGAGCTAGACCTGCGAGGCAAACGTGCCGAGGAGGTCGGCATTGAACTTGACAGCTACCTGAACGATGTCTCTGTCTCCAATTTCAGAGAGGTGCGCATCATCCACGGCTTCGGCACCGGCGTGGTGCGCCAGATTGTGCGGGAGCTTCTTGCCTCCCACCCGCTGGTCAAGTCCTACCGCCCCGGGGGCAAGGGCGAGGGCGGGGACGGGGTGACGGTGGTGGAGTTGTGATCGAATCCTTATGGGCGCAAAGCCTTGCGCCCATAAGGGAATGAATTACGGTCATGCTAACTTCAACAAAGCGACGCTTTAACAGGACGAGGATGCTTCGCTTGCTCGATGAACTAGAGGGGGCCGGGGGAGCAGCGACTTCGCTGTATGTGCCACATGATTTGCCTGCAACAGATGCAGAGAAGACGCTCAGGGCGCCGTTGGGAGCGGGTATAGAAGAGGCTCTGTCTGATATCACTGATGCTGTGGCACGTTCCAGGACAGGCGCGGTTATTTTCTGGGGCGAACAAAGAAAGTGTCTGGTGACTCCGCCGTTTCCAGTGAGGGAGGGTCTGTTTTCCAGCGGCTACGATGTTGAGCTGTTGCGTGCGCTGTTGCAGCAGGAGCGCACGGTTGCCCTGATTCTGGTGAGGCTGGGCGCTTATGCCGTGGGTGTGTTTCAAGGGGAAAGGCTGGTGTCGAGCAAGGTGGGGACAGGCTTGGTGCACTCTCGCCACAGGCAGGGCGGTTCTTCTGCTCATAGATTCGAGAGACACCGCGAGAAGCAGATGGAGTACTTCTTCACCAGGGCTTGTAACCATGTGCGGGAGCACCTGGAGCCACGCCTTCAGCAAATTGACTATGTAATATACGGTGGCGAACGCCATACGCTGCTCTCATTTCGCAAGCAGTGCGAGTTCTTACAAAAATTCGATGACCGCACACTGGAAGCACTGTTGAATGTGCGCGAGCCCAGGCAGGCGACGCTGCAGGCTGCGATTGGGCAGGTGTGGTCGAGCGAGGTGGTGGTGTGGGATGAGGGCGAGCCTTCAGCAATCAACGCTCAGCATTCAGTATAGGGGCGGTTCGAGAACCGCCCTACATCTGCCATGTCTTTCCCGCGCAAGCGGGAATCCAGGAGCCTGGACTCCTGCTTTCGCAGGAGTGCCCTATAAAACACAATGACCGCTTAACTGAGACAAAAGTCGCTTACAGAGATGTCGGCAATGCTTTAGATTGAGTGTAATTTGGTCCGGTGTAAAGGCGGAAGAGATGGACGAAGGAATAAACGCAGACATAGAGAAGGTGTTGACCCGGTACCGCACGGTGGCTATAGTGGGAGCCTCGCCGAATCCGGAGCGTCCCAGCTACAGGGTGGCGGACTTCCTAAAGAAGGAGGGCTACCGTATAATACCCGTGACACCCAAAGGCGGAGAGATTCTGGGCGATACGGCTTATCCTGATTTAGCTTCGATACCGGCGCCTGTGGAGGTCGTGGATATCTTCAGACGCCCCGAGGAGGTCATGCCCGTGGTGGAAGCAGCCATCGCTATCGGAGCCAAGGCGGCGTGGATGCAGGAGGGCATTGTCAACGAGGAGGCGGCAGCCAAGGCGAGAGGTGCAGGGCTTATCGTGGTGATGGACCGGTGCATGAGGAAAGAGCTTCTCAAGAAACTGGGGCGTGAGAAGGAAATTTGAGATAGCCCCAGCTATCAGCAACTGAAAGACAAAAATAAACGGAGGTGAAGTGATGGCGAAGACAGGGGACAATCTGAAGGAGGCATTCTCTGGGGAGAGCAAAGCAAGCACCACATATCTGGCGTTCGCGCGCAAGGCAGACCAGGAGGGACAGCCACAGGTAGCCAAACTGTTCCGCGCCGCCGCGCTTGCGGAGACCTTCCATGCGCGCAACCACTTAGATGTCATGGAGGGGATTAAATCCACTCAGGAGAACCTGCAGGAAGCCATCTCCGGCGAGAACGCAGAACATGTGAAGATGTATCCCGAGTTCATCGAGCAAGCGAACAAGGAGCAGAAGCCCAAGGCGACACGCACCTTCGACTTCGCTCGCAAGGTAGAGATTATGCACGAGTCGCTCTACAAGGCGGCGCTCGATGCCATCAAAGGCGGAGGCAAGCCCAAAGCCACGGACTACTACGTATGTCAGATATGCGGCGCCACCATCGAGGGCAGCGCACCCGATAGATGCCCGGTATGCGGAGCCCCCAAAGCACAGTTTGTGAGGGCGGATTAAGAATAGCCAGGCTAGGGGCGTTCAATTGAACGCCCCCACGAATTGCCCCTTGACTGGCCAGAGAGTCGTTTGTATAGTGTAGCCACCCAGATTGAGGAGGAAGCGATGACAAAGGATATTATCGGTCTGCTCAACAAGGATATCGAAGGGGAGCACGCAGCCATCATCCAGTATCTCACGCACGCCTACGCCATGGGCGAGGGCGAGCTTGCCTGCGAGATAGAGGCTATCGCTCGTGAGGAGATGCGCCATCTCGACTGGCTGGCTGAGACTGTGGTAGAGCTAGGGGGAATCCCCAGCTTCAAGAGAGGAAAGATGCGCAAAGCCGGCAGGGTAGCCTCCGGCTGGATGCAGGACGACGTGAAGGCTGAGGAAGATGCCATCACCATGTATCAGGAGCACATCAAAGCCATAGGCAACCCCAAGATAAAGAGGCTGCTGAAGCGTATACTCTCCGATGAGATGGCACACCGAGGCAAGTTCGCCCACTTCGTGGACAAGGTTAAGAGGGAGAAGACCAGAGACCTGAGGGGCCCCAAGAAGGATAGGGTAGCCGAGATTCTCAACTGGGGCATTGAGCACGAATACACCGTCATCATCCAGTACCTTTTGCACTCCTATATGGCGCCCAGCGAGGAAGTGAAGAACGAGATGCAAGACCAGGCAATAAACGAGATGCAGCACTTAGGCTGGCTTGCCGAGGAGATGGTGAGCGGGAAAGGCACGCCGCGCATCGAGCATACCCAGGTGGACAAGTCCAAAAAGATGGCTGACATGCTCAAGGCTGATATCAAGATAGAGAAGGAAGTAGCCGCAGAGTATGACCGCGCTGCCAGGGAGGTCAAGGACCGCGGCTTGAAAGACCTGCTCAACCGCATCAAGGGGCATGAGGTTTACCACGCCGAGGTGTTCGGCGACCTGCTGAATGAAGAGACCGGGAAAAAGAAGGGGAAACGCTAGCGGCTGAGGTAGAATTCCAGATAGGGGGTAGCATGGGTAGATTGGTGGAAGCAGGCAGGAAGGGCGAGCTGGCTGAGGGGATGATGAAGGAAGTAGCTGCCGACGGACGCAAGATACTCCTGGCGCGGGTGGGGAACACATACTATGCCATAGAGGGCACGTGTCCCCACATGGGCGCAAATCTCGCCGAAGGCAAGCTGGAAGGAAACATTGTAACCTGTCCCCGCCATGGCTCCCAGTTCGACCTCAGCGATGGGCACGTAGTTCGCTGGACGAATTTCCCGGGTCCGATATCGTCCGTAGCTAAGATATTCAAGAAGCCGAGGGCGCTGAAAACATACGCGGTGAAGCTGGAAAAAGACAGGATATTGATAGAGGTCTAGGAGAATTCGAGTTCAGGACTTCTTTTTCTGGCTGGTCTGGATGAATCTCTCGATGGAGCGGTCGTAGGTCATCTCCACATCTCTGGGGAAATAGCACGCAGGCAGCTCCCCCGACTTTCGGTGGTAACTCAGGCACTCGCAGCAAATCCCCTTCCTGCTACAGGGCTCATAGGTGCAGTTGCAGTCTGTTTTGTTCTGCTCGATTTTGCACTCTCTCATATGCGTTCCCCTTCACCAGACAGTCCCCCTAGTCGGTATCGGGATGGTGATGCGGCAGAAAACGCAATGCGATAGGGATTATAACCGCAGCCACCGCGGCCACCACGTAGAGTCCAGCTCCTATCGCCACTCCTATAGCGGCCACCGCCCAGACGGTGGCTGCCGTGGTTAGCCCCGCAACACCCCTCTCCTGACGAAGAATTGTACCTGCCCCCAGGAAACCGATGCCCACCACGACACCTGCAGCCACCCGCGAAGGGTCAGCCGGTCCACCGAAAGCATAAATGGAGATGACGGTAAATAAAGCTGCCCCCATACAGACCAGGAGATGGGTGCGTATGCCTGCGGGCTTTTTTGCGTGCGCCCTCTCGTAACCTATGACCGCACCCAGGAACGCAGCTACGACAAGGCGAATTACCATCTCTAACTCTGCGTTGGAAACAAGCTCCCAGGATTCCATTCTATCCTCCCCTCAGCAGATGCTCAGGCTTTCTCGGTATTGCAATTCTGGCATGGGCTGCTACACTTGTCAACAGGGTTGCATAGGAGATTAAATTTGCAACTTGAGTTATCTGAGATTCTTCGCTTCGCTCAGAATGACATCAAGGAGCAGGAATGCCTATCGCTATACTGTACCGAGACGAACTGAGGGAATACGATTTCGGTCCGGGACACCCCTTCCGCGGGGAGCGCTATACACAGTTCCATCAATTCCTGCAGCAGCACCTGCCCCAGGATAATAACTACCGCATCGTAAAAGCGGACTGGGCAAACGACGATGATTTGCTGCTGATTTGCCAGAGGGAGTACATCGAGGTAACCAGAGAGTACTACAAGGCTGCCAATCTGGGTCTGCAATATGGAGGACCGATTTACCGCTATCACAGTGGGGATAACATACCGGGCGACAAGCCGGGGAAGCTGGAGGAGGCAGCCAGGCTCATAATAGGGCAAGCCAAGAAAGCCTGCGACATAGTTCAGGCAGGCGAATTCAAGAAGGCGGTCTGCCTCGGCGGCGGATTGCATCACGCCAAGCCCGACTACGGGGAAGGGTTCTGCCTCTATAACGATGTCGCCTTCTGCGCCAGATACCTGCTGGAAAGACACAAACTACAGAGGGTGCTGATACTGGATACCGATGCCCATGCCGGCAACGGCACCTGCGAGTATTTTTACGAGGACCCCAGGGTTCTGTTCATAGACCTGCACCAGGACCCCAGGACTCTCTACCCGGGAACCGGCTATGCCTGGGAAACAGGCTTGGGAGAGGGCAAAGGTTTCACTGTAAATATCCCCCTGCCTCCCTCTGCTGGCTACGATTCCTACAAACTGGTTTTCGAGAGGCTGGTGCAGCCCATAGCAGAGGAATTCAAGCCCCAGATCGTCATAAGGAACGGAGGCTCAGACCCGCATTTCAACGACGGACTGACCAATCTGGGGTTGCCAATCGAGGGCTTCCGGATGATAGGAGCCAAGGTCAGGGAGATGTCCGAGATTTGCCAGGGCAAAGCCATAGACCTGATTGCCTCCGGCTACAACAGGGAGGTGCTGCCCTACGCCTGGCTGGCGTTGATATGCGGCTTTGCAGGCATTGAGACCCATGTAGAGGAGGCGGTAGAAATCCCCCAAAGATACCAGAAAGACCTCGCGTTTACGGAGACTGAAAGCGTCATAACGTCAGTCAAAAAGTGCCTCAAAGACCACTGGAAGTGTCTCAGATAAAAACTCTCCAGAGGAAGCTGCAACCTGCTTCGGGCTATATAACCGCAGATTACCCCCATTAGTACTATCGCATCACCAAAGATACCATTTGAAAGTAGCCATAATGACTATGGTGTAATGATATTAACTATGATAATGTTTAAATGAAGGCGACGAGGTGGGCGAGAGTAAAGAGGAGAAGGCGATGGACTTGCAGGTTGACATCTATCAATGCAGCAGCAACCACATCCACATCGTCTTGCAGGGACAGGCTGAGGGGATGGCTGCCTTCGGCGACTTCGAGGTATTCGCCAGATTCATCGAAGCCTGCCAGGAATTCATAAACGGGCACAAGCCCGCAGATGTACCTCAGGTATTTATAGACGCCTTCGACCGCGAGAGCAACTGCTGAAGAAGATTTATAAATTCAAAATTAACCATAAGCGTAGGGGCACAAAATTTTGTGCCCCTACATTTTAACTAACAATCGTATATATGAAGAAACTAGGGGGCATCCGCCTCTGGCGGATGCCCCCTAAATTGCCCATACGACCACGTCGTTTGTTTGCAACCGTGGCAAGTTTACGAGATATGGCCCTTCTTAATCAGAAGCTCGGCTACCAGCACAGCACCCCGGGCAGCGCCCATCTTGGTGTTATGGGACACCAGCATGTACTTCACGCCGTTCTCCAGCGCGGTGTCCTTCCGTATCCTGCCCACCACCGTAGCCATGCCGTTGTCGGTGTCGCGGTCAAGGCGAGGCTGCGGGCGGAAGGGGTCTGTGCGCACCACTATCATCTGCTGAGGCGCTGAGGGAAGCTGGAAGTCTTTGAATCCATCGTATTCTCTCATCACCCGAGCTATATCCTCAGGCTCGCATCTCTTCTCAGTGGAGACGAAGACGGACTCGGTATGACCTTCCCTGACATTGACGCGGGTGCAGGTGCAGCTTACAGCAAACTTGGCAGGCTGAATAGCACCTTTGGTGAAGACGCCCAGTATCTTCTGGGTCTCGCGCTGTACCTTCTCTTCTTCGCTTACAATGTAAGGTATCACGTTATCCAGTATGTCCAGCCCAATCACACCAGGGCTGCGCCCCGCGCCTGACAGCGCCTGAAGCGAGGTCATAATGACCATGCGTATGCCGAAGGCATCGTATATCGGCTTCAGTGTTATCGCCATGCCTGTGGTGGTGCAGTTGGGTATGGGCGTGATGAAGCCTTTCCAGCCACGCTCCTTTTGCTGCTGCCTGAAAAGAGCGATGTGCTCCGAGTTGATGCCCGGGATCAGGATGGGCACGTCTTTCTCATATCTGAAGGCAGATGCAGTACTGATAACAGGCTTGGTAGCAGCGAACTTGGGCTCCAGAATCTGCGCCTGGTCGGACTCTATGGCGGTGAACACGATGTCGACGTCCGAGATGTCCATCTCGCTCGCGTTCTGCACCGGGATATTCATCATCGACGAATCCGGAGGCTCGTCGCAGTACCACCTGAATGCACCTGTCTTGGGGTCGGTGAGCGAATCCTTATAGCTGC
>Ga0315288_10009516_pt1 | contig 12238 bp, 10 predicted proteins | sample YL17G11_20_MG_FD_203454 | JGI IMG/M metagenome (GOLD analysis project Ga0315288, IMG submission 203454) | Sediment microbial communities from Yellowstone Lake, YNP, Wyoming, USA - YL17G11_20 | ecosystem: Environmental > Aquatic > Freshwater > Lake > Sediment | place: USA: Wyoming | collected...
AAACCTGAGGTCACCGAGACAAGAACCCTTGTGACAAAGGCAGCCTTCCGGATGCGTCGCTTCCTCTGGCCCTCGGCGGCCGGGATCGCTGCCATCGCTTTGTTCATCCTTCTCCTCATTCCGGAGTCAAGGCAGAAAATCAAGAGCTGGGTCGGCACCGCGAAGGTCCCGAGCCAAAAACACCTGCTCATCCTCCCTTTCAGGAATGTGGGCGGAGACCCGGCCAACCAGATATTCTGTGACGGCCTGGTTGAAATCCTGTCCAGCAGGCTGAGCCAGCTCGAAAAGTTCCAGGGTACCCTCTGGGTCGTCCCGACGATGCAGGTCCGGTCCAGCCAGGTCGCCAGCCCCAGCGAGGCGCGCCGGGCATTCGGCGTCAACCTGGTTATCACCGGGAGTTTCCTTCGTCAGGAGGGGAATATCGTCTTCACCATGAATCTCATTGACGCCGTCAACCTCCGGCAGATCCGGTCCGAAATCTTCACGGATAGGCTGAGCAACATCGCCCTCTTTCAGGACGGCATCGTCCTGAAAATGGCGGAGATGCTCGAAGTGGGACTCCGGCCCGAAATGCGCCAAGAGCTGACGGCTGGAGGGACGGCGGCGCCCGGCGCGTACGAGTTTTATTTACAAGGCGTGGGCTACCTCGAGCGCTACGAAAAAGAGGAAAGTCTGGACGCGGCCGCCAGCTTGTTCCAAAAAGCCATCGGCCTCGACCCCTCCTATGCTTTGGCCTATGCCGGGCTGGGCGAAAGCCTTTGGAAGAAATATGAGCTGATGAAGGATCCTGCCCTGGTCGGACAGGCCGAGGAAGCCTGCCGCCGGGCCGTCGGCATCAATGAGGATCTGGCGGCGGTCCACGTCACGCTGGGCATCATCTGCAGGGGGAAAGGACAATACGATGAGGCGATCCGGCAGTTTGAGAAAGCTTTGAGCCGAGATCCCACGAATTTTGAAGCCAACTTGGGGCTGGCCAATGTCTATGAGGTCAACGGCAGTGTAGAAAAAGCCGAAGAGGTCTACAAGCGCGCCATAAGCTTGACGCCCAGCCGCTGGGCGGGCTACAGCTATCTTGGAACTTTATATAACAACAACGCCCGCTTCAGAGAGGCGGAAACGATGTTCCGGAAGGTCGTCGAGCTGACTCCGGATAATTGCCGGGGCTATAACAACTTGATGGGCGTCTATTTTTATTTGGGCGAAAACTCCCGCAGCGAAGAAATGTTTGAGAAGTCCATTGCCATCAAGCCCAACGCCACTGCGTATTCGAACATGGGTACCATCCTTTTTTCCCAGGGCCGCTACGATGATGCTTTCAAAAAGTATGAGGAGGCCATCCGCCTGGGCCAGAACGATCTCACCATCTGGGGCAACCTCGGGGATTGCTATCGCTACACGCCCGGATACGAAGGCAAAGCCAAAGAAGCCTATCAGCAGGCCATCAAGCTGGCAGAGGAAGCAAAGCGGGTCAATCCCAAGGACGCCCTGCTCCGTTCACGGCTCGCTCTCTATAGTGTCCTTGCCGGCGAAACGAAAAAAGCTCTGGATGAGATCGCGGAGGCCAGGGAGTTGGCGCCCCAGGATATTTGGGTCCTCAGGAAATGCGTCCAGGTCTATGAGTTTGCCGGCCGCCGGGATATGGCCTTCAACGCCCTCCAGGATTATCTGACTCATGGGGGGGCACTCCGCCTAATTGAAGGAGATCCGGATTTGAAAGAGTTGTGCAAGGATCAGCGATTTGCCGGGCTCAAAGATAAAGCGAAGGTGAAGTGATAACCGTGCTTTCAGCCCCACGCGGGCCGGGCATGGAAATAAATTCAAGGAATCCTTTGAGCGCAGCCCCTGCTCAAAGGATAAAAGGAGGGGTTATGGGAAAAACGTTAGAGGTATCTGCGCCGATCGTCATGATCGGAGTCGAGAATGGGAAAATCGTCTGCAATCCGTGGCAGATGGAGGTCAGGAGAGGCGAAAATGTACAGTTCAACTGTGCCTCTGCCTTTGCTGTGCATTTCAGCGGGAAAACGCCGTTCCCACAAGTATCCCTTAGGGGAAGTCGTTCCATAAAGACCGGGACGATTCCGGACGACATGCCATATGAGACATACAAGTATTTCGTCGCTGTTTATGAAAACGGACAAGTATTGACCGCAGACCCCGATATCATCATCGTACCTTAACGAGCAGGAATAGGCCCCGCGGCATGCCGCTGGGAACCGCTCGTTGGGGAGTCCACGAGGGGATGCCCACTTGGATGCAGGGCGGGATCCATGCTCCGCCCGAGAAAGGAAGGCAAGGGGCGAAGCGTCCGTTGGAAAGGGGAAACCCGGAGCGGGTACCCCCTGCAAGTTGACTAAGGACTCTCAACTGGATCTCCCCTATTCCGCTCTCAAGAGCGGGGCGGAGGAATCTGGCTTGACACTAGGTTTCCGGAATCCTATTCTATCCTCTGACGGCCAGGAGGAAACTTTATTCATTCTCCATCGTCCGGTTTAAAGAAAGAATTTTAAGGGGGCAGTCATGCTTCAAGACTTGATCCGGCTCATCGGCGAGAATCTTACGCTCATCCAACTGAGACACGCCCTCATTTTTCTCATCATCGTCGCCTATGCCTTCATCGTGATGCTCTTCGGCGTCACTCGTTTTAAGCATCCGATCCAGGTCAGCCTCGGCAGGATTTTCGTGATCCTGGGCAAAGCCGTCCTGGTGGCCCTGGTCGAGGAGCTCGTGTTCAGATGTTTTATTTATTATATTGTTCTCCAAAGATGGTTCGGCCTCGACGCCGTTCTCGCCATGATCTTTACAGGCCTGTTCTTTGCGGGGGGCCATTTCTGGTGGATCGGGGTTCATGTCCAGGCTCTTCATAAGGTCGAGCTGTTCATCGGGCTCTTTCTCTTCAACATGATCCTGTGCCGGAATTTTCCCGTCGGCAACGTTATCTTCCATATGTTCGCCATCCTGGGGGTCGAGGTCACCAATGTCATCTTTATGAAGGAAGCGGACAGATATTGGTGGGTATGGGACGAATCCCATGCCCTCATCAGGTCCCCCGTCATCTGGGCCATGTTGATCGCTTATTACTTCGTCGCCTGACCCTGCTCTCCCTGAGGTGCTTACCCTTCATCTAAGGTCATCATCTCCTTTTCTGTGATAACCAGAATAACAAGGAATGGGTGGCGCGGCGGAGGGGCTCCCCGCCCGCCCGGAGAGGAGGGGCCCTTCTGAGGGAAGTGCCTCGAGGACGGACGGGGAGGAGCCGCGACAGGACCCCTGCCACGAATAATGCTTTGATTATAGAGAAGAAGATGCTTCATCAGCGACGGCTCGCATTGACTTTTCTCTCCGGGAGTGCTACTTTCGTTTAAAATCACAGGAGAGGGCGTTCCTTGCCGAAGATCTGCTTCCGGTGTCGTTCCGTTAATCCCGATGCTTCCGCTTACTGCTCCGATTGCGGGACGAGCCTGGATGCGGCCGCCGGGGCTGCCGTGGAACACACCCGGACCGCCGCGGCGCTCCCGGCGGACCTCAAGCGGGGCAGCCTTTTTGCCGGCCGGTACGAAATCATCGAGCTTCTCGGCTGCGGCGGCATGGGCCGGGTCTACCGGGCGGAAGATCGAAAAGTCCACGAAGAGATCGCCCTCAAAATCCTGAGCCCCGATATCGCGGCCGACCCGTCGACCATCGAACGCTTCCGCAACGAACTGAAGCTGGCGCGGAAAATCGCCCACCGGAACGTCTGCAAAATGTATGACTTGGGAGAGGCGGACGGCATGCATTACCTCGCCATGGAATACGTGGCCGGGGAAGACCTCAAAAACATGATCCGCATGAGCGGGGCGTTGGGCGTTGGGACGACGATCAAGCTCGCCAAGCAGGCGTGCGCCGGGATGGCCGAAGCCCACCGGCTCGGGGTCATCCACCGCGATCTCAAGCCCAACAACATCATGATCGACAAAGAGGGAGTGGCTCATATCATGGATTTCGGCATCGCCCGCTCGATCAAAATGAAGGGCATCACCCGGGCGGGCCTGGTCGTCGGGACGCCGGAATATATGTCGCCCGAACAGGTGGAGGCCGAGGAGCCGGACCAGCGCTCCGATATTTACTCGCTGGGCGTGATTCTCTACGAAATGGTCACGGGCCGGGTGCCCTTCAGCGGAGATACGCCCTTCGCCGTCGGGATGAAGCATAAGAGCGAAACACCCAAAGACCCCAAAGAGATCAACCCCGGACTTCCGGAGAGCCTCTGCCGGTTGATCATGACCTGCCTGGAGAAGAAAAAAGAAAAGAGGTATCAGAGCGTTGAGCAGGTCCTCTTCGAGCTGGAAAAAATCGAAGCGGAGATCCCCACCTCCCAGTGGCTCGAACTCGAAAAAGGGACGAAACGGAAAACCGTCCTCAAAACCTTGGGACCTCTTCGTGTTCTGGGAATTCTCGCGCTGGGCGCGGCGCTCTTCATCGCGGGGTATGTCCTCTACGACCGGATCCTTCGCCCGAAAAGCCCGGGTCCGCCGGCCGAAGCCGGACCGGCCGCGGCGGAGAAGTTGATCGCCATCCTACCCTTCGACGATCTCAGCCCCGGCCGGAACAATTCCTATTTCAGCGAGGGGCTGACCGATGAGATCATCGGCCATCTCTCCCGGATCAAATCCATCCGTGTGTTCTCGCGCACTTCCGCGATGATTCTGAAGGCCACCCAGAAGGACATCCGGGCCATGGGCCAGGATTTCAGCATTGATTATGTTCTCGAAGGCAGCGTGAGGAAAGCGGACGGGGACGTCAAAATCACCGTTCAGTTGACCGATACGGCCAACGGCACTCAGATCTGGGGGGAGGAATACGGCGGCACGCTGAACGATATTTTCGAAATCCAAGACAGCCTGTCCCGGTCCATCGTCGATGAGCTGAAGCTGAAACTGACCCCCGATGAGAACGCCGGCATCGCCTCCCGGCCGATCGAAAGCGTCCCGGCCTACGATTTTTATCTCAAGGCCCGTCAGGAGATCTGGAGCTGGAGCGAGGACGGCCTGAAACGGGCCCGAGAGTTCCTGCAGCAAGGTTTGAACATCGTCGGGAAAAACGTCCTCCTTTATGCCGGCATGGGCTATGTCTACTGGCAGTTCTACAACTCCGGGATCAGCCAGGACCCCGCCGACTTGCGCCAAGTCAAAGACTACGCCGACAAGATCTTCGAGCTGGAGCCCGATTCATCTTACGGTCATCTCCTCCTCGGGCTCTACTTCACCATGTCCGACAACCAGATGAGCGTCCGGCATTTGAAACAGGTGCTGGCCAAAGATCCCAACAACGCCGACGCGTTGTTTTGGCTGACGGCGGTCTATGGTCATGTCGGGAAGACCGATGCCGCGGCGCCGCTTGTTGAGAGGCTGCTCAAGATCGACCCCTTCAACCCCATCAACCATTCCCTGCCCGGCTGGCTTCTGTTCTTCAACGGGCGGTTCGTCCAGGCCGTGGAGCCTTTCCAGAAAATGGTCCAAATGATGCCGGATAACCCGGTCAACCGCGGCCTGTATGCCGTCATTCTCATCTATAACAAAAGGTATGAAGAGGCGTTCGCGCTGATCGACGGCCTGGCGCGCGACGATCCAAGGCATTTCCTGGCGCACCTCGGGCTCTTCTGGAAATATGCCCTCCAGGGGAAAAAGCCGGAAGCGCTGCGGGAAGTGAATGAAGAGCTGAAAGCCGTAGCGGCCCGGGACATCACCTTCTCCTGGCTCACGGCCACCGGATACGCCATCCTCCAGGAGAGGAAACAGGCCCTGGACTGGCTGGAGGTCGCCGTGAATTTGGGATTCATCAATTATCCCTTTTTGTCCGAGCTCGACCCTTTCCTCGAGACGATCCGCGGCGAAGAGCGATTCCGGAAGCTGATGGAGAAGGTCAAGAGGGATTGGGAGAAATTTGAAATCTGAGCGATCCGCCGGCGGGATATTTTATTCCCCGGAAACGCCCTGATCGGGAGAGCGCGTGTCCGCTCACATGGCGGCGAGAATTTGATAAAGGTTATGCAGAAGCATAAAATCCAAGCCTGAAAATTCCCTTCCGGAGTAGTGGTCTTGTCCCTCGTCCTGGTCGTCACGGCCGAAGATGAACCGGTGGGAAGCCCTCCATCCGGGCGGGGATCCCTCGTGGGACAGGCCGTTTTCGGGCGCCATGTCCAGCATGGGCTTGGCCCTCGCCAGCAACCCGTCTTGAAAAACCAGCTTTTGCGGGGCTTGGTCCGCGAATAAGACGACATTCAGCATGGGGTAAACGGGCCAGTCGAATTTTTTCGACCGTCGGACGATATACCCCAGAGATTTCTTGCCCCATGAATCGCTGAGGCCGGCCAGGGCTGAAACCAGATGCAGGTTTGTGGGATTGTAGAGGCGACCAAGGCCGTATCTCATGACGTATTTCCAGAGGAACTTCCATAGCCACCGGACCGACGGCTGGAGCATCCCCCCTCGGGGATGGATTCGTTGCAGGACCGCAACTATCGGATAGGAGAAAAGGAAGGCGTAAGGGCCGCGGTGGACTTTCGTGCCCCCCAGATAGGGGTTGCGAATAACCCATCTGGTTTGAGAGGGCCAGGCGCAAATATTCAGAGCCAGATCCTGGGCTATTCTCAAGAGCATCCTTCGCCCAAACGTCGCGGGCGGTATGAACTTCTTGACCAGGGCCAAGCCCAACAGGAGATGGATCAGCTGGTCCTGGCTCTCTTCTTTGTCGAAAGGACTAACCGCCATGTAGTCGGACACAATATCCCTCACGCCGGGGAAATAGTCTTTGAGGTTGTCATCGATATCATCCCGGATAAAAAATCCCCTGGCGCCGGCCGGCAAAAACACGGGCGGCTGAGGAAAGCCGCCGGCCGCCGCGCGAGTCAGACGTCTCAGGGCACGCAGTGCCCGGAAGAGCTCTCTAAGCGTTTTGTGAACATTCAGCGTTGCCGCCGCGACGAGCCCTGAGGACAGCAGGTGATATTCCGTAGCCAGGACTCCGATATACCAGCCGAGAAACAGTGTGGCATCGCCGAAGTGCATAGAGTGGGGTTTTATGGCGTCGGCGGGAAGAGACAAGCCTTGCCTTGTGCCGACGGCCAGGAATCGTCCCGTCAAATTTGTTCTGTAAGTCTCATATTTTTCGACGAGATTCATGGCATAAGATCAGCCTGCATTATTCATCCAGGAAATTAAGCTGTCAAGCTCCGGGCACGAAGGCGGAGGCACTGAGGCGCCAAGGTTATGGCCGGAGAGATCGAAGGAGCCGGGAAGGATATCAAAAAAAATACTTGCATTTGATTTTATTTGTGGTATAATAAAAATCTAAATTTGAGCGATTTTCGGGTCGATCATCCAAAATCATATCGTTTTGGTACCTACCCCCTAAAATCCAATCCATATTAGCATTGCAAACGATAGTAAAGGAACTGGAAAAATTGCCTCATGACAATGATGCCGGTCCTTTATTTCGAGTCTAAATTTTAAGGAGTTACAGTTTCATGAACATCTACGTGGGCAATTTGTCCAGGGACGTGTCCGAAGTCGAACTGCGCGAAGCCTTTTCGGCCTATGGCGAAGTCACCTCCGCCTCGGTCATCAAGGATAAGTTCAGCGGAGAATCCAGAGGGTTCGGTTTCGTCGAGATGCCGAACAGGGAAGAGGCCATGAAGGCCATTTCCTCCCAGAACGGCAAGAGCCTGAAGGGCCGGAGCGTGTCGGTCAACGAGGCCCGGCCTCGCACGGACAGGCCGAGGACCGGCGGGTTCGGCGGCGGAAACCGCTATTAATTCACCCGCACAAAAACTTCCGAATTCGTGATCTGCGGGGACGTTCCCCAAAGGGACACCCTTGAAAAGATGTCCTCTTGAAGGAACGTCCCCGTTCACCCCATACCTGCCAAAACGGTTTGGTATGGCTAATGATCTGTGGGGGACGTTCCCCAATGGGACACCCTTGAAAGATACCCCTTTATAGGAACCTCCCCTCTCTCGCCCGACGCCGGGTGATGCCAACAATGAGCGGCCTATGATAGCTTTGCCTGAGTTGAGGGGAAGAATATGATGCCGATTCCTACTTCCTATGGCGAGATTCGACCGTGGGTTGAGCAAGACGCAGATGCTTTAGTGAAATATGCCAATAATCGCAAAATCTGGCTCAACCTGCGGGATGGCTTTCCGCATCCGTACACCTACGAAAGCGCGCGCGCCTTTCTGGATCTAGTGAATCGTCAGAATCCGACGGCGTTTTATGCGCTGGCGACTTCCCGTGAAGCCATCGGGAGCATTGGTCTCGGCCTGAATAAAGATGTCCACCGCTTGACGGCAGAGATGGGATATTGGTTAGCGGAGCCCTATTGGGGGAAGGGGATCATGACGGAGACGGTGGTCAAGTTTACGGCATATGCGTTTGAGAAATTCGGCCTTGTCCGAATCTATGCGGAACCGTATGCCTACAACCTGAGTTCGTGTCGAGTGCTGGAGAAAGCCGGTTTCACTTTGGAAGGAAGGATGCGCTCCAACGTGATCAAGGATGGACAGATTGTGGACCAGTACTTGTATGCGAAAACTTGTATGCGAAAATAAGGGAGGATGCAAGGAAGATAATTTGAGGGTCAAAGCTCGTACAGAAGGACTACCCAACAACCGCATCCGGAGGCCTAAACTCGATAGCGTTTTCGTTGACAGCGATTCGCCGCGAATGATATGCTTTCTTTCCGTAGACTCATCTGCGATAGGCGAGAGGCCGAAGTTATCATGAGCTATCATGCGGCGTTTCATCATAGGATCATATCTCACACCGAGAACGAGCCGATCGTTCCGGTGATTGATGCCCACTTGCATTTCGTGGACTTCATCCAGGAAACGGACGGCATGAAGCGGCTGCTGGCCGCCATGGATTCCGGCCGCGTGGCCAAGGCCGTCGTCTTCGGGCTCCCGCTGAAAAAGAAGTGGGACGCCTTCGAGAAGCATCCGCCTCACTACTACCTGGACGACAATTCGCGGTGCTATTATTTCCACCTGACCGACGAGATCGTCGCGGAAGAGTATCTTCGCCTCCCGGCCGAGGCGCAGAAGCGGTTCGCGCCGCTGGTATGCGGTTTCAACGCGACGGACAAGTACGCGTATCGCGACGTCGAGCGGATGCTCGACAAGTACCCGTTCTGGCGCGGCGTCGGCGAGATCCTCTGCCGCCACGACGACCTGACGAACATGACCAATGAAGAAACCGCCCGCGTCAATCACCCGGCTCTCTTTGCTATCTACGAGCTTTGCGCCGCCGGGCGTTTACCTGTGCTCATTCATCAAAACAGCACATCTGTGAGCATTCATGATGAATATGAGCATCTCTATGAGCTTGAAGAGATGCTTCAGCGGTTTCCTCAAACGGTCTTTGTCTGGGCCCACTGCGGAATCTCGCGCCGGGTTTTTCACAAAAGCTATCATGAAATGGTTTCCACTCTTCTCGATCGGTATCCGAACCTGCATGTGGACATCTCCTGGGTGGTCTACGACGACGTGATTTGCAATATGTTGGAACCCAAGAAACACTGGGTGGAGGTGATCAATCGCTACGCTGACCGCTTCTCTTTGGGCAGCGACCTCTGCGGCCATTTTGAGTACCTGGGCCGGAATTTAGCCCGCTACAACGGCCTGCTGCGCGGCCTCGCGCCTCGAGTTCGTCGCCTCGTTGCCTCCGGAAACGCCCAACGGCTCTGGTTCGGCGGCAGGAGCAAACCCTCGGAGGCGCGTTCGAAAAGGTGATAACCCTGGGTTTCTGGGATGTCGCGTTGCTCGTCCTGGTCAGTTCCCAGGCCACGCTGCTCGCCTACCTGAGTCATCCGAAATGGAAAGCGCTGATCCTGGCGCTTCCCATCCCTTTCACCTTGGCCGCCCTCGCCGTGGGAGCGCCGGTGAACACATCCAATGTGGTAGCCTTGAATATCCTTTTAGCGTTTACGCACGGCGTGCGCTGGCTGCACAACCTGGCCGGAGTGCCCATCATCCCCTCGATCGCGCTATCGGCTTCGGGTTATTGTGTGGCCGGCGCTCTCTTGAAATCGGTGCTGCCGCAGAGCGACCTGGCGTTCTGGACGGCCTGCGTCCTCACCCTGCTCGTGGCGGCCGTGACCCATGCCGTGTTTCCGCGGGGAGACGAGCCGGACCACCGCAGTCCCCTGACTCCTTGGCTCAAATTGCCCATGGTCGCCGGCGTGGTTTTTCTCCTCATTCTGATCAAGCGCATCCTGCAGGGATTCATGACGATGTTTCCCATGGTCGGGGTGTTCGCGGCGTACGAAGGGCGCACCAGTCTGAGGGCGGTGTGCCGGATGCTGCCCGATTTCATGTTCGCCATGGTCCCGATGATGGCGGCGGTGCGTCTGGCGCAGCCCCGGATGGGATTGTTAGCGGCGCTGGGCGTCGGCTGGCTGGTCTTCATCCCGATGCTGTTTCCGCTGATCCGGGACTTCTGGGGCTCGACTAACCCGAAATCCCCGAAGACGTGAAAGCTGCTTGAGCATCTGCGACCGCGGCCGTCGCGAAATCAGATCTCCTGCCGCGAGCTCCGGCCGTAGTTCTGGATCATGGTGATGAGCTGCCAGCGGTTCTTGACGCCGAGTTTCCGGTAAATGTTGGAGACGTGCGTCTTGACGGTCGGCACGGAGATGAAGAGCTCCTGGGCGATATCGCGGTTGTTTTTTCCCTCCAGCAGCAGCCGGGTGACGTCCTGCTCCCGGGAGGAGATCTGGTGGCGGGCGAAGAACATCAACCAGACATGTTCCTTGACCGGCTCCGAGGGGTGCGTCTTGGCGTATCGCCGGAAAAAATCCCAAAGAATGACGAGCGGCGGAATATGCATGAAAAACTCGAGAACAGGATAGGTGTAGCAGACGAATCCCCGATCCTTGATCAGAAGAGCCGAAACGGCATAAAGAAAGTTCACGGCGAGATAGGCGCCTGAGAACCGCCGGAACCCCGACGCCATTTCCGTGTCCCGGCCCTTCGGGGCGCTCGCATAGGCCCAGGCCCAGAGTCCGAAAATCAACGCCCGGTTGAGAACATTGAAGAGGAGAAGAACGGTATAGGCCACGTACGGAAACTCCGGCACAGGGGCTTTTAAAGAGTTCCAGGACAGAGCGGCCCAGAGGACAAGAATTCCGGCCTGGACGACCAAGTATCCGATCCGGAATCCCAGCTTGAGTTTTTTCCCCAGGATCTCGCGGGGATTCACCTCACGGGGATACATTTCCGGTTTTCCGGCTGCTGTTGACGCCATATGGAAATGTGTGCTTAAAATAGGCCGGTGAGTCCAACTACGAATTCGACGTCCCGGCGGCGCTCGTCCCAAAATCCTTTAAGCGTTTCTCTTTGTTTTCTATCCCGGATCCCTTTTCCATCTTCAAGCTGGGGATCACGGATTCAGAGCCGGGCCTCTCGCCCGATGGCCCCAAGAAGGAGGCGACTTTTATGAGGAAGCATGTTTTTCAAATAATTTCTCCTTGGGCTTGCCTGATTTTCATGGCTTTTATCAGGATTCAGGAATTCCAAAAACCGAACCTCACGGGAAACTGGAAATTCAACCCGGCCAAGAGCAAGCTCCAGATTCCGCCCCCCGATTCCGGCGTCTTCCGCATCGACCACCGGGAGCCCGTCTTCCAGGTATCCAGGACTTTCATGTATAGCGGGAAACCCGACGAATTGAGCTTCAGCAGGACGGCGGACGGCAAGGAGTTCGTTGAAAAAGGAAAGGACCGGACCACGACCGGCCGCCTTTACTGGGAGGGTTCGATCCTTGTCTTGGATGAAGTGATCGCCCTCAAGGATAGGAAGGCGACGAATGTCGTGAGGTATGAACTCTCCGAGGACGGCAAAACCTTGACGGCCAGGGAGAGCTTCCGGGGTCCGATCCTCAAATACGACAATATCTGGGTGTTCGATAAGCAATAAAAAAAGCGGTGGCTCTCCAGGGATGCGGGATGACATCCTTGGACCTGCCATGGAAGTCGTTGAGATCGCCACGCTTCGCTCGCGATAACAAAATTCTATCGGCAATTTTGGGTCCTCCGCCTTTCTTGACATCGCCGCTTGATCGAGACTATTATTCTGAGCGTTTTAGCCTGTATTATTCATTAATTTTAGAGCTTGTCCCAAGGTTACGTGATGGCATTTGACAAAGGCAAAAAAGAAGGGCTACAACCATCCATGATGTTCACCACAACACTAGGAGGAGTAGCCCAA
>Ga0315288_10009517_pt1 | contig 12238 bp, 16 predicted proteins | sample YL17G11_20_MG_FD_203454 | JGI IMG/M metagenome (GOLD analysis project Ga0315288, IMG submission 203454) | Sediment microbial communities from Yellowstone Lake, YNP, Wyoming, USA - YL17G11_20 | ecosystem: Environmental > Aquatic > Freshwater > Lake > Sediment | place: USA: Wyoming | collected...
GCCATGTCTAGCCCACTAAACACAGCGCACGGGTTGACAATGTAAGCTTTCTCAAACAATAGCAATAACCCGCATTTCCTCACTGTTCAACACAGGGAGTTATTCAGAGAACATGGTTGACTAAGCCCATGTTTTCTCGCGGTATATTCATAGCCCAGCTTGAAATGCAGTTACGCTCAGTGTTAGGCCAAGTACCCGACGGATGCCTACGCTTACGCTCACTGGAAGCCCACTAACGCGAGAGTTACCCACGCTTTCAGCCACCTCCAGGATAATCTCGGGCAGTCTTCCCACGCCGACAGTCACGTCAACGCTTCAGGACCGGACCCAAGGGTTCATCCGCACTCTTCTTGCCGCACCTTACTCAAGGTAGGACTAGGACGATAGCCAACTAGTGACTATCTAGGGCCTGTCGTTGCTCGGCGCGGCTATCGCCCGCCTATCCTCACGCCCCTAACCCGGGGATTGTTGCCAGCCAACCTGCGATGCATTCCCAGCGGTCATCCCGTCGGCGGCGCATCCGGCCTTTCAGCGCGGTCAATTCCGTTTGACCTACTTGCAAGATACCGCAAACGCCCGGCATTGTCAAACATTTTTTTTCATCAAGGATTTCATCGACTTGACGCACCGCTTTTTATTTTCATCTTGCGCTGCATCATTGAATTACTACACAGAAATTGTGTAAGGGAATGCCTGTCAAATGAAAATTGCAAATAAGCGTTATTCGGAAAACGAATGAAGATGCAAACGATGTGCCATAACGCGGTGCAAGAACAGTGTAAAGATTACATGGTAAAAATTACATGGTGATGCAAGCTGATTAGTTAAGTCAAATAGAAATTTTGCATAAGCATTATACGAATGATGCATTGCATTTAATGCATTGTGTCTCAATCAATTTGCTTTAACAGATAGGATTCGTGCTTGGGTAACATTCTGGATAGGGAAAGGATGAAGAAGAGGGGGAAGGGTGGAATACCCCTTATTTAATCAATACTAAAAAGTATGGTATAATTCCTGTTTACCCGCTCCCAGAGCGGCTCTTGCCCAGCGTTACATCCTCTCTCAGGACTCCCAATGCCCTGGGGGGGATGCAGGATAGCGCGATGCATGGGGGGGTAGGGAGCCTTGAGCACTCCACGCCAAATGCCTCACCCACCCGAACTTTATCATTCACTATTCTATAAACTAAAGCACTAAATCCCTTTTATCATCCAATAGTTAAACACCGCTAGAATATTGTGCTTATCATTCATCTAGCTTAAGGCATCATGCATAGCAATACAAGAGCAATAAGATATAATATATAGTACTTAATAATACATGTTAAGTAACTACTTAGCAATTAGCATAGTGGGTATTTAACATATGTTAAAATCTTATAAACTTTAACAACTATGATGTATGAGTAAAGTGCAATAAGTATAATGGACTTTAGAAATGAACCTTATTAAAGAACTTATTAATTTACCTAAATGTGGTATATGGGTGCTGGTTAATGATAGGACCAAGAAGGTAATAGTACGTGAAACAGATAATATAGTTGAGTCCTTTATGAGGATCTACCATCAACTTAAGGACCGCGCATATAGTAGTGATGCTATAATGGGGGATATGGATAATTTAGAGTTTAAAGTCCTAGATCCTGAGATTAATATTGTGTGGAGATTATTCTTCTATAATGCTATAAGAAAAAGATACAAAGAAGAAGGGTATGAAATATGTGCTGACTATTCAGCAATAAGTATATTCATCACAAAGCATCTTACTACTACTGATGATACTACTGGACACCCAGCTTATATGAAATGGCAAGTTAATCTTAGGACTAAATACTTCAATGAGACAGTAGGACTCTTTGATAATGAGTATGATGCTAATGAGTTCATAAAACAATACTACTCAAGTAAGCCTGATACTAACCTTGTATATGCTATTACGCCTAGTACAAAGAATATGCTAGTACACCTTAATGCAAGACAACGAGAAATTGATACTACTTTAGGACTTAAGTAATCCCCATATTGAGCCTAGTATATCAATACTAGCTCAATTATACAAATATCAATTATACAAATATACAGTAGTCATGATTAAGAGAACATGACGGGTGCTCGTTAACAACTAGTAGTAAACAGAAAGGTTAATACAATATGTTAGAAACTATCTATTCAGATGATCTAGAGAAGATAAATAGAGGAACAACATTCAGTCCTTATATTACACAATGGGTAACAAAGGCAATGGCAAAAGAAGAACCTTGGGCTACCATTTATTGCCTATATAAAAAACCTAACCCAATTTATCACTTTATAGGCTCCTATCTTAATGCTGTTTATAATTTAGGTATACCTATGTTCATAATGTCAAACACTATTTTAAAAAGGATCATTAATAAAGACAAAAACATAGAGCAGAAATCCATCTCTACAAAGCAATACAAACTTGTAATTAAACTTCTTATTGACACTAAAATGATTGAGTTCGTTGTTAAACCTTCCGCATTCTCCCAAAAAACAAGACGAGCGGCTTTAATTAGAATACTTTGGTCAGAGATCAGGAGTAGGATAGAAAGTATAGAAAAGATAGAAGAGAAGATTTACAATGAATATTGCATCCAGCATAAAATACAAGCTGGATTTTATAATGATAAATTAATAGATAAGAAAGATGATTGGGGAAGCCCCATGCCAAAAAAGAAGGACACATGGGAGAAAGAACCACAGGAAGAATAACTCAACAGCAAATCAATGAGGCCACGGGTCAATTTAGGAAGTTTGTCAATGAAGGTGTCTCTCAATTCTTCCAGTTTAATCCCAGGTACAACAGGGATAATACAATAATGCAGCAGTTTACACCACATAATAAGCCTAATATGCCAGCATTACAATACTTTAAGCTACAAGTGGCAAACCAAGTCCTACAGTTCCTCGGTCTATACGATAAGGAAGCCCTTACCTATTGGAATGGACACAAAGTTAGCAAGGAAATATGAAAGGAGGGGTACCCAATGACCCCCAAAACAGAATTGATGGATAAATTGGTGGATATTCTTGTAAAGATTGATGAATTACGCAGCGAGGTGGCTATACTTTTATCACAAAATATACCAACTTTTGTTAGCAAAGAGAATCCTGAGCAAAATCGTCCCTATCAGCATGAAAATTACTACGGTGGGTGCTAGGTTATGTCAAGACGTATGTGCAAAAGATGTGCTTTGCTAAAGGATCGACAACTTTATGCAAAATACATTACAAATAATGACAAAATTTATGTAGATTTACATAAAAAGCGCTGGAATGGGAGAGTTTGTCCTGATTGTCACAGAGAGCAAGTGCAAAAAGATATGAGGGAGTTTAGAAAAGCGCAGAAAAGTGTAGTTAAAGTAGATAAAGATGCTATCTAAGCAAACCAGAACGCCCTATAAGCGTTTTCCTGATGCTACACCCCTATCTCTGAAAGATAATTCGGCTCCGAGGCATCCAGCAAAAAGGGGGTTTTCAACTATTGATTATTGTTGTGGAAAAAATAGAGCTTATGCACTAACGGTAAGTCCAGATCCTGTGGGTTCCGTCAATTCTCTTAGGACGAAGATCAAGATGAAGCCAGCCACTAGCTACGCCAAGGCTAAAGAATAGATCCTTAGCGTGTTGAAGAAAGATTTTAATATCTAAGCTCACTGGTTTTAGAACATCAGTAGCCTTGCCCAGACAATGTTGGGATAGTCCTTCAGATGTTTGGTAGCCAAGTTTAGTTAATTCATCTTGGTGGGCTTCACATCTATATCCGTCTAGAATAGTAAGGGATTCAATATCCAGTACTTGGTTTAGTTTGCTAAGACGAGAGAGAAGTTCTATAGATATTTTCTGTTGTATACAGGAAGGAAGTCTACAGGAACAGGCAAGTTGATCCATATTGAAGGTTGTGCCATTAATATGTATAGGTTCTTGAATTGCTTCATCTTTTTTCCAAATGTAGTAATCATCTTTAATCTCCATGCTTCTATACCTCCATCTCTTAGTTGTTATCCCTGGGCATTTAACAACTAAGTATTGGTAGAATCAATACCGACAGTTATTTTTATAACACTTAATAAGAGCGGCTTACGATTCTTACCGCAACTCTGAAAAGGAGTTATTGACATGAAATATGTTTCTATGTTGTTGTTTGGTGCTTACCTTGCAAAAGGTCTGTACTTTGGAGTAGACTATCCCGATGCTCTAGTGCTCACAATACTTGGCGCTTTAAGCGCTCTGAGTGGCCTAGACTTAATAAGAGATAAACGAGTAGCTCTACTCCAACAACAACTAAACAATCAACAGATAGTCCTAGATAAATTCTCTAAAGAAGCAGAGTCAATGAAAGCTCACATCGCTTCTCTGAAGTTATCTACAGGTTATAGAACGCTTGGGCAAGCGCAAGGTGCTAAGTAATGCCTAAGAAGATATATGAACTAGCTGAGGAATTCAAGCAAGTAGCAAAAGCAGAAGACGATAGTGTGCTTGATGCGCTTACTCGTAAAGTTATGCTGCTTGAGAAGGAGAATGAGGAATTGAAGAAGAGGGTGTATGATCTTCTCAAAGCTCCAGACGAACGTTCAAATCCAGCCATCGAGATTTGTGAAGAAGAGATAAGAAAGCTAAAGCTTTGTACGACAGAGCGGGAACTTACCTATGAGGAAGCCAAGAAGCTTGACTTGTATGTGAAGAATCTCAATTTGCTCCTGGGAAAAGGGGCCAGTAGATCAGAAGAAGTTAAAGAAGCAGGTACAAGTGAGCTTCTTAAAGAACTTGTAAACTAAACGTTAAGGATTGTTAGTGTCATCTGTTTCAAAATTAAGCAAGGCACAAGCTAGAGACGAACTTTGGCGTCGAGGTGTACTTGTTTGGCTATTAGATAAGAACCAGAAGGAATTGTATAATCTATTCTATAACTCTAGCCATAAGGTTCAGACATGGCTTCTAGCGAGGCGCTGTCTAGCAGAAGGTACATTAATTAAAACACCCACAGGTTTAGTTGAAATACAAAAACTAAAGCCGGGGGATATTGTCTTTGGATATAATAAAGATGGCTCCGTAACTCCAACTTCAGTCAAAGAGGTTATTAATACCGGAGTTCAAGAAGTGGTAGATCTTACCTCACACGGAAGAGTTTTTGAAACATGTTCTAAGAACCATACATGGCTAGTGACGAATGACCATTTTAAGTATAATTTTGAGAGATCTGTAGAGAACTTTAGAACTTATGATAAGATAGTACGTAAATGGATTACTCCCTCATTTACGGGAAAGCATTACAGCAAAGCTTATACTCTTGGTGCCTTATTAGGAGACGGTTGCAGTAGACAAAACTTTGAGGAAGGGTCCAGGCAAATATTTATCTCCAGTGAGGATGATAAGATTCCAAGTAAATGCGCGAAGCAACTTAAGTGTAACTTGTTTAAGAACGGAGGAGTTAACTATACTTGGTGCCTAACAAACAAGAAAGAGAAAGTTCTTGGTAAGAGAGCACGAAGTAAGAGTAGATTAAGATTTAAATATTATGATCTTTGGTGTCGAGGGAGATATGCCCACGAAAAGATAATAGATTTAGATGTTATTCGTAAATTTGATTCTTCTTCCCAAAAAGCGTTGCTGGCCGGACTAATTGACACAGATGGAAGTGTTAGTACAACTAAAGACAACTGTTTGGTTGTTGCCTTTAGTTCTCAATCTATGTCCATTATGCGTGGGATACAATATTTAATACACAATCTCTATCAGCATAAATGTGAATTTCGTGTAGATAACAGAGAGAAATATGTAAATGGACCTTGTTATTCAATCAGTGTTAAAAATAATTTGATCTGTAAGAGAATGTTGAAATCATTAGACAAATGGCTAGTAGTGCCAAGAAAAAAATGGAAGAAAGAGTATACTAACCTATTGGAGCACAACACAAATAGAAATTACGTTGGTGTTATAGTTAAAAATCCCAGACAAATGCAAACCTGGGACATTTCTATTAATAATGAAACCAATCTTTATTTAACCGCCAATGGGTTAGTCACGCATAACTCGGGTAAATCCTATTCATTATGTGTACTTGCCTTGGAACAGTGCTTACGCCAACCAGACAGCATTGTAAAGTACGTTGCCCCAACAAAATTACAGATTACTCAAATCATCAGACCCTTGATGAAGAAACTCTTGGTAACTTGTCCTGAGGATGTAAGACCGGAGTTTAGAGAGAAAGATTATATCTATTACTTCCCCAATGGATCAGAGATTCAATTAGCAGGAACAGAAGGGGGACACGCGGAAAAGCTCAGAGGTCAGGACAGTATGCTTGATGTAGTCGATGAGGCTGGATCTTGCACAGATCTAGACTACATTATTAAAGATATCCTGCTTCCCACTACCCTCACAACCAATGGAAAGATAGTTTTAGCTGGAACTCCCCCTCGTAATCCAGATCATGACTTCGTTCAATACATTGAAGAAGCAGAATTTCGTGGATCACTGGTAAAGAAGGATGTATATGCTAATCCTCGTCTTACTAAAGAACAGATTGATGAACTAATTGTTGAACTTGGGGGAATTAATACCGAAGCATGTCAACGAGAACTCTTTATTAAGATCATCAAGGACAAAGCCATATCAGTTATCCCTGAGTTTGATGAAAAATTAGAAAAAGAGATAGTAGTTGACTGGCCTAAACCCCCGTTCTATGACACATATGTGGCAATGGACCTTGGTTTTAAAGATTTAACTGCGGTTTTGTTCGCATATTATGATTTTCGTGGTTGTAAGTTGGTGATAGAAGACGAAATTGTGGTAGAGGGTGTTAATCTTACCTTACCCAAACTAGCAACCGATATATTAAAGAAGGAAGAAGATCTTTGGACAAACCCTTTAATCAATGAAGTGCGCCGACCATTAGTAAGAGTAAGTGATATTAATTATATCGTAACAGCAGAGATGTCCAGAAGTACAAATAATAAATTATCCTTCATTACTCCTCTAAAAGATGAAAAGATGGCAGCAATTAACAACTTAAGAGTAATGCTTGCATCAAAGAAGATCATTATTCATCCTCGTTGTAAGCATTTAGTTATGCATCTTAGAAGTGTTAAGTGGTCAGGTAGAACAACTAGAGATGAATTTGCAAGATCGGTAGATGATGGACATTACGACACGGTTGATGCCCTAATATACATGATGAGAGCTGTTAATTATTCAAGAAACCCCTATCCTTTGAATTATTCTATGGATTTAAAGAATATGTATTTCGTAAATCCTGAAAAGTTTAGATCTAATACAACACAATTAGATGCCTATAGACAAATATTTGGTCTGAGAAAAAAAGCGAGTTAACTATGGTAGATGGTACAACAAACTGGGAACAAGACCCAACAATGGCCTCTCCTCGTAAAGAGGATACATACTTTGCTTCACGAGAAGCCAAGGATTGTGCCTCTTCTTTGATGGCAAAATCGCAATCCTTCTTCAATATGCTTCGAGCTAATGCATATCTTGAGAAGTTGCAACGAATGTGGCGCTTTTACTATGGAGCGTTTGATAATTCCATGGGATTTGACCACAGGATCACATTCTCTGGTGAACAGGGTGAGTTAGTTCGGTTAGCTGTCAATCATTTTCGTAACTTAGCACAACATATTCTTGTAATGGTGACAAACAATAGGCCAATTATGGAAGCCCGAGCGATTAACTCGGACCATAAGTCGATGGCTCAAACTTATTTAGCTAATGGCATCTTAGATTACTACATGCGTGAGAAGCGTCTTGAGGATTATCTTAAAGATGCAACAGAAATGGCAATTGTCCTGGGTGCGGGCTTCATTAAGATGGAATGGAACGCAACAGCAGGTGAGGCATTCGATACAGACCCGGATACCAATGAGATTATCTATGAAGGTGAGATGGAATTCTCAGTCTTATCACCTTTTGACGTTGTTGTTGATGGAACTCGTGAAACTTGGAACAATGACTGGCTCTTAACACGATCCTTTCAGAATCGTTACAACTTGATAGCAAAATATCCAGAACTTGCTGATAAGATTAAGGGGGTTCCTGGTAAGTACCAGAGTACTGTCTATCGTCTAGCGGTTTTCTCTAATGATGACACAGATGATATCCCCGTCTATGAGTTTTATCATAAAAGGACTGAAGCTCTTCCAGAAGGGCGCTATATTCTCTTCTTAGCAGATGATATTATCCTTCTTGATGCTAAGATGCCTTATAGATCTATCCCAATCTTCCGTATTTCTCCCAGTACTATCATGGGAACGCCTTATGGCTACTCCCCGATGTTTGATATCTTCCCAATTCAAGAAGGAATCAACTCTCTTTATAGCACTATCATGACAAACCAGAATGCCTTTGGTGTTCAGAACTTGTTTGTGCCTCGTGGTGCTGATATTGCTGTCAATCAACTCGAAGGTGGGATGAACATCATTGAGGCTAACGCTCAACCTGTTCCTCTTAACTTAACGCAGACACCCGCAGAGGTATTTAAGTTTCTTGAGATGCTTATTCAAGCAGCTGAGACAATTTCAGGTGTAAGTAGCGTGTCTCGTGGTAATCCTGAGGCATCACTTAAGTCAGGGACGGCATTGGCACTAGTCCAGAGTATGTCCTTACAGTATATCTCAGGACTCCAACAGAGTTACGTAAAACTTGTTGAGGATGTTGGCACAAATCTTATCAACATTCTTAAAGACTTCGCCGCTACCCCAAAGACTATTGCTGTTGTTGGAAAAAATAATCGTTCCTTACTAAAAGAGTTTACTGGTGAGAAGATCTCCGCAATTAATCGCGTAGTAGTTGACATAGGTAATCCTCTTTCCCGAACGGTAGCCGGTCGTGTGCAGATGGCGGAGCAACTTCTTCAGATGAAGCTACTAAGGACGCCAGAACAATACTTTCAAGTCATTAATACTGGTAGACTTGATGTGGCCTTTGAGGGGGATACGAATCTCCTTCTTCTTGTTCGTCTTGAGAATGAAACAATGATGGAAGGGGAGAAAGTTCTTGTTGCTCCTCTTGATAGACATAGAATTCATATATTAGAACATAGTAATGTCATTAGTGACCCAGAATTAAGAAAGAACCCCGAACTTCTTAAGTTAGTTCATGATCACATCATGGAACATATTGACCATTTGAAGACAATGCCTCCAGAGATTCTTGCAATTATTGGTGAGCAGTCACTCGCTCCTCCACAGGAGCAAGGAATGCCCCCAGGAGAAGGGGCACCACAATCTTTTCCAAGTATGCTCCCACAACCTTCAGCAGATTCCTTACAAGGAAGTCCAATGGCTTCAATGACAGCGGCAGAGCAAGGAGCACCCAGTCTTAGAGATCAGATTACTGGAGAAGCTACACCACAAACAGCGAAGATGCCAAACTTCCCAAAACCCCCACAACCTTTTAAGGAAATGCCTGTATTGGCTTCAGATCTAGCACCACCGGCACGTTAATAGGATAACTTATGCCTGCACCAACAAATCCAGGTTTGGGAAATCTAGATCCAGCGCAGATTTTCCAACGATCCTTTGATGAAAGTATGGATAGGCTTCGAGTTGATGCCGCCGTTCATGCTTCTATCCCCCCCTCTGAAATTGCTGTTGAGATTGATGCCGCTACGGGTGATAATATTGCTATTGCAGATCCTGTAAGCGGACTGATGGCTAATGTTGAAACTGTGGGTGGTAAAGCCTCCCTCGATGTACAAGTTATGGGAGGATCAATCACCGGAGCTTTTACTCCAAGTGGTCTTCGTATTGCTCTTAAGAATACAACGATGGATGTTACCGATGTAGCAACCCCTCTTCCAGCAGTAGCAATAGCTAATAGAAATGCTATAACCATCAGAAATTTAAGTTTAGTAGACACTGTTTACATTGGAAATTTAAATGTAACAGCAGATCGAATATTAGGGAATACGTCTGGGGGGGAATTAGGTCCAAATGAGAGTTGGAATGTTGATATAACAGATAGTATTGTTCTATATGGTCGAACAGAAGCGGGCAAAACGGCCCGCATTAAAATTATGGAATTATCATGAGCAATGTAAGCGGGACAGTCCGAATAAGTGGAGCACAAGATGTCAACGTCAAAAATACAAGTAGCGATCCGGTACCAGTAACTGTGTCAAATCCCATAACTAGTTGGTATTCTGGTGCAGGTGTTCCTTCGGGGGGACTTGGGGGGGTCGGAGATTACTATCTCGATACTTCTAATGGTGATGTCTATACTAAAGCTGTTACTGGCTGGGGTATACCAATAGATAATATCACTGGTCCTGTAGGACCAACTGGAGCAGCAAGTACTTGGTATACTGGTGCTGGAGTTCCAGGTGTTGGGCTTGGCGCTGATGGAGATATGTATCTCGATACTTCTAATGGTGATGTCTATCAAAAAGTAGCGGGTTCTTGGGGTGTACCTATAGAAAATATAGCGGGTGTTCCGGGACCAAACACAGTTACAACGAGTACAACCACAAATATTACGGGAGTTTTAAGTGGAAATGGAACAAATGTATTAGCTGCACTTGCATCAGCAAATACTGTATTAGCTGGTCCTACTTCAGGTGGTGCAACACAAGCTGTCTTTAGAACATTAGTAGGAGATGATATTCCTTCATTGACTAATGTTGTTACATTTTCTTCATCTGGTTTCTGGACTTGCCCAGTAGGAGTAACTTCCGTAATTGTTTGGGGTCGTCCAGGAGCAGGAGGAGGAGCGGGCGGCGGCGGTGGAGGAGGGGGATATTCTGGTGCATCTGGTGGGGGTGGTGCAGGAGCGCGTGGTGGTGGTGCTGGTGGAGCGGCCTCATTTACTCGTGTAAAACTGTCTGTTATCCCAACTACTGTTTATACAATAACAATTGGGGCTGGCGGGACAGGTGGTAATGGTGGTGCAGGAGGCGCAGCAGGAATAAATGGAAATGGGGGAGTTTCAGGAAATATTGGAGGAGCTTCTTCCTTTGGTTCTTTAATTACTTTTGCTAGAGCGGCTACAATTGTTGGAGCAAGTGGCGGGACAGGTGGTGGAGGAGGAGCACAAGGAACAGCACTAGCAGGGGGAGTTGGAAGTGGAGCAAGTACTGGCGGTACTTCCTATGGGTTGGATTCAATATCACCAACAACAAGTGGTCCTGGAGGTTCGGGGGGAGCACCAGGAGCTACAGGAGCAACTGGAGTAGCTGGACAACAACTAATCTCCACACTTTATGGTTTTGCTTCTAGTGCAGCATCTGGTGGAATTGGTGGTTCAGGAAATGGAGGAGTTTCAGGCGGCGGCGGCGGGGGTTCAGCAGGAGGAAGTACCGGAGGTTTAGGAACTGAATATGATTTTATTGGAACGGGTGTGCCAACAGGGGGAACAGCCGGTAATGGTGGTAACGGGGGTGCTGGAAATGCTGCAGGAACAGGAGTTGCTGGTGTGGGGGGTGGCGTTGGTGTCATAGGAACAGCAGGACGTGGTGGTGGGCCTGGTGGTGGCGGTGGCGGTGGGGGTAGTGGTATCACTGGTGGTGCTGGTGGAAATGGCGGAAATGGGGCAGCGGGTTCTAATGGTTTAATTGTGGTAATTTATGACAAATAGATATGCATTAGTTTCTAAAGAAAAGGTTAAAAATATTATTATAGCTGATGAGGCTTTTATAGAAAAAATTATTAAGACTGAATTACATTGGGATTTTATTTCTCTTGTTGAAAATACTCCCGGTTCTCCAGGAGTATGCTGGTCTTGTATTGAAAAGACCTTTTCCCCGCCACGAGAATAAAAATAATATGGCTCGTTTAATCATCAAGGCATTAAAGGATAAGAGTAATTACAAGAATTTAGCAACCATGAGTGTAAGGCAAATGCATTATGTTCGTAGAAAGAAACTATATAAGCGTTTATTCTTTGCTTTATTGTCAATTGATCTGCTTTTCATTACTTATATATTGTTGGAGATAAGATAATATGAAACATCCTATGGATGAATATTTAAAAGATAAGTTTGATTATATAGTTGATGAAGAAGGCAAGATAGTTTACCCTAAACAGTCACTCAAACCAGAAGATGACAGACTTAAACGTCTTCAAAGATTACGTAAACTCTTAGGTGTTGATGAGGAACCTCAAAATACTCCCCAACAGGAGTAAAAAGAAGGGAAAAAATATGCCTTTACCAAAGATTGAAGCTTTAATGAATGAGGGAGAAGCCAAGAACAAGACTCCCCAGG
>Ga0315288_10009518_pt1 | contig 12235 bp, 13 predicted proteins | sample YL17G11_20_MG_FD_203454 | JGI IMG/M metagenome (GOLD analysis project Ga0315288, IMG submission 203454) | Sediment microbial communities from Yellowstone Lake, YNP, Wyoming, USA - YL17G11_20 | ecosystem: Environmental > Aquatic > Freshwater > Lake > Sediment | place: USA: Wyoming | collected...
TCTTGGCCACCGCGATGGGGCGATTGAGGGCGTCTAGCTGTCTCAATCAGCTCCCGTGTCCCCATGCCGCCTTTATCGAATGTTCTTGTGCGTTACTGAACTGCCCGTTCAGAATGGCGGTGATGCGGTTGGCGGCAACCGTAAGCGTGCGGGAATGCTCTGCTGCGCTTGAACATGAACGAGCACACCAGCAGCTCAGGGATGAAGCGTGGCTCAAGACGCAGTCAGAACCGTCGCGATCGCGGCGGGGAGTTGGTCGAATGCTGAGACGATCGGGCCCGCACCTTCGATTTCGTTGCGGTAGCCATGGCCATAGTCACAGCCGATGAAGTGGCAACCGACAGCAGCCGCGGCCTCGACGTCGCTGGAGCGATCGCCGACCATCACCAGCTGCTCTGAACCGAGACCCTGCCGCACCAGGTAGGCGTGCAAAACCCCGGCCTTGTTCTCGATCGCGCCGCTCTCAACGGTGATCAGGTCGAGGAAGTGCCGGGCGATACCGTAGGTGGAGAGCACGGTTTCAATGTACCGCTGCCGTCCGTTGGAGGCGACTGCGAGCAGCCAACCCGAGCGCCGCAAATCGGTCAGGGTCACGGCGACGCCCGGGAATAGGATGCCCTCGCGGCGCGCGACATGGGCGCAGATGACTTCCAGAGTCTCTGCGTACAGCAGGTCCACTGCCGTGGCGTCGATGTCGGGGAACAGCCGATCGAGAATCACCGTCACCGGCCAGCCCACGTGGTCGAGAATCTCGCGCGTGGTCGGGACACGCGGGAACGAGTTCGGACGCCGCCCATTCACGTTGGCGATGGCCTCGCGATATGCCTCCCCAAGAAACGGCTCGGAACTGTAGAGCACGCCGTCGAGGTCGAACGCGATCAAGGCTTGCACTGGAACCGACTCTGCGGCGCCGTCACCGCTCGGCGACCGCGCGCGTAGGTTCCTGCGGGTGCGTCCAGGTCATCAGGACCGCGTCCGCGCCGCGTCCGTAGTAGTGCCGCCGCATCCCGCTTTCCGTGAAGCCGAACGAGCGATACAACGCGATGGCCGCCGTGCTCTCCCGCCGGACTTCCAGGGTGATGGTGCTGACGTGCTGTGCCTCGACCTCCGCGAACACCAACTCCACCAAGGCTCGGCCGATGCCGTGCCGGCGCCGCTGCGGGTGCACCGTCACGTTGAGGATCTGGATCTCATCTCCCACCAGCCACCAACATATGTAACCGAGCAACGCATGCGGCGGAGCAACTGCACGCGCCACGATACTTCTCGAAAACGGCAGCTTGAGTTCGTGCAGAAACATCCCGCGGCTCCAGGGCTCCGGAAACGAGCACCGCTCGATGTCAAGCACCTCGTCGAGGTCGGCTACAGTCAGCGGCGAGAAGAGCATGCGGCGACTTTACCAACGGATCAATGCAGACGCCCAGGTGAAGCCGGAACCGAAGGCGGCTAAGCAGACCAGGTCACCGTCATGGATGCGGCCGGCTTGCAGCGCCTCGTAGAGCGCGATGGGAATCGAACCGGCCGTGGTGTTGCCGTAGCGGTCGATGTTGTTGAAGACCTTCTCCTCCGGCAGCTCGAGACCCAGGGCCACCATCTGGCTGATGCGCAGGTTGGCCTGGTGCGGGATGAGCAGCGACAGATCCGCCACCGCAAGCCCGTTGGCGTCCAACGCTTCCCGGATCACTTCCGGAAACCGGGTCACAGCGTGCCGGAACACGTAGCGCCCTTGCATTTTCGGGAATATCCGGGCCTCGTCACCGCTAATCATGTCTTCCGTCAGACGCGGGCGCGAGCGGGCCGCCGGGCTTTCCAGCCACAGCTTCTCCGCGAACTTGCCCTGGGCGTGCAGGTGGGTCGAAAGGATGCCGCGCCGCGTGTCAGCTTCCGGTCCGAGGACGAGGGCGCCGGCGCCATCCCCGAAGATGACGGCCACCTCGCGCCCACGCGTGGTGAGATCCAACCCGGTGGAGTGCGTCTCGGCTCCCACCAGCAACACGCGATTGTACGTCCCGGTCCTGATGAACTTGTCGGCGATGGCGAGGCCGTAAAGGAAACCCGAGCATTGGTTGCGCACATCGAACGCGGGCATGCCGCCGATGCCCATCCGATGCTGCAGCAAGCAGGCGGTCGCCGGCGTGTCGACGTCGGGGCTGAGGGTCGCTAAGATGATGCAGTCGAGGTCGCGCGCCGACACGCCCGCGTGTTGCAGTGCCTCTTTCGCGGCCTCGGCACCCATGTCCGCCGCGCCCGTCCAGCCGTCGCTGAAGCGGCGCTCGCGAATACCGGTGCGCTGCAGGATCCAATCCTCGGTGGTGTCCATCATCGCGGTAAGATCGGCGTTGGTCACCACATGTGACGGCAGATGGTGGCCAACCCCGAGTATGCGCGTGTTCCGCACTCGCGCCCTCCTACAACGTCACCACCGCGGCGCCCCAGGCGAAGCCGGAGCCGGACGCCGCAAGACACACGGTAGCACCCGCTCCCAGCCGGCCGCTGCTGACCTCCTCGCTGAGGGCCACGGGCAGCGCGGCTGCAGCGAGGTGACCGTGCCGGGCCGCCGGGATGTTTAGGCGCGACGATGGAATGCCGATTTTCTTTGCCGCTGACTCTGTGACCTCCGGCAGTAAATGACAGATGATGAACCGGTCCACATCCTTCACTGTAATATCCGCCGCCCGCAGCGATTCTTGAATCACCGCCGGCAGCGATGCCTCGCCAAAGCGCTGCACGCTTTCGAAATCGATCGCTGGGAAATGCTTGCCCTGGCGGAAATTCTCCACCGTCATGCGCACCGGATGCTGGCGGCTCGAAGGATATTCGCACCAGAAGCGGTCGTGATGGCGGCCGTCGGCATGGATGACGGCGCTGCGGATGCCGGCTCGGGCGTCGTTCCCGACTAGGACCACGCCGGCGCCGTCGCCGAACAAGCGCGCGATAGGGGCGCCGCGCTCGGAGTAGTCGAGCCCCGAGGAGTGCACCTCAGCGCCGATCACGAGCACGCGCTCGTACACGCCGGCACGCAGAAACTGATCAGCGATGCTGAGGCCGAACACGAAACCGGCGCACTGGGCCCGGATGTCGAGCGCGGGGGTGGTGCCGAAACCCAGTTGGCGCTGGAACCAACAGCCCGAGCCCGGGAAGGTGACGTCCGGGGTCGTCGTGGCGAAGATGATGAAGTCGACCGCGTCCGGCGTGAGCGCCGCCCGCTGCAGCGCTTGGGTGGCTGCCGGTACGGCCAGGGCAGAGGGGCCGACCGGCTCGACCGCGATGGGCCGGCGCACACCGGTACATTCCACCTCAGCTGGGAGGTGGTGTCCCAATCCTAGAATAGCGCTCGCCATGCGCTAGCGCCTGAGTGAGAGGGGCGCAGGCGGCGTCAGCGTTGGTGCGGTTGTGGTCTCCTCCGGCGCGCTCGTGGCTGCGCCGCCCTTGCGGAAGCGGGACGGGAAGTCAGCCGGGAACGCCTGGTCCGGATGCAGCGTCTTGGCGCGTGAGAGCAACACCGCTTCGGTTTCGGGATTGTGCGGGTCGGGGATACAGCAATCAACCGGGCATACGGCGGCACAGGCTTCGTAATCATAGAAGCCGACACACTCGCTGCACTTGTCCGAAACGATGTAGAAGATGTCCTGCGCGATCGGCGGATGCATGCTGCCGTCGAGTCCCCATTCCAGACCGCCTTGGTAGATGGCGGTGTTGGGGCACTCGGGCTCACACGCTCCGCAGTTGATGCATTCCGAAGTGATGACCGTGGCCATGTATACACGTCTCCCTGCTGATGGGCTTCGCATGTATCTATCGTGTCGGGAGTGGGGTTTCAACAAAGCCGGCGGGATTGTCTGCCACCCAAGGAAACGCGCAGGCCCCCCCAAGGCGTAAAGGGGCTTTGCCCGCGCTTTGACGAAATCGCTTCCGCGCGCGCCCTGGGAAGACGGGCGCTACTCGGGTGAACGATTGGTCAACCTGTGTCACCCCGTAGTGCGAGGGTCAGTGGGTGAAGCCAGGGCGGCTTCAGCCTCACTGCCCGGGCGTAGATGCCGGCCTGCGGTGAGGCCCAGGCCCACGACGGTGCTGGGCAAGCTGGTCCTTGCAGGGCTGCGACAGCTCGTTCTGGTGTTCGCGCAAACACCTGACGATGCCGCCTCGGGCGGGGGCGACACCGCTGCAGAGCTTTTGCACGTCGCCCTCACACGCCTGCCTCCACGTCGCAATCTTGGCCTTCATCTGGGTCAGATGCTGCTGACACGCGGGGGTTAATTCCGCCGCGTGTTGCTGGAGACAGTCACGGAAGCGCCCGGCTCCCGGCTGGACGTTCGCGCAGAACTTCTGAATGTCCTCCCGGCACGGCCCCGCCCCGCGCTGGGCATGCGCCGGTTCCGGCGCCAGACTGAGCGCCGCAGCGAGCGGCGCGATCAACGTAATGACTCTCCACAATCTCATTGTCATCCTCCCGGAAGATTACGATTTCCTTGATTTGATCGTTGGCGATAGCCAAAGGTTAAGCTCCCGTCTGGAGAATATCACTCTCGCAATGCATGAACAGAGTAAGGCGCGATCCGCTGCCGCAGCGTCATCGCATTATGCAGCTGCCTGCCTCGGTTAGGCCACGCGTCACGGCGAGGCGCAGCCGCAACTATCGCCAAACGATCACCCTCCGCGGGTTACCAATGAAACAGCCTGCAAAGCTTAGCGAGACGATCAACGGCGACAACAAGAAGAGGACCGAGTGGCGACGCACCACAAACCCCCAATGCGAACCTAGGATGATTAGCCTGAATTTCCAAGGAAGAGAATTCCCCGGGGGTCTCGTACCTGCCGGTAGGAATGGTGACCCGGCGCTCCAACCTTTGGCCTAGTCGCCAGCGGGAATCCCGTAGCTCGCTGGGATGGCACCCTCCTTGCGCATAGGCCTCCACCTGGTGTCCCTTACTCGAAATATCGCGTCTTGCGTGGTTGCAAAGCGCGAGACGTGGCCAGATGGGCAGGAATTGCGTCCGTCAAAGAAAGTGAGGATGCTCTCCGGCGACGGCCTCCCACCCGCGCACCGCCGGCGCTTGGCTCTTATGACAATTACCACATTAATGCGGTCTATCCGCCATAAAAACAGGTCCCGTTCGGCGGCCTGGAGCTACTGCCGCATGCCACAAAGATCTCGCCCATGCCCTTCCTTCGTGCGGCAAGGCAACTGTCAGTTTGTTGTTAACCAACAGGGACTTTCGGTCGGCTGGTAGTGTATAAAGGCGCTTTACCAACTGACGTTTTTCAGGAGTGAGCCCGGGAGAGGAGAGCTTGTCATGGATTCGAGCGTCCGTCCTGGACAACCAAAGAAAGAGGGCGAATCCCGCAACGCAAATGCGGCTCGCATCGGCCCAGTGAGACGCGCATGGATTGTGGGCGGAGCGTTGGATCGGTGGTGGGGAATAATGCTCGCTCTCCAGCAATGGGGCATCGAGGTGAAACCTCTTGGGTCTGATGCCGACCTCACTGCGCTTGCAGTGCAGGCCGGCGGCGACGGTGGGGTCATCGTGGTTGATTTGCTGGACAACATCGACCGAGGCATCGCGGCCATCACCTCCTGTCTATCTTCGTCCGTGCTGGTCCCAATAATTGCGGTGCTGGCCGCGCCGCCGGCGGAGCTTGCGCAACGCCTGCGCAATCTCGGAGTGTTTCGGCTGGCCCTTCACCCGCTCGATCCTGCAAAGATGCGGGACGTGCTCGAAGAGGCGTTTCGTCACGCCGAAAAAATGCGTGCGAGTGGCGAAGCGAAGAAGAAGATCCTCGTCATCGATGACGACCCCGACTACCGCAGCTCGGTGCAGTCCCTGCTGGAGAGCGAGGGTTTTGCGGTTTGCTGGGCGGCCACGGGCTCCAAGGGGTTGGATATGGCGGTTTCCGAGAAACCGGACCTGATTGTTTTGGACGTCATGATGGAGAACATGTGGACAGGCTACGAGATCAATCAGACGCTCAAGTTCCGAAGCGGCTATGAGAGCGTCCGAAGGATACCTGTCATAATGGTCTCCTCAGTTCAGGAGGATCCGGCAGAGCGGTTCGCCAGGTCCGAAGATCCTTCGAAGGTCTGTCCCGACGTCTATATGACGAAGCCGCTTGACATAGCAAAGTTTCTGGAAACGGTGCGCTCTCTCTTGAGCCCGCCAGCGACAAAGGTGACAGGCTCATGAGCGCCGATTCGTCAGCGACCCAGACCGGCAGACCGGCCGTTCCCTTCGCCTCCCTGCTCTCTCAAGTGCGCAATGCGACCGGCCTCGACCCGGCACGCTGCTATCAATGCGGCAAGTGCTCTGCCGGCTGCCCCATGGCCGCCGAGATGGATGTCAAAACCCACGAGATCATCCGTCTCCTGCAGCTCGATCTCCGGGATCGTTTGCTCGCTGCCGAGTCCATCTGGATGTGTTTGACCTGTGAGACATGCACGACGCGATGCCCGAACGGGTTCGATCCCGCAGTCGTGATCGACGCCTTGCGTGAGATCACTCTCAGGGAACGTCCCGATCGCGTCCCCCGGAACATTGGCGCGTTTCATTCAGCCTTCCTCCGCCAGATACGAACGCATGGCCGCGTATTCGAGTTTGGGCTCGTGGCTTCCTACAAGCTTCGCAGCGGCGCCCTTCTTGCCGACGTTGGTGCCATGCCGGCGATGCTGGCTCGAGGGAAGCTCGCGCTGGTCCCCAGGCGGATAGAAGGGATTGGAGAGGTGCGGCGGATCTTCGACGAGTGCGCAAAGAGAGAGGAGCCGCGATGAAGATCGGGTACTTTCCTGGATGCTCGCTCCACGCGACAGCGCGCGAATTTGACGAGAGCTTGAGGGCGGTTGCCGCGGTTCTGGATATCGATCTCGAAGAAGTGCAGGACTGGGCGTGCTGCGGTGCGAGTTCGGCCCATGCCACCAGCCATGTGCTCAGTGTTGCGCTTCCGACGCGCACCCTAGCGCTGGCAGAGAAGCAGAATCTCGACAGGGTGCTGGCCCCGTGTGCCGCCTGTTACAACCGCCTGGCGACCGCACGTTATGCGCTGAACCACGACAAGAAAACGGCGTCACAGGTGCAATCCATTCTTGGGGGCGGTTTCAACAATTCCGTAGGGGTTGTGAGCATTGCCCAGCTGTTGAGCGAGGCAACAACTGAGATTCGCCAGAAGGCCAAGGTGCCTCTCAGCGGCTGGAAGGTGGCCTGTTACTATGGCTGCCTCTTGGTCCGGCCGCCGGAGGTGTGTGGATTCGACGATGCGGAGGTTCCGAGTTCCCTCGAAAGCATCGTCAGCGCGACGGGCGCCACGCCGGTCAAGTGGGATATGTCGCTGGAATGTTGCGGGGGTGGATTCTCGTTGTCGCGCACGGCCTCCGTGGTGCGGCTGGGTCGCTTGATTCTCCAGTCGGCGAGGAACGCCGGCGCCCAGGTTATTGTGGTTGCGTGTCCCATGTGCCACTCGAACCTCGATTTCCGGCAAAAAGCGATGCTGGAGCGCGGCGGCTTTGGCGATGCGATGCCCATTTTGTTCTTGAGCCAGCTTGTGGGTTTGAGCGTTGGTCTCGATCCGATCCGGCTCGGGCTGCACCGGCACTTCGTGAGCACACAGCCGCTCCTTGATCGGATCGGTGCAGCCAAATCACAGCCAGAACACAGGGAGCAGGCCTGATGTCCCGGATTGGTGTTTTCATCTGTCACTGCGGCGAAAACATAGACCGAACGGTGGATTGCTCCCGGGTGGCGCAGACATTGGGAGAGTTGCCGGGCGTTGTGCACTCCGTCGACTACAAGTACATGTGTTCGGATCCCGGCCAGGCGCTGATCAAGCAGGCCATACAGGAAAAGGGCCTGGATGGCGTGGTGGTGGGCGCGTGCTCTCCTCACATGCATGAGAAAACGTTCCGCAAGGCGGCCGCAGGGGCGGGGCTGAATCCGTTCCTGTGTGAGATGGCAAACCTGCGCGAGCACTGCTCGTGGATTCACGAAGATCGCGAGAGGGCTACACGCAAGGCCGTCGACCTCGGACGCTTTATCGTTGAGAAGATAAAGTTCAATCGCCCGCTTTCCACCATTTTCATCCCGGTGGAGCGCCGCGCCCTCGTGATCGGAGGAGGGATTGCCGGCATCCAGGCCGCGCTCGATATTGCCGATGGCGGCCGGGAGGTGATCCTGGTCGAGAAGGAGCCATCGATCGGCGGCCACATGAGCCAGCTTTCGGAGACCTTCCCCACGCTCGATTGCTCGCAGTGCATCCTGACTCCGCGGATGGTCGAGGTTGCCCAGAACCCCCGCATCAAGCTGCTCGCTTACAGCGAGGTGGAGTCGGTCGAGGGCTACATCGGCAACTTCCAGGTCAAAATCCGAAGGAAGGCCCGGTACGTGGACGAGACCAAGTGCAATGGCTGTGGCGAATGCCAGACGAACTGCCCCAACAAGAAGATTCCAGGCGAATTCGACCAGGGCCTCGGCATGCGCACTGCCATCTACGTGCCGTTTCCACAGGCGGTCCCGAACATCCCTGTCATTGATCGGGCCAACTGCGCCCTCTTTCGCGGGCGGGCGAAAGGCGTCAAGAAGGTTGTCTGCAACAAGTGCGCGGAAGTATGCGGCCGCAAGGCCATCGACTTCGATCAGCAGGACACGTTCGTTACCGAAAACGTCGGCGCCATCGTCGTTGCGACCGGCTATCAGCTCTACTCCATCGGGAAGAAGCAGGATTCCGAGATGCTGCGCGGCTACGGCGAATACGGTTACGGCGCGATCCCGGACGTCATCGACGGGTTGCAGTTCGAACGCCTCGCGTCGGCCTCGGGGCCCACGGGCGGCAAGATTCTTCGCCCCTCGGATCACAAAGAGCCCAGGACGATCGTGTTTTTGCAGTGCATCGGCTCCCGCGATCCTGCCAAGGGAATCGAATACTGCTCCAAGATCTGTTGCATGTACGTGGCCAAGCACACCATGCTCTTCCACCACAAAGTCCATGATGGGAAAGCCATCGTTTTCTATATGGACATTCGCGCGGGTGGAAAGGGCTACGACGAATTCGTGCGCCGTGCCATCGAGGAAAGCCACGCCCTCTATCTGCGCGGCCGCGTGTCGCGGATGTACCGCAACGGCGACACCATTCGAGTTCACGGCGTCGACACGCTCTCAGGCGAGCCCGTCGTCATCGACGCCGATATGGTGGTGCTGGCGACGGCGATGCGGGCGCAGCCGGGGATCGCCGCGCTGGCTCAGAAACTTTCCGTGTCCTACGATCAGCATGGATTCCTGAATGAAGCGCACCCCAAGCTGCGGCCGGTCGAGACGAATACCGCCGGGGTGTTTGTGGCCGGGGCGTGCCAGGCGCCGCGGGATATTCCCGATTCGGTGGCAATGGCGAGCGCAACCGCCTCGAAGGTTTTGGGGCTGTTCAGCAAAGAGCTGCTCGAGCGAGAACCGTTGATCGCACGGGTGGACCGCCTTACCTGCACGGGATGCTTCCATTGCGAACGCGTGTGCCCGTACGGCGCCGTCGAGCGCCTGCCGCTCAAGGACGGAAAGGGGCGGCTCATCAAGATCGTGGCGGAGGTGAATCAGGGAGTCTGCCAGGGGTGCGGCACGTGCCAGGCAACATGCCCCTCGAAGTCGGCGGAGCTGGAAGGGTTTACGGATGAGCAGATCTACGCGGCGGTCAACGCGCTGTAGTCAGCTGTCAGCCATTAGCCATCGGGAAAGCTGAACGTGCCAAGGGGAGCATGAATCATGTCTGCACCAGTCACCGTAGGGGATGGCGCATTTGAGCCGAGCATTGTCGCATTCGTGTGCAACTGGTGCACCTATACAGGCGCTGACCTTGCCGGGACCAGCCGCATTCTTATGGCCGACAACGTGCGCATTATCCGTTTGCCCTGTACGGGGCGCATTGACACGCTGTTCATTCTCAAGGCGTTCGAGCGTGGAGCCGACGGTGTCATCGTGAGCGGCTGCCATCCGGCCGACTGCCACTACACTGCGGGCAACTATCACGCACGGCGCCGCTTCGCGATCTTCCGAGAGCTCATGAACTTTGTGGGAATCGACCCGCGCCGTGTCACCTTCTCCTGGGTTTCAGCTTCGGAAGGAGGGAAATGGGCTGAGGTTGTCAATGGCACGACGGAGCAGGTGCGGCAGCTCGGTCCATTTGCGATGTACCCCGAGGCTTGACCGTTCCGCAGGTGAAAAAGCATGCAAGAGTTGAGGGAGTTGGCAAGAAAGCTTCTGCAAGAGAAGCAGGTGAGCGCGATTCTTGGGTACGAGCACGGGCGTATGGGCACACGGCCGGCCTTCGTGACTGATGTCGCGGATTGCGAGCGGCTGGTTTTCGACCACCGGTGCGTTCAGAACCTCGCTGCCTATCTGTCGCCACGACGGACCCACGTTGCGGCACTTGGGCGCCTGGCAGTGGTGGTCAAATCTTGTGACGCGCGGGCAGTCGCCGGGTTGATTCGCGAGAGCCAGATCAAACGCGAGGACGTGGTCCTGATCGGCGTGCGCTGCGGCGGCGTGGTTCGCGATCCCGCCGATGCCCGGCCGCTGAGCGCAGACAACGTTGCGCCGCGCTGCGTCGATTGCGAGAAGCGGGAACCGACACTCGCCGATCACCTGGTGGGCGAGCCGAAACCCGCTCCCGCGGGAAGTGGCAGCCGGGACGCGCGCCTGTCCGAGATCGAGGCGATGAGTCCCGACGAGCGTCTGACGTTGTGGATGGAGCTGCTGGCACCGTGCACGCGCTGCCATGCCTGCCGGCAAGTCTGCCCGATGTGCTTCTGCGAGCGCTGCATCGCCGAAAAGACGCAGCCCACCTGGATTGAGACGTCGCCCCATGCCCGGGGCAACCTGGCCTGGCATTTGACCCGAGCCTTGCATCTGGCCGGGCGCTGCGTGGATTGTGGCGAATGCGAGCGTGCCTGCCCGGCCGAGATCCCGCTCGGCCTGTTGAATCGCAAGGTGGCTCGCGTGGTTGCAGACCGCTACGGGTACGTCGTCGCAGACGACCCGTCCAAGCCAACGCCGATTGGTACTTATCAGCTGGACGATGCGCAGGAGTTCATCCAGTGAGCACAAAGAGAATTCTGAGCAGGGCAAACCTGGACGCTCTGATCCGCGACCTTATTGCCGCCGGAACGGTCGTGGTGGCACCGACTCACAGCAGTGGCCAGGAGCGCACCGGCGTCACGTATGGCCAAGTGCAGAGCCCCGACGAAGTGTTGCTGGACGGGCCGCAGCCCATCCGCCCACTGAAGGAAGTCGTCTTCCCTCCCACCGAAGCGCTGTTTCGGTGGCGGCAGGAGAAGTCCGCCGTGAAGATCGAGGAAGTGCCGACCGGTTTCAAGGAAACGGTCGTGATCGGCGCGCGGCCGTGCGACGCCGCCGGGCTGGAAGTCGTCGACTGCGTCATGGGATGGGACTTCCGTGACGAGCTGTGGTTTGGGCGCAGGCAGGCCACAACGGTGTTGGCAATGGCGTGCACAACCTGTGATGAATCATGCTTCTGCACCGCGGTGGGGCTTTCTCCCACGAGCACCCGGGGCGCGGATTGGTTCCTGACGCCGGTTGATGGCGGCTTCGAGGTCGACGTCTTGACTCCCAAGGGGGAAGCAGTCCTGGAGCGCTACAAGGCCCGATGTCCTGAGACGGAGGGGCCGGCACCATCGCGAACTGCTGGACTGGAACAGCAGGTGCGAGCCAATCTTGACGTGCGCCCCGACAGGATTCGCGGATGGCTGGAAACGCACTTCGACGATCCACTGTGGAAGCGTGTGGCGCTGCGCTGCCACGGCTGCGGCGCCTGTGCTTTCGTGTGTCCCTCGTGCCATTGCTTCGACATCGTTGACGAACCCGACGGCGCCGACAGCGGCACGCGCCGGCGCAACTGGGATTCCTGTCAGACGGCGCTGTTCACACTGCACGGATCCGGACACAACCCGCGCAAAGATCAGACCGCACGATTCCGCCAGCGCATAATGCACAAGTTCAGCATCTATCCGGCTCGGTTCGGCGAGGTCCTCTGCACCGGGTGCGGCCGCTGCGTGCGGGTGTGCGCGGCGGGCATGGACTTGGTCTCGATACTGGCGGAGATCGACCGCGCAGCGCAGGGGGGGGCCGAAACATGAACCTGTACCAGCCGCATCTCGTGCGCATCGAGGAAATGGTCGACGAGACCGTCGACACGCGCACGTTCAAACTGTCCTTCGAGGATGCTGCGGTTGCCGAGAGATTCGATTTCA
>Ga0315288_10009520_pt1 | contig 12233 bp, 6 predicted proteins | sample YL17G11_20_MG_FD_203454 | JGI IMG/M metagenome (GOLD analysis project Ga0315288, IMG submission 203454) | Sediment microbial communities from Yellowstone Lake, YNP, Wyoming, USA - YL17G11_20 | ecosystem: Environmental > Aquatic > Freshwater > Lake > Sediment | place: USA: Wyoming | collected...
AAGCGACAGTCACCTCCAAGGGCCAGCTCGTGATTCCGGTGGAGCTGCGGCGGCGCCACCACATCAAGCCCGGCACCCGCGTCCAATTTCAGGATGTCGAGGCCGGCATCCTGATCCGCCCGGTCACTAAGGAGTACATCCATAGCCTCTGTGGCATTCTTGCGGGGCGCGGCATTCCAGACGATGAAGAGCGCGAACCCGATCGGGAGATTGAATGAAGCGGGTAATGCGTCCCCATACCCTTGACGCGAACGCCCTGTTGCGCTTTTTCACGCGCGGGCCCGGCGCTGAGATTGTCGAGCGAGTGTTGAGCGAGGCCCACGATGCCGGCCGGGCCGTGAGCATGTCGGTGATCAACTGGGGCGAGGTGCTCTACACGGTGGCCAAAGGGGTCGGGTTTGAGGAAGCCTCCAGCACTCTCGCCAAGGTTCAACCGCTCGTGTCGATCATTGACGCGGACCAGGCCGTGACGGCGGCGGCCGCTCGTTTGAAACTCGACCACGGATTGCCATACGCGGACTGCTTTGCCGCGGTGACGGCGGGCAGAACGGGTGTACTGGTAACGGCCGATCCGGACTTTGCCAGAATCCCCTGGCTGCGGATCCTCGCCCTGCCGCGCCATCCGCGAGGGCCGGTCAAGCGTGCTATGCGCTGACGGGGGCCGATGCCCCCGCGCGAACATCGGGATCACGATTCCGTGGAACTCGCTCATCCGGATGATTCACGAAACGGCAACCCGCAGGCGGCTCTGCCGTCCCGCAGGGCGGGATGCGGAATGGCTTTGAAGCTGTGAAAAAATCGCCTGACGCTTCTGCGGGCCAGATGTAGCGGCGACCTTCAGGTCGCCATTTCAGTGACTTGCCGATGCAGATGGCGGTCTGAAGACCGCCGCTACAGATTTTTTCACAGCTTCTTTGCCCTTCCGTCGGCGCTGCTTTCCTTCTGTCGAGGCTGCGCCTCGGCAGTTCGCCAGGGGCGGCGGAAGGCACGGGACGGCCATTCCGGCCCTTCGCGAACCGCGGGGTTCCAGTTGCCCCGCTTCATGGCCGCTCAAGTCGCTGCGTGAAAACAGCTACTTCTGCCACGGGCTGCTAAGGGCATTCCGCACGATTGGCCGAATTGGCCAAACAGGTTTCTCTACAGAGGCAGTTATTCAGTGCGCGTCCTTAGTCCCGTTTGGCCGGTCGGTGCGCAGCGATCCGTCCGCGGCCGGGCACCATAGATCGTCGAGAAACTCCGATGGTTTGTCGCCGCTCGTCACCAGCAAATGATCGCGCGCTCGGGTGCAGGCGACATACAGCAAATGGCGCTCGGTGTCGTAAACTTCCTCGAGATCCGCGTCGTCCCCGACCGTTTCGATCCGTTCCTGCAAGGGGATAATTTCATCATCACAGGCCATGACGACCACGGCGCGGAATTCGAGTCCCTTGGCAAGGTGCATGGTGCTGATCGAGACGCAGCCGCTCGCTGTTTCGACATGTTCATCGAGCACTTTGAAGACTAGGCCAGCCTGCCCCACCGCCTTGCGGGCTCTATCCAACTCAGCCGACGACCGCACGAAGACACCGATTTCATGGGGTCCAATATTTTCGTTCCTTAATTTGGAAAGCCATCGAGCCACGAATGCAATTTCGTCTTGCGGCGTAGCCAGAGCCGTGATTCTAGGCGGCGGACCGTTGAATACCGAAACCGTGCTGCGTCGTTCCTCCGTATTACCGTCAACATCAGACACTTCGGGAGCCAGCAGCCGATCGGCCTGCATCCTGATTTGATGCGAGGTGCGGTAATTGATGTGAAGGGTCGTCGAACGGCCGCGAATATCGACACCGAGGGACTTCCAGGAAAAAGGTTGCTGGAAAATTCGTTGCCCGAGGTCGCCGGCAAAGAAGAGGCTGTTGGGTCGGCCCCCGCCGAGCGCAGCGAGAAACCGTAATTGGGCCACGCTGACATCCTGGGCCTCGTCCACCACGGTGAGATCAAACGGCGGGCTTTTAGCGACGACAAGACTGGAGGCCAGCCGCGTGAACATCTCGGCTGAGGTGATCAGGTTGCCAGTCTTCAGGCTGGATCGAACCAGATCAAAGATCGACCAGAGCACGAGCCGCTGCTTTTCGTGAAGGCGAGTTTTCCGCCCCAAGCGCATCACATCCCGATAGGCCTCCCAGGTTTCCAGTTGCCATGCATCCACAACCTGCTCCCACTCGGTCAGTAAGAAGTGCAAGCTGAACTTGTGACCTTCGACCTTGCCGGCAGCTTCTTCGAGTAGCTGGCGCAGCACTTCCCTTGAAGCGAGGTTGAGCTGCCCCACATTCAACTCATAGATCCGCTGGCCAATTGCGTTCATGGCGTGCACTTCCAGTCGTTCGCCCAGGCGGGGTTCGCTGCCGATGAGCCGACGCAGCTTCGTGCGCAGTGCATTGGCCAGGGTTTCGGAAAAGGTGGTGAGCAGCACGCGGGCATCCGGGTTGGTGCGGACCAAGTAGACGGCGCGGTGCAGCGCGACAATGGTCTTGCCCGTGCCAGCGGAGCCCGAAGCCCGCGCCGGACCGCTGTAATCTCTTTCTACCAGTTGCCGCTGCGCCGGATGGAGAAAAATGGTCCATTTCTCCCAAGGGTATTCAAGTGCCCGCTCCAGTTCTTCCACGTTACTCATCACACGGAAGCGGCGCTGGGCGTCGGGATGAGCGAACGGGTCGGCGCCAGCCGCAACCGGTTCCAGGACGGGCGGCGTCACGCCGGTGGCCAGGTTCAGCAACGCCTCCGCGGCCTCGCCGGGCAGATGATCAGCGAGATCCAGGATGGAGTCTTCGTTGGCGCGGCGTACTTCTTCCAGCCAATCGCCTGGCACTCCGTACCCGAGCAGATCATCGTCGGAGACATGCGCGAACAATGGCGGCTTGGCGACGTCGGGTAGCTCAAGCCTGTACATCACTTGCGCCGCGTATTTGGGAACAGTGATTTCCTTGACCGTTTCCCGAATCTCAACGAACTGCGCCGCGCCGGTTCTCGGATGGGCTTCCAGCTTTCTCCGCTCCGCCCACTGATAGGCTTTCTCGTGGTGATCCACGTAGCATAAGAGCAGGCTCGTGTCGGATTTGTGCACGATAAGCCGAAGGTCACCGCTGACCCGTACCGACCAGAACCGTTTGTCCTTGGCCTTCTCGAGCTTGTGAAACTGCATGCCGGGGTTAGCCGGGTTCACTTGCAGGTCAAAAGCCGTGGTCTTTGCGACCTTTTGCTCCTCGCCGGTCAGTTTAGCGAGGCTGTCGGTAAAGGTATCGGCGATGCGAAATTCCATTCGGTGACTACCTAGCCCGCCCCGTCATGGCTGCCAGCTTGCGAACAAAATCGTGCACATCCTCATGGATCTCGTCGGCAGTCATGCTCATTGCCACACGCTCCCGATTGACCTGCACAGAGAGGTCGCCCCCTCTTAGTTGGTGGAAGAGCGACTTGTCATCTTCAAACAGGATCCGCTTGCCGTCCACCACGCTGAACACGTTCGCGGTGACATTCCGCCAAGTCTTCCCGCGCGGTAGTGTCAAGTTCTGGCTGGTAAAAAACTCGCCGATGGCTGCCAAGACTGATTGGGCGAAAAGATTGTCCTCGTTCAGTTGCAAGGACTGTAAAGCGGCCCGTTTCCAGGCATCCGGCACCAGCAGGTAGTTCTCGATGTTCTTGCGCTTCCACTCGACCAGCGTCGGATTATTCGCGGGAGGATGAAAGGCACCGGCGCTGCTGTCGTAGTCGAAGAGCATCAATCTCGAGACTTTGGGGATAATTTGTGTCAAAGCGGCAAAATGTTCGTCCGCCCTGGTTTTCATGTACTCCTTGCCGCCGCCACCCATCGATTTGAAACAGACACTGTCCATCGCGGCTTGCGCCTGGCAGGGTTCAGCCCACGCACGCAGAATCCGTTCGTCGCTTTCCCCCTCCACGTAAAGGATGCAGGGGAAGGCCATCAGACGGGCGATCTCCTCGTTGGAGACTTCCGCCATGGCCCGCATCACCGCTGGGGCGGATTGGACGCGCCTCGGAACTTGGCTCAGCAGAGAGACAATCTGGCTGGCATCCACTCCGCGCACCAGTTCTTCCGCGTGCGTAGCGATCAAGAACTGTGTATTTGTCTCAACCGATTTCCGTTTGAAGTAATCAAGTATCTCCCGTTGCAAGTTGACGTGCAGATGCGCATCCGGTTCATCGAGCAAGATGGTTGTCGGGTTATATCCGTGCAGGAACGCGAGCAATGTCAAGGTTTGGTGGAAACCGCTGCCGCCGGCGATGATGTCGTAGTCCTTATCGTTCTGGCGGTACTCGACGGTGATGTAGACATCCTTGTCCGGGTCATAGCTCGGCTCATGAATTTCGACCGAGAACCAGCGCTCGACAATGTCCGCCAGTTCCTTCCATCTGGGGGGAGAGGTATAGCCTTTGAGGAGTCGCCCGTCCGGCCCACGACCGTTGGAAGGACAAACCATTCGCAGCAGATTGCGCAGCACACTCCCAGGCTGACCTTTTCCGACCTGTTGCCGGATGGGGGAAATGTCCAGCGCCTTCTCCGTAGGTTCCAGACCGGAAAACGGCGGCACATAAGCAATTCTGGGCAGGTCGCCCCGGCGCTCGCACTCGCGGAATTTCGTCCAACCGTCGCTGGGAATGGCATAGATAGTTTGCGGTGAGTGATAGCGGAGGTCTACGCCAAACGAATCGGTCTCGCCGGTCGCCCGCCGCCACTCCACGCGTATAGCGATCAATATGTATTTCTGCTTCTTTTCGCCATTGACCAAGGGCCAGTGCCGATCCGTTCTATCCTTCCACAGCAGGTTGAACTCGGGCACGGGCAACGCCGTGAAGTTAGGCAGCACCACCTGGATGCCTTTCGAGCCGCTGCGCTTCGATCGATGAAACTCGTCCACGCAAAACTGCCAGATCGTGAGCGCCTGGAGCACAGTGCTCTTCCCGCTGTTGTTGCCGCCCACCAGCAGGTCAAACTCTGTGAACGTGTATACCTGTTCGCCCACGCTCTTGAAATGTTTCAAAGTCAATTTAGTAATCATTGCGCCTACACCTTGAACACTTTCATCACTTCGTCACCCAGGTGGTTTATCACCTTCACCGCGATGCGGCCGCCGTTGGGTTTGTCGAACGGGCGTGAGGTGTCGCTGTGCAGCGTCTCCCATGCTTCCTCGTTGACTTCGGCCTTGAGGGTGGTCCTGAGCGCCTTGTACGGGTCGTTCGCGCCCAGGAAGTAGGCATGGCGGACAAAAAAGCTCTCTTCGTTGTAGTCCGTATCGATGAACCAGCAGGCGATGCCCTCGGCACCATCGCTGCGAACTTCGCCGGTGTTGGGATGGAACACGTCCACGCCGTTGACCTTGATTCGGATCTGGCCGGGCTTGCCGTCCTCACCGGCATTCAGGATGGCGATGTCGGGCTCTCCGAAGATCACGAAGAGATTGCCCTTACCGGTGTTCTTGAGGTCATCGGCCATGTGCAGATCGGCGTTCATGCGGGCTTTGAGCACGGGAATCCGGCCCAGCTTGTTGAACTCCGAGGAGTGGGCGTCGTAATTGAACGCACAGGTGATCAGCACGTCAAAGCCTGCGTCGCCGGCCTCGCGGGCAGCGGCTACCAAGTCGGGCCGCGAAACGGTGCCGAACTCCGGGCCGATAAAGATGGCGGCGCGCTTTTCGGCGGCCGAATCATCATGGCCCTCCATGTAGCGGCCCTCGGCGCAGACCAGGTCGCCCGGCCAGGGGGTGAGGGAGGTAAAGGTGATCTTGTCTTCCTTGTGGGCCTGCTGAACCCCTGCAGTCTTTAGGTTCTCCAGAATCATCTGCACAAAATCCTGCGCAGTGGTGTAGCCGAGCTTTGAGTCAGCAAGGGAGTCGATCAACTCGTCGTTTTCATCCACCCCCAGTACGCGATGAGGTAAAAGACTCTCGACGGTGAACGGTCCGGCCACGCGGACTGTCTTTTTGTCCTCGAAGGGTCTGTCGTAGAGGTACACCGGCTCAGCCTTGGCGGCGATGGAACCGTCGATCTCCTTCTGCAGGGCGGTGCGCTGCTCCCACCATAGTAAGTGCAACCTCTTCGCAGCCCCCGGCCATTTGTCATCGGCGTCGTGGGGGATCTCCCACTCCTCCCACTTCATGCCAAGCGCCCCATTGAGCTGCTGGCGCAGCGGCTCGAGGGTCATCTGAAACTTCTCCCAGATCACGTCAATCTCAGTGTTGTTCGCGACGGACTTGAGGTTAACTTGCGCGCTGCGTTCATAGACAAAGCCGTGGCGGATGTCGCCACGGGTAGGTTGGCTCGATGGGGCTTTTCGCGAGATCTCAGCCTCCTTGCGCTGGCCTTGGGGCGAGTCGGCGAGCAGATAGTAAGGGTACCGGGCACCCATTATGCGGGCGCGGGCGAGGGCCAGTGCTACGCGGGAGGTGTCGATGGTGATCCAGCGGCGGCCCCACTGTTCGGCGACGTACGCCGTGGTTCCGGAGCCGCAGGTGGGGTCGAGGACAAGGTCGCCAGGGTCAGTGGTCATGAGTATACAGCGCCCGACTACCATAGGACTCGTCTCGACGACATACTGCTGCTCCCTGGCTCCAACGGTGTCCATCCACGTGAGGTTGAGTTTTGTCGTGTCGTCATCCTTAAGACGCATGACGTACCGGAGGTACTGACCCTCGATCTCGAGGCGATCGGCACGGCCTAGCCGCTCCATCTTCTCAGGCGACGACGGGTAGCACTGTCCATCTGGTGGCGGCCATAGCTTGCCTCTGAAGGGAAAGTCATAAACGTCTTTGGCACTGTATGAAGGCGGCCACATCGAAACCAGTCGCACTGGGTCACCAGGAGGTTCCGCCAGCAGATCCGCCTTCGAGTGCTTCTTACGGGAACCATCCTCGCGCTGCCGCCAATTCCAATGGAAATCGCCCGTAATGGCAATCGTCTTGTAAAGCCTCCGAAACTTTGTTCGCGACGTGTCTTTGCCAAACCACAATAGGTAATCCCCCATCCTCTCCAGATATGTGGCCCCCAACGGCATCGTTTTCTTCCTAAACCAGACTAGACCTATAAAGTTTTCCTCTCTAAACACTTCATCCATGAGGGCCCTAACCCGATGGACATTCTTATCCCCGATCTGCACAAAAATCGACCCACTGTCCGACAGAAGATCACGCGCCACCGTCAGGCGATCACGCAGGTAGGTCAGGTACGAATGAATCCCCTCTCGCCACGTATCGCGGAATGCCTTCACTTGCTCCGGCTCGCGCGTGATGTGCTCGACGTTTCCATCCTTCACGTCACGGTTGGTAGTTGACCACTGAAAATTGGAGTCGAATTCGATGCCGTAAGGCGGATCGATGTAGATGCACTGTACGCTGCCCATCAGCCCCTCGCGCTCGGCCAGCGAGGCCATCACTTGTAGGCTGTCGCCCAGAATCATGCGATTGCTCCAGTTAGCATCGTGCTGGTAGAACTCCGTCCTGGCACTGTCGCTCGGCAGGCCGTTGAAGTCGCCGAATAGGTCAATCTGTTGTTCAGCGGATTTCCCGTCCGCCTCCGCGCGCCGCAGCAGGTCGTCGATCAGGACCTTGGGGTGCACCTTCTCCTGGATGTAGAGCGGCGGCGCATGGACCACCAAATCCGACCAGTCTTGCTCGTCCTTGCCCCGCCAGACCAGTTGGGGGTCCAGGTCGCGGTTGCGGCGTTCGTAAGCAACGCGGATCGGGCTTTGCTCATTCTTCGCCATGACTGACTGATACTCGGCGGTGGGGATGTTCTTGCGGGTTGCCTCGTCGTGCTTGAGAGTCTCGACCTTTTTCTTAACTGCTTGCTTGGCCATGTGCATTTTCCTTCGCCACCGCTGGGGTGGTTACGGACTCGATCATCTTGTTGAATTCGGCTTCGACCCTCGCCGCAAAGTCGGCCTCGATCTGGTAGACCTCGGTAAACTCGGCAAAGGACCAGCGGCCATAGCTGCCCAGGTTGTTCACCGCGGGAACCCAGTAGGTCTCCATGGTGGACTTTTTCTCCTTGGCGTCCTCGCGCCGGTAACCCTTGATCTCCACAACCAGATGCAGCAGATCGTCGCCGTGGCCATCGTCCACCAGCACGACGAAGTCAGGGATATATGTGCGCATCTGCGACCCGTAGCGGTAAGGCACCTCCAGCCCGAGGTTGTGGTTCTTGACGTAAGCCCTGACGCGCGGGTGCGCTTCAGCCACGCGGCAGAATTCCGCCTCCCAGTCGCTGTCGATGATGATCCAGTCGATGTGACAACGGCGGGCGTCGGTTTCCCAGCGGTTGGTTTTGGAGGTGTTGAAGTTCACATGGATGGTGGAGCCGGTGGGGTTGAAGGGGTCGAGCACAGCCTTGATGGGCCGCTTACCCAACTCGGCCTTGGTGATGCCGGCAGTGATGCGCTCGCAGGCCATGTCGGCCAACTCCTGGTACATTAGCTGCGCCGGATAAGTGCCACCTTTGCAGACCAGGCAGGTATCGAGCCATTGCTTGGTGATCCGCTTGAGCTGCCCGAAGAGGTGCAGCTTGGCTTGCTCGCCGGGGTCGCGCCACCTGGTGTACAGCAAACGCTGCGTGAGGTGGAAAAGCAGCGTGGAACGGCGCAAGTCTCCCGTGTGTACCAGGTTTAAGTCAACGCCCTCGCCAATGATGCCAGAGTTTCGAGTGATTGAAGGGCCAACGAGATCCGGCGTCAGTTCCAGAACGGAGTCGTCGTTGAACTCAGCAGTGAGGCGTTCCTCAGGCAACTCGACACGGTAGCCTTGAACACGCGGGAAACGGATTTCGAGGGCGTCGCGGTCGGGGCGCACTGCCTTGACCTGGACGGTCTCGCGAGGCGGCTGCGGGGGCGCGACCACCGGCTTGGCGGTGAAGTCGAAGGGAATACCCAAGACATCGGCGTATTCCACATTGAACAAACCCTTGTTCGGTCCGTCTTCGTTCAGATCGTAAGACTGGCGGCGCAAGGCACGGCCAACGACTTGCTCGCACAGCAACTGTGTGCCGAAGGCACGAACTCCAAGGACATGGGTGACGGTGTTGGCATCCCAACCTTCGGTGAGCATGGAAACGGAGACCACGCAACGGATGGCCCCGCCGAGGCGACCCTCCTTGCCGACGGTGATCATCGCCTCCCGCAGCAAGTCCACGTCGGTAATGTTTTCAGCTTGGCTGCGGTCGCGGGTGCGTTCGATGATTTCGCGGCGGAAGCGGTCGATCTCGTCTGCAGCCATGCTGCGGAAGTTATCGTCCAGCGCATCGCCGGATTCGAGCTGCGCACTATCGATCAATAGCGTGCGCGGGCGGGCAAGCGGATTACCGTGCTCGTCGAAGTTGCGGAACAGGGCCAGGCGGCCGTTCTCCAGCGTGGTAGAGCCGTCATCGTTCTCCCGCTGGAAGCCTGAGATATAGTCATAGACGAGTTTTGAAGTGGAGGTGTTGTTGCAGACTACAATGAAGCAGGGCGGCACCTTGATGCCGTGTTGCTGCCATAGATTGTAGGTTTTCTCGTAGTGGCCGTAGAGAGCTTCCAGCGCGGTCTGGAGTTCAACGGGAATGCTGAGCGGGTCGAGAGTCTTGGCCTTGCCACGCCCCTTCTTCGGCATTTTCTTGCCGATATGTTCCCAGAGGTTGCGGAACTTGGGCATGTCCTCGCCCGGTATGTTGTCGGCGATGGGTACGCGCGGTACCTTGACGATCCCGCATTCGATGGCGTCCATCAGCGAGAAGTCGCTCATGGTCCATGGAAATAACGTGCCCTCGGCATAATTTGAGCCCCGCAGGAAAAAGGGTGTTGCCGATAGGTCGATCACGCGGGAAAGACCCAGCTTGCGATTGACGGTTTCGAGTCCGGAAATCCAGAGACGTGCGGCCTCGTTGTTTTTTTCGGCTTCTTTCTTGTCGTCGCCCTTCAGATCGGTCTCGGCTTCGGTGGAGGGCCTTTCCCGGTAACAGTGGTGCCCCTCGTCGTTGATCACTAAGATGTTCTTGATGCCCATCAACCCAGGCATGACCCGCTGGAGCATCTCCCCCTCTGTTTCCGCCGTCTTCAGCTCGTCGCCGTGGCCTTGGAGAAGCGAGCGGCCGCCCTTGGACAGCTCCGTGCGCTCACGGAGCTTAAAAGCGTGGTAGTTGGTAATGACGATCTTGGCTCCTCCCAGATCGCCGAGCATGTCGCTGGGGACAAGTTCCCGGCTCTGGTAGTAGGCGTCCGGGTCATTGGGTTGGAGCACGCGCAAGCGCTCGCGGATCGTCAGGCCGGGAGTCACGATCAAAAATCCGCGCGTGAACTTCTTGCTGTTCGCTTTTCGTACCGCATTAATAGTCTGCCAGGCAATTAGCATGGCCATGACGGTGGTCTTGCCGGCGCCAGTGGCCAGTTTCAGCGCGAGGCGCCTCAGCTTCGGGTTGGCGTCGTTGTTGGCATTGGCCAGGTGCTCCAGAAACTTGGTCCCGGCCTTGCCGATTTTCGGTGCCACCTCCATCAACCAGATAGCGACCTCCACCGCTTCCACCTGGCAAAAGAATGGCCGGATGCCGCTGAACTGGTGGTGCCGCCAATGCTGGAGCAGGCGTGCCGTTTCTGGTGTGACCTGCCAGTCGTTGGAGTTCGGCAGGCTCCGCCACTGGTCCACATAATGGCGCAGTTCGTTGATGATGGGTGTCGGGTCGTACTGTTGCTCCTGGGTCGACAGTCCTTTGCCTTCGTCAAAGACCAGGGCTTTTTGCCCGGCTGCTTTTCGCTTCTTGGGCTTGGGGATCGGCGTGATGAGCTCAACGCGGCGACGGCTTTCGATGATTTTTTGAGTCGGCTGGCCCTGCTCATCGAGCTCCCAATGTCGCATGGGGTACGAATACGGAGAGTTACGGACTGGCCTTTCAAAGAAGTCATTTGCCATTCTTGCTTATCCCCCAATGGGCGCCGTGGCGACGCGAGTGCGCGTCGCCGGCAGGCGAGAGCACCCGCTGCTTGCCAGAGCCACGATTAAGATCCGAGGTTGGCTGTGGTGTCGCCGTTCGTTCCCGCTGTTCCTTGACATGAAAGCCTTTCGCCTGGCCGCCGTGTCTGAGGCCGGGGGCACCTTGTCATGCTGACCCGTATTGATCGGTGAATGCATTATAACCAGACTGTCGGGCGCGAAACAGCACGAAAGTGTTGTGGGTGGCGCGCCATCCCCCCGACCGTGTCTTTGCTGGTCATCTGGAGCTGTGCGTGGCCGGCGATCTTGGTGGCCTGGATGGCGATTCGCCGAGCGCCTGCCGCCGGGTGATGCTCGCGCGGCGGAAGGTGTGCGGACCCAAGCCACTCCAAGAGTCGATCATTTAAAAACGGGTTGCCGTTGATGGGCGATTCGGTCTTTACGACACCGGCGCCCGTAAGTTGCGCCCGTACAGCGCTTTAGCGCCCTCCTCCAAGAACAAGCCAAATTTCAAAAAGTGCCGTCCGAACTTTATTTCCTTTGCCTGCAATGATTTGCAGAGCGAGAGGGCCGAAAAACTTGACAACGTATGTCATAATGAAATTATGTACACTTGTTTATAATTTCATGATTTCCAGACCCCCCGCCTCTATATCACCTGTAAATAACAGGCGACGGGCCGGGAAACGAAACAAAAGAAAGGGAGTAGAAAATGGATACAACCATCGATAAGCCTGTTTCCCAACCGAAAACAGGCGCCCGGCGCTCCAAGCGCGGGGCCAACGGGCAGTTCGTCCGCGGAAAGTCGGGCAACCCCAAGGGACGGCCGCTGGGCAGCCGCAATCGTGCCAGCTTGCTCATGGAGGACTTACTGGACGGCCGCGCCAAGGCGCTCACCGAGAAAGCCATCGAGAAGGCGCTCGCCGGCGACGTGTTCGCGCTGCGCCTCTGCATGGAGCGCATGATGGCGGTGCGCAGGGAGCGCTCCCTGACGTTGCAGCTTCCCGCGCCGGCAACGGCCCAGGACATTACGGCCGGGTTCGCCAGCGTGGTCGAGGCGCTGGCCCACGGCGAGCTGACCCCCTCGGAAACCAGCGCTCTGGCCGAGCTGTTGGAAAGCGCGCGGAAGGCGCTGGAAACCACGGATCTGGCCAGGCGCATCGAGGAACTGGAATCCCGCGCGGAGGAGGAGAAACAGCGGGCTGTAGGCTGTGGGCTGTAGGCTGTAGGCTGTGGGCTGTGGGCCGTGGGTGGAGGCCCGCGCGGAAAGGGCGGAAAAATATGGCG
>Ga0315288_10009523_pt1 | contig 12233 bp, 12 predicted proteins | sample YL17G11_20_MG_FD_203454 | JGI IMG/M metagenome (GOLD analysis project Ga0315288, IMG submission 203454) | Sediment microbial communities from Yellowstone Lake, YNP, Wyoming, USA - YL17G11_20 | ecosystem: Environmental > Aquatic > Freshwater > Lake > Sediment | place: USA: Wyoming | collected...
GCTCGACTACCAACACGCCTTCCCCTGCAACATCCCAAAGTTGCACACCGCCACCTATCTATCAACCTCCTCAACTACAACAGCCAACTTGCGATATAGATATATGGACTTGTGGTTCGTGGAGTTCCTGCTCGCTTTCAGGAATACAGAATCGTAGTTGCACTAAGACATTTGATTGCCCTAATGTACAAACAGCACCGCCAATAACCGACCAGTATTGCGAACCTCCAAGCAGACCAACGCCGCAGACACCGCCAAGCGGCACTGATGAAATCATAAACCAAGATTCAATAATAAAATCAACTGTTAAACTTTTGTGTCCCGTTGATGCACAAAAAGCCAGTCAGGGCTCTGGTACGGTTATTGATTCTAACGGGACTATTTTAACTAACAAGCATGTTATTGCAGGTACTTTAGGTTGCTTGGTTGGATTTATAAATGATTTTAATGATGAGCCATATTTTGGAGAAAGACAGATAGCTGACATTACAAGAATCTCGCCTAATCAAGATATTGCCATTCTAAAAATTAGAAATCCTCAAAATAAAAACCTAACAAGCATTAATATAACAAAAAGCAGTAGTAATCTTCGCTTAGGTACTAAGGTTACTACATACGGCTTCCCTGCGAAATTTGGTACGAAAGTTACATACACAAGCGGAGATTTTAGTGGCACTGATGGAAGTTACATAAAAACAACTGCCATATTGGAGTATGGAAATTCTGGCGGAGGAGCATATCTTAAAGATGGAACATTTATAGGCATACCCTCTGCTGTGGTTAAGGGCGAGTTAAACGCACTCGGGTACATATTATCTATCAATACAATCAATTCTTGGTTGGGTAATTCAAGCACTGCTTATGGTGGTACAAGCAATAATAATTATTCAAGAGTTTCTGTTTTGGAAGATATAGATCTCAAAAAACTTGGCTCTCTAAAATTATTTATTCCTAATACAGACGCTAAAGGCAACCTTGCAACCCCAACAACAAGTCAAAATACGCCAAAAATAACAGAGCAACCAAGCACTAACCAAACACAGAAAGAATCTACTATTATTGAATCCACCAATACAAATCAAAAAATAAACCCCGAACAGAATAATCCAACTCCGTCAGAAAAAGAACGACCTCAAAAAACTTCATGGTTCAAGAATTTTTTTCTTTGGATAGCAAACCTTTTTAAGTAGATTGTTAAAAAATAATTACAAACATTATATGATATTTCGTTTTTCAGAAATTTTTCAAGAAAATCCAGATAATACAATCACTCCAAAGAGAAATATTCGTATCCGCGGGGCAGTTTTTGGACCGCAGGTTACTTTCGGCCCCGGCGTATCTTTCGGGGGTATTAATATTTTTGATTTTAAGGGGTTCAACATAGAGGCAAACGAAGAGGGGAACGTTTTAAATATAACGGGATTTTATAAAGTATGAATAACGAAGAAGCAAAACAAAAACGGATTTCCCTTGAAGAGGCAATAAAAACAAGTCACGAAAAAGATGTGGCGGAGTTGAATAATTTGCGAGAACAAGTTTTAGAAATAGAAAAGAAAGTAAAAAATTTAGATAATATATCAAATTTCATGATGTGGGTAGCAGGTGTAGTGATGCTTGGTTTCTTATTCTCGCTAGTCATAATATCCTTGGATTATTTTAAATACAATGGAGAACGATATGAGAGTTTAATGAAAGAAACGAGAAGTATTCGAGGTACCTTTTTAGACAAAGAAGGAGGAAAGGCGATGGAAGAAAAACTAAACAAAAATGTTCAAATTTTGGATTGCTTTAAATCCAAAGGGTACTTTTCAATCACGTGTTATTAGCTACGAACGACGTGCCAATAAAATTGGCACGAAATTCGGCGGCGGCGGAAAAATCGGAATCGGAAAGCGAGGGCGGGCAAAAATCCCCCCCCAACCCCCTTCCTTTTTGCCCGCCCGACCTGTCCGCCGAAGTTTTAACGCAGGCGGAGCGATTGGATTTCAGAATTCGCAATCCGGATTTTCGTTCAAAAAAAGTTCGGATTTTAACCAAAAGGCTCCGCCAATTTTCAGAATTAGGATTTTGGGCGATTTCTGCCTCGCCCCGCCAGAGGCGGGGCTCGGCTTCGGCGTGACGGCAGTCCGCCAAGACGAGCGAAAGCGGGCTTCGTCGTAGCCCTTGGCGAAGGCGAGTTTCTTTATGCTAATATAAAGCTAACGTTATAAACTAAGGTCGCCCCAAATAATTATAATAAAAATATGAAAAAATATGCATTGTTAGTCGCCATCGCCTCGCTTTTTATTTTCTCTTCGAGTGCGAGTGCGGCCTCCGTCGTTTCCTTTACGGCGTCGAGTTCAAATAGCACCAATCAAGCGGTTACGCTTACTTGGCGAGCTTCAGCTCCTACCGACGCGCAAATAGACGTAATTTGTCCTTCGGACTCCGGCGGACTAGGTTTTTATATAAAAGAGGGTGGTTCATATCCAAGCTGTGCCAAAGGTGGTGTGGCCTCGTACACGGGCCAATCTTCTAACGCTCTTACCATTCAGCCCCGAGGAAACACTAAAACAGTTTCGGTGGATTTTGTGTTGAGACTGACTAAAAACGGGGCATTCACGCCAGAAGTTAATGACAGCAGAAAACTCACAGTAAATTTCTTACCCCAAACACCTGCTGTGCCCATTGCTCCAGTTATTGTTGTTCCGCCAACCAATTCGAAAGGAGCCGTCGAAGATATTGATACTCAAGCCCCCGCCTCAAGTTGTCTGAACTTAGTAAATAATCTTCGATACCGATCGAGGGATATATATACAAATGGAGAAGTCTCTGACTTACAGGATTTCTTGCAGTCCAGAAGATATCTCAAGTCAGAACCAACAGGATACTTTGGTTTACTTACTTTACAAGCGGTAAAAGATTTTCAACGCGACAGCAGCATAACCCCAATTGCTGGCTTTGTTGGCTCGGTTACAAGAGCAAAAATTAAATCATTGACTTGCGGACAATAATTGATTGACTGGCCGCAATCCACAGAGGCGAGCGGGCAAAAATGGAGGGGAGTATAGGTCCCGAAGGAGTCGCCAAAGGCGACCCTACGGGGTAAAATTTTTTGCCCGCGAGCCGACGGGTTTTCTAACTTGCCGCCGAAGGCAGGGTTCATCATCCGTTTTAATCCCTATCGACATCGGATGTCGATAGAGTGCCGTTAAAAAAGTTTTGGAATTTGTATAATTAAATATGAAAAAATGGCCGAAATAGAACCGGAAAAACAAAATAGTTTGGAAATTGTTCGCGGCAAAGACGAGAAAGGAAAAAACAGGACGAGCTTAAAAAGGGGAATAGAAAAAATCTTTATCGAGACTTTTGTTTTCGGCGATTCTATCGAGAAGAAAGCAGTTGATTTTGCCGAGGCTAGACTTTCGCCAAAAGCCAGCCGGTTATTAGCCGGAATCTTTATCGGGCCCCATTTGCGAGACCCGGAAAATTACGCGACAGTCAGAGACAAAGACGGCCGAGTCGTCGGTTATCTAATCGAGGAGTGGGGCGGCGCGAGTTTTAGGCTCTGCCAGCTTCTCGCGCTTGCGGCTGTTCTGCCGGCATTCTTTCGTCTTCCCCGAGAAGACCGCTCGATTTTAACAAAAATGGCGCTCGCCATTTGGAAGCAAAGAAAACTCGCGGCGTTGCCCAACGCGATCGGCTATCATATAAATTTAAGCGAAGAATACCGGGGAAAAGGCATTGGCAGTGATTTGTTCAGGGAATTTATGAGGCGCGCGAGAGAAAAGGGCCGGCGCGCCATCTATGCCCATGTTTATCGGCGGACGCTTGATCTCGAAAAAGGCAAAAAATGTTTCGCGGAGAAACAGGGAATGAAGGAATTCTCCAGAATAAAAAGCGAGGTTTTTAGCCAAATACTGCCCAAGAAAATTATTTATCTAGTGTGTTACGCGATGGAAATATAGAACTAGTCTAGAAATTCGCGATATTTATATTCTGCGGAGGGGGAGCGTTTATCGATTTTTTAGAATTTGAGGCCTCTGTTTTGTCGGGTATAATGATGATATGGACAATCCCTTGGGCAACGCCAAAAAACAGCTGGAAGAGACCGCGGAGATTCTGGGGCTAGATCAAAAAATCGTAAGAAAACTTTCCCGAATAGACCGTTTCATCGAAGGCGACATAGAAATAAAGCTCGACAGCGGCAAAAAAAAGAAATTTAAGGCCTTTCGGAGCCAACATAATAATGCTCGCGGCCCGTACAAAGGCGGCATTCGTTTTCATCCGCAAGTGACTAGCGACGAAGTCAAGGCTCTCTCGATGTGGATGACCTGGAAAGGAGCGGTAGTTGATATTCCGTTTGGCGGCGGAAAAGGCGGAGTGGCGGTGGACCCCGAAGAACTTTCGAGAAATGAACTCGAGCGTTTAAGCCGCGCTTATATTGAATTTATCAGTCCTTATATCGGCGAGAGAAAAGACATTCCGGCGCCGGACGTAAATACCAACAGCCAAATTATGGCTTGGATGCTCGACGAGTATGAAAAAATCGCGGGCCATAAAGAGCCGGGCGCCCTGACCGGCAAGCCAATCGAACTCGGCGGCTCCAAAGGCAGGACAGAGGCCACTGGCTTGGGCGGTTTTTATATCTTGGAGTCGTTCGTGAAAACCCTGAAAAAACCAAAAAACAAAATTACCATTGCTGTCCAAGGGTTTGGCAATGTCGGCTCGTATTTCGCCAAATTTTGCGATCAGGCCGGCTATAAAATCGTCGCGGTTTCTGATAGCCAAAACGCGCTTTACGACCCCAAAGGCCTGGATATTGCCAAGGTTTTAAGCCACAAAGAAAAAAACAGGTCTTTTGTTGGCTATAAGTCAGGCAAAATTTTGCCGAGCGACGATCTGCTTTATTTGGACGTTGATATTCTCTCGCCGGCGGCTTTGGAAAACGCCATTACCAAAGATAATGCCTTAAAAATCAAAGCCAAAAACATTATTGAATTGGCTAACGGCCCGATCACCGCCGAAGCCGAAGAAGTTTTGACGAGAAGGGGAATAATGATTATTCCCGATGTGCTGGCCAATGCCGGCGGGGTGGCGGTTTCGTATTTTGAGTGGGTCCAGAACCTCACCAATTACTACTGGGAAGAGAAGGAAGTTTATCAAAAACTGGAACGGTTGATGAGGAAAGCTTATGGAGCGGTGATGGCGGAATATCAAAAACTAAAAACCGGCCAGCCGAAGATAAATACGAGAAAAGCCGCCTACGCCATCGCCCTGCGGAGAGTGGTCGCGGCCATGAAGTTAAGAGGCGAAATCTAAGAGCTCAAGCTTAATTTATCTCTTCTTTTTTGCTCTTGATAAAGAGACTGAAGTTTTCCAGAAATTCGATAAATATCTGGAGCGGCAGTTCGATCAGGAAATTGGCGACGAGAATCAAAATATTAAATTTGCTTAGTCCGGCAATGGCGATCTTGCCGACAGTGACAAACGGCAAAGAAATCAAGTCTATCAAAAAAGAAAAGAGAGTAACCCGTTCCTTTTCGAGGCTTAATTCCCGCGAGCGGTTGTGGATTTTCACGCCCACGGCGGCGACCAAGGAAGTGAAGAAAATAAAAACAACGATGTTGGCGAGACTGAATTTAAAATGGAGAAGCAGGCGCGAAAGCTCGTAAAACACGCCGGTCATCAGGGCGAGATAGAGGACTTGGATAGTAAGCTTGCCCAAAAAAGTTCTCTTTTTGGGGATATTCACGGCATAGGCCTTTGACTGGTCGAGAAAAACCGTTTTTTTGACTTCCTCGAGAATCAGACCCAGATTTTTAGCCGAAGGCATTTTAACCGAAACCAGGATCAAAAACATAATAACTGGCGGGAAGAGAATATTGATGACGGTGTTTAGCATCGAAAAATTGTGGGTCAGGTATTTGTCGACCGGAATTTCCACCGCGATAGCCACGGCGATTTTGGAGATAAAGAAAGAGAGGAGAGTCCAGAAAGCCAGCTTATTGAGTTTTGTTTTTTCCCGGTCGTAGCGCTTTTGGTAAGCGGCTTTGACGGCCTTGGCCAATTTTTCTTCGCTTGTCAAAATTTCTTCGAGCTTCTCCGCGCTTTTGTTGTCGGCGGCGAGATCGTCAATAAGATAGAAAACCGTATTGTAGCGGTTGCCGAATCTTAAAAATTCCCGACGGAATACCGGCCTGGCGTAAATATAGCGTTCGATTTTTTTCTTGATCGCGGGCAGTTCAACGGCGATTTCCGGATATTTGTCTTCGCTAAAACCGAAACTAGCCCATTCCGGATAGAGGAATTTGAGGGCTCGATAATTCAGCTGATCGTTATCAACGCGGAAGAGGGATTTTTGGATAGCGATGAAAAGCTGGACATCGATGTCGTGGTTGGCCAGCTTGGCGCCGCCGACAGAGAGAGAGCCGCGGATCGAGTCAAACATCAGCTTGCTAAGCATCTGGCTTTTGGTCGGCGAGAAGAGCGTCTCTTCGACAGCGCTGATGGTTGCTTTGAGCAGCCATTCGGAAAGTTCTTTTTTACGCGGAGTCGAGGGGATTTTGGAATTCAAGCCATGAAAGGCGTTGATAATCCGCTCCACTTCTTTGATTTTATTCTCCGGCACGCTGTCATTCGGCAGGTGGCCGGAGCGGATGAGTTCTTTAATAAGCGGTTCGGCGATCTGGCCGTTTAAGGACTTAAGCAGGAGTTTGCGCCGCAGGGTGCGGTCAATGAACCTTTTACGGAGCAGATGCTCCTCCTGGTAGTCAATGATGTTCCTGACTCGTTCGTAAAAAGCCGCGATTTTGGCCGCGATTTCGTCAACGTGGATTTTGGGCAGGGCTTCGAGGCCGGCTTTTTCCGCTAAAAAAGTCCGGTATTTTTCTAAAAAACTTGTGATTGGTTCGGAAAGCATAAAATTTGGCCTTCCCGGGCCTTATGCTAAAGGCTAGATTAAGAGAAAGGGACTGTCAAACAGGGGATACGAAACTACGAAAAATCAGTATTAGGCAATAAGTATTAAGGGGTTAGTATCAAGTATTAAGCAAATTAAGTATTAAGCAACACGAAGAACGCGAAAGTACGAGAATACGAAAGAAAGCTTACGAATGTACGAATTAGTACGAATATACGAATAATGCCTTACGAAAATACGAAAAGTAACGAAAGTACGAAAAAAAGCGAAAGTACGAAAACTCTTTCCATCCCTGAAAGGGCCGAATATTAAGGATGGGGGGGGCGGCGACGACCGAGTCGCGCCGCCCCCATGGCGCCTACCCTCCGTCGGCGACCCGTTGCGGGAGGTACCCCGCAGCGGCGGTGCGGACGAACCAGGCGGCCAACTGGTTCGGGCTCACCTTCCGGGGATAGCGCCGTCGGTGGTCTCGTTCGCCGGTTTCGTACTGGAGAACAATGACCCGGCCGCCCCGAAGGATCTGGTGAACTGCGTCGCCGAGGTTTTCGATCTCCTCGGCGCCCAGGGTTTCTTTCCGTACCGCCTGAAACAGGGTTTGTACAGCCCGGTTTCTGGCGTCGAGACTGCCGTCGTCCTCCTCCACACCTCGGAGGAGGTGCTTACAGATATTCATTTCATCACCTCCTCCCCGTTCCATAAAATTAGCAGATCGTCTTTTTTTTTCAAGCCCTAGATGTTGTTTCGGTTTTTTCTTGAAAAAGTCCATTTTTTAGCAGAGAATATAGAAAGAATTAAAGCCGACGTATTTAATTGCTAGGCGAGAGATTTTTTTAAATGGCTAAATTAAAAGTGGCGGTTTTGATGGGCGGGCCGTCGTCAGAGCACGAGGTCTCGCTTTTGAGCGGCAAAAACGTGGTCGCCGGACTTGATAAAGCCAAATACGAGGTTCTGCCAATTGTCGTGAGCCGGAGCGGAATTTGGCAGACCGAGCCAGGAGAACTCAAAAAACGAATCGAAGTTGTTTTTATCGCTATGCACGGCGAATTCGGCGAAGACGGCACAGTCCAGTCAATCTTGGAAAAAGAGGGCCTTGTCTATACCGGCAGTAGGCCGCTCCCCAGCGCTTTGGGAATGAATAAAATTTTCTCCTCGAGAATTTTTAGAGCCCACGACTTGCTCACTCCTGATTTTTTGGCGATCAATAAAAACGACAACCTGGAAAATCTCGAGCTTAATTTTGATTTGCCGTTTATAGTCAAGCCGTCGAGCCGCGGATCCTCGCTCGGCGTAAGCCTGGTGAGAGAACGAAAAGATTTGGGAGAAGCGCTAAAAAAAGCTTTCGGCTTTGGCCGCGACGCTTTGGTCCAGAAATACATTTACGGTCAAGAGCTTGCCTGCGGCGTGCTTGACGAGAATTCGGGAAAAGAGAGAGCCTTAATGCCCATTGAAATTGTGGCCAAAACGAGCGGTTTTTTCGATTACTACGCTAAGTATACAGTCAAGGCAAGAGAGGAGATTATGCCGCCGAGGCTCTCCGAACCTGCGATTAGACTCGTCCGGGAAACAGCCGAAAAAGCCCATCAGAGCATCGGCGCCTCTGGCGTATCGAGGACAGATATGATTTTCTCGGCTGACGACAGCCGGGTTTATATTCTGGAGATTAACACTATTCCGGAATTCACCGTAAGCAGCCTTTTAATTCGTGGCGCGGAGGCGGTCGGCATAAAATTTCCCGAACTCTTGGATAAAATAATTCAAGCCGCAATAAATCGCCATGGTTTCAGTCATTGAAGAAATAAAGTCGCGGCTCGATTTGGCCGATTTTTTGCGCGGTTATTTGGAGCTTCGGCCGGCCGGCAAAAATTTCAAGGCGCTCTGCCCGTTCCATAAAGAAAAAACGCCTTCGTTTATGGTTTCGCCCGACCGGCAAATCTGGCATTGTTTCGGCTGCGACCAAGGCGGGGATATTTTCGGGTTTCTGATGAAACACGACAACCTGGAGTTTTACGAAGCGCTCAAAGTTCTGGCGGAAAAAGCCGGCATCGAGCTGAAGTCAATCAGTCCGGCGGACCAGCGGGAATTCGGCGTGCTCTATGACTTAAACCAGGCGGCCGCGGATTTTTTCAAGACCAGCCTCGGGCAGTCTGCGGCTAGCCGAGAATATCTTCTGTCGCGCGGCTTGAGAAAAGAGACAATCGAAAATTTCAGCATCGGTTTTGCTCCCAATAATTTTGAAGACTTGACTTTACGCTTGATCAACGCCGGTTTTGACGTGAAAGACGCGGTCAGAGCCGGCCTTACCATAAGGAGCGAGAAAGGCAAATATTTTGACCGCTTCAGAGGAAGGATTATGTTTTCGCTTTTAAATAATTTCGGCAAGGTAATCGGGTTTTCCGGCCGGATTCTGCCGCAGTTCGAGGGCGGCGAAACCGCGAAATACTTAAACTCGCCGGAGACGCCGATTTTTTCCAAGTCGCGCGTTGTTTTCGGCCTTTATCAGGCGAGAGAAGCCATTCGGGAGTCAGGCTCCATCGTGCTTATGGAAGGCCAGATGGACGTGGTGATGTCGCAGCAGGACGGAGTAAAAAACGCCGTGGCCACTTCGGGCACGGCTCTAACTCCCGACCACTTGCGGACGCTCAAAAGGTTTTCCAATAATCTGGTTTTGTGCTTTGACAACGACGAAGCCGGCAAACAGGCTATGGAGCGGAGCATTGATCTGGCGCACGAAAGCGACTTTGAGACGAGAGTGCTCGACCTGGGCCGAGTTTCTCTCAAGGGCAAGGCAATCAAGGACCCGGCCGAAGCGGCGCAGGTTGAGCCGGGCTCGCTCTCGAAACTTATAGCCAGCGCCCAATCGGCGATGGAATATTATCTTAGCCGCTATCTCGGAGAAAAAGATATCGTGAACCAGAAAAAGAACTTGAGATTCGTTCTCCGGAAAATAAAAAAACTGGCGAGCCCGGTTGAACGTCACCATTGGGTGAGGGAAATAGCCGAACGGGAAAACCTGCGGGAGAGCGATTTATTGGAAGAAATGGAAAAGTTGAGCGAGCCGGAAACTTTCGTAAAAAGAAAAGAGACGGAAGAGGAACAAGGAGAGCCGAGGAAACTTTCCCGGAGAGAGCTGGTGAGCGAGCGAATACTCGCGATTTTAAGCCAGAAAGGAGAATGGAAGGATAGGGCTTCGGCGATTCGAGATTATTTGCCGCCGACTTACTTCACGGTCTATAATTGTATTGTTTCGGGAAAGCGGCCCGAAGAGGAAAAATCAGCCGTTCTCTTGGATCTGATTTCTCTCCGTTCGGGTCTCGAAGAAAAAGACGACCGCGAGCTCGGTGGAGAATTCGACGATTTATTGAGGTATTTGGAAATAGAATTTTTAATTGATAAGAAAAACGAGCTTCAGAATTTGATTAAAAAATCGGAAAAAGAAACCGGCGTCGGAACCCGAGAAAAGATCGAGGAATTTCAGGCAGTCGCGAGAAGAATCGAAGAATTGAGAAAGAAAAAATGAAAAACCGTAAACCGAAGAAAAAAAAGAAAACAAGAACCGGCAAGAGACGGGCTGATTTTAATAAATCCAAATCCAGGCGGATTGCCAAACCCAAGCGAGTCGCCAAAGCAAAAAAAATCAGAGCCAAAGCCGGAAAGCCTAAGAAAAGAATCGCGAGGCCAAAATCAGCTAGCCGGACAAAGAAAGCAGTCCGAAAAATAAAAATCAAAAAAAAGCTCGAGCTAAAAAGGCGGGGTTCGGGTAAGGAGGAGAGGCTTAAAAAAGCGAACGAGCTCGACCAGACGCTGCTCAACGAGCTTATCAGCCACGGTCGGATAAGGGGATTTGTGACTGACGTGGAAATTTTAAAATATTTTCCCCATATAGAAACCGATTTGGCTTTTTTGGAAATTATCTATGACGGGTTAGAAGAAGCCGGCGTCAAAGTCATAGACGTCGGCAATCTTATTGATTTGCCCGGCGAAGGAGAAATAACCGAGAAAGAGCTAAAAGAGGCGGCTTTTGTTTCCGGAGAACTGCCGGACAATGTCCAGATTTACCTGAAAGAAATAGGCCGGACGCCGCTTTTGAGCGGCAAAGAGGAAAAGGAACTCGCCAAAAAGATTTTAAAAGGCGACGAAGAAGCGAGGCAGAATTTGATAAAAGCCAATCTGCGGCTGGTGGTTTCGATTGCCAAACGCTACGTGAACCGCAGTCCGCAGTTGAGCATTCTCGATTTGATCCAGGAAGGAAATTTCGGGTTATTCAGAGCGGTCGACAAATTCGATTATCAAAGGGGTTTTAAATTCTCGACTTACGCCACCTGGTGGATCAGGCAGGCGATTACGCGGGCGCTGGCCGACCATTCGCGGACCATCAGAATTCCGGTCCATATGGTGGAGACCATTTCCAAATACACCCAGGCCAAGAGAAAACTTATGCAGGAGCTGGGCCGCGAGCCCTTAGCCGAAGAAATAGCCGTTGAGATGGGAACCAGCGTGGAGAAAATACACCACATCCAGAAAATTTCCCAGGAGGTGATTTCTTTGGAATCGCCGGTGGGCGAAGAAGAAGATTCGACATTGTCGGAGTTTATTCCGGACGAGAAAACTTTGACTCCGGCGCAGGCGGTTTCGCGGGAAATTTTAAAAGACCAGATCAGGGAAGTCTTGAGCGACCTTACGGACAGGGAGAGGAGGATTCTCGAGTTAAGATTCGGTTTGATTGACGGTACCACTCACACCCTGGAGGAAGTCGGCCAGACTTTCGGCGTAACCCGCGAGCGGATAAGGCAGATCGAGGCCAAGGCTTTGGAGAGAATCAGACTGCATCAGAAGGCTTCGAGGTTCGGCGAATATTGAAAAAGGCGAGTATTAAGCATCGCGCAGATTAATCTTTGGCGACCGCTACACCAGGATTTGACGTTTAAGGCTCAACGTAGAAATAACATCAAATGACCTCGGGCGAAATCAGAGAAAAATATTTGGAGTTTTTTAGAGGGAAAGGGCATACTATTCTTCCCTCGGCCTCGCTTATTCCGGAAAACGACCCGACAGTGCTTTTTACGACGGCCGGCATGCAGCCCTTGGTGCCTTTTTTCCTGGGAGAAAAACATCCTGGCGGCCAGCGGCTCGCGGACATCCAGAAGTGTTTGCGGACAGATGATATTGACGAAGTGGGCGACGTAAGCCACCACACTTTTTTCGAGATGCTCGGCAACTGGTCCTTGGGAGATTATTGGAAAGACGATTCCATTGCTTGGAGCCTTGAGTTTTTGACATCGGCTAAATGGCTCGGCCTGGATAAAAACAAGCTGGCCGTATCGGTCTTTGAGGG
>Ga0315288_10009529_pt1 | contig 12228 bp, 11 predicted proteins | sample YL17G11_20_MG_FD_203454 | JGI IMG/M metagenome (GOLD analysis project Ga0315288, IMG submission 203454) | Sediment microbial communities from Yellowstone Lake, YNP, Wyoming, USA - YL17G11_20 | ecosystem: Environmental > Aquatic > Freshwater > Lake > Sediment | place: USA: Wyoming | collected...
AACGGGGGCAGACTGGTTTCGTCTCTCCCTGATTTTCGTGATCTTTTTTCTCTATCTGTCGCTTTTTTTCACTCTCGGCCTTTTTGTCTCCACCCGAACCGGCCGTTCTTCGACAAGCTTTCTGATTCTTCTTTTTCTTTGGATACTTTTCGTGACGATCATTCCTAAAGCCGCGGTCATGTCGGCGGAACAAATCCATCCCATCCCTACGATCCATGAAATCACCGCGAAGAAAGAAGCTTTTCTCCGTCAGGCCAATACGGAATTCATGCAGCAACAGCTCGATTTTTGGAAAGAGTTGGAGCGGGAGGGAAAAAATCTTTCGAGGGAAGAGATGCTGACCAAGTCCAGAACATGGATGGAGGAACGGAATCAGAAAAAGACCGCCCGCGTGGATGAATTTAATTTAAACATAGAACGCGATTTTCAAGCTAAAAAACGACAGCAGCAGCGTCTCGCCGTTGATTTTTCTCGAATCTCTCCCGCCTCTGCTCTGACATTTTCGACGATGAGCCTAGCGCGAACCGGCATCGATGAATATGAAAGATTTCTCAATTCTCTAAAAACCTACAAACCCATCTTCTCCAAATGGGTTAACGCCAGGATTATGAGAGGCCTGGAGGCCGGCCAGTTGGCGAAAGTGGAATTGGAAACCATGCCTTCCTTTAATTACACCCCCGAATCGCTCGGTCCATCAATCAAAAGGGTTTTACCCGATATCGGCATTATGACGGCTCTCATCGTCTTGTTTTTTATCGGCGCGCACATCTCGTTTCTCGCCTACGATGCGCGCTAAGCGCCGCCCCATCCGCCGCGGAGCAGTCCGGCGCGGTTCACAGTTCCAATATCCCTTCGCAAATGCACAAATAATCGTGGGCGAAAGCCTTACATTTTCCATCAATGAAGAGCCGTCGGAACACCCTGCGAGCGCGATGAATGTTCGTTTTAACGAGGCTGATATCGTATCCGACAATGTCGGAGATTTCTTTGTAACTGAGATTGTGGAGATCGCGCAAGATCAAAACGATCCGGAATTTCGAGGGTAAATGATGTTGAAGGTTGTGCCTGATGCACCATTGGAGCTCGGATTTCTCGACGATTCGTTCGGGGGAGGTACCATTCTCCGGAATCCTGATCCTCTCCAGACAAAGCGAATCGTGCTTCGGTTTATGGCATTCTTTGCGAAAAAGGTTGATGGCGATCCGGCTCAACCAAGTCTTAAAACTCGATTCGAAACGAAAATCGCGAAGGCAGCGAAAAGCCTGGATCATGGCTTCCTGGGTAATGTCGTCGGCCTTGGCGGCATCCGCCGACATCTGATACATCAGGTTGTAGAGATATTTTTGATAGAGACGGAATATTTCGTTAAACGCCTCGGGATGACCGTTCCTGGCCGCCTCGATCAAGGATTTTTCGTCGGATTTCATGGTCCTTCATCCGTTAGTACGAGAAAAAAAGAAATAAGTTGCGCCGACGGGCGGTTAAGAGAGTCTCTTCGAATAATCTCGGGGAACGTTAAGCGACTTGAGTTTCCGTAATATTTCGACGCCTTTTTTCAACTTTCGATATTCCTCCGAGCACGCCGCGCAACCGGCTAAGTGACGCTTCATGGCCGCGAAAATCTCACGGCTCAGCTCATGGTCGTGGTATTCCGACAACAATGCCCTTGTTTCTTGGCAGTTCATAGCTCTAATATCCCTTCGCAAATACATAAATAATCTTCGGCAAAAGCCCGGCAACGGCCATCGATAAACTGTTCCCGGAATATGTGACGCGCGCGATGCAAGTTCGTCTTTACCCGGCCGATATTATACCCCATTATATCCGCGATCTCCTTATAACTCATGTCCTGGAGATCTCGCGGAATGAGGACGATCCGGTATTTAGGAGGAACATGATGATGGAGATTGTGGACGATACATCTTTGCAGTTCGCTCTTCATGACGATTCTATCGAGATGGTTTCTTTGGTCCGGAATTTGGATTCGGTCGAAGTCAAGAGGCTCGTGCAGGATCTTGGCTCGCCCCTCTTTACGAAATAAATTGATGGCGATCCGGCTCAGCCATGTTCGAAAGCTCGATTCGCATCGAAAAAGATGAATTTTCCTATAGGCGCGAATCATGGCTTCCCGAGATAAATCATCCGCGCCGGCGATATCGCCGCTGAGTTGATACATCAAGTTAAAAAGGTAATTTTGATGATTCAAGAACAATTCATCAAATGAGGTCCGGTCGCCGTTTCTCGCCTTCTCGACGAGCGATCTTTCCAAATCCGTAATCATTCCGAGATTCTTCCACTTGCTTAGATACTTCGATAAAACGGGAAGTTACAGGCGGTTCTTCACGCGATATTCCAAATGACGCGGCGGGGCTGCGGTTGAAAAGTAAGCCATACCCCGCTATAGTGAGAAGATTCTAATGACGAGTAGGAGAATCCCGATGAGCCGACATCGTCTCTTCGTCGCCCCGATGCTCACGATTGCGGTTATGATCGTCGCCTTTCCAACCATCCCTTCGCAAACTCCAAGCCTCGACCAAAAGATCGCAATTCTCGTCCAAGAGATCGTCCCCGGGCTCATCCCGATCCGCCGCGACATCCACAAGCACGCCGAGCTCTCGCTCCAGGAAACGCGGACGGCGGCCCTCGTGGCCGACTCTTTCGCGCAACTCGGCTTCGAGGTCCGGACCGGCGTCGGCGGCCATGGGGTCGTCGGCATCCTTCGCGGAGGAAAGCCCGGTCCCGTCGTCGGGATGCGGGCCGACATGGACGCCCTCCCGATCGTCGAAGACACGGGCCTCCCCTTCGCCTCCAAAGAGAAATCCGTCCGCGACGGCAAGGAATACGGCACGATGCATGCTTGCGGCCACGATGTCCACACGACGGTCATGCTCGGTGTCGCGACGGTCCTCGCCCGGCTGAAGGCCGATCTTCCCGGGACGATCCTTTTCATCGCCCAGCCGGCCGAGGAGCATGGCGACGGCGCGGCGGCGATGCTCCGGGACGGCGTCTTCCGGGACGTCAAGCCCGCAGCCATATTCGCCTATCACGTCGACGACACCGCCCCGGCGGGAGTCATCAAATACGTCCCCGGCTTTGCTCTGGCCAACGTGGACACGTTCCGGTTGGCGGTGCTCTCGGAAGGCTGCCATGGGGCCAATCCCAACCTCTGCGTCGATCCCGTCGTCGTGGGGGCCCAAGTGGTCATCGCCCTCCAAGTGATGATCTCCCGTGAACTCAGTGTCCATCACAACACGGTCATTACCGTCGGGTCGTTCCACGCGGGCTCCGCGTCCAACATCATCCCCCCGCGGGCCGACCTTCAGGCGACGGTCCGGACCTACGGCGACGATCATCGTCAGCTCGTCCGGCAAAAAATCGAGCGGACGATCGCCAACATCTGCGAGTCCGCCGGGGCGCGCTTCACCCTCGATTATGAGATGGGAACGCCGGCTACCTATAATCATCCCGAGCTGATGAGCCGCGCGGTCGCCGTCGCCGAGCGCCTCCTGGGAAAGGAAAACGTTATCCTGGAACTGCCCGACATGGGCGGTGAGGATTTCAGCCATTTCGCCCGGGAGGTTCCGGCCGCCATGCTCCTCCTCGGCGTCCAGCCCAAAGGCGCGACGGCGACCCTCCACTCTCCTTATTTCGTCGCCGACGAGGACGCCATTCCGGTCGGCGTCCGGGTCATGTCCTCGATTCTATGGGAATATCTTAGCGGCCGATCCAAAGGCTGACGATTGACCTCTCCCGCCTCCGCACAACCCCCCCGCCCGTCCCATTTTCCGACGGGGAGAAGAGCTCCCGTCGAAAAAAACTGGGGGGAATCGCCCGATTTCGAAGGTCGGACTTCGGGGACCGCAGCCATATTCCGGCAAAGGCTCCTCCGATGGTACGCGTCCCACAAGCGCGAATTGCCGTGGCGCGGGACGACCGATCCTTATGCGATTTGGGTCTCGGAAGTCATGCTCCAGCAGACCACGGTCGGCGCGGTCATTCCCTATTATAAAAAATGGCTATGTCTTTTCCCCGACGTCGCCTCTTTGGCCCGGGCGCCCCTGCGCAAAATCCTGCGGGCTTGGCAAGGGTTGGGCTATTATGCCCGGGCGAAGAACATGCGCCGGGCGGCCCAAGAGATCGTCGCCCGGTTCGACGGCCGGATCCCGGCCGATTACGAAACGCTCCAAGGGCTTCCCGGATTCGGTCCTTACACTACGGCCGCGGTTCTGAGTCTTGCCTTCGGCCGGCCCTTTCCCCTGGTCGACGCCAACGTCCGCCGGGTCATGATGCGTCTCCTCGGCATCCGGGGAGAATCGAATTCGCGCCATGATCCCGATATCCTTCGAGCTCTCAAAACGCTGATTTCCCGCCGCTCTCCCGGCAACTTCAACCAGGCGATCATGGAACTCGGCGCCCTCGCCTGCCGCGCCCGGACCCCTCTCTGCCTTGCCTGCCCCCTCCAGTCTCTCTGTCTCGCGTATCGGCGGGGCGAGCAGGAAATCGTCCCCGCGCCGAAAAAGCGCTCCGCCAAGAAAATCGAGGCCGTCGTGGCGATCATCCGCGAGGGCGACAAGGTCCTGATTCAGAAACGGCCGGCCACGGGATTGCTCGCCGACCTCTGGGAATTTCCCGGCGGAAAGCGGGAAGCGGGCGAAAGCCTCCGGGCCACCCTTGACCGCGAAATCCGCGAGGAGCTCGGCGTCGAGGTCGCCGCGGCCCGTCCGCTGATCACGGTCAAACACTCATATACCCAATTCGACGTGACCCTTCACGCCTTCGAATGCAAAGTCAAAGGAGTGTTCCAGCTCGAACATACGCGCCGGACGGCCGGCGGTTCAAAACCCCGTCCCCGGCGCTGGGTTTCGCTCCGGGCCATCCGGAATTTCCCCTTCCCGTCGGGCAGCGTTAAGATCATCCGGCGCCTAAGCGCTCGGGCTTTAGAGCGATAGGATTACATGCGCATCGACTGGACATCCCGGTTCGAATCGATATGGTCGCCTTAAAAGCAGCTGAAATTCCTCTAAAAAATTGGGGGAATGCCTGATTTCTCTTTCCTCCTGAAACATTTCAGGCTTATAATGATCCTTGGAGTATCGGCGCCGGCGATCCGCGGCGTGCTCCGGATCGGCCCCCAATATCTCCTTTGCGCCGGAGGGGCGTACGTGCCCGACCTTGAAACGCCGAAGACCGTTGTCCTCCGGACGCTGAAAATCTGGATGTTCATCTTATAGCCCGGAAATCGTTCGAAGGAGCCTATAACCATGACCTGGACCAAAGATAACCTGAAGGACCTCGTAAAAGAAAAGATCGGGACACACAAATTCCTGGTTGTTTCGAGCCGCGAGCCCTACATCCACACCTATGGCGACAATGGCATCCGGTGCATGACCCCGGCCAGCGGGATGACCGTGGCTTTGGACCCGGTCGTCCGGGCTTGTGGCGGCACATGGCTCGCCCACGGCTCCGGAGAGGCCGACCGGGAAATGGTGGATGAACGCGATCATGTCCGGGTTCCTCCGGATGATCCCAGCTACACGCTGAGGCGCATTTGGTTGACCAAGGAGGAAGAGGAGAGGTTCTATTACGGGTATTCGAACGAAGGGCTCTGGCCCCTGTGCCATATCGTCCATGTCCGTCCCGTCTTCCGGGAGAGTGACTGGGAGGCTTATAAAAGCGTCAACGAAAAATTCGCCGATGCCGTCATCGAAGAACTCGGCAATGACCGGGGTTTCGTGTTCATCCAGGACTATCATTTCGCCCTCCTTCCCAAAATGATTAAAGAGCGGCGCCCCGATATCGTCGTCGCTCAGTTCTGGCACATCCCCTGGCCCAACCCTGAGTCGTTCCGCGTTTGCCCGCAGGCGGAAGAGCTCTTGTGGGGGCTCCTGGGCAATGACGTCCTCGGTTTTCATGTCCAATACCACTGCCTGAATTTTTTAGATTCCGTCGACCGCTTTCTGGAGGTCCGGGTCGACCGGGAACGGCTTTCGGTCTTCAAGGGCGGCCGGGAAACGCTGGTCCGGCCGTTCCCGATCAGCATCGATTACGATATGGTCGAGGCCAAGGCCCGGAGCGAGGACATCGAGCGCCGGATCTCCCTCTTGAAAATGGACTTTCGGCTCCGCGATCGTTTTATCGGCATCGGGATCGACCGGGTGGATTATACGAAGGGGATCGTGGAGCGCTTCAACGCCATTGACCGGTTTCTCGAGAAATACCCGCAATATATCGGGAAATTCGTCTTTCTCCAATTGGGGCCCCTCTCCCGCATCCATATCCCCAAATACAGGACCTATAACGACGAGATCTACGGCCGGATGCTGGACATCAATGAGAAATGGAAGCAGAAGGACTGGCAGCCCATCCTCCTCCATAAAAAGCACCTGGGTTTGGACGATCTCCTGCTGTATTACCGGGCGGCCGATCTCTGCATCGTCAGCTCGATTCATGACGGCATGAATCTCGTGGCCAAGGAATTCGTATCCTCCCGGATCGACGAGAGAGGAACGCTCATCCTCAGCCAGTTCACCGGCTCATCGCGCGAGCTGAAACAAGCCATCCTGGTTAACCCGATCGCCACGGAGCAGTTCGCCGACGCCATTAAAAAGGCGATCGAGATGCCGCCGGAGGAGCAGGCCGAACGGATGAGACGGATGAGGGATACCGTGAGGGAAAACAATGTCTACCGTTGGGCGGGCAAGATCATCAACGAGATGAAAAGGTTGTTGTGAGACCATGGCCAGACCATTTCATTTCCTGACGCGTCTTAATCTCGTCGAACTCTTGGGACGGCAGGCCAAGAATGCCCGGGAATTGTTGATCGGCCTGGGGGAGATTCCGGGAAGCTCCATTTATTATCATACCCACCGGTTCATCCAGCAGCATCATTATCTGTCTCCCGAACCTCCGAACGACTTCGCTTTCTGGGTGACCAACGCCTTGGGCCATGCCGCACTGGGAGAACGGTTGGCCAGCGTCGATACCGTCAAGTTCCGCAGCATCGGTAGTCTCCGCGCGGCTTTCCTCGACATTTTGAGAACGGCCCTCGCGGAGCGGAACGGACGGAACGGGGAGTGCCAGGAAGGAGAGGAATTATATTTCATGTCGTGCCGGACGTTCATCCTGCCGACGGCCTACGAAGCCCGAAGCCTGAGCGAATTCCGGGAGATCGTCCAGAAGGTCAGCATCGACTCCATCTATTTTCACGTCTTTGAAGCCCGTTTGCGGCTGGAGAAGGGGGATAACGACTTCTCCGACTGGTTCGAGGACCTGGGCGAAACGAAGCTGGCCCGCGCTATCTCCCGTCTGGATCCCTATAACTACACTTTGGAGGGCTTGCGTGAAATGATCGTTCAGAAAGTGGGCGAATATGTCAAAGATTAGCGCCTACGCTCCGATCGTGGGCTCGAGCGCCATCGAAGAGCTGTATCTGTTGGCCGAACGGCTTCGGGGGAAGGCCGTTCAGAACATCAATTCCACGGCCGTCGGTGGCGGAGTGGCCGAGATCCTGAGCCGGATGCTGCCGCTCCTCCATGACCTTGCCGTCGATGTCTCCTGGGACGTCATCAGGGGGAACGAACGGTTTTTCACCCTGACGAAAAAGATCCATAATGCCCTGCACGGCGTCCCGGAGACGTTCGGCCCGGGAGATCTGGATTATCTCATCGAGGTCAACCGGCAGAACGCGAAGGAAGTCCTTCGCGGCGCCGAGATCACGTTCGTCCACGATCCTCAGCCCGTTGCCCTGGTCGAGGAGAAGCATTCGCGGGGCGGAAAGTGGATCTGGCGATGCCACATCGATTTCACTAATCCTCAGCCTGACGTCTGGGAATTTCTACGAACGTTCGTCGAATCCTATGACGCGGCGGTCTTCTCGGCTCCCGCGTTTTCCCGGCCCTTGGCCATCCGACAGGTCCTCATCTCGCCGTCCATCGACCCGTTAAGCGACAAGAATAAGGACCTTCCGGACGATCTCATCGATTCCGTTTGCGAGCGGTTCGGATTAAACAGGGACCGGCCGATCGTCGCCCAAATCTCCCGCTTCGATTACTTGAAGGATCCCGTCGGAGTCATTCGGGCCTACAAGCTGGTCAAGGAGCACGTCGATTGTCAGCTGGTCCTGGCGGGCGGGGGGGCAACCGACGATCCCGAGGGCTTGAAGGTGCTGGCCGAGGTCAAAGAGGAGGCCGCGGACGATCCGGATATTTTTGTCCTCTTCCTGCCGCCGGGCAGCGATATCGAGATCAACGCCCTCCAAAGAGCCTCGAATGTCATCCTCCAAAAATCTTTGAAGGAAGGTTTCGGCCTGACCGTCGCGGAAGCCCTGTGGAAAGCCAAGCCCGTCATCGCCTCGGCGGTGGGGGGGATTCCGCTTCAGATCGCCCACAAATATTCGGGTATTCTGAGCCATTCCATCGAGGGAACCGCTTATTACATCAAGCAGCTGTTGAACGCGCCCCAATACGCGGAGAAGCTCGGGCTGAGCGGGCGAGAACATATCAAGAACAATTTTCTGATCACCCGCCACATCAGGGATTATCTGCTGCTTTTCCTCTCGCTCTATGAACAAGAGGACGTCATCCGCCTATGAAAGAGATCCTGGCGATGATCGCGCCCGGTCGGCGCCTCCTCCTCTTTTTGGATTACGACGGGACGCTCGTCCCGATCGAGACGCATCCCGATCGGGCCGTGCTTTCTCCCCGGAGAAAGCGCTTCTTGGAAACCTTGAGCGAGCGAATGTTCGTCTGCATCGTCTCGGGACGATCGCTCTCCGACATCCGCCGGCGCGTCGGCGTCGAAGGACTGGCCTACATCGGGAATCACGGTTTGGAAGCGGCGTGGGACGGGCGAACCTGGATCCATCCCCTGGCGAAAAAAGCGCAGCCTGCCCTCGGCGGGCTGCTGAAAAGGATCGCGTCCAGGACCGAACGACTCCCCCGGCGGTTCGTCGAAGACAAAGGCCTTACGGGAAGCGTCCATTTCCGGCGCATGGACCCCGCCCTCGTGGAGCCTTTGAGAAGAATGATCGACGAAGAGATTCGCCGAACAGCCGGGACTTGGATCGTCAACGAAGGCAAGAAGGTTTTCGAGATCCGGCCTAACATCGATTGGCACAAGGGGATGGGGATCCGTAAACTCATGAGCCGGCTCCCGCGGGAATCGGGGGTATTGCGGATCTTTATCGGGGACGATCAGACGGACGAGGACGCGTTCGGGGCGTTGGGCCGGAACGCCGTCACCATCCACGTCGGTCTCCGAAGAAAAACGCGGGCCCGCTATCGGTTCGCCGACGTCGACCGGGTCTGGACGTTCTTGGCGCATTGCCTCCGGACGCCGAGCTCACCCAGATCTTGAAAAAATAATCGTGTCAAGATAAAATGTATTCGGGTGTGTGACTAACGGCTTCGTCACACAGGCAATATTCATTGGGATGGTCGGGCCGCCATCCATATCGACCAAGGGCATTATTATTTTATTGCCCTAAGGCGAGCGTTCTCAGGGAACGCGGATATGGAGGCGGAGATGACCGTTCAAAACAAAACACTTCCTAAACAACCGGATCCTGAACAATCCGAAGGGCAAAGTGGCTGTCTGCCTGTTCTGGCTCGGTTGTTTTGGATGGTCGGCGGGATTGCAACTTTATTATTTTGCGGTATCTACATCGTTATGCGAAAGGCCACGTTTGCTGTCTATTTAATCTATATCCTTGTGACCATAAGCCTCGTTGGAGTCCGATTTATCGATATCAAATATTTTATGGGAGAAACGGTGAACGGCGAGCGGGCCTCGCTTAGCCATTGGCGCCGATATACGCTGCAACTTTTAATTTTCGCAGGACTTTTATTCATCGCCGCAAAAATCCTCGCTCAATGGAACCTCCTTTGAGGGCCCCCTCAAATTATGTCTTCTTCTCTTGATGTTCACTGAGATATTCGTCTGTTCGAAACGTTTCAAAGCATCATCTCTTTCCTCCAAGATCATCGAAAACTCATCGACAAAATTATTGAAATTCCGCATAAAAAAATGCGTAGATCATTGGATCGGGTTTGGATCGGACCAAAACGGATTCCCGTAAAAGGAGAATATCGATGTCATCCCTGATCGATCAACTGGCTCAATTCATGGACAAAACGGCGTCTCAGATCTGGTCTTTCATGCTTTTCGTCTTACTGGCCATTGGCCTGTGGTTGTCGATTCGGACGGGTTTCGTCCAGTTTCGCAGGTTGGGCGCGGCTTGGAAGCTTATCTTTTCCGGCTTTCTGGGTAAGGGCAAAAAGAGCAAGGACGGCGATGTCTCTCCCTTTGCCGCGCTGACCACAGCCTTGGCCGCCACGGTCGGAAACGGGAACATCGGGGGTGTCGCCACGGCCCTCGTCGTCGGCGGACCGGGTTCGATTTTCTGGATGTGGATCTGCGGTTTCCTCGGCATGGCGACGAAGTATTCCGAGGCTCTGCTCGGGGTCAAATTCCGGGAGCATTACGCCGACGGCGCCATCGCCGGAGGCCCGATGTACTATATCAAGAACGGTATCCGGAACAAACGTTTCGGCGTCTTTCTGGCCGGCGCCTTCGCCGTGTGCGGCACTTTTGCCGCCCTGTTCGGGACGGGGAACATGATGCAAGCCAATCAGATGACCCTCGCCCTGAACAGCGAGCTGGGGATTCCCAAAATCGTTACGGCGGTCGTCATCACCATCCTGACCGCCCTGGTCATTCTCGGCGGCATCAAACGCATCGGGGCGGTGACGGAAAAGATCGTCCCAACGATGATTCTTCTTTACTTCGGGACGGGGATCGTCATCTTGATCATAAACATCAAAATCTTGCCCGCGGCCTTTGGTCTGATTTTCCAGAACGCTTTCTCTCCGGCGGCCGCCGCCGGCGGATTCCTGGGCGCCTCGGTCCGACAGGCTATGCAAATGGGCGTAAGGCGCGGCCTTCTGTCCAACGAAGCGGGCTTAGGCTCAGCCCCGATCGCCCACGCGGCCGCCCAGACGCCCTCTCCCGTCCACCAGGGCTTGATCGGACTGGGCGAAGTGTTCATCGACACGATTCTGGTCTGTTCGCTGTCCGCCTTGATCAACCTGACCTCGGGCCTATGGATGAGCGGGCTTAACGGATCGGCCATGACGGCCGCCTCGTTCTCCAAGAGCATTCCGATCGCCGGAGGGATCATTGTCGCCATATCCTCGTTCCTGTTTGGATATTCCACGCTGATCGGCTGGTGTTACTACGGCGAACAATGCGTCCGTTATCTATTTGGAAACCGCAGTACGATGCCTTATCGGCTGATCTTCACCGCCCTCGTATTCATCGGAGCGTTGGTCTCGCTCGAACTCGTTTTCTATCTGGGCGACATCGCTAATGCGTTCATGGCCCTCCCGAACTTGATCGCCCTTGCCGTCTTATCGGGCGTCGTCGCCCGGACGACGAAATCGTTCTTCAAGGAATACCCGACCATGAAGGAATTCGACCGGAAAAGAACTGAGGGCGCCTAAGCTCGCGTCCATTGACGAATGAACTTGTTTTCTTTAGAATTCAACCAGATCTCCGGATATCGATCAAAATCAGCTTATTCATCGCGCTCGAAGTCCCGGCGAGAAGCCTCGGGAAGGATTCTTGCTTTGCGGGCGCGCCGACGAAGGGATGATATGAACAAGAAAGCCGGCCGATGAAGTTCGTCGTATTTTCCGACTTGGACGATACTCTTCTGGACCGCCGGACCTACGATTTGCCTTCACCTTCCAGAATTGGTCGCGGAACCGCCGGCGGTTGGTCAACATCATGTCGTCGCTCTATTTCGGGAGGACGGCGGCCTATGTCGAAGAGGTCAAATCCCTGTCCTGGGAGGAAGCCGAAGCAGTTGTCCTTCGCCAGGCCGAAAAATTCGAGGAGAAAATATCATATCTGAAAACCCGGCTGTCGCGATGGGAACAAGTCACCTGAAGGCGACCGAAAGAGGTGCCGGCCTGTGACCCAATATGCGTTCGCCCCCTACGGCGAGCGGTTCGAGCCCGAGCCCGGACGGCTCGTCCTCGACGTCGGGATGAAAACCGTCCCCGGCGTCATCGACCATCACCATCCCGACGCCGAGCCGGAATGCGCCGCGTCGCTCGTCGTCAAATACCCGCGGCTCGTCCTGGACCACCTCAAACCGGCGGGGCCGGACGAGGCGAACGCCGAGACGGTGACGTTCGTCACCCACCGCCTGCCCGACTTCGACGCCCT